>Ga0265294_10000689_pt1 | contig 45584 bp, 32 predicted proteins | sample MunlanPumphouse3_FD_192504 | JGI IMG/M metagenome (GOLD analysis project Ga0265294, IMG submission 192504) | Groundwater microbial communities from a municipal landfill in Southern Ontario, Canada - Pumphouse #3 | ecosystem: Environmental > Aquatic > Deep subsurface > Groundwater | place...
CCTGTTAAAGTATTCACCTGCAATGCCTGGTGAAGTGTAAATTGTTCTTCAAACTGGTGCTCCTTGATCACTTTACCCTCCTTATCCTTAATCCTGACTGCCACATCACCCTGACCGGAACGTCTGGGTGTCATGACGCAGATTTTTGTACCGGAGGAGCCAATCACAGGAGCTGATATTCCTCCAATGGTAACTTCAATATTCGAAACGTCTGTTCCGAAATTACTCCCTTCAATAAAAACCAGTGTACGTACAGCCCCCTCTTTTGGTGAAAAATCAGTAAAGACAACTGGCTTGGATGGATCGGCGGAAACCTTCGGTACAGCCCCATTATACCCTCCCTCATCACTGCAACTTGTAACACCAAAACCTACTCCAATGAGCGCGGCTATACAAATTGATAATAACTTTCTTTGAATTCTTCTGTGCATTTCTGTGTTTTTTTTAGAATAAATTTATATAAAATAAACCCTGAATAAATAGGGTTTCTTAACTTTCGTGGAATACATAACAATGTACTTCACTCAACTGAGTCGGATCACTCAAATGAATTTCAATTGATTCAAATAAAAACAGATTTATTTACCGAAATCGTCGCGGACAACCAAGACTGTATCTATCATTTGAGTTACATCGTACAAAGATATAACAAAGAAACAAGTTTGCGAACAATTTTTATAACAATTCCATCTCAATGTATAGCACATAAGTCTCAAGCAGGCAATATCGAAATAAGTAAACACCTGTTATATAATTATATATAAATCAGGTCGACTCAATTAAATACTGTAAAAAATCAATGAAGAAAGTTATATCTTTATCCAACAATAGATAAAAAAAGCGAAAAAAGAGATAAAAAAAGCGACTGCCTCAATTTTGAGACAGTCTCTTCTTCTATGTATTGTCCTGCTTTTAATTTACAATTACTGCAGACGAGACACTACCATGCTCCCACCTGGTCCCTACCTTGCTCGGTATCTCTCCCTATTTCCCTTATATTTCGCTTATATAACAATGAGGAGATAACGACCCATCACCCGTGCATTACCCGTGCATTATCCGTACAGGACGTTGTTTCTTCTAGGACTTTCCCCCTTCATGGGAAAATGTGCAAATGAAAAGAGACCATCTCCACAGTTATTTTGAGACAGCCTTCTCTTTTTTTGATTTAGCCCCCAAGGTCTTACTGAATGAAGTGAATCATTTTCGGAATCGTCAGGTAATCTATATTTTGGAAAGAAATATGTTACATAACATATAGAAACTTTTTTTAATGTAACATTAAGCATATACATTTGCATCCATGTCAGCACAGAACAGCACAGAACAGTAGATGCTACTTCCATGTAAAAATTTCCTAGAATGAGTTTGATATTTGACGGGAAGAAAACCAAAGTCCAGCAATTGGCAGAATACATCCAGGATGCCATTGCCACCAATGAGTTGAAAGTGGGTGAAAAACTACCCTCGATCAACCATTTAAGCCGTCAGTTCTCAGTCTCAAGAGATACCGTGTTCAAGTCTCTTTCCGACCTGCGGGCACGGGGTATGATAGATGCCATTCACGGAAAAAACTACTACGTTGCCTCTCACACCAAAAACATCCTGCTTTTGTTGGATGAATATTCCCCTTTTAAAGAGGCCTTACACCATTTACTTGTATCGCGCTTACCTAAGTCGTACAAAATTGATCTTTGGTTTCACCAATACAACGAACATTTATTCAATAACATCGTACATGATTCCATTGGCAGGTATAACAAATATCTGGTCATGAATTACGACAACGAAAAGTTTGCCGATGTATTGATGAAAATCGACAAGAAGAAGTTGCTGTTGCTCGATTTCGGAAAATTCGATAAAAATGGATATTCCTATGTCTGCCAGGATTTCGACAAAGGTTTGTACGATGCCTTGTTGTCTATCAAAAAAGATTTGGGTAAATACAAGAAGCTTATTTTCGTTCACAACAAATACCACAAGCATCCGCAGAGTAGCAAAACAGCCTTTAGTGACTTTTGTCTCGACCATAAGTTGGAATTCGGTATTCTTGATGAGATTTCGGAGAGAACAGTGATTCAGAAAGATTACTTCTATCTGGTTATCAAACAGGAAGATGTTGTGAAAATTGTAAAGCAGGGACGCAAGGATCGTTTAAAACCTGGAAAGAATTACGGATTGTTGGCATACAATGAAAACCCTTTTTATGAAGTGATTGAAAGCGGCATTTCCAGCATCGGAATCGATTGGGACGAAATGGGTCGCATAGCAGCAGATTTTGTACTTGATGAGCAAGTCGTGCAGGTCTATTTGCCGACTGTCATTAAGAAGAGAGAATCATTTTAATTATCTGTAATGCAATTAGATGACATAAAAAATATTACATTCTAAACTGTAAAGAAAATGAATAAGTATCCAAAAATTGGTATACGCCCTACCATTGACGGTCGTCAGGGAGGTGTAAGAGAGAGTCTTGAAGAGAAAACAATGAACCTGGCAAAATCAGTAGCCAAACTCATTGAAACAAACTTGAAAAACGGGGATGGCAGTCCCGTTGAATGTGTCATTGCCGACGGGACCATTGGCCGTGTTGGAGAAAGTGCTGCATGTGCCGCCAAGTTTGAGCGGGAAGGCGTAGGTGCCACCATTACCGTTACCTCTAGTTGGAATTACGGTTCGGAGACAATGGACATGAATCCACACTATCCCAAAGCAGTCTGGGGTTTCAATGGCACGGAACGACCGGGTGCTGTATACCTTGCCGCTGTGTTGGCTGCTCATACGCAAAAGGGATTACCGGCCTTCGGCATCTATGGCAGAGATGTACAGGATGCCACCGACAACACCATCCCCAAGGACGTGGAAGAAAAACTGCTCCGTTTTGCTCGTACAGCACAGGCAGTGGCCACCATGCGGGGACAGTCTTATCTGGCTATTGGAGGCACCTGTATGGGTATTGCCGGCTCAATGGTCAATCCTGATTTTTTCCAGAAATACCTGGGCATGCGCAACGAATCAGTCGATTCCACCGAGATTCTCCGTCGCATGAAGGAAGGCATCTATGATCCCGATGAGTATGCCAAGGCGATGGCCTGGACCGAAAAATATTGCAAGGTGAACGAAGGAATAGATTTCAACCGGCCTGAGAAACAAAAAAGCAGGAAAGAAAAAGATGAAGACTGGGAGTTTGTGGTGAAGATGACCCTCATTATCCGCGACTTGATGAAAGGAAATTCCAAACTCCAAGAGATGGGTTTCAAGGAAGAAGCCATCGGGCACAATGCGCTGCTGGGAGGTTTCCAAGGACAACGTCAGTGGACAGACTTTTTACCAAACGGTGATTTCAGTGAAACCATCCTGAACAGTTCATTCGACTGGAACGGCATCCGTGAAGCTTATGTCCTGGCTACCGAAAACGACTCGCTCAACAGCGTATCCATGCTTTTTGGACATTTGCTTTCAAATAAGGCCCAACTCTTTTCGGATGTGCGGACTTTCTGGAGCCCTGAATCGGTAAAACGTGTATCGGGAAAGGAACTTACCGGAAAAGCTGCCAACGGCATCATTCACTTGATTAACTCTGGGGCTACCACGCTCGACGCCACTGGTAAACAGCAGTTGAACGGCGAACCGGCCATGAAAGAACCCTGGCACATCACTGAGGAAGAAGTGAAAGCATGCCTGGATGCAACCACGTGGTCACCTGCCAACAGGGATTATTTCCGTGGTGGAGGCTACTCCTCCACTTTCCTTTCGGAGGGCGGCATGCCGATGACCATGTGCCGGTTGAACCTGGTCGACGGTCTGGGACCGGTCTTGCAGATTGCAGAAGGATGGAGCGTGGAGATTGATCCGAAGATACACGATATCATCAACGAGCGTACCGACAAAACCTGGCCCACCACCTGGTTTGCACCCCGTATAACCGGCAAAGGTGCATTCAAAGATGTTTATTCGGTAATGAACAACTGGGGTGCAAACCATGGCGCTATCAGTTATGGACATATCGGTCAGGATCTGATTACTTTGGCCTCGATATTGCGTATTCCGGTGTGCATGCACAACGTGAATGAAGAGGAGATCTTTCGTCCTTCGGCATGGAATGCTTTTGGCATGGACAAGGAGGGAGCCGACTATAGGGCCTGCAAGAATTTCGGTCCCATTTATAAATAATAATGCATTCGGGGCATGCATCACCGGTAACGACGGAATGCATGCCCACGAATCTAAAACAGAGGTATATGCTTAAAAAAATACCAAAAACAATATCGCCGCAATTACTCAAGACGCTCATGGAGATGGGGCACGGCGATGAAATTGTAATTGCCGATGGCAACTTTCCCTGCCACAGCATTTCAGAGAATGTAATCCGCGCCGACGGAATATCGGGGACTGAAATACTGGGCGCCATCATGGAATTATTTCCGCTCGACACCTACAGCGAACAGCAGGTTTTTCTGATGGAAGTAGTCGATGGAGACGACTACAATCCGGAGATTTGGGAAGATTACAAGAAGATCCTGCTCACGTCTGGAGAATCATTTACAATAGGATATATTGAACGTTTCGCTTTCTATGAAAGGGCCCGAAAATCGTATGCAGTCATCGCTACCGGAGAAGAAGCATTGTATGCCAACATCATTCTGAAAAAAGGAGTCGTAAAGTGAGATACAGAAAAATATGAACACATCAAAATCATCGTTACTCAAACACAACGGCTTGAATTATTTACTGCCGTTCATCCTCATTACAGCTTGTTTTTCACTCTGGGGCTTTGCCAACGACATTACCAATCCCATGGTCAAGGCTTTCTCCAAGATCTTCCGGATGAGCGTCACGGAGGGTGCATTGGTACAACTGGCTTTCTATGGTGGCTATTTCGCCATGGCTTTTCCGGCGGCAATTTTTATCAGGAAGTTCTCCTACAAAAAAGGGATCATGCTGGGGTTATTGCTCTATGCTGTGGGAGCTTTTCTCTTTTTGCCGGCAAAAGAATCAGGCAGTTTCTACCCATTTCTGGCTGCCTACTTTATCCTGACCTGCGGATTGTCGTTCCTGGAAACAAGCGCCAACCCCTATATTCTGACCATGGGACCGGAAGAGACATCTACACGCAGGCTCAACCTGGCGCAGTCGTTCAACCCGATGGGATCGCTGGCAGGTATGTATGTAGCCATGAATTTTATTCAGGCACGGCTGAATCCAATGAGCACCTCCGAAAGGGCAGTGCTTCCCGATGCAGACTTCATCGCGATGAAGCAGTCCGACCTCTCCATCCTCATTGCGCCCTATCTTGCCATCGGGCTGGTGGTGATGGCGATGTTTCTGATCATCTGGATTGCCCACATGCCAACCAACGGAGATAAAAATAAAGAAATAAATTTCATCCCCACGCTGAAAAGAATCTTCTCCATCCCCAACTACCGACAAGGAGTAATTGCACAGTTTTTTTATGTGGGCGCGCAGATCATGTGCTGGACCTTCATCATTCAATACGGCACCCGGGTTTTCATGGCCCAGGGAATGGAAGAACAGGCTGCAGAGGTGCTTTCACAGAAGTACAATATCGTAGCCATGATTATTTTTTGTGCGAGCCGTTTTGTATGCACCTATCTCTTGAAATTCATCAATCCGGGCAAGTTGTTGCGGATCCTTGCGGTGGCAGCAGCCATCTTCACCTTGGGAGTAATCTTTTTACAAGATATATCGGGATTATATTCCTTGGTAGCCGTATCGGCCTGTATGTCGCTGATGTTCCCCACGATATATGGAATTGCATTGAAAGGCATGGGGGACGATGCCAAATTCGGTGCTGCAGGATTGATCATGGCTATTCTCGGTGGATCGGTATTGCCTCCGCTACAGGCCTCGATCATTGACCTGAAAACAATCGGAAGTAATTTTCCTGCTGTAAATGCTTCTTTTATTCTGCCATTTATCTGCTTCGTGGTGGTGGCTTGGTACGGTGCGCAAACCTATAGAAGAAGCAAAAAGGTATATTCGTAAACTCAAATAATGAATTCTGGTTCTAAATACGTCTCAACGATATAAAAGGATATTAAATGATTAACTAATAAATAATTATATATTTTATTAAGGAGTAAATTGTGCTCGAGCACATTCTCATTATTCTGTTACAACTCTGGAAGAATTTAACAAAGCAGTTTCCACTCTTGGTCCGGAGATGAGATTGTCCTAAAAAATGTACATTTATCGTCGCGATTGATTCGGAGAAAGTTGAAATACACGTAATAACAGATTATAAAACAATGAATATTCATAAAATAATTGCATCAACAATGAAAACTTTTTTTAAATTACTGATACTGTTTGCTTCACTCCTCTCCTTGGAATCTTGTTCCATGGGAGATCCGGTGACTAAGATTGTACAGGGTCAAATAAAAGATGAGGTACTGAAAAGGGCGGAAAATAATCTGACCGAAAAACCAATCACGGTGACCGATCATCAGTGCGAAAGAAGTGCGGGAGGAATACATGATTTTTATTCGGAAGGAGATTACTGGTGGCCAGACTCACTCAATCCGGAAGGCCCCTACGTGCGACGCGATGGCCAGACAAATCCCGACAATTTTGTAGCACACCGTCATGCGATGATACGTTTCAGCACGCTGGTCGGTAACCTAACGTCGGCTTATCTGCTGACAAAAGACCGGAAATATATTGATGCTGCAATGGTACATATCCGGGCCTGGTTTATCGACGAAGAGACCAGAATGAGTCCGAACCTGCTCTATGCACAGGCAATCAAGGGCATCACAACCGGGCGCGGAATAGGAATTATCGACACCATTCACCTGATTGAGGTGGTGCAATCGTTATTGAAAATGGAAGAACTGGAATTGTTGTCGGAAGAGGATGAGGAAGGCACCAAGCGATGGATTACAGAATATCTGACGTGGCTGACAACACATGACTACGGAATAGCCGAGATGAATGCACAGAACAACCACGGCACATGCTGGGTGATGCAGGCTGCCATCTTTGCAAAATATACCGGCAACGAGGAAGTGCTGGATCTCTGCACTGATCGGTATAAGACAATTCTTCTACCGGATCAGATGGGGACAGATGGAAGTTTTCCGCGCGAGTTAAGCAGGACCAAACCATACGGGTATTCACTATTTAATCTCGATGCAATGGCCACGGTTTGTCGGATATTGTCGACAGAAGAGGACAACCTGTGGACATATACCACACCGGACGGAAAAAATATGCAGAAAGCGTTTGATTTTTTACTACCTTTTGTAATAGATAAATCCGCGTGGGAATATAAACCCGATGTAATGTATTGGGATGAGTGGCCTGTTGCGCAACCCTTCCTTTTCTTCGGGGCAATCGGATTAAAGAATGAAACATACCTTGAGGTGTGGAAAACACTCGACCATTTTCCTGAAAATGAAGAAGTTATCCGAAACCTGCCCATACGGAATCCAATCATATGGCTTTAATCAGCGCAAAACAATCTACGTATAAAATCACATGAAGAAAATAGTAGTCGGCATAATTTACTCTTTTGTCACGTTGTTTATTTCTGCACAAGTGAACTGGCAGCAGGTTGAACTGGGCGTTTGGAAGGGAGTAATTGGAACACCCGAAGCATATTCTTTGTTGAGTGTGGCCAACGTCTCGCCTCAATCCGAGGCTTTAAAGAAGATGCCGAATGCGAACTTTCCAGCATTCGCTAATGAGGTTGTAGGAGCAGTATCGGACGGCAAGACATCTTTACGGATACCGCTGATAAAAGGAGAGCAATTGTACGGTTTTGGATTGAATTTTCAGACTGTACATCAGCGGGGCAAAATTCTGAACCTGCATGTAGACCATTACGGGGGAAAAGACAATGGTCGGACTCATGCGCCGGTTCCCTTTTACGTCTCTAGTGAGGGGTATGGCGTATTGGTAAATTCTGCCCGCTATCTGACAGTTTACGCAGGAACAGGCGTTCGAAAAGATAGCCCCAATGCTCCGGTTGCACAAGACAGGAATACCGATAATAAATGGTCGTCGCGCCCCTATTCCGATGCCGTAGAGATCCTGGTCCCTGCCGAAGGTGTGGAAATATATCTTTTTGCAGGCCCTACCCCGATGGACGCAATCCGCAGGTATAATTTATACTGCGGTGGAGGCACCTTGCCTCCACGCTGGGGATTGGGTTTTACCCAGCGCACACAAAGACTTTATACCGATGAGCAGGTAAAGGAAGAGGTGGCATTGTTTGAAGAGAAAGGGTTTCCGCTGGATTACATCGGTTTGGAACCCGGATGGCAGAGTAAAGCCTATCCCTGTTCTTTCGAATGGGACAAAGGAAGATATCCCAATCCTGCAGGATTTGTAAAAGAAATGGCAGAGCGTGGTGTACGCATTAATTTATGGACCAACCCCTATATTTCTCCTGAATCCGGCATTTATAAAGAGATGGTTCCGTTGAGTGGTTCCCACACAGTTTGGAACGGAATTGTACCAGACTTTTCTTTGGAAAAGGTACAAAAAATATGGACAGAAAAACTAAAAAAAGAGCATATGTCTATCGGCGTCAGCGGTTATAAAATAGATGAAGTAGATGGGCATGATATTTGGCTTTGGCCTGATGTTGCAACCTTCCCTTCCGGGTTAAGCGCGGAACAGATGCGTCAGACCTATGGTTTATGGGTTCAGAAAATAACCACCGATATGTACCGGGAACAAAATGTAAGAACATTTGGTTTGGTAAGAGCTTCCAATGCAGGTGGCAATTCCATGCCCTATGTCATATACAACGATTATTACAGCCATGAAGACTTTATCACTGCATTAATAAACAGTGGATATTGTGGAGTACTATGGACACCGGAAGTAAGAAGCTCCAAAACCAGCGAAGAGTGGCTAAGGCGCTTCCAGTCGGTCGTTTTTTCACCCATGGCCATGATCAATGCCTGGTCCAGCGGAACAAAACCATGGTCGTTCCCTGAGGTGTCCGAAAGCGTGAAAGAATACGCCCTTCTGCGGATGCAGATGATGCCCTATTGGTATTCCGAGTTTGCAAAGTATCATTTCGAAGGAACACCTCCTTTCAGAGGAATGAATATAGAACCGGGGTTTAATGTTAAAATGGTCGAAGAAGTCCTGTCACAAAACCTCGAAGACAATCCCTACCTGGAGGCTGTAAACAGAGAAGTAAAAGACCAGTATATGGCCGGAGAATACTTGCTGGTAGCTCCCATGTTCACGGGTCAAGAATCACGCAAAGTGATCCTCCCCAAAGGGAACTGGTATGATTTCTACACGGGCGAATATGCCGGAAATGGCGAAGTAATCACTGTGACCCCCGGGTTAGAGAAAATACCGGTATATGTGAAAGATGGCGGCATCATCCCCATGATGGCTCCCTTGTTGCACGCACCGAAAGTGGGAGAAATAGTCAATCTTGAAATCCGTCATTACGGGTCAAAACCAAACAGCTATATGCTATACGATGACGATGGCGAAACATTTGATTATGAGAAGGGAGAATATTCCTGGAGAACATTGACCGTGAAGGCAGATAAAATGAACAAACTCATTGGAGAAATCTCCAAAGCTGAAAAGAATAAGCCAAATACCATCGGTAAAGTAACCTGGAGATTTATGACACAAAAACAATAGTAGATTAACAAAAATCGCCCAAATAAAAAAATGAACAAAAAATTATTTTTATCTCTTGCAATTCTCATGATGTCGATAGTCGGTTTTGCTCAAAAACCTAATGCAGCTCTGGATTACAATGAAAAGATGAGCTGGTGGCGTGATGCCAAATTCGGCATGTTCATTCATTGGGGACCATACTCAATGTATGGCGGAGTGTATAACGGATTTAACCAGCAACGTGGCGGCGCGGAGTGGATCATGAACCGATGTAAAATTCCGGTGATGGAGTATCGGGCAAAGGCAAGTACTTTTAATCCAACAAACTGGAATGCGGATGAAGTGGTAAAACTGGCAAAAGAAACGGGAATGAAATATATGGTCTTCACAACCAAGCATCACGATGGATTTGCCATGTTTCAAAGCAATGCCAGCAATTTTAATATGGTGGATTACACTCCTTTTAAACGGGATGTGATTGATGAATTTGTGAAGGCATGCCGGAAGTATGACATGAAATTCGGCTTTTATTATTCCCAGTCGCAGGACTGGTGCAACTCGGGCGGTGCCACAGCACACAAGCTAATGCATGAAGGCTGGCCAAATCCCGACTCATTAAGAATCAATGAGTTTACGGCAGCCAACCGCGGTGCCTGGGACTGCATGCAAACCAACAACACCTTCGACGAATATTTTCACAAAGTGGCTCTTCCGCAAGTAAAGGAACTATTGGAACGATACAGCGATGTATCGGTTATCTGGTGGGATACCCCCATGTCGATCACAGATGAACAAGCTTCCAGTTTACTGGAGGAATTGGCCAAATATCCTCAGGTAATTACCAACGACCGATTGAAAAGACCCAATTTCGCGGGTGATTTCAAAACACCGGAAGGCTTGATTCCAAAGTCGGAAGACATCGTGGGAGTAGATTGGGAAACCTGTATGAATATCGGTAGCTCCTGGGGATATAAATCCTGGGAAAACAAATGGAAATCGCCCAACGAATTAATCAAAAATCTGACCTCGATTGCCGCCCGAGGGGGAAACTACCTCCTGAACATTGGCCCTACCCCACTGGGAGATGTTCCCAGTGAAGCAAAATCACGGTTGCATGAGATGGGAAAATGGATGCAGGTATATGGCGAAGCAATTTATGGAACTCGGCGAAGCCTTATTTACCCGACCTGGGGTGAATGTACGCGTAAGGATGTTGGAAATAAAACCATTCTGTACTTGTGCGTCTCCGAGTGGCCGAAGGACGGCAAACTCATTTTCGATGCAAACTACAAAATCAAAAAAGCCTCTTTGTTGCACGACAACAGCGCCCTGAAAGTGGACAGAAAAAAAAGGCAGATCGTTATCCAAGTTCCACAGCAGGCTCCCAACGAATATGTATCGGTAATAAAACTTGAGTTAAATGAGAAATTACCTGTCAACGAACTGATCTCCAACACGGCTAAATATTTTGAAATTTTAGATGAACAAAAATAATTACACATGAAGAAAACAGTACTTTTTCTAGCATTGCTTCTTCTCGGAATTTCGCTGTCACTTTGCTCATCCGATAAAAAATCTTCAGCGGATTTAAAACTTTGGTATGACTCACCTGCCCGGATATGGGAGGAAGCGTTGCCGCTCGGAAACGGCAGCCTGGGGGCAATGGTTTTTGGGAATCCTTTGAATGAGATGTACCAAATGAATGAGGAAACGCTCTGGTCAGGTCCCATGGAACAGAGGAACAATCCGCTTGGGCCAGCTGCTTTGCCCAAAATTCGCAAAGCAATTGACAATGGCGATTACAAGCTTGCCGGGAGCTTATGGAAGAACAACTCTCAAGGTCCGTACACGGCCAGGTATCTGCCGCTTGCAAACCTGTTGCTAAATATGCGTGGAGAGGAAAATGACGTGGAAGATTTCTATCGCGATCTGAATATATCGAATGCCACTGCCAGTATCTCATACAGGATAAATGACGTAGCGTACAGAAGAAGCAGTTTTATTTCATTCCCCGACCGTGTAATGGTCATTCAACTCGAAGCAGACAAAAAAGAAGCCCTCTCTTTTGACCTGAGTCTTCACAGTGATCTACGCTACGAGACCTCCGCCGAGGGCAACAAATTGATTCTAAGAGGAAAAGCGCCGTACTATGTGGCACACAGAAAATATGATCCCAATCAGATTCTATACGCAGAAGAGAAAGATGGCCCAGGATTGAATTTCGAAGTCCACATGCTTGTCATTCCCAAGGGCGGTAACATCGAAACGAATGATTCTGTTTTATCGCTGTCAAATGCCAACTCGGCTACAATCATCGTTGCCGCGGCGACCAGCTATCGCAGCGATTCATTTGCACAATCTTCCACCGATCTGACTTCAGCCAGGAAAAAGGCAGAAGAATTACTAACAAAGGCACAAGCCCTTGGATATAAGAAACTACTTAGTCGACACAAAGAGGATTACAAAAATTTATTCGACAGGGTTGCCCTGGATTTGGGCGAAGGGAAAGAAGGACTTCCCGTAAACAAACGTCTTGCAGCATTTCAAAACGATGATTCTGACAAAAGCCTCGTTGCGCTTTACTATCAATATGGACGTTACCTGACGATCGCCTCCTCCAGAACCGGGAGCCTGCCTTCTAACCTGCAGGGTATTTGGAACAGGCACGTTCAACCGCCCTGGGGTTCCAACTACACCACCAATATCAATACAGAAATGAACTATTGGCCGGTGGAGACAACTGGGCTGCAGGAGTGTTTCGAACCACTGGTTTCGTTTGTAGAACGTCTTTCGCTGGAAGGTAGCAAAACGGCAAAAATCAACTACGGGATTGACAAAGGATGGCTGGCACATCACAACTCTGATGCATGGGCACAAACCTCACCAACTGGAGGTTATGATCAGGATCCAAGTGGCAACCCCCAATGGTCGTGCTGGCCCATGGCAGGTGTGTGGTTCTGCCAGAACCTGTGGGAGCATTACGCGTTTCATGGTGACAAGAAATATCTCGAGGAAAAAGCCTACCCCTTGATGAAAGGAGCTGCAGAATTCATGCTGCAATGGTTACAAGAGGACCCCGAAAGCGGCTATTTGGTCACCAACCCATCCTCCTCTCCCGAGAATAATTTCAAGTACATCGACCTGGATGGAAAAGAGCAGGTGGGTGTAATTGCCAAAGCCACGACCATGGACATGAGTTTAATCCGGGATCTGTTTGTTAACAGCATTCGGGCTTCAGAAATATTGGAGACAGATGTATCCTTCAGGGATGAATTAAAGGCAGCCTTGGTTCGTTTATACCCTCCTCACATAGGATCAAAAGGACAACTCCAGGAGTGGCACAAAGACTTTGAGGATGTAGACCCTCATCACCGCCATGTTTCTCATCTTCTGGGGCTACACCCGGGAAAGGAGGTTTTGCCTCGTGTCAATCCCGAATATGCAAAAGCCACAAAACGCACGCTTGAGTTACGGGGCGACGGAGGTACAGGATGGGCTATGGCATGGAAGATTAATTTCTGGGCAAGACTGGAAGATGGCAATCATGCATACAAAATGTTAAAAAATGCGCTAAGGCATGTGGATGCCACAGAGGTATCCATGAAGGGCGGTGGTACCTATTCCAACATGTTTGACGCACACCCGCCATTTCAAATTGATGGCAATTTCGGAGGTACGGCAGGCATTACTGAAATGTTGTTGCAAAGCCATTCTGAAGAGATTTTTATTTTACCGGCACTCCCCGATAAATGGAGTGCGGGGTCAATAAAAGGAGTTCGTGCCAGAGGAGGTTTTATCCTGGATTTCGAATGGGAAAACGGCGCTTTAAAGAATGTTGTCGTATTCTCTACGTTGGGAGGAAATTGTCGATTGAGAACACACGCGCCACTTCAGACAAAAAATGTATCTTTGCATAATGCAGAGAGTAATAACCCAAATGGCTTCTATCCTAAACCTGTTTTGCCAGCATTTATATCGAACGGAAGTGAAATAAATGTGGAGCTTTCATTGAAAGAAACTTATCTGACCGATTTCGATACAGAAAAAGGGAAGAGCTATAAATTGACAGCAAACCTAAATTAAGAATTATCAGGGGAATCAATACATGAACCCCATCGCTGTCCGATTCATAAAGCAGAATTAATAATCACCAAAATCTATAATAATATGAAAGTAAATAGAAGAGAATTTATTAAAAAAATGAGTGCCGGAGCAGCAGGAATCGCAGTAAGCGGTTCAATAATGAGTATGCCGGCAAAAAGTTACAAACGAATCATCGGATCAAATGACCGTATTCAAGTTGCCATAGCAGGGCTCGGCCGCAGATTAGGCGCTTTTTACGAACCCATTGCTATGAAAAAAGCTAATGTGGAATTGGTTTATCTGTGCGATGTAATGGAAAAGCAACGGGTAAATGCACTGCAGAACTTTTCCAAACATATCGACTATAAACCTAAGCTGGAGAATGATATCCGCAAAGTATTCGATGACCAGAAAGTGGATGTATTGATTAATGCCACACCAGACCATTGGCACACTCCAGGATCGATTATGGCGATGAAAAGTGGAAAACATGTGTACGTAGAAAAACCGTGCAGCCACAACATGTTCGAAAACGAACTCCTGGTAGAAGCATCTAAAAAGTTCGATAAAGTGGTACAGATGGGTAACCAACAGCGTTCTTCGCCCCATACCATAGAAATAATTCAGGAAATTCATCGTGGTATCATTGGAACACCCTATAAGGCACTGGCATTTTACACCAACACAAGAGGCGAAGTACCCTTACAACAAAAAGCAGCTGTACCTACTGGCCTCGATTGGGAACTTTTTCAGGGCCCTGCCCCGCGACGTGAATACACCACAGAAACATGGGACTACAACTGGCACTGGTATGGATGGGATTATGGTACTGCCGAAACAGGAAACAATGCCACCCACGAACTCGATATAGCACGTTGGGCATTGGACGTAAACTTTCCCCTCCGGGTAGATGTAGAAGCAGCCAAGCGCCATTTTGCAAATGACGGCTGGGAAATGTACGATACCATGGATGCCACCTTCCGATTTTCTGGAGACAAAATTATCCAGTGGGATGGCAAAAGCCGTAACGGATACGATACGTACGGAGGAGGAAGAGGAACAATTATTTATGGAAGCGAAGGAACAGTATTTGTAGACCGAGGCAAGTATAGCCTTTTTGACAGGAACGGAAAATTGGTGAAAGACAACAGTTCATCTGCCAATGAAGCCGGAACGGCTTTGGGAGGCGGTGGCGACATGACCACCGGACATGTGATCAATTTCTTTGAAGCGGTGAGAGGCAAGGAAAAGCTAACTGCACCCATCGACGATGCCAGTATCAGCATGGCCATGGTTCACTATTCAAACGTTGCGTATCGCATAGGGAAAGGATTTGACATTGATGAAAAAACCGGCAGAATGTATGACCGCGATGCAATGAAACTATGGAGCCGCGACTATGAACCTGGATGGGAACCCACAATATAAATTTAATTTAAAGAAGAAATGACAAACAAAATATTTGGCCTGATCGGCATCCTCGCCATTTGTTTTTTCATTTCCTGCAAGACGCAGGAATCCGGTGATTTGATCAAACAAAACTTCGATTTTGCTTCAGAACAACTCACCTATGCGTTGCAGGAAATTGATTCTGCGAAATTAAAAGATGAAAGAAATTCACTTACCAAAGCGGAAAAACCGCTGGTGAGTCCCCGCACCCTTGATGAAAACGGAAATCTGAAATTGGTTGTTTCCCGGGACTGGACAAGTGGTTTCTTTCCGGGAGAGCTGTGGTATATGTATGAATTTACAAAAGACCCTGAATGGGAGAAACAGGCAAGATCATTTACTGCCTCCCTCGAGACGCAAAAGTTCACAAAAACCACCCACGATTTAGGCTTTATGATGTATTGCAGTTTTGGTAATGGGTTGCGGCTTACGAACGACCAAAGCTACAAACCAATCTTGCTTGAAGCAGCAAACTCACTTATTTCCAGGTATAAACCCAATGCCAAAATTATCCGCTCGTGGGATCATAACCGCGATAAGTGGCAATGCCCTGTTATCATCGACAACATGATGAACCTGGAATTGCTTTTCTGGGCATCCAGAGAAAGCGGCGATTCCACTTATTACAATATTGCCGTGAATCATGCGAACACGACCATAAAAAATCATTTTCGCCCGGATTACGGTACCTATCATGTGGTCGACTACGATACCATTACCGGTGAAGTATTGAACCGTCATACACATCAGGGTTACGCACACGAGTCAACCTGGGCCCGGGGCGAAGCATGGGCATTGTACGGTTATACCATGTGTTATCGGGAGACAAAAGAAAATGCCTACTTGGATCAGGCCCGGCATGTGGCAGATTTTATCTTTGCTCACCCAAACCTGCCGGAGGATCTGATTCCTTACTGGGATTTTAATGCACCCGAAATTCCCAACGAACCCCGTGATGTTTCGGCAGCCGCAGTCATCGCATCGGCGCTCTATGAATTGAGTACTTTTGGTGGGGAAAAGGCAGTTCAATATAAAGAACTGGCCGACACCATCCTGAAGAACCTGGCACTTCAATATCGCGCCACGTTGCATGAAGACGGCGGATTTCTGTTGCTTCACAGTACCGGTTCAAAACCATCGAACTCCGAAGTGGATGTTCCATTGGTATATGCAGACTATTATTTTCTGGAAGCACTCTTACGAAAAGATAAAATTGAAAACAACTTATCTTTAACTGAGCATTAAAATGAAGCCGTCAAAATATCTGTTGACTATTTTGTTGTTCTCTTGTAATCTGATTGCCGGGTTCGGACAAATCAATTACTTGCAGAAAACAAGATTGAATCATCACTGGGAGTTTCTCAAATCAGATCTGGGTAGTATCTGGGAGGCGGTACGCCCCAGTTCTGAAGGCTCCCCGGAGATGGTGCCACTGTGGGAGCAGGTAACACTGCCCCACTGCTACAATGCTACCGACGCCGTGGACCCGGACCGTAACTACTATCAGGGTCCGGCCTGGTACCGAACACTTTTGTCAGTGGACAATCCTTATAAAGACGGTCGCACACTGCTCCACTTCGAGGGAGCAGGACAAAAGACAAAGGTTTTTATTTATACAGAAGAGGTGGCATCTCATGTAGGAGGTTATGACGAGTGGGAGGCAGATATCACCGATGCCGTGCAACGTTTCCTTTCTTCGGACAATGCAGATCGCTTTGGAGGAAAGATTCCTCTGTCCATCCGTTGTGACAACTCAAGGGATACGGAGATGATTCCGTCCGATCTTTCCGACTTCAATCTGTACGGGGGAATATATCGCTACCTGAATCTGGTATATACACCGGCACTGGCTCTCCGGTCTGTACGTGTAGATGCCACTGTTGATGCAAAAGGGAAAAACGGTGTGCTGGATATTTTTGTCACTTTCAATCAAAATGAACTGGCTGGCACGCTGAATGTAAAAATATTCTCTCCTCAAAATAAGCTATTGAAAGAGCAGGATGTCCGGCTGGATGATTTCTCCGGTCAGAAACCATTATCCTTTTCCCTGAATAAGCCTGAATTGTGGAATCCGGAACGCCCTACACTCTACCGGTGTGAAGTGACATTACAATCGGAGTCCGGATCCATGAAAGTGGATGAGAAATTTGGCTTCCGTCATTTCGAATTTGTCAAAAATGGACCGTTTATGCTGAACGGAAAACGATTGTTGTTGCGCGGCACCCACCGTCATGAAGATCATGCGGGAGTGGCGGCAGCTATGACTGAAGAAATGATCGTGGAGGAAATGGAGATGATGAAATCCATGGGCGTCAACTTTATCCGGCTGGGACACTACCAACAGTCGCGCATTGTGCTTGAACAGTGTGACAGGCTGGGCATCCTTGTCTGGGAGGAGATACCCTGGTGCCGTGGGGGACTGGGAGGAGACCCGTACAAGGAACAGGCACGACGCATGCTTACAAACATGATCACCCAGCATCGGAATCACCCCTCCGTGATTCTGTGGGGATTGGGAAACGAGAACGACTGGCCAAATGATTTTCCGGAATTCAACAAGGAGAAAATAAGGACCTTTATGAAAGAGCTTCATGAGCTTTCTCATACACTCGACAATTCACGGCTTACTTCCATCCGGCGGTGCGATTTCTGTAAGGATATTGTGGATGTGTATTCTCCTTCCATCTGGGCTGGCTGGTATAGAGGCATCTATACCGATTACAAAAACGTTTCCTATAGCGAAATGCAGAAAACAGATCATTTTCTGCATGTAGAATGGGGAGGAGATAATCATGCACGTCGACATGCGGAGGATCCATATATCAACCTGGATAAGATTGACAGCGGGGGACAAAAAGCAGACGAACGTGCCGGCGACGCATCGCTCTACGGTGGCAAGGCAAGGGCATCTCGCGATGGAGACTGGAGCGAGACCTATATCTGTGATCTAATTGACTGGCACCTGAAGGAACAGGAGACCATGCCCTGGCTTACAGGCGCAGCCTACTGGCCCTTCAAGGACTTCTCCACCCCTGTACGTCCCGAGAATCCGGTACCCTATGTGAATCAGAAGGGAGTCGTGGAGAGAGATATGACTCCTAAAGAAGCATTTTACGTCTTTCAGTCCTACTGGACGGAAAAGCCGATGGTTCACATTTATGGTCACACATGGCCGGTACGCTGGGGCAAACCCGATGAAGAAAAGACCATCAAGGTATATTCCAACTGCGATGAGGCAGAACTGTTTCTTAACGGACGAAGTATGGGCATCAGAAAACGTGACAGTCAGAATTTTCCTGCTGCTGGATTGCGCTGGGACACCTCCTTTGTACCGGGAAAAAATAACGTGAAGGTGGTCGGAAGAAAAGGAAAGGAAACTGTGGAAGACTACATTGAATTCGACTACGAAACGCGTCCTTTTGGTAATCCTGCCAAAATTGTGGCCAGAGTGGTCGAGGATACCGATGCATACACATGGATAGAAGCAGAACTACGCGATGAGTATGATGTACCCTGCCTCACTTCAACCGACTATATCCGTTTTGATGCGACCGGTGATGGAGAATTGGTAACAAACATGGGTACTTCCACTGCTTCGGGCAAGGTACAAGCTTATAACGGACGGGCCAGGATAAAGATGCTAAAGAAAGGGCCGAAGAGCATCGTATCTGTGAAATCGGGTATACTGGAAACCGTTTTCATAGAAATAAGATAGAATATCCGACTCATGATCCATCTCGTCGATCGAGTAGGATCTGCTAAACATCTCCAAATGAAGAATAAGACATTTAGCCTCATTCTGATCTGTTTTACATGAATTGTTGCCGCACAGGCACAGGATATGGAAGATAGTTGGACAAGAATGTGTCCACAAATAACACTCCAATATCCAATGGATAAAGATGCCAAGTTTGGCATCTTTATCCATTGGGGACTTTATTCTAAACTTGGAGATGTATGGAAGAACAAGAACTACTATGGAAGTGGCGAATGAATCATGAACGTGGCACAAGCAAATGTGGATGCTTATGCAGAAGAAGCAGCCAACAAGGACCTGTCGGATTATAATCTGGTAGAATAGGCCATGTTGGCCAAAAATGCAGGCACCAAGTATGTGGTTGTTACTGCCAGGCATCACGAGGGATTTGCCATGTATGATTCAAAAGTCAGTGATTTTACCATTGTGAAATTCACAAAATATGACAAAAATCCCATGCTTTCGTTATCTCAAAAAGATACGTGAGCAGGGAATAGATCTATGTACAAAATGATTCATGGGAGTACATTGCACATGATATGAATTTTAAATCTCCCAGGGAAATCATTCAGCTTCTTGTTGAAGTAGTTTCCAAAGGAGGGAATTTGATGTTGAATGTGGGTCCCGATGGAAAAGGCGCCATTCCTGCCTATTCCCGCAAGTATCTGTTGGAAGTAGGAAAATGGCTTGATCGATTCGGAGAAGGCATTTACAAAACGACGTATAGATTAATTCACAGGCAACCATGGGATGTGAGATGAACTTACTGTCACCCTTCCTGTTCTAACAGACTCCCGCAATACCATGGTTGTCGTGGTATACACCGAAGCCTTAACCGACAAAGAGCGATTAAATTTAACAAATAGAAACATTTATTTCAGACAGTAAAACTGGAAGCAATTATACCCATCAGGAACCATTGATGTTCTACTACCATCACATTGCAATCATGACAGTTACGCACCAGAAAATTATTCACTGAAAATATATCCATTGAAGCAATAGAAAGAATAATTTAAGCTAAAATAAAGACAAATAAATGCTATCAAATGAAAATAATTTGAAATTTTTGTTTAGCTTTGTAATCGATTAAATGAAAACATGACAAGTTTAGCGGACATCCACCGATAAATTAACAGATTTAGCGAAAAGAAAAACTAATGAATCATTAATCCTTAAAAAATGAAAGAATGAAAAAAGTAAATTCACTGAATTTAAAAGGATTGCTATCCGCAATTTTGTGGATAGCATCACTTGGTGTGTTTGCACAAAACATCACCATAAACGGAACAGTAACCGATACGAATAATGAAACAGTAATCGGGGCTACCATTACAGTGAAGGGTAATACTTCGCTGGGTACAGTAACGGATATAGATGGCAATTATACCTTACGAAATGTTCCTGGAAATGCCACTCTACAGTTTAGTTACGTAGGGATGGCCACATTATCTGTTCCGGTAGAAGGACGTACAACAATCAACGTTAAAATGGAAACGGATACAGAAGTACTGGATGAAATTGTCATCACAGCTTTGGGGATTCCTCGTGAAAGGAAATCATTGGGTTATGCAGTCAGCTCCATTAAGGGCGATGAACTAATCATGGCGGGTGTACCTACAAACCCACTCGCATCAATTTATGGAAAAGCACCGGGAGTAGGATTAACAGCCAGTTCATCAGGTCCAACGGGTGGTATCAACATAAAAGTTCGTGGTGCCAGCCAATTGGAGTCTTCTTCCACGACACGCCCATTATTTGTGGTGGATGGTGTGCCGATTTACGACAAGGAGTCAAGTATGGAAACACGGGGTTATGATCCGTTCAATTCTTTTGATTATGGCGCTGGAATTAACGATATCAATGCAGAAGACATCGAATCGATGGAAATTTTGAAAGGTGCAAAAGCTTCGGTGCTATACGGAAGTGCCGGTGCGAATGGTGTGGTATTAATTACCACAAAAAAAGGTGCACATACCCGCGGTTTGGGTGTGACGTTGTCACTCAACCACACATGGGAAGAACCGGTAAGTTTTATCGATTTTCAAAATGAATATGGATCGGGAGGAAATGCTTACAGCCTTGATGTAAATGAGAACAAGATTGTATCTGATTACCGTAACTTCGGTCCTAAATTTGATGGTCGGAGCATTACGTATTGGGATGGTTCTACACGGAAATATCAGGCATATCCAGAAAACTACAACAATCTTTTCCAAACTGGAAGCACCAATAGCGTGCAGGTAGCAATTGCCGGAGGAAACGAAAAAGGGAATATGCGTATTTCCTACACCAATTACGGATTCGATGGTATCATGCAGAATCACTGGCAAAAAAGGCATACCTTCAGTTTCTCCGGTCAAATGGATGTATCGGACTTAGCCAAAATAGAGGTTACTTCCAATTTTTACAAAATTAAGACCAACAACCGTTATCCTAATATTTACTCCTTAATGAGTACCGGATTCAACAGAGACTATGACTATCAGACCATTGCAGAAAAATATATAACTCCTGACGGATATCGGGCCGATCTGGGTGACGCTGGTTTGCCAAGTTCACAGACACAAATAGCGAATATTCTTTGGCATCAGAACCAAAATACGAATCTGGATGATAAGACACACATGATCTCCTCAATCAGGGGTACATTCCAATTCCACCCGTTGATTTCATTGGTTACGCATGCCGGAGTTGATTTTACGCAAACCGACTACACAAAGAAGGAAAAAGTAACTGCAATAGAACCTGAAGTGAAAGGGGGAAGGTATCGTTTCGATACGGATCAATACTTTATTTATAATCTGAGAGCCAATCTTCATTACGACCAATCTTTTCTTAATGATGAGCTGCGTGTTACAGCATTGGGAGGCGGTGAGTTTAAAAGTATAAAAGATTACAATATTTATGCTTCCACTTACGGAAATATGTCATATCCCAATTGGTATTCATTGAATAATGCGCCTAACTGGCCTAACGGTGGTGAACGGGAAAAAGTGTTGGGGCATGCACGAGGAGAAGAAAGCCTGTATAGTGCATATGCGTCAATAACAGCTTCGTGGAAAGATCGTTACTTTATCGAAATTCAAGGTAGGAATGACTGGTCTTCTACGCTCCCAAAAGGGAACAATTCCTACTTTTATCCCGGAATTTCATTTAACTGGAACTTCAGCGAAGATTTTAAAATTCCACAGTTGCAGTTCGGAACAGTACGTTTGTCATGGGCTGATGTGGGCCGCCCTGCAACCCGTTATTTTGCATTACGGCAATATAGACTAAGTACAATCCCAAATACAAATACAGGAAGAGTAGAGCCCCCACTTGAACTTTTCTCAGGAGATATTAAACCGGAACGAAAAAGAGAATATGAAATTGGTGGTAATCTGCGTTTTTTCCCGCAAAACCGAATCGAATTAGACTTCTCTTACTACAATGCTTCAATTTACGATCAGATCATGGGTATACCTTTGACTTCCGCGACCGGTTATAATAAAATAAAAATCAATGCTGGTGAGGTGAAGAATTATGGTTATGAAATTATGTTAAAGGGGGCTATTATTGCCCAAAAAGATTATCGGTGGGATGTAACCTTTAATCTGGCAAACCAATTCTCTGAAGTAAAAGAGCTATATGGTGGAATCACACGACACATACTGGGATCTAACAACGGCTGGCAGGTAGTAGCTGAGACCGGACAACGTTCGGGCGAAATCATGACATACGATTACATGAAATCTCCGGATGGAAAGCGGATTGTTGGATCAGATGGATTATATGCACTCGACAAAGATGCCGGATTTAAAGCTGTCGGGAATGTAAATCCGTCATTGATCGGGGGTATCGCTACTGATTTCTACTATAAGAATCTCAGTCTCCGTCTTGGATTGGATTATAATTTCGGAAGTCGTTTGATCTCTATGTCAAACTACTATCTATTGGGAACCGGAACAGTAAAAGAAACGCTGCCCTATCGTGATGAGGCAAGCGGAGGTATCCCTTATTACATACAAAAAGATACGGAAAAGAGAATACGTCTGGATAATCACAAAGCTTCCGCTCCTGCTGACTCAAAAGATGGAAGAGTGTATCACGACGGTATGATCCTAAGTGGCGTGAAAAGTGAAGGTGGCAGTTATGTACCCAACGATCAGATTATTCCAGTTGCGACTTACTGGAGTACTTTCATCCATGATATGCAGGATAACCTCCAGCCGGATTACATCTATAAAAATAACTATGTAAAGTTCCGCGAGATTGCTATTGCATATACTTTGCCAAAAATGGTTTCGGAAAAAATGCATTTACAAAAAGTTACTTTGAGCCTTACCGGCCGTAATCTTTTCTATCTTCACAAGTCTATCCCGAATATCGATTCGGAGTCATTGCAAGGGACCAATAGTTATTTGGAATATTCTATTTTTCCAATGCATCGCTCTTGGGGATTTGGTGTGAATGTTAGTTTTTAATCATTAAATGAAACACAAAATGAAAACAATTAATCATAAAATATTGATCATCCTAGCCATGTTCGGTTTCCTTTTTGGCTCATGTGAATCACAACTGGAAGAACAATTTTATAATCCTGAACAGTATCAGGCTCCGGAAGAAACATTGATGCCGGGAATGTTTAGCAATGTGGTATATCAATGGAAAATTTTTGTACAGGATTATGGCGAATACTGGTGGGGTCTTGGCGGATGGGGTATCACAGCGTACTCCCAAATTGGAGTTCGTCCCATGATCGCCAATTATGATGGCATTTACAACACGTGGCCCGACCTGAATGGTGGTGGATTTGATGAAACCAATGATGCCCGGACATATTTTAACCACATGTACGAGCGTTTACGTCCCTGGGGATTGATGAAGAATCTGATAGAGACTGGCGACGAAGCTTTTATCAAAGAAAATCAACTTTATTACGATCTTGTAAACATCATAAAAGACTATGCTTTCTTAAGAAATGTAGACTTTTTCAACAGCATCCCTTATTTTGATGCTTTAAGAGGTGCGGAAGGTGTATTTTTTGTAAAATATGATGATCCTAAGGAAATTTATATAGCAGGACTAAAGAGTATTAAAGAGTCAACAGAGAGGCTACAAAGTTCCTATAGTGCCATGAGTAGCGAATCTAAAGCACTTTTCACCCAACAGGATCTCGCTTTTCATGGAGATATTAACAAATGGATCGAATGGGCAACTGCCGTCAGACTGAAATATGCTGTACGCGTATCTGGAGTAGACGAAGCGTTGGCCAAAGAACATATCCAAGATGTCCTCAATAAAAATACACTGCCCAAAGCCGATCTTACCTGGGATCCTCCTTTCACCACATTAAGTGCTACCCTTTCAGGTGGTGGAGAGACATGGGTACGTGGAATGATTGAACGGTTCACCAGTTATTTTATTCCTAACGTCATCATGAAACGTATGAATCACGGAAGTGATGTATATGAACCGGGAATAGATGACCCACGCCTGCCAGTGATTGCAATGCCTACCAAGTTCGGTGATTACCGCGGCATACGTATGGACAGAGGATATGAACAGAATGAACCATACAGAGAGCAACGCGCTGAGTACTTCAAAACTGCTACCAAACCTGTAGATGTAACAGATGACCAATGGAGCTTAATGAAAGCAATGCCTTACCTGATGAACTACGGTGCTTACCGGAATCATCTTGATGTGATGCTTAGCTTGAATAGCGTATCAAATTACAATCTTAAAACACTTGTATTCAATGAGACGCCCGTTTATATGGTTTCCTTGGCCGAAACAGATCTTTTATTAGCCGAAATTGCCCTCAAGAATCTGGGCAGCACCGGTAAAAATGCAGCCGAACATCTCTCCGACGCGGTAAAGCACTCGGTTGATTTCTGGTACTGGTACAATGGCAGATCGACCTACAACCCAGAGAAAACCTACTTCCCGGATGTTGATCTCTCGGTGCTTAGTCCCACAAAACCCAACACAGCAATCATCAATCAATACGCTGATTTTATTAAAGAAGAATACAACGATGCACCAGACAAGCTCGAGATAATCATGCAGCAAAAATATATCCATTTAAACATGATAGGCATTTATGAGTTGTGGACGGAATTACGCCGCACGCGTCGACCAAAGCTGGAACCAGTGACTACTCTTTATGATGTAAAGTCAAAGACACAGATAGAGCGTGCTCATTATCCTGCGAGCGAACAATCGACAAATGCTGAAGAATATAAGAAAGTACAGGATCAGGACAATTACAGTTCACCGATATTCTGGGTAAAAAATCCTTCCGAATCTTTCTACAGGGATAGTTATATTGATTGAGGAAGCAGAAAGTGTTTCTCAATTGAAGCCTAAAATCTAAAATCTGATTGAAGAACTCGAATAAAAAAGATAAACTGATTTTGTAAACAACAAGGGAATCGAAAGAGTAATTTAGGCTACTTCCTTCGATTCCCTTGTTTTGTATTATGGCCGGATTAATATATTTACTAATGTTTCGCAGTTGAAGAAGCGGTTGACAATCAGAGGATAAATAATAAAAAAAGCAGCATATTTTAGCTAATATATCATTAAAAATGATTATCTTAGCGATGGATACCAAACCATTAAAATAGGCTGCAGGACGAAGATATTAAAAAGATTCAAGAGTTGAAAGCGGACTTTCCCCCCAACAGGTTATCCGCGGAAGAGATTTTTAGCCGCTTCAAGGCGTTGAAGCTATGCGAAGGGCTTTTTGAGTTTAAATGGTTCTGGCCATACTGGTCTCTATGGTGGTCAGTGCGGAAGACGGTAAATTCTTACCTGAACAGCCCCACCGGTGAAGGTTCCTCAATGGGTAAGGATGTGTTCTATCGCCTGAAGAACAGTCCCTTTATCTGTTGGCGGATGCACATGTGGCTTCTCGTACATCGCTTTGTGAAGGTGACCTCGAAAGATAGTGATGTGGCTGACACCTCATCCCGTTATCTGGTTTTCGATGACACCACCCTGCCCAAAACCGGGAAGCGTATGGAGAAGATTGGGAAGGTATGGGATCATGTAACAAACAGGTACGTGCTTGGATTCAAGCTGTTGGTCATGATGTACTGGGACGGCAAGTCTGCTATACCCCTGGATTTCAGTTTTCACCGGGAGAAGGGAAAGAAGCAGGAACGCCCTTTCGGGATGACCCGAAAGGAGATACGCAAGTAATACAGTTGCAAGCGTATAAAGGACTCGTACACCGCAAAGCGTGTTCAAGAGCTTGATACGAACAAGATTCGGATGGTACTCAGGATGTTCTTCACTGCCATTTACCGCGGATTTCGCGTCGATTACGTGTGGTGGACAGCTGGTTTACCTGTGACGCGCTGATACAGGCCATCCGCAGTGTAAAGGACAAGGAAGTACACCTGATCGGGATGTACAAGTTCGCAAAGATCCGGTTTGCGTACCAGGGTAAGAGTCTGACCCATGCCCAGATCAATAACATGCTGGGCAAATCCATACACTGCCGTTCTCTGGGTTACCAGTACAAGCAGGTCAAGGTGCTGTACCAGGGTACAGAGATCAGCCTCTTCTTTAGTCGCCGGGGCAAGAGTGACAATTGGAAGGTTTTGTTGAAGACTGACACGAAACTGACGTTCAAGAGATTGATCGAGCATTACCATGTAAGATGGGTTGTGGAGGTGTTCAATCGCGAATCGAAGCAATTGCTGAACCTGGGAGGGTGTCAACCCAGCAACTTTGACGCCCAGGTAGCCGAAACGACCATCAGCATGATAGCCTATCTGTTGTTGATGCTGCGTTTAAGGTACGACAACTATGAGTCGAAGGGTGCACTCTACAGTTAAATGAACTCGGAAGTACTCCGGGAAACCCTTGACAAGCGGTTATGGGTACTGTTCATCGAATTGGTAAGTGAGTTATACGAGGTATTGGAGATGGATGCCGAAGACTTGCTTGAGAAAATGCTGACCAATCCCAAAGCAGAAAGTATGATCATCGCACTGTGCTGCTCGGTAATGGTCAGGGAGAATTGAAAAATTGTAAAAACAAAATACTATCATACAGGGAAATAGAAAATGATGCATTTCCTTTCTATTTCTTTGTCAATTGTTTGAAGGAAGTGCGAAACATGAGTATATTCGTAGTACAAAAATCAGATATATAACACACTTATGAAAAAGAGTATTCTTTTTACAATTGGGATCTTTCTTCTTTTATCGTGCCGAACCGAACCGCAAAATTCCATGATTCCCCAAAGTACAATAAAGATTGAAGAGGGAGAGAGCAGAGAAACCATCGTCGAAAAGGCAGCGCATGTAGTACCCACGGTGAATCAGCTGGATGCGTTGGAAAATGAATTTATCGCTTTCATTCACTTCGGTCCCAATACCTTCACCCGCAAGGAGTGGGGCAACGGAATGGAGAACCCGGCAGTTTTTGATTTGCAAACGCTCGATACCGACCAGTGGTGCCGGGCCATGAAATCGGCCGGCATGAAAATGGTGATTTTTACCGCCAAACACCACGATGGGTTTGTTCTCTGGCAAAGCCGCTATACCAATCATGGAGTAGCCTCTTCCGGTTACCGCAATGGAAAGGGTGATGTGCTGAAAGAGCTGTCGGAGTCCTGTAAAAAATATGGGTTAAAACTTGGCATCTATCTTTCTCCGGCCGATCTGTATCAAATTGAGCACCCCGAAGGTCTGTACGGCAACCTGAGTGAATACACCAAACGCACCATTCCACGTGAAGTGGAGGGCCGTCCCTTCAAAAACAAAACCACTTTTGAGTTTGAAGTAGATGACTACAACGAATATTTCCTGAACCAGCTCTTTGAATTACTGACCGAGTATGGTGATATTCATGAAGTATGGTTCGATGGGGCACATCCCAAAAGAAAAGGAGGACAAACCTATCACTATGCAACATGGAGGGAGTTGATTCGTACCCTTGCACCCAAGGCTGTGATATTCGGACGCGAAGATATCCGCTGGTGTGGAAATGAAGCAGGAGCGACAAGGGAAACGGAATGGAACGTGATTACCTATCCGGAAGATCCCAACCTCTCTACTGAATTTTCAGATCTGACGGACAACGACCTCGGTTCGCGGGAAAAGCTTTACGCAGGAAAATATCTGCACTACCAGCCAGCAGAAACAAATACCTCTATTCGTGAGGGATGGTTTTACCGGGATGACACCAACCAGAAAGTACGCAGTGCCGATGATGTGTTTGACATATACGAACGTTCAGTGGGTGGCAATTCCATCTTTTTGCTGAATATACCTCCGAATCGTGAAGGAAAATTCTCACCCCGTGATGTAGCGGTATTGGAAGAGGTAGGAAAAAGGATTAGGGAGACCTATTCCATTAATCTCTTTGAGAATGCACGCGGTCCAAAAGAGGTACTCGATGGCAAGGCTGAAAGTTACTTCCTTGTGGATAACGCTGATCGTTCCTTCACCATCAGCCTGCGCAAACCGGCTACCTTCAATAGACTGATCCTGCAGGAAGCCATTGCTACACACGGTGAACGGGTAGAAACACACGGGGTGGATGCCTGGATCGATAACCAATGGGTGGAAATTGCACAAGCAACCAATATTGGCTACAAGCGGATTCTTCGTTTCCCGGAAGTAACCACGAACAAAATACGCATCCGGATCACCACATCACGCCTCAACCCAGCCATCAGTAACGTATCAGCTCACTACTACCATGCTCGCCCACCACAGTTGGCGTTTTCACGCGACAAGGAGGGGATGGTGACCATAGCCCCACTACAAAGTGTGTTTAACTGGAACCTTACCGGAGAAAATGCTGCCGAAAACCTGAATGCAGGTTATGAGATATTTTATACACTCGACGGAACAGAACCCAACCGACATTCCACCAAGTACGAGGAACCCATTCAGGTGATTAACAATGAGCTCAAGGCCGTATCATTCCTCCACGAGATCCAGGGAGCGGTAGAGTGTGAAACCTTTGGGATAACCAAGAAAGAATGGGAACCTGCCAGCGTGAGCAGCCAGCAAGAAAGACGCCCCGCTACTGCAGCTTTCGATGCAAACCCGGCTACCTACTGGCAGTCTGAAGAAAAACCCACACCCCATTTCATTGCCATTGACTTGGGTAGCGAGCAGAAGTTGAAAGCATTGGTCTACACGCCTCAAATATTCTACCCCGGGGGAATGATGGCAAAAGGGGATATCCAGGTGAGCAGCGACGGCAAACGCTGGAACAAGGTCGATAGCTTTGAATTTGGTAACCTGGTGAATGATCCAAGCAAGCGGACGCATCGGTTTGCATCGCCTGTAACAACCCGTTATGTGCGTGTAGTGACCACACAAATTGAGGGAGAAGGGAATCATGTAGCCATTGCCGAGTTCGATTTTTTATAGCGTTCATTTTGTTCATTCCGAATATGCAACTTTTTAAATCCATCTGTTCACTTTAAACACAAAATAAATTCTAATGATGAGAAAAAAAATCTATCCGCTGCTGGCCATACTGACAATTGTTGCAGGTTGTACCTTGCAACCCGGGAAAAAAACGACACAGGAACTACAGCTGATCTACGACAAGCCGGCAAAATTCTGGGAAGAGACACTCCCCCTCGGTAACGGCCGTATTGGGATGATGCCCGACGGCGGTGTAGAAGTAGAACAGATCGTGCTGAACGACATCACCCTGTGGAGCGGTAGCGAAGATACTGCAGCGCTCAATCCCGATGCCTTTCAATACCTGCCCCAAATACGAGAACTGCTCTTAGCTGGGAAAAACAACGAAGCACAACAACTGATGTATCGCCATTTTCGCTGCGGAGGTGAAGGATCTGGCCACGGTAGCGGGAAAGATGTGCCTTATGGTAGCTTCCAGATGTTGGGCAACCTGCAGATCACACACCGCTATGCCAATGAAGACAGCGTAAGTGATTACAGCCGAATACTGTCATTAAACGATGCGGTGGCCACAACAGAATTCAACAAGGGGAATGTGCATTTCTCGCGTGAATATTTTGCATCTTTTTCAGACGATGTGCTACTTATCAGACTCTCGGCCAATAAGAAAAAAGCTGTCGCCTTCAGCCTCAGTCTCTCCCGACCCGAAAGAGCAACCATTTCTGTAGAGGAGCAGTTCCTCCGTATGGAAGGGCAGCTCAACGACGGGTACAATGGTGATAACGGGGTACGCTACTTCACAAAATTGCAGATCGTAAACAAGGGTGGCACGGTTTCATCTGACGAAAAAGGGCTCTCCTTGTCGGGTGCCGACGAAGCAATAATCATCCTCTCCTCCTCCACCGATATGCTCGAGAAGGAATACAAAGAGAAGACATCCATGTTGCTCAACAAAGCACTGGCTATAAACTACAGCAAGCTGAGAAGCAATCATACGAAGAAGTACCAGGAAAAATTCAACCGGGTGGAACTCGACCTGGGTGAACAGGATAACAACCTCACAACCGACAGGCGTCTGAATGACTTTCAGACAAACGATGACAGTGCTTTCGCCGCACTTTACTTCCAGTACGGCCGTTATCTGATGATCTGCGGCACAAACGAACATACACTACCGCTCAACCTGCAGGGACTCTGGGCAAACACGCTGCAAACCCCATGGAATGGCGACTACCACCTGAACATCAATGTTCAAATGAATTATTGGCCTGCCGAAGTATGCAACCTCTCCGAATTGCACCAGCCTCTGCTCGATTTCACCCAATCACTCGTACCTTCCGGTACCAAAACGGCACAAACCTTTTACGGAGCAAATGGATGGATTGCCCATATGATGAGCAACCCGTGGAGATTCACAGCACCGGGCGAACATGCATCATGGGGCGCCACCAATACCGGGGGTGCCTGGCTCTGCGCACACCTATGGGAACATTATGCCTTCACGCAGGACAAGGAATACCTGCAACGCATCTACCCTACCCTGGCCTCGGCAGCGCAGTTTTTCCTCTCGGCCATGATTGCGGAACCCAAAAACGGCTGGCTGGTCACGGCCCCCTCCTCCTCACCCGAGAACGGTTTTTATATGCCGGGCTCCCGCGATCAGGTTTTTGTCTGCATGGGTCCCACCATGGATGTACAAATCATCCACGAACTGTTTAGCAACACCTTATCAGCGGCCGGAATACTGGGTATTGAAGATGAAACCACATCCCAAATTAGCGAGACACTACCCAAACTGCCACCCATGCAAATCAGCCCCAAGGGATACCTGATGGAGTGGCTGGAAGATTACGAAGAGGCGGATCCGCAACATCGCCACGTCTCCCACCTCTATGGCCTGCACCCCTCCAATCAGATTTCACCCTATACCACACCGGAGCTGGCAGCGGCAGCACGCGTAACACTGGAACGGCGAGGCGACGGCGGCACGGGCTGGTCGCGTGCCTGGAAAGTAAACTTCTGGGCACGACTACATGATGGCAACCGCGCCTACAAATTACTCAAAAGCCTCATGGAACCAGCACTCCCTATGAATACCACCAAATACGATGGACAGGGTAGTGGCACCTACCCCAACCTGTTCTGCGCACATCCGCCGTTTCAAATCGACGGGAACTTCGGAGGTACTGCAGGTATTGCTGAAATGCTTATCCAGAGCCAGGATGGATACATCAATCTGCTTCCTGCCCTTCCCGATGCATGGAAGAGTGGCAACTTCAAAGGACTGCGTGTGCGGGGCGGCGCCGAAGTGGATGTCTCCTGGAGTAATAAACAAATTGCTTCGGTCACCCTTCGGGCTACAACAGATAACAGATTTAAACTGAAAGTGCCCGATGGCGCCACATCCATCCACCACAAAGACAGAGAGATACAGATCGATAACGGATTTATTTTCATCTCCTTGAAGTCGGGCGACAGTGCCAGATTGGAGGTATCGTATCAATAAAGCTGAAAAATGTCACGCTATTTTCAAGCATAGTCGACACAATTATTGTATCTTTAAAAATTAATATTTTGATAAAAAGAAAAACTATGAAGCGAAAATACCTTTTGATTGCATCTACTCTTGTACTGGCGCTGACTAATATAAACGCACAGGTAATTATTGCCCACCGGGGGTACTGGAAAACAACCGGTTCGGCACAGAATTCTATTGCATCGCTGATGAAGGCCGATTCCATCGCCCTGTACGGCTCGGAAGTGGATTTCTGGCTCTCCTCTGATGGCGTTCCGGTGGTAAACCACGATGCCGAGGTTACGCTCAATGGGGAGAAGCTGGTTGTGCAGGATACCCCGCTGGCCACGCTCCGGAAAGTTACGCTCTCTAACGGAGAAACACTGCCCACCGTGGAGGAATATCTCGATGCATTTGCCCAATGCAAGCATGTAAAGCTGATCATAGAGTTCAAATCGCACAAATCCAAAGAAAGAGAAGATTTGCTCGCAGAGAAAGTCATGGACATGGTTCGGCAACGGGGTCTACAGGAAAAGGTTGAATACATTGCCTTTGGCGTAAACTTCGTGCAGCAGGCCCGGAAGCTTGATCCAAAGGCACCGGTCTTTTATCTCAATGGCGACCTCTCACCGCAGGTGCTGGCTACAATGGGCCTGAGTGGCTTCGATTACCATTACAATGTATTGTACAAGCGACCTGAATGGGTAAAGAAAGCTCACGAGCTGGGACAAAAAGTAAACGTCTGGACGGTGAACAAACCGGAGGATATACAGAAAGTGATTGATTTGAAAGTAGACTTTATCACCACAGACGAGCCCCTGCTGGTCAGGGAAATATTGCAGAAACAATGAATCTGAGCGAACAACTTCATCGGGCTATCCTCATCGCCATGGAGGCGCATGAAGGACAGCTCGACACACACAACGGTCGCCCCTACATTGAACATCCCTTTCGCGTAATGACCGCCGGGCATACACTACAGGAGAAGATCGTGGGGATTCTGCACGATGTGGTGGAAGATACGTCGATCACATTGCATCAACTTTCTGAAGAGGGTTTTACCCAGGAAATACTCGATGGCGTGGATGCCATGACGCGACGTGACAATGAGTCGTACGATGAGTATATCGTCAGACTGCAGGGAAATCCCATTGCCGTGAGGGTGAAGCTGAACGATCTGACCGACAACATGGATATCCGCCGCTGGAACGAGGTACAATACCATGATCTGGCCCGCCTGCAAAAATATCTGGAAGCATATAAACTGCTTACGGAACAGGAACAAAAAGCTTCTGACAAAGGCAAGCAGGCTGATCAAACCGAACAGACTGCTGAACCACAACAGGGAACATAAGGTGGCAGGTATCTATATCCATATTCCCTATTGCAAGACCCGCTGTACATACTGCGATTTTTATACCCTCACCAACGAATCGCAGATGAGTACATTCGTGGAGGCACTCTGCAGGGAAGCAGAAACAAGAAAAGAGGAGCTTTCCGAAACGGTGAAAACCATCTACTTCGGTGGCGGAACGCCTTCCCGACTCTCACGGGAACATTTTGAACAAATCTTCGAGACGCTTGCCAATCAGTACAGCATTGATGCCGATGCGGAAATCACAGTGGAAGCCAACCCCGATGACCTTTCGGATGATTATATCGGGATGCTTTCAAAACTACCTGTCAACCGCCTCAGCATCGGCATTCAGAGCTTCGACGATGAGGAACTGAAGTTTCTGAGCCGGCGTCACACTGCCCGGCAAGCAGTCGAAGCGGTAAAGAAATGTCAGAAGCAGGGCTTCAGTAACATCAGCATCGATCTGATGTATGGTCTGCCTGGGCAGTCATTGGAACTATGGGAACGGAATCTGGACCAGGCTGTCGCACTGAGTATACAGCATATATCGGCCTATCATCTTATTTACGAAGAGAAAACCAGAATGTACTCACTGCTGAAGGCAGGCAAGATCAGGCAGGTGGATGAAACGACCAGCATCGCCATGTTTTCAAAACTGATTGACCGACTCACCGCCGATGGTTTTATCCATTACGAGATTTCCGCCTTCGGTAAAGAAGGCTGTTTCTCCCGCCACAATAGTGCTTACTGGAAGGGGGATTCTTATCTTGGACTTGGTCCGGCAGCACACTCTTTCAATGGCGAAAACCGTTTCTGGAACGTGGCATCGCTCAACCGGTATATCCAAAGCATGGCGTCGGGTTCACCGGAGCGGGTAACAGAACAACTGAAGCCTCACGAAAAGTACAACGAGTTTATCCTGACTGGCTTGCGCACCATGTGGGGCATAAATCTCACAGAACTGAAAAACAGGTTCGGAGAACAGTTCTTTCAGTTCTGTATGGAAAATGCACAAAAGCATCTCGATCAAAAACTGCTAAACAGGGACGAAGATACCCTGAAGCTTACCCGCGATGGCATCTTCATCTCCGATGGCATCATGACCGATCTGATGTGGGTGTGATTCAAAAGATCAACTCAATCCCTCAATCTCTCCATCGATGATATCAATGCGTTTTGCCTGCGGATCGGCAGGCAGACCCGGCATGCGCATCATCTCTCCTGCAATGGCCACAATAAACTCAGATCCCTGGTTAATGACCAGGTCGTTGATCTTGAAACGAAAATCCTTGGCCACGCCATACCATTTGGGATCGGCGGAAAAGGAATACTGCGTCTTGGCAATACAAACTGGCATCTTTTCGAGTGGGGTACCTTCAATAAAGCGCAGTTTCTTTAATGCAGTTTCGCCCAGTACCACGTCGCGGGCACCATAAATGGTGGTCGCTATCTTGTTAATTTTGGTTTCTATGCTATCTTCAAGTTGATAAGTAAACTTCAGATCTCCTGAAGGCTTGTTTTCTATCGCCTCCACCACCGCATTGGCCAGGTCCACAGCACCATTACCGCCATCGGTAAACGCTTCGTTCACGGCAAATGAGACACCCCTTTCTTCACAGAACTTTCGTATTGTTTCGATTTCAGAAGGGGTATCGAAAGCATATTTGTTGAATGCCACGACAACAGATTGTCCAAATGCAGCCAGATTGGCGAGATGTTTTTCCAAATTGGCAAGCCCTTTTATCAGTCCGTTGATGTCGGGCGCCTTGATATTTTTTTCAGGAGTGCCACCATGCATCTTGAGTCCTTGCGCAGTCACCACAATGACCGTAAGTTTGGGGCGCAGTCCGCTCTTGCGGCACTTGATATTAAAAAACTTTTCCGCTCCCAAGTCTGCACCAAAGCCAGCCTCAGTAACCACATAGTCACCGTAAGACATGGCCAACTTGGTCGCCAGCACCGAGTTACAGCCGTGTGCAATATTAGCAAACGGGCCACCGTGAACAAATGCCGGTGTATTTTCGGTAGTCTGCACCAGATTGGGATGAATGGCATCCTTCATCAGCACGGTGATGGCACCCGCCACACCCAGATCTTTTACGGTGAAAGGTTTGCCGTTTCGGGTATAACCCAACAGGATCTTTTCGATGCGACGGCGCAGGTCTTCTTCATTTTCAGCCAGACAAAGGATAGCCATCAGCTCCGACGCGGCAGTGATATCGAATCCTGCCTCCTGAGGCACGCCATTTCCGGGACCCAGCCCGGTAACAATATAACGCAAGCTGCGGTCGTTCACATCCAGCACCCGCTTCCAGAGCACCTCTTTGATATCTTCTCCCGTACCTTGTACCCGGAATATATAGTTGTCGAGCAATGCCGAGATGGTATTGTGTGCCGTGGTTACTGCATGAAAATCGCCGGTAAAGTGCAGGTTGATGTTCTCCATGGGGAGAACCTGGGCATAGCCGCCTCCCGCAGCTCCCCCCTTCATACCGAAGACCGGGCCCAATGAAGGTTCACGAAGGGCGACAATGGCGTTTTTCCCTATTTTGTTTAGTCCGAGTGCCAGTCCAATGGAAACGGTAGTTTTTCCAATACCGGCCTTTGTAGGAGTAATTGCGGTGACCAGGATAAGGTTACTTTGGTTTATCTTCTCAGGATTGACCAACCCGGCAGGTACTTTTGCCATGTGCCGGCCAAAGCTGATTACCTCATCGCGTGGTATCCCGATGTTTTCTGCAATATCTTTGATTCTTCTCAGGTGTGTCTCTCTTGCAATTTGAATGTCAGATTTCATTTTCAATAATTTACTGATTTATATGAACACATCATCCCATCATTTCAACATCTCCTCCAGCATCACCAGCTGATCGCGTAGCTGAGCGGCTTCCAGAAACTCCAGTTTCTTGGCTGCGGCCAGCATTGCCTTACGGGTCTGTTCAATTTTGGTCTTCAGGTCGTCGGTCGTGGCATAAGTTGTCAGCGGCTCTGCAGCCAATGCATAATAGTCCGGTTCAACATATGCTTTTGCTTCAATTGTGGAGGTATACTCCTTGTTGAGTGCGGAAGAACGATTTCTCTTGATTTGTTGGGGTGAGATGCCGTGTGCTTCGTTGTATTTCATCTGTTTTTCCCTTCGGCGATTGGTTTCGTCGATGGTCATCTGCATGCTGTTTGTGATCTTGTCGGCATAGAAGATTACCTTACCGTTCACATTGCGGGCAGCACGTCCCGCTGTCTGTGTAAGGGAACGATGGGAACGGAGGAAACCTTCCTTGTCGGCATCGAGTACGGCCACAAGCGATACTTCAGGCAGATCGAGGCCTTCGCGCAACAGGTTCACTCCGATCAGCACATCGAACAAGCCAGCACGCAGATCGTCCATGATCTTCACACGTTCAAGTGTTTCCACATCGGAATGTATGTAGTTGCACCGCACATTGTTGCCTGCCAGGTAGTAGGTCAGCTCCTCGGCCATGCGCTTGGTGAGCGTGGTCACCAGCACGCGTTCATCCTTCTCCACCCGCTGTTGAATCTCCTCCATGAGGTCATCAATCTGATTCAGGCTCGGACGTACGTCGATGGGGGGATCCAGCAATCCCGTAGGACGGATTAACTGATCCACTACTATACCTTCCGACTTCTCCAATTCATAGTCGGCCGGGGTAGCACTCACGAAGATGATCTCGGGCGAGAGAGCTTCAAATTCTTCAAACTTGAGGGGTCGGTTGTCGATTGCTGCAGGGAGGCGGAATCCGAATTCCACCAGGTTGATCTTGCGGGAATGGTCACCGCCGTACATGGCGCGTATTTGAGGAATGGTCACGTGGCTTTCGTCTATCACGGTGAGATAATCTTCCGGAAAGAAGTCAAGGAGGCAGAAAGGACGTGTTCCCGGCAGGCGTCCATCGAAATAGCGCGAATAGTTCTCAATGCCGGAACAGTATCCAATCTCCCTGATCATCTCCACATCATAGGTAACCCGTTCATAGAGTCTTTTAGCCTCCAGCGGTTTTCCTATTTCCTGAAAGAACTCTACCTGTTTTCCCAGGTCGAGCTGTATCTCGTCTATGGCCCTGTTAATGCGTTCCTGGGTGGTAACAAAGAGATTTGCGGGAAAGATGCGGTACGCATCCATTCGTTCCATGGTGATGCCGGTAAGGGGATCCACCGATTCCACGCTTTCTATCTCATCGCCCCAGAAGATTACCCGGATAATATAATCGTGGTATGCCAGAAAGACATCCACCGTATCGCCCTTCACCCGAAAGTGACCCCGATCGAAGTCGGCCGTTTCATTGCGCGAATATAGGCTGTTGACCAGCAACCGCAAGAGTTGATCCCGCTCAATGGTCTGCCCCACCCTTACCTCGATGGTTGTTTTTTGAAAGTCTTCCGGATTCCCAATACCATAGAGGCAGGAAACCGACGACACCACAATCACATCATTCCGTCCTGAGAGCAGTGAGGAGGTAGCAGCAAGCCGGAGTTTCTCGATCTCGTCGTTGATGGCAAGATCTTTTTCAATATAGGTATCGGTCGTGGGGATATATGCTTCGGGTTGATAATAATCGTAATAAGAGACAAAGTATTCCACCGCATTGTGCGGAAAGAACCCCTTAAACTCACTGTAGAGCTGAGCTGCCAGCGTCTTGTTGTGACTCAGCACCAGTGTGGGTTTGTTCATTTGAGCAATGACGTTGGCTACGGTAAAAGTTTTACCCGATCCGGTCACACCCAGCAGTGTCTGATAAGGAACCTGTTGTCGGAGTCCCTCAACCAGTGATTTAATGGCTTCAGGCTGATCACCGGTAGGCTTATATTCTGATGTAAGTTGGAATTGCATAGTCACTGTTTAAACAAACAACATTTTCATTTGTTTTGGAGGAAGAGTCGCTACCCTTCGGGGAATCTCTTTCTCTTCATTCAGGGTGCCCCAGGATGTGGTTTCGTTTCATAAATGGCGGTAATCTGAAACAGGGAGTTTAACTCCATGTGAACAATATAACCCGGCATGTACGTGGTGGCTTCCTCCTTCTCGAACAACTTTACAATGGGGACGTTTACCTTATAACCACCTTCCATTGTTTTTTCGTACTGCACCGCACTCTGATCCACGTCAAATTGTAATGTAGCATCCTGTGAGCGTGCTGCCGCAACCAGCAGTTCACCGGTAATTCGCTCACGGGAAGCCCTCCCCGATTCAAAAAAACGTTCCACCACGGGTGCCAGATAACGACTTATGCCATCGTAGTTGACGGAGGAGAGAGAATTGTAGAACCCCTCCACGGTTCGGCGAATGCTGTCCAGATCTGCCTCATTCACGGGATACGACTGGAACAGCATTGTGTAGCGATCATCAGCCAGCGTAAGATACTCACCCTTGAAGTCACCTCGCTGCACCTGTAACATATAATCGGAATAGGCTTCGGTACGATTTACCTTCAATGCTCCCATCCAGGAGAGTGAATCGAGTCGCATCTTCACCAGCGAACGATAGGGGCTCTCGGGATACTGTTGCAGGAAGTCGCGCAAGGCAGACAGGTTATCGGTCGTTTTGAGCATTTCCCAGTCCATTGCTTCTCCTTGCTTGAGGCTCATCAGCCTGGTTTGTGCTTCTCCAAAGCGGGCTGAAGTAGGATGTGACGCCATATAAGCAAGATATCCTTCCACAGAGTTTATTTTCAGCGCCTTGTCCCAGGCAGCGCGTTCAAGATTATTCTTTCGGATTGTTTCGTTGTACACTAAAAAAGCACCCGCCAAAATAACAGCGACCAGAACAAACCACAGAAAAGGTTTTCCTTTTTTCCTCTTTCGACTATCGAACTCCTGCGGTATCTCCTTGTGATCGTTGGCACGGCCAGATTCGTTGCGTATCTCATTCTCCGATTTTTCTTCCTGCTTTCTGACAATCGACTCCGTCTTCCCATTCAGGCGTTCAGGCAGTTCAAGCTCATAATCGGTGCGGATTTTCTTCGAACAATCTTCACAAAACAACGCTTCTGTCGCTTTATTCTTTCCACATAAGGGACATTGTAGAGACATATAATTATGGGTGTTTGGTGTGATTTCACCTTTTTACAAAGGTAGCAAACTTCACGCTTTTACGCCCCTCCGGTCAGATAATATTTCAATCAATCTGTCTGATATGGCAATATTGAGCTATCAGAAAGCGAAACTGAAAACACGGTCCCTTCAGCGATACTTTTGAAGGGACAAACTATTTTTGTAATTTTGAATGTTCATGTCACCATATATATATGACCTACTTGCATAAAAGAATAAAATCTTTCCGGCATGCTTTTGCGGGGTTACACACTTTGCTGCGGACAACACCGAATGCACTGATCCAGCTCATGGCTGCCATAGCAGCCTTGTTTCTGGGTTTTGTACTACATGTCTCGAGCACGGAATGGCTCGCCCTGATTATAGTCATTGGCCTGGTGCTTGGTATGGAGGCGATAAACAGTGCGCTCGAGGCACTTGCAGATTATGTCTGTAACAAGGAAATTCATCCGACCATTAAAAAAGCGAAAGACCTTGCAGCGGCCGGTGTGCTGATTGCTGCGCTGGCCGCATTGGCGGTGGGCATCGTAATATTTCTTCCGAAAATCATTCAAGCCTTATCATGAACAGCCCAGCACCCCATAAAGAGGAAATAGATGCCTGCAGAGCTACATCCGTAGCGTCAAATAAGGGAACCCTGTTGTCTTCCGGCAGGATTCGAGTAAAATTGTTGAAAACAGATCCTGAGAAAGACCTGCTGCATTGTGTGACCGTGGACGCCTCCCACCATGAAATCATTGTAAAACAGGAAATCACACGGGAGAAGAACGGTCCTACGCAATGGATCGAAATATTCCGGGAAGGGGTTCAATTAAACCTGATCGATTGCGATGTGGATAAAAATGGACAGTACATTCCAAAACTGATTGTCCTGGAACCCGATTACCTCATCGACGCATCAGCAATCGCAGAATGCTTTCAGGATTATGAAGTCACGCCGCTGCACTATTTCCGCAACAGACTAGAGGAGAAAGAAAATCGTTCCTATCTGCTACTGGGTAACCTGGCCAACTTTTTTCTCGATGAGCTGGTTTATGCCGGAAACACCGAGTCAGTTTCTTTCAACGATGTCTTTTTGCGTTCTTTCAAACAATCGCCTTTTGAATATACAAGTTGTGAGGAGATACGATCCGATGGCGACTTTCGCACGTTCATGCTGAAAGCGAAAGATCAGTTTGAACAGATCAAGCGGGTCATTCGGGACGATTTCCAAAAAAATGGGATCGATGTGCACTATTGTACGCTGGAGCCTTCGTTCTTCAGTGAACATTTCGGCTTCCAGGGAAGGCTCGATTTGCTGTACCTGCCACCGGAGGGTAAGGAGGCGAAGATCGTGGAGCTAAAATCGGGAAGACTGCCCTTTCCGGCATACGATCCCACTAGAATTGCGTCCAACCACGAAGTGCAGACCACCGTCTACCGGATGATGGTGGAGGGTGTATTTGGAAAAGAAACCCGCCATGTGGATGCGGCCATTCTCTATTCGGCAGCTGACAGGCCGGGTGAGAACCTGCGGTTTGCGGCCGCTTCCGATGAACTGATAAAAAAGATCATCCAGCTCAGGAACCAGATTGTGGCCATAGAACAAGGTATCATCCATGGAGACAACAGCCGGGTGGCAACACTTTTTGAAGCCTTGTTATCGGTCGATTCATCCCAAAGAGTTCCTGGTTTCTACCTGCAGAAGATTGAACAGATCCGCAGTCTGCTAACGCAATGCAGCGAACTAGAGCAAGCTTGGCTATACCGCTACATCCGTTTTATTTCGGAAGAGCTTTACCTGCAAAAGCTAGGTACCGATGATAGCAATGCCCCCAATGGTCTTGCTTCCCTTTGGAACACGAATTTTGCAGAACGCAGTGCATCGCTGGATGTACTTTCCAACCTCTCCATCCGGGAGATAGATGACGTTGGAAATGAAAGAACAATCTTTTTCAACCGCAGTGAAGCCGACAGCGATATTGTGAACTTTCGCGAGGGGGAGATCTGCATTGTGTATCCCAGAAGCAATGACAACGATACGGTACTAAACCGGCAGATTCTCAAGGGTACCATCGTACAAATAACCCGGGAGCAGGTGGAGGTGCGTTTTCGGTATAAGCAAAAAAACCGACACTTTTATGATAATCACTCGCTGTGGGCCATTGAGCACGATAGCCTAGATAGCTCCTGCAACAACATGTTCAAAAGTATTTTTTCGTTCCTTAAAGCATCGAAACAGAAGAGAGAACTCCTTCTGGGACTGAAGCCGCCCGGCATGAAGAAGTTGCCAGATGAGGAGCGCACAAACACCACAAACGATGAGATCATCGACAAAGCGATGCATGCGGAAGATTATTTTCTCATTGTGGGGCCACCGGGAACGGGGAAAACTTCCATTTTTGCCCGTCGGCTAATTGAAGAATTACACAACAAACCCGGCTGTAACATCCTGGTACTGGCCTACACCAATCGGGCAGTAGATGAGCTTTGCGATGCCATCAACGCGGCCTTTGGCTGTAGTAATGGTTCCTGTGACACCTACATCAGGATTGGAAGCGAACTCTCTTGTGCCGAACCATACCGACACCGGTTGCTGCAAAAGATTTCGGAGAAAGCTACAAGCAGGGCGTCGTTGCACAGGGAAATAGAACAAACACGCATCTATGTCTCCACGCTGGCGTCCATCACGGGAAAGATGGAGCTTTTCTCGCTCAAACATTTTCATGTAGCCATCATCGACGAAGCATCTCAAATTCTGGAACCACAGATTATCGGATTGTTGCCCCGTTTCGATCGATTCATCATGATTGGCGACCACAATCAACTTGCCACCATTGTACTGCAAACGCCTCTACGCTCTGAAATTGCGGAGCCTTCTCTGCGAAACGTGGGAATGCTCGATTGCCGTGATTCACTTTTCGAGCGACTGTTGCGCCGGTGTAAAGAGAAAGGGTGGCACCATGCCTACGTACAACTTACCCGGCAGGGCCGAATGCACGAAGATATCGCCCGATTCCCGGCAACCTTTTTCTACTCCGAGGGCCTCTTTCCCGCATGCGAATGGCAATCCTCTGATTGGAATTTGAGTTGTTCTTCCAATCACGTAATTGACCATTGTGTAGCGACCCGGCGAACCGCTTTTTTTTCCACAGAGCAGATCAATACCCCCTCCTCTTCGTCCGATAAACTCAACGAAACAGAAGCAGCAGTAATTGTGGAACTGTTGCAATCGATGCAGAAAATCTATGCGGAAAACAACATCCCATTCGATCCCGCTTGTATAGGTATCATTGCACCTTTTCGGAATCAAATTGCGCTGATCAAACACAAGCTTTCGGAATCAGGGTTGAAGGACACTGAAAAAATCATGATTGACACCGTGGAACGGTTTCAGGGCAGTCAGCGTGATGTGATCATACTTTCTTTTTGCGTAAACAAAACCAGTCAGCTGACCTATCTTTCTAATCTGAATCACGACGGTACGGTGGACAGAAAACTGAATGTGGCCATCACACGGGCAAGGCAGCAGTTGTTTCTTGTCGGGAATGGTTACATACTGCGGCAGCACCCGGTATATGCCACCTTACTCGATTTCTACTTTGACAAACAGATTTTACTCGAGAAAAACCGGAAGAATTGCATAAAATATCCAGTTTCCTCATGAAAATTTTTTGGTTGTCACATTTTTTTGTATTTTTGCAGTCTCAAACAGACATTGTCTTATGGTGTAATGGTAGCACAACAGATTCTGGGCCTGTTTGTCTAGGTTCGAATCCTAGTAAGACAACCAATTTACTCTAAATCAATAGCTTGCTTAACACAAAAGAATGTCGGACTGATTAATCATTGGTCCGACATTGCTTTATCCAGACAATTCCTCAACCCTTTACTTCCATCCAAAAATCACAGGAAAGAGGAACGTGACCAAAAGCGTCCATGCGGTATAGAGCGGCAGGTATTTGACAATGGTCTGTTCCACAATTTTCATCTTCTTTCCTTTCCTTACAACCTTGAAAAGATCGATCGTGATCAGCACAAGATGTACAAATATCAGGAGATTGGAGCCGAGCACTGCAGTCCGGTTGGGTGTAAATCCGAACTCTCCCACTCTGTAGATGATGGCAGAAAGCGCCACTAGATCAACCACCAGTGTCAGGAGAGATAGCATAAAAAGTATCCATTCATTGAAACGTTGCTTTTCATGGGTCGACGTGCCTGTAACCGAAAAAACAACAATTGCCATCACTCCAAGCAGCATCAGGTTGAATATCAACAGAAAATCCCGGTCGTTATAGGGATCTTTTCCTATCACAATCATAAATATCAAATAGATTAAGAGCGTGACCAACACCAGCGGGCTGAAGATACGGGCAATAATCGGTGCAAGTTTGTCGGTAATTGCAGGGAAGTTCCTGATAATATAAGTGGCTACAATGGGTGATGCAACCAATCCAACGATGGCAATATTCTCCATATAGAATTTTTCGATATTCAGGTCGATTGCTGAAAACAAACCAATGGTCACTGCTGTGAGAACCCCTCCCCCAATCAGAATCAGGAGAGTCAGGATGGCCAGATCTCCGTTGTATTTGAGATAATCTATTCTTTTCGATCGCTCTTTCAGGTCAAAATTGATAAAAACCACGCCATAGAGGCACCACAAGAACAGAGGCAGGTGTATGTAAGCCAAAATAACTGAATCGCTACCCTTAGCTGTCGGAAGCAGGTTGACGTACAAAGCCGCTAACACATATACCAACAGCGTGATGATTAAATTTCGAAGGTTGAGACGACTTTTTGTAAAAAAAGCGTACGTCGACAATCCCAGGAAAACAATGATTCCGGTATTTCTCATGTAGAAGGCATACGTCTCCGGATCAAAACCAAACCATAGGGGAATTTTCATGAATAGAGCGGCCAACAGACAGGAGACAATCAGATAAAAAATATCCTTCCTGTCGACCTTCCACTTTGCGTTATTAGGGTCATTGTATGCCAGTCTTGCTTTCCAGATGTCGGCCATGGGAAGATCGGCAATATCAGGATAGATGGCAAAGAACGATTTCTCAAAACTTTTTTTGTCGGAACGGTAAAGTTTTTCCAGTTCACCGGGATGATTTAGATTCTCTCTTATTGCTGTTTCCATATCCCATAAATAAAAATGTGTGATAAATAAGCTGACAAAATTGTGCATAATATGATCAAGGAGAAGCGACCTTACTGAAGAAGCTTCTCTATCGCGCCGATATGTTTCCGAAATGCCATTTTACCCTTGGCTGTGGCAGCGTAGGTGGTGTTTGGTTTGCGGACCAGAAATGATTTGCTAAAGGAGACGTATTCGCTTTTTTCCAATGATTTAAGGTGACTTGCCAGATTGCCATCAGTGACTCCCAGCAGATCCTTCAACGTATTAAAATCCAATTGATCGTTCACCATCAGTGCCGACATGATACCCAACCGGATTTTGTTTTCAAATGCCTTATCCAAATCTTTTAGAAAATCTTTCACCACTTATTATTTCCACTGAATCAACAAACCATAAATAGACTGTAGCACGCCGAAGCCCAACATCCACAGGAAAAGACTCTGTTCAATAAAGAGGAACGCAAAAAGACCCAACACGATATCCGCAATTCCCAGTAACCGGATATGACTCAGTGTGAAATGGCTTCCGTTTAGCAGTGCCAGTCCGTAAAAGATCAGTGTCAATCCGGGAAGAAAGCCCACATACCCTCTCAATAAAAGTATCAGACAGAGGATTCCGCCGGCTAACAATGGAATCAGCAAATTAGTCAGGAGTCGCTTCGCCTGATTATCCCATGCACACCGGTTTTCCTTTCTGCTCTTTCTACCGGTGAACCAGAGGGCACTGAAAACCGATAACAACAGCGTTCCCAAGGCCACCAGTAACAAATTGCTTAAATTGTCCGCATCGATGGGTACCGCTTCATAAACCAGATAATCGTGATGTCTGAAAACCAGTTGACGGGCCAGCAACGCTCCCGCCAGTGCAATGAATCCTGTCGACACACCCGAAAGGCCACTGAGGGAAATAAACCGGGAACTGCGACTCATCATCTTTCGAATCTCATCTAGATCGATTATGTATTTTTCTTTTTCCATTTGAAAGTACTTTGTTCTGCAAAGTAACATCAAAATAAAATAGCTTGCAAGTATTTACCCAAAAATATTCAATTTCAAACGTGATATTTCTATTTCAAAGTAGCTGGGAAAAACTCATCTTAACTGAATGAGCATGAAAAAAAAAAGAGTGTATTTCGGTCTTTTAAATTATGTACTTTTTATTTCGCCTTTTATAAAAAAATCAGGTATCTTTAGCCAACAAAAAGAGATATTTTATGAATA
>Ga0265294_10000690_pt1 | contig 45583 bp, 49 predicted proteins | sample MunlanPumphouse3_FD_192504 | JGI IMG/M metagenome (GOLD analysis project Ga0265294, IMG submission 192504) | Groundwater microbial communities from a municipal landfill in Southern Ontario, Canada - Pumphouse #3 | ecosystem: Environmental > Aquatic > Deep subsurface > Groundwater | place...
AAATTCACAGAATTATTCTTGCTCTGATACAAGCAGCCGAGGTTGTGGAGCTTGTCTCAAAATTGAACTTGGTTGAAGCGGATCCTAAAGATAATATGGTTGTTGAGACAGCTTACGATGGACGAGTTGACTTTATTGTTTCTGGAGATAGCCATCTGTTGGCACTGAAGAGTTTTAGGGAAATTAAGATAGTTGGTGTCAAGCAAATGCTAACCTGTCTTGAAGAAAAAACTACGTAAATAAAATCTCCATTGACAGCTTCTTTATAAATGGCCTTTCAATGCAGTTCCAGCTTACTTATAAATGAGAAGAAAGCGATCACGGTAAGTCTGGAGTGGGAATCAAATCCTCGATGTTGTTGGCGCCGGGGAAGGGACTCGAACCCCTGCGGGCGCGAAGCCCACCAGCTATCTTGCCGCTATTGGATCTGGCTTCCCATTTCTTTAGATCTCGAGGCTGGCGCGATAACCACTCCGCCACCCCGGCTCCAGCCAATAAAATTGTGTTTCAAGCTAAAAGAGTTTTCATTCAATTTTTAACGCAAGATTAATTAGTTTAAGCTATTATAGGCTTGTACTGTAGAATTCGGATAGTGACACAGAATTGGGTATGCGGAAAAAGAAGAAAGATTCAGCTCCTATGCCTGCGGCAAGCGCTGGCCTGTTAAGGTTCTTTGAAGAAGAAACTGAAGGCGTAAAGGTTCGCCCTGAACTGCTTGTTGCAATAGCAGTCACTTTGATTGTTGTCTCTGTTTTAGTAAACATTTTCTTCTAAAACAACAAAATTTTTTATCTTCTCGGCTGCGCAGTATGCAGTACTTCTATTCTTTGAACAGAGTTAAGATGCAGAAACAACTCGCTTCTCTCTTCACGGCTAGCTACTTGTGGAATCGGCTGCGCCATTGTGGACCTTAAAACTATAGCTTCCGCATCGGAAAGCCATATTCCTGAAGGTTCCTGTGTAACAGCCGCTAGTGTGCCCTCAAAACCGTAAGCTGGATCTATTATCGCTCTAATTTTTTTGCCCACGTTTCTTTCTAACATGTGAAATATTGAGGGTGGCAAATCTTGGTCTGGCATAGTCTCGCAAACTAATATGATTTGCAGTCTAGAGATAAAACAGTTTACCTTGGCTTGGCATGTTGAATTCCCGAGTAAACACAACTAAAACCCATTTTTTGCTCTTTGACTTTGCATTTTTTCTGCTAAAAAAGCGTTGCCAGCTGCGTGGGTTATAGAAATTTGTGTCTTTAATGTCAACTTTTAACCTGTTTTTTCTTAGCTAAATATTAATATGCCAATTCAGTTCCTTACAGAAGAAACAAAATGGCGTCTGAACGTTCTCTAAGCGATTCTATGGATAATGCTAAGAAACATTACTCTTCCCTGTTCTTTCTTCCCTCTTTCAGACGTTCACTTGCTTCATCTGCATTAACCTGTATTGTAGGCGTCAGCTTAACTGCTATGCCTTTTTTTCCAGCAGCAACAAGCCTACTGTTCGGCGCCTTACTTTTCGCAGTTACTGTCCTCTCTGATTTAGTGGTAAGCAGGATTCTTCTGAGGGGTGACCCAATTTTTGTTATGCGCAGAACCTCTGCAGTTTCATTCTACAATTGGCTACTCTGGCTAGCTTTCATAGCCCTCGGCGCCGGATTGGGCCTGTTTTTCGGCTCAGCTTTATGGATCAAATTTACCCTGCTGGGCTTCGGCGCAGTTTTAACTTTACGCTTCATTGTTTTATTCGCAACCTCAACAAGTCATAAATGGAAACAAATAATCTCAATCCTACTGCAACCCCTGTTATACATCTTTGTTTTCTACGGTTTATGGTACAGCAAACTCGGAGTTATGCCATACGTCGTGCTCTTTGTAGGTTTAGCTCCAATAATCAGTTTTGCCGCTGTACACATATTCCTAAGATCTATTGACCGTTTAGGCCAAAAAATATATGGTCTACCAGGTATGCCCCTTTTCAGAGCTTTTCTTCTTAATTGGGTAACAGACGCAAACGCGCCTCTAGAAAGTTATCTGGAAGAGATGGGTGAGAACTCAGACATAGACGTTAGCCTACTAAAGTTTGAGTCAGCAAAACCCCAAGCTGCCATAATTGTGCCTCTGGTACATCCGGGACCCTTCAAAAACATAGGCAGCAGCCTTTTGCCTTCACTACTAAAACACAGATTCGAAAAAGAGTATGGCTGCCCCACTTGTACGCCTCTAGGAATTTTGGGGCACGAACTTGATTTAGCTTCACAATCTCAAAACCACAAAATCATCGATGCCATACTTTCTTCAGCAAAAACCAAAGCAAACCTATCTGAGGCTTCACCGTTTATCAGAGAAACAGACGGCACTGCAATTGCCTCATGCCAAATTTTCGGCGACACAGCATTTCTCTCTTTCTCTTTAGCTCCCAGAACCACTGAGGATTTACCTCAAGAACTGGGATTAATGGTTACTGAAGAAGCCAAAAAATACGGATTAAAACACGCAGTAGTAGTTAACGCACATAACTGTCTTGACGAAATAGTGGACACAGACGAACACATAGACGAGTTAAAGCATGCAGCCCTTAAATGCCTCAAGAAAGTTGGGTCTCTTCCAAAAAAACCCTTCAAACTAGGCGCAGCCACAATTCTGCCCAAAGAATTCACTGAAAAACAAGGCATGGGCACAGGCGGAATAACAGCTATAGTAGTTGAAGTGGACAAACAAAAAACCGCCTATGTAGTGATTGACGGAAACAACATGGTTCCTCATCTGAGAGAAAAAATCATCAATTCACTGAACACTTTAGGGTTTGATGAATGCGAAGTCTGCACCACTGACACCCATGCAGTAAGCGCTTTAGTCCTCGGCAAACGAGGATATCACCCAGTCGGAGAAGCCATGGACCACGACCTACTCATCAAGTATACAACTGAAGCCGCAAATACTGCAGCACAAAACCTTGAACCCACAAAAACTGAATGCATACAGTTAGTGGTCCCAAATGTCAGGGTGATAGGTGAAGAACGACTTGACTCAATGTCTACTTTAGTCGATAAAGCCATTGGGAAAGCTAAAAAAATTGTAGCGCCAATTTTCGGAGTAGAAGGCTTAATTCTTGTTCTGCTACTGCTGCTCTTCTAAATTTTCTTCTGCCTTTTCGGTTTTCGCTTCAACTCAGTTCCACATATTTGGCATTTTTTAAATTTACAGTCTGCAGCATACTGCTTATAGCATGCAGGACAATAAATTACCCATTCAATGAGCTTTTTAATGCCGAAAGTAGATAAAGCAGTAAATTTTATACCCAACTTGACCGCAACATTCTGAATCGAATAGTCATCAGATACTATTTGAGGAGTGTGACCTTCTGATTTTAGCTCCAGCGCCAAAGACAAAAGTTGCATATCAACTTTAGACAACTTGAAAGCATCACCAACTTTACTAGCTGACACCTTAGCCAAGTTTTCAGAGATATCTTTAGGCTGCTTAATCTTTATTTTTCCACTTTCAACAGCCACATAAAACCTGGTCTTAATCATGTTGTTTCTCTGAATTTCCTCTTCAACCAAAGGCACAGTAACCTGTAAATCAGCTAATGCAAAGGGATCAAAACCAGCCACAAAAGCAGATGTATCTAAAACATACACACTATCGCTTCGGTTTCTATCTTGTTGTGTCATTCTGTTCCCTTAAACAGCAACATGTTACGTAATCTATCATAAAAGTCAGATTCGAAACGTATGAAGGCAGTTGAATTTTTGGACTTGGTAACTTTAACTGTTAATTCTTGAGTGCTAACGTGTTTACGGAAGTTTCCATCAATCAACACAAGCATCTTTTCCGGTCGAACAACAGTTACCGTCAATGTTGACTCAGCTGGAAACACAAGTGAATGAAACACAGTTAACGAGCAAATAGGTGTTAAAACAAACGAGTTAACTTCTTGATCTAAAACTGGGCCGCCAGCAGAAAGCGAATAACCAGTTGACCCAGTTTGGGTTGCTATTATTAATCCGTCTGCCTGACATTTCAATATGGGTTTGTCGTTTTTGCAGATTTGTGCACACAGAATATTTGACGGTTCACCAGTTGAAATTACAACATCATTTAACGCATCAGGCAGGGCTTCTTTGCCTACTGAAACAGCCATTTTCGCTGACTTCTCAACACGATAATCACCCTTCAAGATCCGGTCAACTGCTTCAAAAGCAAACCTCGGTTCAACTTCTGTAAGGAACCCACGTACACCCATGTTAACTGTCAAAATTGGTGTATCAGGTTTTCCCAAGTTTATGGCAGCGCGAAGGATTGTGCCGTCACCGCCAATAGTGATTACAAAATCAGTATCCATCTTAGAAATGGGAACAAACTGAGCTTTGGCTGCGAGTTTGCCAACAAGAGAATCTTCTATGAATACTTCCAGTCCCTTCTTAGCTAAGTGCTCAGCTAATTCACTGGTAAGTTCTAAAGCCTCTTTTTTATCGTAGCGGGCAATTAAACCTACACTTTTAAACAATTAAACTCGCTCAATATAGCGATTAATCATCCTCTAATTTAATGCTTTCAGTTGGCCACTTGACCTGCACAATGATTATTCCCACACGTTTTATGCATCATTCTTGATTTATCCGCTTTACTCCGCATCCTCTAATGCAACAGAAAAACTAGTTTTCAATAACAGTTACATCAACTCTTATTATCCCTGATTAGCTTTCTACTAACTCGATGGCTTTACCTTTACATCTAGGGATGCAATCTCCACAGCCGCGACAGATTTTCACTTCAACAATTTTCGGTTCATCAGGGTCAATACTAAAGATTGCGTTGATAGCGCAGCTCTTTGAAGCTTCACATTCAATGCATTTCAAACACTTTTCAGGGTCAATAAAAGCCTTAACCATACCAGTTCACTCAAAAGAATTAGGGTTTCCATAAGGCTTTGTTCCGATTCACTAATCTAATTATCAGAGCAATCAATGAGGTAACAACTAAACCTACCAGCAAAATCAATTTAACCAAACTATATTCAGCTAACAATGAACTAGCAAGAACAGATGCTGGAATAACCAGCAGAACTATGAAAATAAAAACTGTCATGCCAACCAATGACGTTTTAGTTATTCCCGGAATATGATCTGCACCCAAAAACAGGATTGAGAGTTTAGCAAACCCTTTGGTGCATGACTTACAGTAATAGCAGGAGTTACACAGCATCCGTCTTATTATGATGTAGATTGAGAAAAACGCGAAACCCAAAAAGACCCAGCCAAACAACGGATTCACTATCCAGCAGGCTAATGTGCCTAATATGACCCAGAAGACCGCAAACAAGTTGCCAGAGATAAATCTGCTTTTTACAGTTTCTATTTTCTCTTCAACACTAGACATGCTTCTTCTACTCACCTAATAACTTATTTAATGTATTTTTTGAAAGTTGCTTCTATATGTGACTTTGGATATGCGCCCACTATTGTCTCTACAATTTTTCCCTTCTGCATAACAATTATTGTGGGTATGCTCATTATTCCATAGTTGCTTGGCACTCTTTGGTTTTCATCAACATTCATTTTTGCAAACGTAACTTTACCAGCATACTCCTTTGATAACTGCTCAATAATTGGTCCTACCATCCGGCAGGGAGCACACCAAGGAGCCCAAAAATCCACTACCAACAAATCGTTCGCGGTTAATGTAGCAGAAAAATTCTCGTCAGTTAAAATAATTGGTTGATTAATTAATTGCTCTTTTTCTTGGCTTGACTTCTTTAAATCCTCTATCTTTTTCATTCTAATTCTCTCTAATTCCTTATCTTCGGACATGTATTTGTCTCCAAATGTGTGTGCGCACTTGACTACAGTTTTACTGCAGTCAATCCGTCTATACGCCGTTTAGTGCTCAGCCACTTTGTGCATAACACTATGGGTTTATGCCGCTCTTTTTTTGTAATTAACAATCTGTTGTAACCATCAAATATATTTTGCGGTATTGACAAAAATGAACAATACCCTTTTATATGAAAAAATATAATATTTATTATGGATAACATAAACATGCTGACAACAAAGAACGCCACATGTACAGATTTACTAACATGTCTATATAACCTAAAACCGCCAGATATAGATACTCTACTGGTAGTAGCAAAAAACCCTGAAATCACCCTTGATCAAATCGCAAAAATACTCCAAAAAGATCGAAGCTCAATACACCGCTGCCTCTCTAAACTCTTGAGCATCAACCTAATAAGCAGACAAATAAAAACCCTCAAAGGAGGCGGATACTATCACACATATTCGATGCTTGAGCCTGAAACAATCAAAAATCATGCAAGACAACGAGTAAAAGAAGTTAATCAAAGTCTCTCCAAACTCATCTGCAACTTCGAGTTAGACCTAAAAAAATGTCTCCAAGATAAATAATTAAGGAGAAAAAAATAAAATGTCTTTCAAATTTGGAAGCAAACAAGAAATATACACTATTGGGAAAGCCCAAATAGGTGGCCAACCCGGTGAGTTACCAACTTTTCTGGTAGGATCAATTTTCTGGTTAGGCCAAAAGATTGTCCAAGACCCAAACAAAGGAGTTTTTGACACAAAAGCCGCAGAACAAATCATTAACACCATGCAAACTCAAAGCGACATAACCGGTATCCCATTTGGCTTTGACGTAGTTGGAACAACTGAGGATGCATTTGAAAAATACATTGATTTCGTAGCTAAACATAGTGATTCCCCCCTAATTCTAGATGCCATGAGCCCTAACGCACGTATGGCTGCAGCGTCTATGGTTAAAAGTATGGGTCTAGCTGAGAGATGCATCTACAATTCAGTGTATAAAGGGGTTACAGAAAAAGAAATCATAAACCTAAACGAAAGCGGAATTAAATCTTCAATAGTGTTAGCTGATAATCAGAAAGATAATTCCGTGGAAGGAAAAATGAGTATTCTAAATGAAGCACTCCAGATAGCAGCTAAAGCAGGAATCACAAAACCACTAATCGACACTGCGATTCCAGCTTTCTCACCTGAAATGGGTGTAGCAGTACGCGCCATACCCTTGATGAGAGAAAAACACGGTTACCCTGTAGGTTTAGGTACAGGCAACGTTGTAACAACTATGGGTTGGGTAAAAGCTAATATCGCCAAAGAATTCCGCAAAGGAAGTGTAACAGCAACTAACTCGATAATGCAGATGTCAGGCGCTAACTATCTAATGTTTGGGCCAGCTGAGCAAGCAGAATGGGTTTTCCCCGCAGCTGCAGTAACCGACATATACATTGCCTCTGCAGCAGCAGACCTTGGAGCAAGACCCTTAACAGATAACCATCCAATTTACAAAGCATTTCTTTAAATTCAGCAATAAGTAGTCAAGCAACAAAAAAGCCCTTACAAATGTTTATCTGTAGCCGCCTCTTTTTCTTGAATAGAGGAGACAGCATGGCTTTAATAAAAATTAATAAAAAAACTTTTACATTTTTATTCGTAATCACCCTAGTATTAGCCGCGGCAATACCATTTTCATCAGCATTAACAAAACCATCCGTTACTCTCCCAGCTGACTGGGAACTAACAGAAGAAACACCTTACCCAGAAGAAATGTCTGAACACGACCCTGAAGGTTCAGGAATGGTACAGTACCAGAACAACATAAACTTTGATGGTGTAATGATTTACTATGAAGACTCACTATCAATTACTTACACTAATAACCAGTTGAAATCAGAGGTTGAAAACATATTCGAAAGAGACCATGAAGGCGACTTTGATGAAAGTGGAATAATGACTGTTGCAGGTGTCTCAGCTGGATACGCAAAAGCCTACGACCAAGAATACGATGCATACATCTTAGAATTAGTCTTCGTTAAAGGTTCATACTACATTAACGCTTACGCATTTTACGACGCTAATACTGCAAGTGAAAAATCTGTAATGACTCTACTCAACAGCATCGGAGGAACTACTTCACCTTCACCTACTCAAAGCGGAGGAACTACTTCACCACCACCCACTCAAACCCCCAGTGGTCTACTCAGCGGAACAAACCTGCTCATCATCATAGGCCTAATAGTTGCAGTCGTAGTAGTTGTTGTAGTTATCTTAGTGGTAAAGAAGAAGAAACCTGCTCAGGTTCCACAGCAAAACTATATCCCACCGCCCCCACCAACATACTAGCACAACTTTCTTCTTTTTTTAATTATTAATCTAAAAATTCTTTCTGAGCATCCTATAAACCAACAACAAACTAAATCCCTAATGCATACAGATATTTCAAAACAAAAATAAATATTACAGCTTCAAAACTCCAACACATATCTATATATTAGTGTAAAACGAAATTGCTTTAAATAGAACAAAAAAGTGTGGTGAATATATGAGTAGACCTATAGGTGTTGGAGAATTACGCGTCGGCGGATACATGATGATTGATGGTGAACCATGTCGTATAGTGGATATAGCAAAATCTAAACCTGGAAAACATGGTGCCGCCAAAGCAAGAATAGTTGCAATAGGCGTCTTTGATGACCAAAAACGTCAATTCGTAAAACCAGTAGACGCTCAAGCAGAAGTTCCAATTATTGATAAACGACCAGGCCAAGTTTTTGCAGTTAACCCGACAGGTGTACAGATTATGGACTTGGAAACCTTTGAATACATTGATGCACCGTTTCCTGACGAAGAAGACCTTAAAGCAAAACTGGTTGCTGGCACCGAAATCGAATACTGGAAAATTCTTGGTAAAGTAAAAATTGTGCGAGCAAAATAAGCTCTCCTAACTTTCCATATATAGAATTTAATCAAATTTATTCAAGTTAACTCTTTTTTGAATATATCAAAAATATGTTAGTAATTTAGCAGTTCACAGCAAAATAAAAAACGATAATAACACAGGAAGCTAGCCAATTAGTCTTATTGGAATCATTTTCGCTGAAGCCTTCCTTCTATATCTTTCAAGTTCAATTGCAAAGTTTATTTTCTACCTTAAAGCCATTTTTAAGTGAAGCCAATGATGCATGAAGAGCCGTCTGAATTGTGAAGAATACTCAAATGGGGAAACTGAGGCTTCAAAAAACCAAAAAACTCCCTTCTGAGGAACCTCTGTTTTTGTGTAATCTTTATTTAAAGGGATAATAAACTGTTAGGCTGGAGAACTCTGATGGCACTAGACAAGTTAGGATCATCATTAACAAATGCTATAAAGAAATTGTTTAAGGCTGGCGTAGTAGACGAAGCTGCAGTCAAAGAACTAGTCCGTGATATCCAAAGAGCATTACTACAATCAGACGTTAATGTGCAGCTTGTACTAAAAATTTCAAAAAACATAGAGGAACGCGCCTTAAAAGAGAAGGTGCCACCAGGCATATCGCGGCGTGAACATGTAATAAAAGTAGTATATGAAGAATTAACCCATTTCGTCGGAGATAAACCAGTTCCACTTAAAGTAGAACCTGGAAAAAAGAAAATCATAATGCTTGTAGGTATTCAAGGTTCAGGTAAAACTACACATTCAGCTAAACTTTCACGATATTTCCAGAAAAGAGGATTAAAAATAGGGCTTATTTGTGCAGACACATATCGACCAGGCGCATTTGCCCAACTTCAACAGTTAGCAAACAGAATTAATTTATCCATATATGGTGAACCGAAAACAAAAGATCCAGTGAAAATCGTTAAAGAAGGCCTTAAAGAGTTTAAAGATAAAGATTTGATAATTGTTGACACTGCAGGCCGCCATAAAGAAGAAAAAGACTTAATAAAAGAAATGAAAGACCTTGAAAAAAGCATTAAACCCGACGAAGTCATAATGGTCATAGACGGCACAATCGGGCAACAGGCATTGCTTCAAGCAAAAACTTTCCATGAAGCAACTCCAATAGGCGCAATCATTGTAACAAAACTAGATGGATCCTCAAGAGGGGGCGGCGCATTATCAGCTGTTGCAGCTACAGGCGCACCAATTGTATTCATCGGAACCGGAGAAAAAATAGAAGACATCGAACCCTTCATTCCCTCACGGTTCGTAGGTAGACTTTTAGGTATGGGTGATTTGGAAACTCTTCTTGAAAAGGTTCACGACGCCGAAATTAAAGTACCTCAGAAAAAAGCAAAAGAGATACTCAGCGGCAACTTCACTTTAACAGACATGTACGAGCAATTTTCAGCAGTAAAAAACATGGGTCCTTTTAGTAAAGTACTCAAAATGCTTCCTGGAATGTCCTATAACATGCCTGATGAAATGCTCAACACTGCTGAAGGCCGTCTAGACAAGTGGCGAGTAATCATCCAGTCAATGACAATACAAGAAAAAGAAAACCCTAAAATATTAAACTCTTCAAGAGCAAGACGTATAGCAAGAGGTTCAGGGACCACAGAAAAAGAAGTGAAAGAACTTTTAAAACAATATCTTATGATGCGTAAAATGTTAAAGATGTTTAAACGTAAAAAGAAAATGCCTTTTGGATTAGGCGGTAAAAGTATGGGTATGCCCCCAGGTTTTAAGTAGGCTAAAACTAATGGACCTCTTAGAAAAAGCCTTCGAGTTACTCACCAAATACCCCTTATGTGATCACTGTTTAGGTAGACAATTCGCTCAGTTAGGCTATAACCTTGAAAACAATATTCGCGGTTCAGCACTTAAACTAAGTTTAACTATGCAAGCTAATGACCTTGTAACCTCAGACGCTAAACAAGGCATAAAACAGCTAAAAGTTTTAGCAACTTCTGGTTTTTCTGTTACTGCACAAGAAACCCTAAAACATCTAAAGAAACGTATAACCAAAAAAGAAATCAAAGAAGAATGCTACTTATGCGAAAACAAATTTGACCTTACCGACAAGTTAAGCCAAACTGCTATAGAATCCCTTAAAGAATACGAATTCTCAACGTTTCTAATCGGAATTGAATTGCCTCCAAAGATTGAAGAACAAGAAGACGAATTCAAGGCAAAATTCAACATTACATATGGAGAAAGTTTACGTCATGAATTCGGAAGAGTATTTGGTAAAGCGATAGGAAATTTAACAGGTAAAGAAGCAGATTACCTTAAACCAGACCTCGTAGTCGTAGTAAATCCATTTACAGAAAAAATACGACTTCAAATTAACCCTCTATTCGTTGCTGGACGCTACCGTAAATTAGTCCGCGATATTCCCCAATCTAAATGGTTCTGTTCAAGCTGCCGCGGTAAAGGCTGCGAAAAATGCGGTGGAACAGGAAAAATGTATCCAGAATCAGTAGAAGAACTATCCTCCAAGTTTCTCCTCGAAATAACACAGGGGCATGAATCATTTTTCCATGCTTCTGGACGCGAAGACATAGACGCTAGAATGCTTGGCAACGGTAGACCTTTTGTAATCGAGATTTCAAAACCAAAAAAACGATTTATTGACCTAAAACAGGTTGAAAAACAAATCAACACTGATTCCTCAGGAAAAATACAAGTTTCAGGTTTAAATTTCGCCTCTAAAGATGTAGTCCGACACCTAAAAAAAGGTGAAGGTGCCCAAAAAGAATATCATCTGCTAGCTGAATTTGAAAAAGAATTAGCTGATGATGATTTAAAAACCATAGAAGAAAAACTCTCCGGGACAATGGTGAAACAACAAACGCCAATACGTGTTGTGCATCGAAGGGCTGACATTATCCGAGAAAGGTACATATATAAGGTCGAAGTAAAGAAGGTGACACTCAAAAGAGTCCTCCTGAAAATTCGTTGCCAAGGCGGACTCTACGTTAAAGAATTGGTGTCTGGAGATGAGGGACGTACGGTACCAAACGTATCTGCTTTGCTTAATAACCCAGCGAAGACACTTAAGCTTGACGTTCTCAATGTAATAATGGAGTAAAAAGGTGAAAATCGGATGAAAGGTTCAAAAGGCTATTACTCGGGCACTCGCAGTCTTCTGCGTAAACCAACTCGGGAAAAAGGAAAACCAAAAATCAGCAAAATCCTTCACGAATACAAATCTAATGATCAAGTAATCATAAAGATGGATTCTAGCGTACAGAAAAGTATGCCTCATAAAAGGTTCCATGGAAAAATAGGTTTAATCGTGGAGAAACGAGGCAGAGGATATGTTGTCGATGTTCCGCAAGGTGAAGCTATTAAACAAATAATCGTTCGTTCAGAACATCTTGAGCCATATACAGGTAAGTGAGATAAAGATGAGCAAGAGAGAAGTAAGCGAAAACCGTGTAACACTGCCTCAAGTTAAGAAAATACTTGAAACTATAGGTGAAGAAAACCTTGACCAATTTCAACGTCGTACCTTAGATTACGCTAACAGATTCTCTAAAGTCACTCCTGAGAAAGCTGAATACCTCTTGCAGACTCTTGTTAAAGACTATGAGATAGATGAATCTGAGGCTGTCCAAATTATTAATTGTATGCCAGAAACAATTGATGAATTAAGAATCTTTTTAGCTGGCGGACGTAAAATTATTGAAACTGCAAAATTGAACACCATAGTCGAACTTTTAAACGAAAACAGGACACTCAAATAGGTAAAAAGGCTAAAGTGTTTTAAACCAGAAAACACTGATACATTAGAGTATATAGTGATATTTATGGAAAAACGGTATGAAGAAAATGCTTACGTGTTAGACTACTTACCGCATGGTAAACCTAGTTTTCGCCCTACTGGCCGTGCAGGTTATCGAGCAGGCGCTTTGATTCAATGCGTAGGTGAAGAATTCTTTACCGTTTTAGAAGCTCTAGTAAAAGAAGGGTTGATGCTAAAACCTGGTGACCGGGTGCATGTAGGCAAGCAAACCCGAGAAGAGGTTACATATATCATTGGCCGCATTGGGTATGATGAATTAACAGCATCAGCTAAAGCGGAACTTCCAACTGTAATTTCTAAAATAGTTTTAAACCGGGAAAAATGGTTTGTAAACTTCTTCAATACTGCACGTGCAGTTACTCCACGTATGCATGCATTAGAACTGGTGCCTGGTATAGGTAAAAAATACATGTGGCAAGTTATAAATGAGCGGCAACGCAAACCATTCGAAAGCTTCGAAGACCTGCAGAAACGCACTGAATTACCCAGCCCAGCCAAATTAATCACTAAACGTGTCATGGAAGAACTTGAAGGCGACAGCAAATACCGTTTATTCACACGTGTACAATAAGGCATAAACAATGAGCTTAGAGGATATCTCTCAGCTGCTTTTAACCCATAAAATTAATCCGAATAAACTGTTAGGCCAAAACTTCATGGTTGAACCTTCACTTTATCCCAAACTATGTAGTTACGTTGATTTAACCGCCACAGATGTAGTTTTGGATCCAGGTGCAGGTTTAGGTTTTATGACCCGTTTTCTTTCAGACAAATGCAGGGCAATTATAGCTGTTGAGAAAGACCCTCAACTTGCTGATTTTCTACATGAACAAGTAAAAGGATTGGATAACGTAACTGTAATCAAAGGTGACGTTTTCAAAGTTGCGCTCCCACATTTCAACAAAATAATCGCAATCCCACCTTACTATCTATCTTCACAATTGATTATATGGGGTTTAGAACATAGAGTTGATTGTGCAGTTATGATTCTGCAGAAAGAGTTTGCTAATCGCCTTATTGCAGCGGTTGGAAGTGAAGAATACAGTTGGTTAACTGTAGTTGCTCAGCAAAATGCAGAAGTGAAGCTTTTTGACTACGTGCCAAAAACACTGTTCTACCCTCAGCCTGAAGTTGACTCTGTTATACTCCGCCTTAAACCATGGATAACTAAACCCTTCGAGGTTAAAAACAACGATGTTTTCGTAAAGTTAGTTAAAAGTCTCTTTACTGAACGCAACAAAAAACTTTCTAAAGCTATCTTGCCCTTTTTAAAGGGCACTCTTAAATTTGATAAACAAACCGCAGTAAAACTTGCCCAAAGTATACCCTATCCTGATAGGCGTGTTAGAGATTTATCACCAGTTGATTTCGGAGCAATAGCAAATGAACTGCTCAACTAAGCGTGTACACTTCGGAAGTCTCTTTTTTGATGTTTACAGCGATGTATACGAGCCAGCTGAAGACTCTTTTCTCTTCGCAGATAACCTCGATGTTAGATCTGACGAAAAAGTTTTAGATTTAGGTACTGGCTGTGGTATTCTAAGCGTTTTAGCTGCACAAAAGGCTCAAAGTGTAGTTGCAGTTGACTTGAATCCTTATGCGATTCGTTGTGCTAAACAAAATGCGAAACTCAATGGTGTAAGTGGAATAAGTTTTGTACAAGGTGATCTCTTCACATTTCTAAAAACAAATGTGTTCTTTGATCTGATTTTGTTTAATGCTCCATACTTGCCTTCTGAGGATAATGAGATGTCATCTTGGATTGGTCGAGCTTGGGCTGGGGGCGCAAATGGGCGAGAGGTAGTTGACCGCTTTATTTCAAAAGTAGCTTTACACTTAAAAAAGAACGGTAGAGTTCTACTGATGCAGTCGACACTAACAGGTGTTAACGAAACAATATTGGCTTTTAATAGACAGGGATTGAATGCTTCTGTTATAGCTAACCGTAACCTTCCTTTCTTTGAAACTCTAACATTAATAGAAGCCAAAGCAAAACCAGAAAATCTACACTAAAAAATATTTAGTTGTCTAATCTTTTAGTATATTACTTTTTATAATTCACCAAATTATGAATAAATTTTACTTTCTTATTTTTATATCCGCCGAAAACTGGAAGACTAAACTTTTATTGCTCTCATTCAAACTTGATTTTTAACTTAATCCGCTATTCACTGGTTATCATACTTTTCAAATTCATGATTAACTATTGTAAGTTCAATTCCTGCTTGTTTGAACATACAAATCGTATCTGAATCAGCATGGTAACGTTTCTCACATACGACTCTTTTTATTCCCGCGTTAATTATCATCATTGCACATGTCCGGCACGGTGTCATTTTACAAAACAGTGTCGCGCCTTCTAATGGTATACCAAACCTTGCAGCTTGAAGAATAGCATTTTGTTCCGCATGTAAAGTTCGTACACAATGTTGGGTAACTTCACCATTTGAATTCGTTACTTTACGTATGTCGTGTCCATCCTCATCACAATGTGGAAGCCCAGCAGGTGCACCTACGTAGCCTGTTGTCATTATCCTTTTGTCTTTGACTATTACACAACCACATTTTCCCCGGTCGCAAGTTGCACGTGCAGCAATTGCTTCACACAGATCTAAGAAGTATCTGTCCCAATTAGGTCTTTTATTTTTGGTGTCAGTTGCCATTTTTGTTCCTCATACGGTTTGGAAACATAGTCTACTTTACAAACTAATAAATTATCTGTATATCATTTGCCCTATTTCTGTAGTACATGAATTTCGCGACCAATTTTGTGGCGATCATCAGCCTCAATTAAAGTTGCAGTATGAACCAACTGGCCAATATTTAACTCCTCATTAAACATTTCTCTGGAAAAGGAATGCACTCGCCTAAAACCACATGAACTTATCTTCTCGTCAACAGGCATAGTTACGGCTTGCCTCGAACGTGTTCTAATGTAAGGTGTAACCAAAACCAACCTGCCATTTGGTCTAAGCACCTTATAGGCCTCCTCAATAAACCTAAAAAACATCGGCTTAAGTTTTTCAATGATTTTTTCAGCATACGGAACAGTGGGGAAATCCTTCAATGCAGGACCTAAATCCGGTTCAGAAACAATACAGTCTACACTTTCAACCCCAATTTTCTCAGTTAACCTATCAACATCTCCTTGAACAACACGATAATCTGCGGCTGAAAGGTTGTATTCTCTTGATAACCAATCCAGATTCTCCTCGGCAGCTTTAACACACCAAGAGTTAACGTCAACTCCAACAACCATGACTTCCTCTAATAGCGCCTCTTGGAGGATAGTGCCTACACCACAGAAAGAATCCAACAATATCTTACCATCATTACATCCTGAGAGATTAACCATTATCCGCGCTAGTCTTGGAGGCATACCAAAGATTTTCCTCTGATTGGGTTTGTAGATGTCTCTTTTCTGGAACTCAAATGGGTTATGAATAGCAACTGTGGACGCGACCCACGCTTCTTTTTTACCAATACAAAACAAGATTTCAGATTGATTTTCAATCAGATTTTTCTTTAGAACTTCAACATTACTGAGCTGAGCTTTTCGGTCTTTAGTGTACCCCATGAAATTACTGCTTATCCCAGACTTTTCCAACTCTTTTTTTATTGAACTACCAATAAACCTTTGAATCTGTCCAGAAAAATGCGAAAAAGCATTATCAGTAAAATATACACTCACTCCAAACAGGAGCTTTTTAGTTGTTTTAGTCATCATTTTACTGATGCTGCTTCCAGCTAAGAGTTCAACTATTTTTTTTTGGGCTTGTTTATTTTTTGATAAAAACGCTTCTTTAACAACTTCGTTAGGTATTGTTGTTTTTATCTCACCGATTTTTATTGTTCCACCCAAATCTTTGATTTTTTCAGGATTAAAACTATCTTCAAATTTTACTACAAAGAATTCTCTTGAAAAATATTCAAGCTTGAATTCTATGTTTCGTGAGCTAAAGTAGTTTGTAAGCTCTGCTAACGAGAGCATCCAGTTTTTTCCTGAAATAAAAAGCAACTGTGACATTTAAAAAATCAAAAGTCTCTCACCTATTTAAGTTACTGCTATGATTATCTATGCTGTTTCTTATTGGAAACAGTAAGAACTTAAAAAAATATATGTCAGCATCAATGAATATCTGCAAATCGTTTAAATATCGCTGGAGAAGAGAGTATGCTTACGAAAGTGACGTTGCATGCACGCAAAAAACTTTAGACACGTTAAAAACCGTGCTTATACACGAAAGGATTACGCCCGCGGTTTTCCTCCTCCAAAGATTGTTAAGTTTACTATGGGCGATACAAAAGCAGACTTCGAGATTGAAGGTAGACTGCTTGCTACAGAACGGGTTCAGATACGTCATTGTGCTCTAGAAGCTGCTCGTGTAGCTACTAACCGTGTTTTAATGGATAAACTTGTTAACGACTACTTGATGGTGGTTCATCCATATCCTCATATTATCCTAAGAGAAAACAAAATGATTTTCGGTGCTCACGCAGACCGTCTCCAACAAGGGATGAGGAGATCTTTCGGAACCGCAGTCGGTACAGCAGCCAAAGTCGAAGTAGGACAAACAATAATAACAGTTAAAGTTAAAGCGTCAGCTATAGAAACAGCCAAAGAATCACTCAAAAGAGGTAGTGCAAAGCTTCCAATAGCTTGCAAAATAGTAATCTCCAAGATTCAAGCTTCTCCCGCTCAAGTGGAAGAAGCTCAACCGGAGACGGAGACGACTTGAGCGTTAAAGAAAAAGAGCTTGTTTTATGGTTTGATGTTTTAAGAAATACTGATGTCTCCCTTGTCGGCGGAAAAAACGCTAGCTTGGGTGAACTGATTAATGCGGGGTTACCCGTTCCTTTTGGTTTTGCAGTAACTGCATATTCATATGAACGTTATATTGCAGAGAAGAAAATAGCTGAACAAATCTACAAAATAATAAATGAAACAGTCACAAACCCAAATGATCCTCAACAGTATGATGCTGCATCAAAAAAAATTCGTGAACTTATCGAAAAAACTCCAATGCCTCAAGAAATTGAGGACGCCATACGAAAAGCTTACGCTGACCTAAACAGGCGTTTTAACTTAAAAGATACCTTCGTTGCTGTACGTTCAAGCGCAACTGCAGAAGATCTTCCTGATGCATCATTTGCAGGTCAACAGGAAACTTTTCTAAACGTGAAAGGCGCAGACGAATTATTAGAGAAAGTAATAAAATGTTGGTCAAGCCTCTTTACACCACGCGCAATTTTTTACCGAAACGAAAAGGGGTTCGCCCACGAAAAAGTCTTCATAAGTGTGGGTGTGCAAAAAATGGTTAACTCACGTGCTGCAGGTGTAATGTTTACAATCAACCCTGTAACTGGTGACCGCAACGAAATAGTGATTGAAGGAAACTATGGTTTAGGAGAAACTGTAGTTTCTGGTGCAGTGAATCCTGACGATTTCGTAGTTGACAAAACTACAATGAAGATTAAAGAAAGAAGAATCGCCAAGAAAACAATCAAGTTCATACGTGACCCTAATACAGGAAAAACTGTACACATGGATATTCCTGAGGCTGAACAAAAACTTGTTTGTATAACTGATAAAGAAATTATGGCTCTAGCTGAACTTGCTAAGCGAGTCGAAAAACACTATAAAAAACCCATGGATATTGAATGGGCGATTGATCAGGACTTACCTTACCCAGAAAATATGATGCTTGTTCAAGCACGTCCTGAAACTGTTTTTGGTTTAAAAGAAAACGAGGCACCTGAAATGCAAGAAAACAACAATAAAGAAACTCTAAAAATTGTAGTTAGAGGAATATCTGCAGGTCGAAGAGGTTATGGTATAGGCAAAGCCAAAGTTGTCTTGAATCTTGATGATGCCAACCATAACATGAAAAAAGGAGATATTCTTGTAACTGACATGACTAACCCTGACTTTGTACCATTTATGAAAATGGCTAGTGCCATAGTAACTGACAAAGGCGGAATAACCTCTCATGCTGCAATAGTAAGTAGAGAACTTAACATTCCCTGTGTTGTAGGTACAGAAGTAGCGACTCAAGTTATGAAAACAGGCAAGGATTATACTGTTGATTCAAGAAACGCTGTAATTTATGAAGGTATAATGGAGCAGGCTACGCAATCACAAACAAATGGAAATTCAATTTCAACTCAAGAGGCTGCACCCATAACTGCGACAAAAATATACATGAATCTCGGAACTCCAGAGATGATTGAAACCTACAAGAATTTGCCTTTTGAAGGCATAGGTTTGATGCGTACTGAATTCATTCTAACTTCAGCAATAGGACAACATCCCATGTTGTTCGTTGACAACAACGAAGGACAAAAATTTGTTGATAAACTCGCAGATGCAGTATCCACTGTAGCTAGAACTATTCAACCTAAACCAGTTGTTGTTCGTCTAAGTGACTTTAAAACTAACGAATACCGTGAACTCAAAGGCGGAGCAAAATACGAAATCGTCGAAGAAAACCCAATGTTAGGTTGGAGAGGCTGCAGTCGATACATAAGCAAATGGTACATACAAGCCTTTAGACTTGAGTGCCAAGCAATCAAAAAATGCCGCGAAGAATGGGGACTCAAAAACGTCTATGTAATGCTGCCAATGGTTCGAACATTATGGGAAGCTAAACAAGTTCTTCAAATAATGAAAGAAGAAGGCTTAGAACGTAACAAAGACTTCAAAATATGGTTCATGGCAGAAACACCTGCAATCGCAATAATGGCAGACGAATTCAGTAAACTAGTAGACGGCTTCAGTATAGGCTCAAACGACATGACTCAGGGAGTACTTATGATTGACCGTGACTCTGAACGTTTAGGTCAAATGGGCTACTTTGACGAGCGCGACCCAGCAGTTAAACGCATAATTGCACACTTGATTAAAGTCGCTCATGAAAACGGTTGTACAGTAAGTATCTGCGGTGAGGGGCCTTCTAATTTGCCTGACTTCGCTGAATTTTTAGTCCGCGCAGGAATAGATAGCATATCTGTAAATAATGACGCAGTAGTTGCCACAAGAAAGCTTGTTGCAAGTATTGAACAAAAAATAATCTTAGAGCGACTTGCTGAGCAAGCTGCTTTAGCACGCGGTCAACCTTTAAAGAAACCAATTCCCGACTGGGAATGGTAAAAAAATTATTTCTCCACTTTTTATTTCTTTTATTTTTTATTAGTTGATAGGCTATGAACAAATACGATTTTGAAGAAGAAAAAATTAAAGAGACAATCTCTAAATTCAACGCCAAAAGAGTTCTACTTCAGATGCCCCAAGGATTGAAACCATACGCTATTCACCTTGTTAAATCTATTGAGGACTATGGGTCATCTGCAATAATCTCAATAGACCCCTGTTATGGCGCCTGTGACATAGCCGTCAATGAAGCTGAAGATTTAAACGCTGATTTAATCGTGCATTTTGGGCACTCAAAAATGGTTACACAAACAAAAATTCCCGCTCTTTATGTTGAAACACACTCCAAAATCCAAGTAGAAAACTCGATTATTCAGGCAAAAAACCTCTTAACTGAATACAAAAGAATTGGTTTAACAACTTCAATCCAGCACATAGACGAACTTGACAATGCAAAATCTCTTCTTACAAAATTGGGTAAAACAGTAGTAATAGGCAATGCAGGTCAATTGAGCTATCCTGGACAAGTAATAGGTTGCAACTATAGTAATGCCAAATCTATAGCTGGCAAAGTTGATGCTTTTCTTTTTATCGGCGGAGGACTTTTTCACGCGCTCGGAATTGCTCTGGCTACATTTAAACCAACAATCATAATTGACCCTTACGATAACAGAGCCTATTTGATTACTGAGGAGGCAAAAAAAATTCTGAATCAACGTTTCACAAGTATCCAAGCAGCGAAAAACGCAAAAACCCTCGGTATTTTGATAGGTCTGAAACCCGGTCAAAAACATTTAGAGCAAGCGCTTGAAGTAAAAACGTTAGCTGAAAAATTTGGAAAATCCGCATTTTTATTAGCTGGCAGAGAACTTAATCCTGATTTACTTCTGGATTTTCCCAATATAGATGCTTACATAAATACGGCTTGCCCCAGAATTTCTCTTGATACACCAAGAAAGTTTCAAAAACCAATCTTAACAGTTAATGAGTTTATGGTTGTTTGTGGGGAATATTCATGGGAGAATCTAATCAAAGAAGGATTATTCGTAAGTTAGACCTTGAACTCTTTATTGCCTCACTTACTCCACAACCCACACCACAAGCACATCTGGAACAGTACACAACTTCTGAAGCAATAGCTGCTAACATGCTTTACCTTGCAACTTATACAAACGGTGACATAATAGGCAAATCAATTATAGATTTGGGTTGTGGAACTGGAAGGCTAGGTTTAGGCGCAGCTTTTCTAGGTGCAAAAAATGTTGTAGGTGTTGATGTAGACAGATTAGCTGTTAAAACCGCTTATGAGAATTCAGAAAAAACATTTCTAACTGAGAATACAGAATGGATCAACGGTGATATAGCTTCTATTTCAGGAAAGTTTGACACTGTCTTACAGAATCCCCCTTTTGGAGTTCAAACTCGCGAAGCCGATAGAGCTTTTTTATTAAAAGCTCTAGAAGTAGGCAGCTCAGTCTATTCTTTTCACAATCATCCTGAAGTTGATTTAAAACTTGTTAAACTCCTCAAAAATCAAGATTTTATACAGGTTTCTCCCTCACCTTTCCTAGAACAGTTCATCAGTAAACATGGTGGCTATGTGAAAGCAGTCTATTCAATGTGTATGACAATTCCAAAACTTTTTAGTTTTCATAAAAAAATGAAATACGACTTCATCATCGACTTATATGTCATCAAAAAGCTTTAGTCTTAAATCATCTGTTTCAGGCCCATTTTTATTTGTTAATCAAAAGGTTTATTGCGGAGAATTGAAACTAAGGATGTGCGTTAATCAAAATTAGGTTTATACTTTACATAATAAAGGTAACATATCATGTCTCTGAAAGCTCCTGAACAAAAAAGCGGTCATTTAGTCTTGCCCGGAGAAAGATTGGGCGTAATTGAAGAGTTTATACCAGACTCAGGAACATACGTTAAAGACGGTGTAATTTTCTCAAAAATTATCGGTCGTTCACTTTTAGATTTACAGAATAGGCGTGTATCAGTTTATCCCATAGCCAAAGAAGCTATTGTCCCAAAAGTTGGCTCTGTTATAATTGGTCAAATAGGAAATGCCCAGTCAGACAATGTGTTAGTTAAAATCTTCAAAGTTGGTAAAAAGAAGATTTCCGGCAACTTCGGTGGTATACTTCACGTTTCTGATGTCTCTGACCGATACGTGGACTCTATGAGTGATGTATGCAAACCAGGTGATATAGTAAAAGCCAAAGTAATAAGTGAAAAGAACCAAGTTTTTCATTTAACAACAAACGATAAAGGCTTGGGAATATTGTATGCTTTCTGTTCACGCGACGCTACATTGCTTGTACAAGATAAGTATAATCTTAAATGTCCCAAATGTGGAAATATCGAAAGACGCAAAATGTCTCTAGACTACAACAGGGAATCACTATAGAGGGGTAAAAATTAATGAAAGTAAAAATATTGAAAAAGACTGAAAATGAACTTAAAATAGAACTTGAAGGTTCCAGTCATGGACTTTGTAACATGCTTCAAAATCGTCTTTTAGAAGATGAAACCGTTGACTTTGCAGGCTATGATGTACCACACCCGTTAGCTTCTAGCCCAATTATATACATCAGGATGAAAAACAATCATAAACCTGAAGAAGCCTTGCTTGAGGCAATATCAAAGGTTAGAGCAGCTAACGACGCTTTCGGGAAAGAGCTTGAACAAGTTCTAAAGGAATAACTGTTTTTTCTTCTTCCAACCCTTTAGGTACAAATTTTATTTAAGCTTGTTTTATTACTAATTAAGGTTTAAGCTCTTTGAGTGGTGAGAGGGCTTTTCGAATAATAAAAAGTGAGTTCCGCGTAATAGGGATAGATGACGGACGATTTATACCACACAAGAAAGGTGAAGTTATAGTTGTCGGTGTAGTTTTTCGTGGTGGCGACTCGATAGAAGGTGTAATGCATACAAAAATTTTGGTTGATGGTTTAGACGCCACAATTAAGCTATCAAAAATGATTAATAGTTCACCTCATCATCGGCAGCTGCGTCTAATAATGTTAAACGGATTGACCCTCGCAGGTTTTAATATTGTAAATATTAAACAATTAAACGAAGCTACTGGTATTCCAGTATTAGTTTTCATTCGCAAGAAACCTGATATGGATTCAATCTATGAAGCCATCAAATGTTTACCTAATTCTGAGGATAGATGGCAGATTATTTTAAATGCAGGAAAAATTTTTGAAGTAAGGCATAAGGAAGTTAAAATTTATCTGGAATTAGCTGGGCTTTCTTTGGTTGACGCTGTTGAAGTATTAGCTGTCACTTCCAGAAGAGCTATTTTACCTGAACCTTTACGTGTAGCACATCTCATAGCTTCAGGGATTACATCTTGAACCACTTAAAAATGGAAAAAGTATAAAAGCTACTGCGCTAAGGGAATCCCCCAAAAGGGAAAGTGTGACGAGAATGGAATTCTGCCCTAAATGTGGTTCGCGTCTAGAACCAAAAAAAACTAAGAGCGGTAAAGAAGCAAGCCTAGTTCTTGCTTGTGCCAAATGCGGTTACAAGAAACTAGAAGCAAGCGACAAAGTTGAGCCCAAAGTAGCCAAAGTGATTCAGCATAATCCTCAACAATTTGTTGCCGTAATTGGCAAAGAAGAACAGAAACTAAGCACTTTACCTACTGTACGTATTGAATGCCCTAAATGTGGAAATAGAAATGCCTATGTATGGCAAGTACAAACCCGCGGTGCAGATGAGTCATCTACACAATTTCTACGTTGCACAAAATGTAATTACACCTATAGAGAATATAGTTGATTTACGACAACCTATCTTTTCTTAATTAACTACCTTTATTTTTATTCCTTATTTATCTAATTTTTAGAGCACTATCATTCTTATTTTTATTTTTCTGAAAATTGTTAAATTTGGATCAGCTGTTTAAGGATGCTAATCAGGCAAAATCTAATAAAACAGCTAATCCCTGTTTTATCAGAATCTGTGCATTTAATGTTGGTAAAGAAGCAATATCTTCAGCGGTGAATGGCCCATAAGATTTCATATCTGCGCCCATTATAGCTGGGATGTTTTTCGTAAATCTTAATGTTAATCTCTTATGGGTAACATGTTTTTCTGGTTTAATGTATTCTTTAGTTGATGTATCATTCTGTATTTCTTTTCCCTGCATTAGATTTTTTACAAATTGATTATAGGAATCTGCAAAGGTTACGAAGCTTTCACACATCTCTTCCTCTTCTCTTGTTAGTAGTTCCTTAGGTGCTTTTTGTATTTTAGTTATTGTTCTCAGGATTTTTTTATATCTTAATCTTAGCAGTTCCTCAAGCATCCTCTCAACATTTCTTTCCTCAAGCTTAAGCAAACGGAGTTTAACTGATTTACTGTCCAAGTCTTTATCATCTTTTCTAATACTTTTTAGATACTCCGTTATTCTAACGTAAAAGTCAGGTTCCAAGCCTCCAAGCGTATTATCCTCTACTTCTCTTCGCCAAGCGGAATATAGAGAGTTATACATTAGCTATCACCTCAGCTCTTCCTTTACAAATAAGCATGACCGCAGCTGCAACTGGTAACTCAACTTTTTGTTTCTTAAATGGACCCAAAGTTTCGCCCCCCAATATGAACTCTGGAGCATCAGACACCAACACTTTGACTTTGCCCTTTTTAAAAGCTACCGCTCCAGTGAATGGATCAAAATCTTTTAATTCTTTAGGTGCAAACTCGATTTTTTTAAGTCCTGTCTTACCATGTAATGTTCCATCCATACGTATGAGACGGTGGATGTCCGTTGTTACTACAGTATCAATTTTTGCAGACTGAATTTTTCTAACGTTATCAGCAAGTTTTAGCCATGTCTGATCACTAACGCCGTGTATACTTTCCCATTTGCCCTCTTTTATTGCTCTTTGAATGATTACATCTTTGTTTTCAAACAAACTTTTATTCTTTAAACCTAAAACTTTAAGGTCTTCTTTTTTAGAATTATTCAAAATTTTTTCCATACCATTTTTTAATCTTCTATTCCACCCAAAGTCATGTAATCCAAATTTCTTAGCAGGCTTCCTTCTGCCATGTTTTTCTCTTTTTGAATTTTTATTTAAGATATCTAACCCCAAACCTATAATGTAATCTACAATTTCTTTTCTAGCTAATGCATCTAATGATTGTATAGCTTCCTCTTCAATATGTACGTGATATCCTCTGTGACCTGAAAAAAACGTTCGTATCTCTTTTTGCCCAAAACCAAAATCATTTTCTAATATGTCGATAAGTTTAACTGCTTCTTCTCTAGCAGATTGAATACATATTTCACAAGGCCAAGTTTTAGTTTCAAATTTTGTACATCCGCAAACAGGGCAATATTCTGGTGTTAATCCTCTGCCAGTAAATCTGCATTTGCTACAAATGAATTCGTCATGAAGTTTATCACATGAAGTCGGAATGTGGTCTGCGTCTATATCAAAAACTATGTCTGAACCTAACCATTTTTTCTTATCCATTTCATAATCAGGGTTCTCGTAGTAAGCACAACTGTGATAAACGTCTGAGGGAACTATTTCTGAGAGAGCTGTCTTAACTTCTTCTACTGTTGTGAATCGGCGATGTCTAACCATAAAACGTTCCTTTAACATTAGGTAACCGTATTCTCTTTGATGTGACCTTTGAATTTTAGGGATAACTGTGGAGGAATCTCTGTAATATTCACTGAATTTTTGGTACACAAATTCTCTGGAATCCTCCATAATTTTTCCTCTGAGCTTTTAGATAATGTTTTTCAGTAATTTAATTATGTCAGTTCTAAATAGTCTTGCACTTTCTATCATAGTTATATTGGTTACTATTTGCATATAAGAAAATTATTAGCTGCTATATTTTGTTGATTCTTAAAATTTATCTTATATGTTGCTGATTAGCTTAAGTTAAAGTGTCAGTTATACCCTATTTACTTTTGATATTTTGTTTTTAGAATAAAATACACTTCTAATTTTGTTAACGCTTTAGCAGTGTTTTTATTGTGTATGACAAGAAACTTTTCATTTCTGTCCATGTCAACTTTGATTTTCCCTGTTTCCTATTGACAAATAATACTGGAACTTCTTTCACTTCAAAATTTCTAATTTTTGCTTGTCGTATTGTTTCTATCTGGATTTCATATGTGTGGCTATGCAGATTGACTATTGTCTCTTTAAGAAATGCTGTAGAATAACAACGAAAACCCGCGGTACAATCTTTTAGATTTAGACCTAACGCAGTTCTGGCCATGATGTTAGCAAGTTTACTTACAATTTTTCTCGTCATCGGCCAGTATGCTATTTGTCCACCTTTACTATACCTACTAGCCACGACTATAGCGCAATCGCAATCCTTAATTTTTGTTAGAAGTTTTGGAATATCTTTCGGATCATGAGAATAATCTGCGTCCATTGTCAATACATATTTCGGCGACTTTTCAGCTGCCAAAAAAAATTTGAAGCCATCAGTTATCGCCGTTCCCAGACCCGCTTTTGTTGGTCTGCTGTAGAGCATAACATTGGGGTATTTTTTTTGTTTTTCTAAAACAACATTAGCAGTTCCATCCGGGCTGGAATCATCTATAACTAATATCGATGTATCTATTCTAAGTTTTTCTATATCCTCAATTAAATTACCAATATTTTCAGCTTCACCATAAGTTGGTAAAATCACGCCAACTTCAGAATATAGTGAATTTCCAACTATCTGGTAGCCCATATTTGCTCATCCAATAGCTATATTTATGAATTAATAAGCTTTAACAAATTTCATCCTTTTGTTTTGTTTGTTTTTTTTATCCTCCATTAATAACTCTGATGTACTTATCTCATTATATCTATAAGTTTATAAAAATAATCACCTGGAAGAGTACCCTCCCCATTCTGTATATATCCCTCTTACTTACTTTTGATACTCATTTCTTATAATCAAGGTCTACGACATTTTTCTTTTTAAAAAATTACACGACTCATAATCTATACTATAGTTGGAACTTATCCATTTTTTAACTAACTCTATGAGGCGATTATTAATGAAGCAGTCTTTTTCTGATAATTAGCAATGAAATATTGTAGTCTTTATCCTCTTTTGGTCTCTTCACCTTTAGAAACCCGCAAACTCCTTTTCAAATTTTTACCTGCTCTGTTAACCAAGGTACAGACTCAATTAATTGAATACTAAAATTATGGGCCGTCTAAAAAAGACGGAACTAAACTATTATACACGTTTGTTTTACTCAGATTCTATTCTGGGCGCCAAGAAAAAGGTCAATTTCCCCTCTTTTGACTGTTGAAAGTCAATTTTTACTGGCATATCAGTTGAGAATTCTAACGTTGCTATCTCCGAAGTTGCTGATGCTGCTTTAATTATCTCTGAAAGATAACTCAAGCTAAATGTTGCTTTGGCATTCTCTTTAACTTCCAAGTCCAAAAGTGCATCGTTGCCTTTTTGGATTGTAATTGTAGCGCCCATTAGGTCACCTGATGCACTAAGTGTCATTTTTTCCGGTTCAGCTTCAATTCTAACATGATCGCTTACTAGTTGTGCGTCCTCGATTGCTTGACTCAAACCCTGTGTGGTGGTCTTCGCTTTTATGTTAAAATTAATTTTTGGAGTTGGAACTTCTTCTTCTGAAGCATCAAGTGTAGGCATGGTAAAGTTTCTGGAATACTTTCCTGTTATCGTAACTTGTAATCGTCCTGTTTTTTCATCGAGTGATAACTCTACGCATTCCTCTTTGCCTGCTCTTTTTAGAAGTTTAAGTAGCTCACTTATGTTTAAACAAATTTTTGTTGGTTCATCTACATTGAATTCTTGAAAAATCGTTTTTGGCCACTCAAAATCTATCATTGCAACGCGTGAAGGATCCATAGCTCTTAATTTCAAACCGTCAGGATCGATTTTGAATGTTGCTTCATCAACTAGAATTGAGATGGCTGTAGCCATATCTCTTAGTAATTTTGCGTCAGACACTTTAAGCTTGAACATGTTCATCTTCCTCGCACTATTGCATGATTCGTAATGTTATATAGCTTATCATTACACTCTGAGTTTATAAATTTAGTCTATCGGACAAAGTTTTCACTGTAGCTAAATGAGGGTTGCACAATTAACCGGCCACTCCCCTCTACTTATTTCCCTTAAACGCTTTAATACAATTTGAGGCAGTTACTTTTTTATTATCTATTTATTTTAGCCGCAAATCCAAGGAGATTATTTAGAAAACGTTTTGTCTGTTTACCCTGCTTCCTATGTCAATCTTAAAATTGTTATAAATTGTTAGTTCAAACTTGGAGTTTTAACCACACATTTTTCTTTGTCTTTTATAAAAAGAATAGCTATCAGCTTCTATTTTTTAATGATTAGCGAAAAAGTATAAGAATGTGTATGTTTCTTTTATGCAAAGCTGGTAGTGAAGAACTTGAACGTTCCCAAAGAAGTAAAGACTTACTGTCCTAAATGTAAATCTCATCAACTTCATAGTGTAACCCTCTACAAGGCGGGAAAACGAAGAGCCTTAGCTAAAGGTGAACGTCACCATGAACGCGAAAAGAAAGGGTATGGTGGACAAAAGTATCCCTTACAACATGAATTCGCGAAGACAACTAAAAAGCAAACTTTGCGTCTTAAATGTAAAGTATGTAGTTTCATGCGCCACAAGGATGGAATTCGCCTAAGGAAACTAGTTATTCAATAAATATAAGGAGAATAGAAAATGTCAAATTGGAATAAACTCATCCCCAAACCAAAAAGCCTCTTCCTGAGAGTAAAATGCCAAAAATGTGGCAATGAACAACTTCTCTTTAGTAATGCTGTCAATAAAGTAACCTGTAATGTCTGTGGAGTAACATTAGCTGAACCCACTGGCGGCAGAGCTAAAATTAATGGCGATGTACAGGCAATTCTCGAGTAAAGCTGGCTCTTTAAATGGCTGAGCATAAGCCTAGGTTGCCAAAAATTTGTGGCAAATTACCCTTGGCAATACTAAATATACCCCCCTTCATTAGTTTTAACAATTATTACGTAAAAGATGACTTTTCTTTTTGCGTTAACGGAGAGTAAAACAATTGGGCTGGCAGCTTCGGAAATGTGTAAACTGTAAAAGGTATACCCTTAATCAGAGTAAATGCCCAGTTTGTAATGGACCCGTACGAATACCGCATCCAGCTAAGTTTTCCCCAGTTGACAAATATTTAAAATATAGAATGATGATGAAAAGGAGTAGCGTGGAATGAAAGAAACTTACATAAAAGAATTTCTTCAAATTCAACCAAATAACCCTGTATTGATTGAAGGTCTGCCTGGTTTAGGGCTGGTCGGTAAAATAGCGTTAAGATACCTTATAAAACAACTCAAACCGATAAAATTCGCTTATCTCTATTCTCCACACTTTCCATATTTTGTTTTAGTCAACAAAAAAGGTAATGTTCGCCTCCTTAGGGGCGCTTTTTATTATCATAAAAATCCTGATGGCAATGATCTTATTTTATTTACTGGTGACAGTCAAAGTCAAACTATTGAAGGCCAATATGAAATAGCCAATAGAATGCTTGATTTTTCAGAAAAATATGGTGTAAAAACAATTGCAACCATAGGAGGATATCGAATGGAGCCTAAAGAGAAACCGAGAGTGTTCATTGCTGCAACGAATCATGTTCTTCTTGAGCAAGCTTTAGCCGCAGGTGGAATTCTAAGTAAGGCAGGTAGCCCAATTGTGGGCACAGCAGGACTCATATTAGGGCTTTCAAAATTCAAAAAGATTGATGCTCTTTGCCTTTTAGGCGAAACACGTGGTTATTTACCTGATCCTATGTCGTCAAAAAGTGTATTGGAAGTGCTCAAAGAAACTTTCCACTTCAACTTGGATTTAAAAGGGTTGGATGAAGAAATAGTTAAGTCAGAGACTATGGTCGCAAAATTGCAGCAAATAGAAGAAAAAAGAGCTTTAGAAGCAGAAGAAACAAAAAAACAGGATGATAAAAAGACTACCTATATCTCTTAAAGTAGTTTTTTTTAACCATCTTTTCTCTGTTGACCGAGAGCTTTAATTCTTGGAAAGACGTTTTAACGGTCACTTATTTTTCTATGTTTTCTTTAAACTGCCTTCTCTAGGTTCGTAAATAGTTCCTTCTCGAAGCAATTGGCTTATCATCCGTTCTATTTCTCCTCTAGGGATTTTATGTTTAGTTTCTAGTTCATTTATCAAAGCGTCTTTCTCAACTATGCCTGTTATTTTCTCCATATCCACTATTGTTGAAATGACTATTCCTAACCTATCACGGATGCTCTTTGGTCTGCCCGTCATTATCAGGTCAATGTCAACTTTGTATGATGACATATCAATGCCTACTTCTTCAAGGGATCGCTTCATTATCGCAATGGCTGATTCAGCGTCTTCTGCACTTACTTCTGGGCGTAATGCTACACGTGCTCTTGCTTCAGCAACTCGAACAAGTGATTCAAGTTGGCGTGCTGTAATTGCAACTGGTGAACCTTCAGACTCACTCGCTGAACGCATAGCCAAGTAGAAGTCACTGAGTTTTTTAAGTGCTTCATTGCTCAACTCTGGTTTTATTCCCTTTGCATAACTAACATATTTTCTAAGTAATTCTGAGTTGACTTGTGCTTCAGTAGGTACCACTCCACGTCTGTGAATCTCCAGTATATGCCTTGATAATTTACCGTCAGCTTCTTTGTTTGGTACATCGCGAAGTACAAAAATCAGGTCAAAACGGGAAAGAATTGTAACTGGTAATGAAATATTTTCTGCCACAGTCCTGTTTGGTTCATATCTGCCTAATGATGGGTTGGCTGCAGCTAAAACCGCGGTTCTCGCGTTTAAAGTGGCTACAATACCTCCCTTTGCAACTGAAACTGTATGCTGTTCCATAGCCTCATGGATAGCTACACGGTCTTCGGGACGCATTTTGTCCATTTCATCAATGCATGCAATTCCTTTATCGGCTAAAACCAATGCTCCTGCTTCAAGACTCATACTACCACCTTTTTCACGAACTACAGCAGCAGTTAAACCAGCCGCAGTTGTTCCTCTGCCTGAAGTGTATAATCCCCTTGGAGCTATCTTTGAAACATATTGTAGTAATTGTGATTTGGCTGTACCCGGGTCACCGATAAGTAATGCATTCATTTCGCCTCTTACATTTACATCTGGTAGACTCTTGGATACTCCGCCAAAAAGTAGGTACATTATAGCTTCTTTTACGTGATCCAAACCAAAAATCGAAGGCGCAATTGAACTCATAATCTTTTTGTGTACTAGCGGATCCCTAGATAATTTAAGTATTTTTTCTTCTTCCTCAGGCGTGGGTGGTGATGTTTCAGGTTCTTTTCCTAAAACTTCTATAGAGTTAGCGTCAAGTTGAAGGATGAATGTGCGAAGTTTTCCCATTCCCATCAGTGAAGGTGCAAAAGCACGTACTATACCTACAACTGAAACATGATCTCCTGGTCTAGCAAGATCTACTATTTCGTCACCTACAAGTTTTACTGCTAACACTCTGGGGAGTTGACCTGGTGGGAGATCCTCAGGTTTTTCTTGTAGACGTAAATCTTGTGAGTCTATAAATATTGATTCTTCTTGGTTAAACTCAAAGGGGCCATCTCTTCCACAGTCAGGTGCCATACATATCGATGGTGCTTTAAGAAACTGTCCATTTTGGTCCACATGATTCATAGTTCCACAGCGTTTACATTTGAATGCTGCTACTTGCACCATAGGTCTTACTGGGGTTGCGCGAACTACAATTCCTTCGACCATTACTAGTTTGCTCATTTGTCTTGAGCCAAGTTTACGTAGTACCTCTCTGCCTAGTAACTTTACAACTCTTACAATTATTTTATCTAATTTCTCTGCGTATTCACTGTCTTCTATTCGGAGTTGCTCATAAGCGCCTTTACCTGCATATTGAAGGTACTCTTCAGGTTTAGCTAGTAACATCTCAGACAGGGTTTGGTCAAATCCATACAACTCCTCAAAGTCTATTGTCAATGACCCTCTTCCACTAATAGCCAGCTGAGCTATTTTCTGGCGATAATTTTCCCTTTTAAAAAATTCTTGAAAACGTTGGGTCGGTTCTACCGTCTCTAAAGTCAATCTACTTTTCAACTCCGTTTTCTAGAATTTTCTTTTTCCACTCGGAAATAATTTTCATTAATTGTTCATAGATTAGTTTTTCTTCTGTGGTGAGCTTTTTTAGGACTTGCTCGCTTCGACCAGGAGTTGAAGATAGTGATACGATTTTTTTTAATCTAGAGTTTACTATGTCACGTGATAATTGTTTTACTCTATCGCATTCTTGAAACTTTTCAGCCTGTTGCGTAATAGTTGCTTGTTCTTTTGAATCTTTTAAGAATCGACGAAGTTTAGGATAAAAATCTCGAGGTAACTCTGATATTTGCCCGGGAATTTGTACCCCTTCTTTCCATTGTGCTTTGAACAATTTAGTAGCGTCCAAGATGTCTTCTTCTCGGAAATGTACCATAGCTGACTTTGCTAATTCTTTTGCAACCCAAAAATAAATTTCGTATTCATTACCTTCATCAAAGGGTCCAACGGTTAATCCGGCGAGTTTTATCTCTGGACAATTGCGGTTTGCTACAATTTTAACCAGAGAATTTTCATAGCAGAAGTCTAACGTATTTATTTTCTCTGCCAACGTTCTTATACCCTCAACACAGTGCTCTTTAGGGTTCAAAACATATGTCAGATAGAGCTTTAAGCGTTTGCTAGATAATTTATCAACTTGAATAGGCGTTTTTGTTGTGACTGAATCCCTCTATCTGCTATTTTATTAGCAGAATTCACGGACGTGGCTTTGAATTATCTTTTTAATTGATGGTTTTTTTATCTAAAATTGGTGTTTTGTGTTGGTTATTTTATGGTATATTTTTTGTCATTTTCAAATAAACTCATTTGTTCTTTTACTGAAAAATGTAGGTGGGGAAAAACAGGTTTCCCTCTTAAACTATGCCTTGGTCCACCATCGCGTCAGCGACTTTGATGAATCCGCCAATGTTAGCTCCATTGACATAGTTAACGAAGTCACAGTCTCTACCATATTTAACGCATGTTGCATGTATTGCTTTCATAATTTGGTGTAATCTATGGTCAACTTCTTCTTTGGGCCAGCATAGGCGTAAACTGTTTTGTGACATCTCTAAACCTGAAACTGCTACTCCGCCTGCGTTAGCCGCTTTTCCGGGGCCATATAATATTTTATTATCAATGAAGATTTTGACTCCTTCTGGCTCTGTTGGCATATTTGCTCCCTCAGCAACGCAGATGCATCCATTTTTAACTAGTGTCTTTGCGTCTTCTCCGCTTAATTCGTTTTGAGTGGCGCATGGAAGTGCTATGTCGCATTTTATGTCCCATGGTCTTTTACCTGCGTAGTATTTGGCGTTTTTGTATTTCTTTGTGTACTCTTTTATGCGTCCACGTTTGTTGTTTTTAAGGTCCATGACAAAATCAAGTTTTGTTGCGTCTATACCATTTTCGTCATATATTGTTCCATCAGAATCTGATAAAGTTACAACTTTTCCGCCTATCATAGTTGCTTTTTGTGTTGCGTATTGTGCGACATTTCCTGAGCCAGAGATTGTTATGATTTTTCCTTTGAAGCTTTCCCCTCGCATATTGAGCATTTCTTCTGCGAAATAAACAAGACCATATCCAGTTGCTTCTGGTCGAATTAAACTACCGCCCCAATTAAGACCTTTGCCTGTTAAGACACCTGTAAACTCATTGCGAATTTTTTTGTACATTCCAAATAGGAACCCGATTTCTCGTCCGCCAACACCGATGTCGCCTGCAGGGACATCTGTATTTGGGCCAACATGTCGTGTTAACTCTGTCATGAAGCTTTGACAGAAGCGCATAACTTCTCCATCGCTTTTACCTTTAGGGTCAAAATCAGAGCCTCCTTTTGCGCCTCCCATTGGTAGGGTTGTTAATGAATTTTTAAATACCTGTTCAAAGGCTAAGAATTTTAGTATACCTAAATTCACACTCGGGTGAAACCTCAGGCCTCCTTTGTATGGTCCAATCGCACTGTTCATTTGAATGCGATATCCTTTGTTAACTTGGACTTTGCCTTTATCGTCAACCCATGTTACCCTGAACATAACAATTCTTTCAGGTTCAATTATTCGCTCTATTATGTTAGCAACTTGATATTTTGGGTTATTTTGGATTATCGGCCAAATTGAGTCCATGACTTCATAAACGGCTTGATGGAACTCTGGTTGGTTCGGGTTTTTTTCTTTTACATATTCCATGAATTCTACAGGAGAGCTATACACTTATTATACCTCAGAGATTGTGCATTTGTCTACTTTGAACTGCAGCTCTATATTTAATTATGGTGAATATGCAATATGTGCAGAAAAAGGAATGAAATTGATTGGTAAATGAAACATGTGTCCAAATGATATAAATACCCTATAAAAATTTATCAATTTTACTCCTTTATTATTTTATCAATTCAATGTTTGAATAACTGAATATTTGTCTAAAAATCGACTAAAGTATCTTGTTTCGGTTTCATGTTACGCAGACACTGAGGACAAACACAGCTAAATGGCAAATTCTTTGTTGCACACAAGTCTTTGTAGTTGCATTCTTTGCAGGGAAAATCTTTTCCACATCTTATACAATTTTGTAAAAAAACTACTTCTACACCGAGTATGCTACTTATTGTATCCATCAATTTTTCTATGTTATTATAACTTTTAATTAAGTAAACATTTTTGTCTCGATTGTACTCTAACCCTAAGCGAAGCAGGTTGACGAATTTTTCTTTTTCAACACGTGGAAGTTTAAATGCGTTCTTGTTTAAAACAATCATCGCTCAAAACCTCTTCATTTCATTTAAGAAATTAACTTCTTCAGCTGTGAAATTGAACCATGCCAAAATAGGGTGAGCTTTCTTTTTATCTAACATACTTTTTATGAAAGGCACAAACTCGCTTTTTGCTTTATCCTGTGAGACATGACATTTTACCCCTATCTTATTGCAGATGTTGCCTAAAATGGTTCTTTTACTCTTTGTCCAGAAAAGAGTTATGATTTTTATTGGTGGCGTAATAAATGTGAACGGTTTATATGAGTTAGGATTTACAGCAGCTGCTTGTGCTAAGGAATTGTAAAAATATTTCAGTAAATGCCAATTTTCAAATCCAACTCTGCCTCTGAAAACATCAGCTTGAGACACATAATCGTATGCACAGGATAGTTCTTCATTGTTGCTATAACGCTTTGGCAGATTATCGCTTACTGTAAGTATAAACTCATCATAGTCAACATTTGAGTACCTCAATAAATTTGATGCTTCTGCAATTGATTGTGCAGAAAAAAAGCCTCGTAATGTATCATCCATACTTATGTCTTTATTTCTGGAATTCAAAATAATAGTGTCTTGGATTGTTAGAATATGATTTTCTTCACTTAGACTCTGTAAGTCATTTATTGCTGAGCGAACGTCCCCTCTACTATTCTGAGCTATCCTCTCTAATGCTTCAAATTCAGCTTTAATGTTCTCAGTAATACAAATCTTTTGTAATAGTGCTATAACGAGGGGAATGCGCACTTGCTGGAACCGTATAAGTAAACACACCTTCTTTAGCGGTCGGAGTTTATCAATCTCTGGGTTATTAGCTGCCATTATTACAGGAACGAGGGATTTTTCAACAATTTTTATTATTGCGTTTACTCCCCCTCTATCCTCATTACCTGCGATTCCGTCTACTTCATCTAAAAAGAGTACGTTACCCTTAGTTTCTTTTGTCTTAGTAAAATTGTCCAATGCAGTATATGATGTAGCTGGTTTTGCAAGTAAATTTATCGCTTTTTCTGATCTTGTATCACTAGCATTCATTTCAATTACATTATAGTTGAACTCGTTAGCTACAGCATTTACCAATGCAGTTTTTCCTACTCCAGGTGGCCCATAAAGTAAAACTGCTTTTTTGGTGTGCCTCTTATTTTTAAGCCATTCAACAAAGAGTTCTTTTGCTTCTTCATTACCCATTATATCTTCTTTCTTTTTAGGTCGGTATTTTTCAACCCACAGTGACTCATTTCGCTGCATAATTTTCCTCTATATCCTTTCCATATTTTGCAAACTGGGCTAAAAGTGCACTAAGTTGAATATCGCTGTTTGCGCCTTGTGTCAACCTATAGTCGTATTCACCGATTATGTTTGATAGGTCCGCTTTTTGCTCTGGGGTAATGTCCGACATTTTAAAGAGTTCTCTCTGTATTTGTCTTATAATCTCTGAGCCTGAAAAGCCATAAGAGCCCATTATCTCATACATTGTTTTTCTGGATTCCATAAAGTCACCGTATAGTGCTTTACGAATCATTTTCTGAACTTGTATGGGACTGGCTTCACCGATTACCAATGATACAGTTTTTTCATCAACTACCCCTTCCTTGTAAGCTGCTGCTGTCTGTAACGCATTTATAGCATGCCTTAAATCGCCCTCAGAGTATTCTACAATTCTTTCAGCGGCTTCAGGTTGTAGTTCTACTTTTTCTTTTTTAGCGATTTCCTGTAAATGCTCCTTCATAGCTTGTCTATCTACTCTTGAAAAACGAAAAATAGCGCACCGACTTTGAATTGGCTCGATTATCTTGCTAGATTGGTTACAAATTAGAATAAATCTAGAGGTCCGTGATCCTATTTCCATTATCCTTCTGAGTGCTGTTTGAGCTGGTCCAGTCATTTGATCAGATTCATCAAGAATAATTAATGCAAAAGGTATATCTCCAAAACCTGAGCGACTGTAACGACTGAAATCTTTTATTCTGTCTCTGACAGTGTCAATGCCTCTTTCATCAGAGGCGTTCAATTCAAGGGTGAAATTTCTCCAGTTTTTACCATATAACTCATGGGCGATTGCGAGTGCAATTGTTGTTTTACCAGTCCCTGGCACTCCGGTTAACATGAGGTGCGGCATGGTCTTTGGGTTTCTCATAAATGCTTTAAGGCTTTCAACAATGTCGTGTAAGCCAATAACTTCGTCTAGGTTTTTTGGTCGATATTTTTCTACCCACATTAGTGGTTCTTCATTAATTCCCATTTAGTTAACCTTCACAATAAATTACTACAATATCGCTGTTAGATAACTAATTTACTTTTCCATAAGTTCAAGTGATGCTAAAGAAGTTATTTTATCCTACTTTACTTCCTTCAGGAATATCTTTCTCTGGCTGCAAAACTGAAACATTGCCTTCAGTGTCTTCAGCTGCCAAAATCATACACTGCGATTCAATACCTGCTAACAGACGATGTTGGAGGTTTATTAAGAAAACACATTTTTTACCAACTAACTCTTCGGGTTTATAATATTTGAGTAGCCCTGCTACTGCTTGTCTTTTTTCATCACCGAATGCTGCAGTGATTTTTATTAGTTTCTTAGAATTCGGAACCTGTATTGCCTCAACTATTTTTCCTATGCGTAAATCAAGTTTTTCGAAATCAGTAAACGATATCTTTTCCGACAATAAGTTACCCTCAATTTACAGTCTAATGTTTAATTCAGTTATTTACTTTACTTTCACTTTTCATAATCCGAAGATTTCACAAAAGTTACTGTCTTCTTATTTTTAGTACACATTTGTGTCGCATCTCTTTTATTTTTCTTTTTGAAATCAGTATTTACTTATCAGGATTCCTTTTTTTTGCTCTGCGGCATCAATTTTTTAAGATAACTTTCAAGGGATTCTCTGCGGACTTCTAATGTTATGTCCCCCCTGGTATTTTCTATTATGCGTCTCGCAATATCGGATTTGTGACGTAGCCCCGGAACAAGCATATATGCTTCATCCAAAGCTAAAAGTTGGATGAATATTTGATCCATAATCTCTAGAAATTGGGCTCCTTTTTGTACTTGATTATCGCGAAGACTGTCTAGTGCTAAACGTCTACACTCACCAATTACATCTGCTAACCCTAAAACATATTCAACGCAAGGTACCTTAATCTCATCTGGACAAACAAAACGTTCCTCTTGTACTAAAATCAGTAAAATATTTGCTTCAGCATACTCTTGAAGGGCAGCGCTAAACATGCCTCCATAGATGCCTTCTGGATTTTCTAAAGCTTGCTTCTTTAGGTTCTCAATTATATCTCTGGCTGACTGCAACTTTTGTTTAGACTCATCGAATTTCTTCTGATGTAAAAGTAGTATTGATTGTTTGGATAAGCTAGTTGCTTTACGTATGTTTTCGTGTGTATCTTCACGAATTTTATTCTTTAACATAAGTTCCTTTCTTATTTGGTGAATAATATTTTCTAATGAAGACAGTAACAACACCCTAATAGAATAAACTCGGGTTGTTTATTTCAATTTCTTAATTTATCCAAAATTATTATTAACATAAATTTTGTGAGCGCCAATAGGTTATCTGTTACCTACTTGTATTGGTTTTTTCAATCTACTTAAGAGCACAACACGACTTTCAGGGGCTTCATTTAAAACATTATAGCCAGTATGCTTTGCTAATTCTGCAGCGAATTCTTTCACCTCTTCATGCATGGGCATATTATCAAAACTTAAGCGCAAATTAGAAAATCCTATGTGCATGTATGCTTTCACTTCGACGTATGTTGGGTTAGCTTTGTTAACAATTTTGGAGTATTGCTCTATTAACTCCATATTATGTTTTTTAACCATCGTCATGCGTATCGCTGTTGGGCAACGAAAACTCTGCAGTGTTTCTAATGTTTCGTTTAGTTTAGACCAGGCACTCGAAAATTGAGGCCGGCATACTTTGTTGTAAACATTCTCGTTAGGTGCACAAAGTGAAACATAAAGTTGCGTTGGTTCTTGTTTTAGATTCAGAAGTCTCGTTGGTAAGGTTCCATTGGTTACTAAGAAAGTAGTTAAACCCTTTTTCTTAAATAATTCAATCAATTCACCAAGCGGTTCATAAAGTGTTGGTTCTCCAGTTAGGCTTATGGCAACTTGGTTAGGTCTCTGTGCTTCCCGTAACTTTACCCAATCCGTTTTTTCATTACCTTTATATCCGGATATTATTTTTTCTTGAGCTCTAAAGCAGCCTTCAACTATCTGCTCTGGTGTGTCTCTGTTTGGATTATGCATTTCATTCCATTTGGTTTCTAAATCTCCGCTTTGAATTCTCCAACAGAACAAACATTCTTGGGTACAATAGTAAAGAGAGGGTGACATCTGAATGCAACGGTGAGATTGAATGCCGTAAAACTTCTGTTTATAGCATGGTCTATTGTTAACTATTGATTCGTAGAGCCATTTGCATCTTTTTACTGCAGAATGTTTGCCAATTAAATGGTACTTCTGTTTTTTTAATGCTGTTATAAGCCTCTGCTCTAATAGTTCATCCAAATCACAGACACCGAACTTATTTGATTAGGAAATCCTGCTTTTAAGAATCCCTATCTTATAACTCCTTTTTTAAACCTTATTTAGCTTCTTCACTTCCTCTGTTAAATGGTAAAGTTTAATTTTAGCTCTTAGCTAAACATGACCATCCAGCTTGTTTACTATCTGGTAAAGGGGTGTGAAATGGTTTGGAATATAGACTTGTTATAGCGACTATAGTGTTATGTCTACTGTTTCCTCCTTTACTATCTCCCTTAGTTGTATCAGCTCAGAGTTCACCGGATATCAACATTGTTCAATTAACTCTGAGTTCTTATAGTGGTGTTGCAGGTTCAACTGTTAGTGTAGTTGGCTCAATTTCAACTTTAAATGGTTCATACCACGTTATTTTAGGAAATACAATCGTATATAGTGGCGTATCTGAAGGTTATAACGTTGAAGCAAACTTTACTGTCCCCGAAGTTCCAGCTGCACGTTATGCGCTCGCTCTAAGAGATATTTCAACAAATGTTCAGGCATCTAAAGAATTTACCGTTATGATTGGTTATGCTGTAACTTCGAATCCGATAATAGTTCAGGAAGGAAATCCAGTGTCTTTGAATGTCGCTGTTACTGGGGGGTCACTTGGCACTTCTTACGGTGCGCATATAGAAGTTACTGTCCCTACTGGTGCAACTTACACTGTAGATGTGGATTTGGGTACTCCAGACGTAAAGGGTACTGCACAAAAAGAGCTCCTTTTCCCAAGCAATACTTTTTCACCTTCTGGCGCTGTTACTGATTACGTTGGACCTTACAAAGTGGCTTTTAATGGTACTCTGGCAACTGACACTTTTTTTGTTAACATTCTTGACTTGCCCTCTTACCATCGAGGTGAAACTGCGACCTTAAGAGCAATAGGTTACCAACCTTACCAAACTGCCACAATAACAATAAACAGTGTTAGCGGTGAACTTCTCTGGTCAAAATCAGTTCTTGCCTCTTCTGGAGGAGTTATAGGAATAAGGTGGGTAGTTCCTACGACAATATCGATTGGGAATTATATCGCAAGAATCGTTCCAGAAGGGCAACAAAAACCAATACAAGACCAACAAACTTTTACAATTCCCGGCTATAACGTTGCAGTACAAGCTTCAAGTTTATCCAATAGACCTGTAGCAGATATTGTAATTCAAGCGCTCGACTCAGCAACTAAAAAGCTATCCAATTCTACAACTGACATTAATGGCTTAACTAACTTTAAGCTTGAAAAAGGTCCCCACACTTTAACTGCCTATTTAGATGAAATTACTATTGGAACAGCAGACATTACTGTTACAGGTAACGGAACTTTCAATTTAGTCTGTAAATTAAATGATTTAAAGGTCACAGTTCAGACAGTTGATGGTATAGGGTTACCTTTTGTCAATTTAGACATTAAATATAATTATCAAAGTGGCAGCATTTCTAAAAATGGAAGCGTTTCCGGTCAAACAGACCCTTCCGGTAATTACTTTTTAGTTTCAACATTTATTGGAGCAACATATACTATTGATGCTTCTATGTATAATCAAAGATTTAACACTTTAAATAATACAGTAAATAATTTACCTAATCAAGCAATTGTGGAAGTCACCATTATCTGTCCGACTAGGACTGTAAATTTTACTGTGACAGGATATAACCACGAAGCTATATCAAAAGCACGTTTAGAATTTGTTGAAATTTCAAATGGATTATTCCATTCCGTAACAACTGATAACGACGGTCTAGTTGAGACTCAAATTACTTTTGGAAAATATCGAGTTAGAGTATATACAGATAACGCATTAATCAATGAATTAGACATCCAAGTGTTTAGTGATGTTCAGAAACAAATTAACTGTAATCTCTACGGAATTAAGTTGACTGTTTTAGTGGTTGATTTTTTCGGTACACCAATTAATAGTGCAACAGTAAACCTGAACGGTCCCACAAAAGCTTCAGCAATGACTCAAAGTGATGGTGTGGCCGTTTTTGAAAATGTAATTGGTGGTGACCTCCAAATAATCGCCCAGGCACAAGGTGTACCTGATGCTTCACAAACACTGATAGCTAATGTCCAAGAACCCACAACAGTACAAGTGAAAATAGACAAATATGTAACTATTGGAGGTTCACTCATCCAAGCAAGTGCCTATATTACTATCGTTATGTTAATTGCAATTATTGCTGTTTTTTGTATTATAGACTTTTTTATGCATCGAAAAATGAAATCCTCATTAGAGTTATCCGCTTAAATTCATTGTTTTACCAGAACAAGGTTTATATGGGTTTTAAGTCTTCAATAAGAAAATCAAAGAACAGTAAAAACTATCAATATTTTGATAAACCATTGAGGTGTATCTGTTGGCTCAGACAAAAACTTGTTATCCAACATGTAATTCCTTCAGATGTGCAAAAAATTCAGCCTTATATCGTCGAGATTCAGTTTGGTGCAGAGAAACTGATGAACCATGCAATGTTGCCAAATGCAATTATTCAATTTGTACAAAACGTCGTCTTCTACCCGGAGGCATATGCGGCGAGACAGTTAAACGCAAAACAGTCGAGAAAGACTTAGATGATGATTTCTTAGGTGAATCTATTAAACTGAAAGGAAAAGCATTACGTAAACTTGGAGACCAAGACTTTTTCTAAAAAACTTAACAACTAATTTACTCGTGCCTTTCGGCACAAGCTTCTCTATTTTCTTATTTAGCTTGGACTCTTTTTACTACTGGCGGCTTAACTTTTTTTAGTATTCTATATCCACAGATGATGCATTTAGTTTCTCCGCCACGTAATTCTAATTCTTCAGAAGGTACTCTTGACCCACATCTCATGCATTCATAAACAATACCTGATTTTTCCAAAGGAAACGCCTCTTCCTACAAAGAAAAGCATTTTACTTTTAAACATTTCCAATAAGTTAACCAAATGAGGATATGGTGTTGAGGAAAAGACTGAAGAATAAACTTGCAAATGTAATTTCGCCTGAAGCATTAAATAAGATATTCAGCTCTTTTGACATAATTGGTAACATAGTAATTATAAAAATCCCTTCCAGCGGCCTTCAAGACGCAAGTGAAATAGCAAAACAAATAATGCATACTCATAAGAATGTTAAAAGTGTATTTCTTCAAAAAAGCCCTGTAAAAGATGACTTTAGAGTTAGAGAACTAATCCTCTTGGCAGGTGAAAATAAAACAATCACTAATCATAAAGAAAATGGTTGTGTTTTTTCAGTTGATGTAAAAAACTGTTATTTTTCACCACGGCTATCCTTTGAACGTTCACGAATAGCCAACAAAGTATTACCCAACGAAAAAGTAGTTAATATGTTCTCAGGTGTAGGTTGTTTTAGTATACTGATTGCTAAGAAAGTCCATTCTGCAATAGTATACTCAATTGACATTAACCCCATAGCTTACAATTTCATGCAGGATAATGTAAAGCTTAACGGCGTTTACGGACGAGTGTTTCCTTTACTTGGTGATTCAAAGAAATTGGTTTTAACCAACTTGCAAGGTTTGGCTGACCGAGTTTTGATGCTCCTGCCCGAGAAAGCATTAGAATATCTTCCCTCTGCTTTGTCAGCCCTGAAAAAAGAAGGCGGCTGGATACATTACTACGATTTTCAACATGCAAGTAAAGGTGAAAATCCTTTAGAAAAAACCCAGAAGAAAGTCGCTGATACTTTAGACAATTTAGGCGTATTCTACGTTTTTTCATCATCCCGTATCGTGCGCCCAATTGGTCCCAACTGGTATCAAACTGTGTTGGATATTAACATAAATGAGTCACCAAGCAAGTTTTTATAGCCTAGAAACCTCCTATTACTTTAGTGGAATCTAAATGAAACGTAAACTGATGGATATCTTAGCCTGTCCAATAGACAAACATCATCCCCTTGAACTTCATGTTTTTAATGAAAAAGACGAAATAGTTGAAGGGTTAATTGTTTGCCCAGAATGTAATCGCTGGTACCCTATTAGAGACGAAATCCCAGAAATGCTTCCAGATGAACTCCGCAAAGAAGCAGAAGACTTACCTTTCCTTAAGAAATGGCGAGAAAAAATCCCTGATAAAATCGTTTCTGAGGGTAAGCCTTTTTGTTTGAAGTGATTTTTTTGTTTTTATGTTTCTAGTTTTATTGCTTTGTTTTTTGCTGATGATTTGAGTGCTGCTGTGGCTACTGTTAGGGCTTTTACTCCGTCTTCTCCTGTTATTTGTGGTTTTTTGTGTTGTGTGATGCATTCTATGAAGTGTTGTAGTTCTGCTTTTAGTGGTTCTTGTATTGGTAGTCTTGGTTTTGTTGTTTCTGTTTGTTTTTCTATTGTTATTTCTTGTGTTATGTAGTCTAGTTTCATTATTGCTTGGGTTGCTGTTACTGTTAGGGTTCTTGTTTTGTAGGGTGTTAGCCAGTTTGTTTCTATGAATGCTGTTTGTGCGTTTTTGTATGTTAGCATTATGTGTGCGTAGTCTTCGTATTTTTTGTTTTTTAGGTTTCCTGTTTTGGCGTATACGGTTGTTGGTTGTTGGTTGAATAGGTAGTTCATTGTGTCTATGTCGTGTATTGCTGTGTCTTTTACTACTCCTACGTCTCCTATTCTTTGGGGCCATTGTGATACGCGTTTGGCTGTTGCGCATACGATTTGTCCGTTTTGGTTTGTTTGTGCTGTTTGGTGTATGTGTTGTAGTCCTGGTATGAAGCGCATTAGGAATCCTACTGTTAGGTGTAGGTTGTTTTGTTTTGCTTGTTGTACTAGTTGTTGGGCTTGTTGTGGGGTTGTTGCCATGGGTTTTTCTATTAGGACGTGTTTTTCTTGGTTTAGGGCTTTTTGTGCTTCTTTTGCTAGGTGTGTGGACCATGTGCAGATGTTTACTGCTTTTATGTCTTTGTTTTTTAGCATTTGTGTGGTGTTTGTGTAGGCTTTTATTTTGTATTGTTTTGCTATTGTTTTGGCGGTTTGTTTGTTTTTGTCGCATACTGCTATTAGTTCTGCGTTTGGTAGTTCGCTGTAGACTCGTACGTGGTTTTTTCCCCACTGCCCAGCACCAATCACCGCTACACCCAATTTAGTCATTTATAATCAGTTCCTCTTCCTAAGCTAGCGTATATGAATCCTTCTGTTTCTATCTTTTTTGGATCTAATTTGCCACTAAAATCTATTATTGCAGCCGGCGACTTCATTAACGATTTGAATCTTTTTATGTTTAAACGGTTGAATTGATCTTGCCAGTTCACTATGATAATACAATCTGTTCCTTCAACCGCCTCATTCAAATTGTTTTTTACTTTTTCTGATTTAACGTCGTCTTTTTTTATTGAATGATCATAGAGATTGACCTTTGCGCCTTTCTGTTCAATTATTCTAATAAAACTCTCGTTAGTAGACTCTGGCTTTGTATTACCTAAAATTGTTACTTTGCTCCTTCTAAGTGTTTTATTGAGTCTTCTTAGGGTGTTCTGGGTTATTTTTACTGCATGTTTAAGCATATCTTCGTTTATTTGCCTGGCTAAAGTTGGTAGTCTAAGTTTAATATTCAAATTCTCTGAACTATCTACTAGCATATACGCTTCGTTTTTTTCTTCTTCATCTAAAATTGACGGTTTGAGGTTAATTTCGTTTAACCCTAAAAGCCCCATCACTTTAAAATAGTCAATGTTAGCGTTCTCACAAAAAATTGCTAACTCGTTTGCTATTGCTGTGTTGACGTCCCGAATCGTAATAGTGGCTAGCGCTACAAATTCAGCTGTTTTAATTTCATTGATTTCCTTCACTTTTTTAGTTACTGTTTTGAGTACTGTCGAAGCTGACTCTAAACTTCTTTTATCTAAAGCTGAAACTATAAGTTCTAAATCAGATAACTGTACATTTGTGTTAAGTAGTGGACAGTATGCTAAACCAAAACTTTGTCCTACTTTAAGGCCGGACGTGTTCTCTAATACTTCTTTCAAATTCCCTTCTATGAAGCCTAGAGTTGAGATACCACCATAAATCACTAGTGTGCCTTGTTGTATCGCTGAGCCGACTTGCTTACAGATGTTTAAAAGCTGTGTATTGTCTGTTCTTTCTTTTTTATCAACTGCGGAAATGGTTACGATTATTATATCGCTTTGGGAAACAACTTTTTTTATCTCGCTACCCACACTGATTTGGCCCTTTCTTATATTGTTTTTAAGCAAAATTTCAAGTTCTGGTTTTGAAGATATTGTTTTTCCCTTTGCAGTTTTCTTCACAATACTCGGGTCAGCATCTGTACAAATTACGGTGTATCCTGATTCAGCAAAAAGGTTTGCGAAAAAAATTCCTTTAACTCCACAACCGATAATAGCCACGCTATGTTTTGAGCGTTTCTCTACAATGTTAACCTCTTGGGGATCTAAAAATGGGGTTGCGGCCACAATTTTTTCCTCAAAGCTTCTTGTATCCTATATAGTTGTTAAAATTTTTTCAAGCCTTGCACTATATTCTTCAATTAGTT
>Ga0265294_10000693_pt1 | contig 45525 bp, 34 predicted proteins | sample MunlanPumphouse3_FD_192504 | JGI IMG/M metagenome (GOLD analysis project Ga0265294, IMG submission 192504) | Groundwater microbial communities from a municipal landfill in Southern Ontario, Canada - Pumphouse #3 | ecosystem: Environmental > Aquatic > Deep subsurface > Groundwater | place...
ACAATGCAACATGGGACGGTAGAGACATGAACAATCGTAATGTAGCCAGCGGAGTATATTTCTACCGCTTGAGCACTCCAAACGGAATCCAAAGCAGGAGAATGCTTCTGATGAAATAGTATCCCAATAGCTTTGAAGCTGGCTTAGACTTCAAATTGCAGTAGCCGGAGGATGCTATTCCTCCGCAAAAAGAAAAGATCGGAGCTATGGCAAGCTCCGGTACTGTTTATATCCTCACCGGCCGGATCGTTCCCTGATTCAGTTTCAGGGCCGGCTCGCCATGGATCATCATGATGATTCCGATCTCCTTTTGGCACTGTGGGCAGAGGGGTCTGCTAAAGGTCTCCACATTGCCCAGGCCTACATTGTCTTCACTGAGCCGGGAGATTAGAACCTTGATCAGGCGTCCTTTCCCGGCTTTGAAATAGCGGAAGAGCAGGTAGCCACATTTGCAGTGAATATCGATGATCTTTCCGGTGCGAATAGCCATAGCTTCGGCGTTCCTGGTATCGGGCTTTTTCAGGAGCTCTTCAAGCGCTCCAGGGTCTCTGCTTTGCCCAGGATGGCTATGATGGTGGGAAGATCGGGGCCATGTGGCTGGCCGATCAAAGCCAGGCGTAGGGGCATATAATAGTCCTTTCCCTTGATGCCCAGCTCTTTCATTCCGGCTTTGGTGATGGCGTCGATCGCATCCGCATCATCTGCCTGGATCTCAGAGATCTGATCATGATACCAGCTCAAAACTTTTTGGGAAGTTTCGCTGCTAAGTATCGCCTGGTCTTGCGTAGTCAAAGTGGCGGGCTCAAAGAAGATCTTGGCATATTCAGCCAGCTCTGGCAAGAGGGTGCAGCGTTCTCTGGCTGCGGAAATGATCTTCAGATAGCGCTCATAATCCTGGGCCCACTTTTGCGGGAACCACTGCCGGGCCCTGCCTGCTATGGCTGGCAGTGGTAGCGTGCGCATGTATTGACCGTTCATCCAATCCAATTTGGTCAGGTCAAAGACGGCTCCGGCTTTACTTACCCGGTCCAGAGAAAATTCCTCGCAGAGCTCCTCAAGGCTGTATATCTCCCGGTCATCAGCAGAATGCCAACCCAAAAGAGCCACGAAATTCAACAAAGCCTCTTTGAGATATCCTTTTTCGAGATAGCTTTCTACTGATACGTCGTTCATCCTTTTACTGAGCTTGGAGCGGTCTGTATTCAGGATCAGGGGGAGGTGCACCCATTTGGGAGGCTGCCAGCCCAGGCATTCATAGAGCCAGATGTGTTTGGGTGTGGAGGAAAGCCATTCCTCGCCCCGAATCACGTGCGTGATCTGCATATAGTGATCATCCACTACTGCGGCAAGATGGTAAGTGGGGAAGCCATCGGACTTGATCAAAACCTGATCGTCGGATTGAGAGCTTTCTATTTCCACATGTCCGCGCACTTCATCATCAAAGGCAAAACGGTGCTCATCAGGCATTTTGAGGCGGATCACATAGCTCTCCCCTGCTTTTAGCTTCGCATCTATATCCTGGGGTGAAAGCTGCAGACATCTGCGATCGTATTTTACAAATTCTCCCTTTGCCTGCTGTTCTTCGCGCATTTGGCTCAAGGTCTCGGTGCTGCAAAAGCAGTAATAAGCATGGCCTTTTTGCAGCAGCTCATCGGCGTGTTTGCAGTACAGCTCCAGGCGCTGAGATTGGATGTAAGGGCCATAATCTCCCCCAGCCTGGGGGCTTTCATCAAAATCGATGCCGAGGCTGTGCAGGGTGGAGATCAGGCTCTTTGCAGCGCCTTTCACCTCACGGCTTTGATCTGTATCTTCGATGCGTAAAATGCATTTGCCCTGGGTATTGCGAGCAAAAAGGTAATCGTAAAGTGCGGTTCTGAGGCCGCCTATATGTAAGTATCCGGTGGGACTGGGGGCAAATCTGACTCTGCTTTGTTTCATTCATTATACTCCATAAATATCTGATAGTGGTTGGTAAGGCTCGTATTTACCAGCCGATAATGGGGCTGGTAATGCTGATGAAAAATCTCTGAGTGCGAGGGCAACTTTCCTTCTTCTACGAATTGATCTGCCCTCTGCCAGCTCTCGGCACTGGCGGTGAGTGCGCCTTGCAGCACAGGGCGGTATAGCTTCCATTGCCCCTGAAAGTGGCTCCTTATATCCGGCAGTTTTTCACTGGAAGCCAATAGCCAATCTGCCAGATCGGCGATCTTACGCTGTTTGAGCTGGGGTTCATCTTCCGGCCGGATATAGGCCAGACTCACTCTGGTATAGCAGGGGCCGATCTTTTGATATAAAGGTAGATAGCGTGAGCTTGTCTGTCCAAGCTCGGCCTCGATAGCCTGATAGACCTGCCTGAAATCCCCTGCGATGTGAAAAGGACCGTATAGCGCCTGATAAAGGAGCTTGTACAGATCCACCGGTTCCAGCATGGGATGATAGCTCAGTTCGTCCTGAACCAGCTGGGTTACGATATCATGGCTCAGTTCACAGATCTTCATATAAAGGCATCCCTGCCTTGATGGTAGCTACCACCCGCTGATCTGTGCCGGGCTGGCTGAGATCATAGTTCATCACGGTAAAGTCCGCCATCAGGCCTGGCAGGAGCTGCCCTTTGACAGCTTCATCATGCGATAGCCAGGCTGCGTTTTTGGTATAGATATCTACCGCCTGGGCGGCAGTAAGCGCTTCGGAAGGATTGTGGTGGTTCATAGCTGCTTCCAAGGACTTGATTATGTCCAGCTCGGTGACATACCAATCCGAAGAGCCGGTGATCTTGATACCGCGGGAAAGCATGGTGGCGTAGCGGTTCATCTTTCGCGCTCTTTCCTGGCCCAGGACTTTGGCATAAAAGCCATTATCGCCGCCCCAGAGCTGATCAAACATAGGTTGCATCACCGGCACTGCGCCGGAGGCTTTGATCTGATTGACCAGTGCGTCATCGGTAAGCTCGCAGTGTATCAATTGATGCCGCAAGTCTTTATAATCTGAATTTGCCAGGGCCATATACACGCTATTGATCTGAGTAATGGCTCTGTCTCCAATGCAGTGCACGCCTACCTGCAGGTTGTTTTGATGAGCCCGGGTGATGAAATCATGCCAGTATGAATCGCTCTGATACAGATTTCCCCGGATCGGCTGTCCCTTATAGGGCTCATACAAGGCTGCGGTATAGCTTCCCAGAGAACCGTCTGCGAGGATGCAGCCGCCAATGCGCCGGGCTCCCACCTCCAGGGCTGCTTCGATATTGAAAGATTGGGGATACAGTACAAAATCCACCCCAAATTCATCTATATGCTGCTGAATCAAGCTGTAATGACCGATGGACATATTCGCATCTCCCACCATGGTGTGGATGGTGGTAAATCCGGCTTTCAGCGCAAGCTCAGAGGCGGCATGATAGGCTTGCAAGACCAGGGAAGACTCGATGCTATTATGAAACCAATGCACCGCTTTGTCGTTTTCAAAACCCTTGAAAACTTCATTTTCACAATGGACTTTAGTCATCCCTCCCAAAATGCTGTCACAGGCGAAGCTGTTGATAATGCAGGAATGCCCGTCCACTCTGCGCAAGACCAGGTTTTTGTCCTTTACTACAGCATCCAGCTCTGCCCGGGTGGGAAAGCGCCCTTCGTGCGTCTTCTGCTCATCAAAATTCCAGGCAAAGATGTATCTGCCTTTATCGCCCATGCCTTCAGAGATCAGATCAAAGACATCCTGCAGGCTACGGGCTGCGCCCAGATTTATCATCAGAGAATATAGCCCGCCTTCAAAACTGTGGGTGTGAGTATCTATAAAGCCGGGATAGACATAGTTTCCCTTCAGATCGACCAGCTCATAGTCCTGGGTGGATTCCGGCAGCTCTGAAAGCAGCTTCAGGATCTTGCTCTGGTCTGTCAGGATGGCGACTATGCCGTTATCAAAGCTCGACTTGTGCCAAAACTTTGCATTATAGAATATCTTCATAGCAGCCCCCTGGCGATCAGGTCTTTAGTTATCTCATAAAAACGGCGGACGGGAAAGCCCATGACGTTGAAGTAACACCCTTCTATCCGGGTGATAAACTGGCTGCCAAAGCCCTGAATACCATAAGCTCCGGCTTTATCTGCAGGCTCCTGCGTCTTGATGTAATCCCGGATTTCCTCATCAGTCAGAGGAGCAAAGCTGACCTGAGTCTGTTCATAGCCGCATTTTTGCCCTTTTCTGCCCATCATGCAGATGCCGGTGATCACAGTGTGGGTATTTGCTCTAAGATCACTCAGGTAGCCATAGGCCTGTTCTGCAGATTCCGGTTTGCCCAAAATCCTGCCTTCCAAAACCACAATAGTATCCGCAGAGACGATCACGCTTTGACCATCGCCGGTGGCAAAAACCGCTTCGGCTTTGTTTCTGGCATTGCGCATAGCTTGCAGAGCAGGGTCTTCGCCGGTGATCGGTTCTGCGATATTACTGCTCTGGGTATGGTAGTTTATTCCCAACATATCGAAGATATCCCTGCGTCTTGGTGATTGGGATGCTAAAATTACCTTGTATTCATTTAATATCTTATCTAACATGGTTTTAATCCTTTGTGTCAGGGTGTCTAATAGCCTTATTACGTCAATGAAATTCTGGATTTCAAAGAAATAGCTTGCCTGAAAGAATGCCTTCTAAAATCCTTGCACTAAAGTACAAAAATATGTCCAGGAGGATCCAAATGGAACGCGTACACAATTTCAACGCAGGTCCTGCAGTGCTTCCAGAAGAAGTTCTTCGCGAAGCTCAAGCGGATTTGTTCAACTACAAAGGAATGGGACTTTCCGTAATGGAAATGAGTCACCGCAGCAAGGAATATCAAGCTATTATCGATGAAACTCACGCAGCTGTAAAGCGAATTTACAATCTGGGTGACGATTATGATGTGCTCTTCTTACAAGGTGGAGCCAGCATGCAATTCCTCATGGTGCCAATGAACTTTGCCCATGAAGGAAAGACTGCCAACATCGTTCACACCGGTGTGTGGTCCAAAAAAGCCATCGGTGAGCTGAAGAAGCTGGGCCTGCCCGTGCATCTGGCTGCATCCAGTGAAGAGAAAAGCTTTAGCTATATTCCCAAAACTCATACTCTCTCAGAAAATCCTGCCTATCTGCACATTACCTCAAACAACACCATTTACGGTACAGAATGGCATCATGATCCGGATGTGAAAGCCGGGGTCCCCTTGATCGCGGATATGAGCTCAAACTTTATGAGCAAACCCATCGACGCCCAAAAGTATTCCATGATCTACGCCGGTGCCCAAAAGAATGTGGGCCCTGCCGGAGCCGTAGTCGTAATCATCAAAAAGGACTTCCTGGCCACCGCCAAAGCCGGCCTGCCTTCCATGATGGATTACAACGTGGCCGCCAAAGCCGGAAGCATGTTCAACACTCCCCCCACCTTCACCATCTATATGGTAGGTCTGGTCTTGAAATGGATCGAAACCATGGGTGGACTTGAGAAGGTCGCCTTAAATAACCAGGCCAAAGCCAAGTATATCTACGATGCTATCGACTCTTCCAATGGGTTCTTTAAAGGCACCGTAGTCAAGGAAGACCGCTCTTTGATGAATATCACTTTCCGCATGCCCACCGAAGAGCTGGAAGCCCTGTTTATCAGCGAAGCCAAGAAAGCCGGAATGATCGGCCTCAAAGGTCACCGCTCGGTGGGTGGATGCCGCGCCAGCACCTATAACTCCCTCCCCCTGCCCGCAGCTCATGCCTTAGCTGAGTTTATGGGCGAATTTATGAAGAAACACGGATAAAACAAACCAAGATAATCGCTGCCCTTCTTAGAGCTGACTTATTCGCCGGAAGAAGGGCAGCCTTTTAGATCAATAAAAAAAGAGAGGTAACATGTCCCTTTTATCTTTACTCCTCAGGGGTGGGATTCTAATGTATGTGCTGCTTTTGATCTCGGTGGCCGTGATCGGTATCGTTATCGAGAAATACCGCCAGCTCGCCAAAGTTAAAAAGGCAAATCAAAACCTTTTGGCTGCACTCCAGGAGCAGAGCTCATTAGATAGCTTGCGTAGCACTCTGGCAAATCATCCCCAAGGCTCTCCCCTGGCTTTGATGCTGGATAAACTCTTCAATGCCCGGATAAATGATTCAGACTTGATCTCGCAGAGCATGGAGTCCAGTGCAAATCTGGAATTGCACCGTCTGGAAAAAGGGATGGGCTGGCTGAGCACCTTTGCTGCAGTAGCTCCCTTGATCGGCTTTTTGGGCACTGTGATCGGTATGGTACGCGTGTTTATGAGCATTCAGGCTCACAGCAGTGCCGGGGTGGATATCAACATCCTGGCCGGAGGCATCTGGGAAGCGCTGCTTACCACCATCGGTGGCTTGATAGTGGGAATAGTGGCTATCATCTTTTACAACGATTTGATCCAAAAGCTGGAAAACCTCGTCAAAGACATGCAGGATAGCGGTATCGAATATATGATCAGGATGCGCAGCCTCTCATGAAGCTCAGACTTTCCAAAAAGAAGATCAGCAGCACCATGCTCATTTCCATGACGGACGTGATCTTCCTGCTCATCATCTTTCTTTTGATAGTGTCCAATTTCAGCAGCCAGAGTGGCTTGCCTATCCGACTGCCGGGCTCGAAATCTGCTGCCCTGCATTCCTTGCAAAGCATCCACATTAGCTATTTGGGCGATGACCAGCTTTTTTACAACGGTGAACTGGTGGATTTCCCTACTCTTGCCGAACTGTTAACCGCAGACTACATCGACCCTGAGCAGGTAGTCAGATTTTCCGCCATGGAAGATACTCCCCTGCAGAAAGTGATCTCTGTGATGGATATCATCCGTGGAGCGGGCTTTGAAAAGATTTTTGTAGCCACCGAGGTCGTCAAGGAAGAGCTCCAGTGAAATCTGCCCCGCCACTTTACGAAAAATACCCTTATCTGATCTCACTGGCTCTGCATGCGCTGATCCTGCTGATATTTGCCATCATCTCCCTGAATGTAAAGCCTCAGGCAAAGTGGCAGCAGTTTGAGTGGATATCGGCTTCCGAACCCACCATGGCTGCCAGTTCTTTAGCGAAAGCAGATGCAGCGCATTCTGCCAGCGAGACCTCTGTATCTTCTGAAGGCAGCCAGGAGCTGGAAAGCCATCAGCTTCACGATATTGAAAGCCCGGCAATAGCAAGCCCTGCTCCAGCCAAAACCAGGATTAAGACTGCGCCCTTGCGCGAGACCTCTCTGGGGCAGACCTTGAACCCCTCGGTGAACGGCAGCACTGGCGCGGCAGAGGCTGCAGGCTCTTCCCTCAGCCTGATTGAAGGCGGCTCAGACGCCTACTTCATCCATGAAACCAAGCCTCGGATCACCCCCCTGGAAGATGATGTAGTGATAGTAGAATTCGCTCTCTCCTCCGATGGCCGGGTCAAAATGAATAGTGTAAACGTAATCAGCTATCGCCGCGCCGCACACTGGGAAGCGCTGCGGGAGGAGATGCATTCCTGGCGGTTTGGCTTCACGGGTGCATACAAAGCGGAAAAGCGTTACCGCATCCGCTGCAATTTCAAGCTGAGATAAGCACAATGAGCATCAAAAACTGCATCCAACGCTTTCAGATTCCCCAGATCATGGCTGTGCTCAATCTCACCGAAGATTCCTTTTCCGATGGCGGATACTATCTGGCTCCCTCTGCTGCTGTAGATCATGCTATGGCAATGTTGCAGGCTGGAGCCCAAATCCTGGATATCGGCGCAGAATCCACGCGTCCCGGCTCCAGGGAAGTAGATGCAAAGCTTGAGTGGCAGCGCATCCAGCCCGTTCTGGTCAGGATCAGGGACTTAGACCCCAATGTCCGGATTTCCATCGACACCCAAAAGGCGGAGGTGGCCGAACAGGCCATAGCCCTGGGCGCCGATATCATCAATGACATTTCCGCTTTGCAGTATGATACCGATATGGCAGGGTTGATAGCTGCCCATCCTCAGGTTAAAGTGATCCTGATGCACATGCAAGGCCGGCCGCAGACCATGCAAAACCATCCTCAATACGACGACGTGCTGGCTGAAGTCTCCGCTTTCCTGCAGCAACGTGCAGAGTATGCCATATCCCAGGGCATTGCCAGAGAGAATATCATCCTGGATCCCGGCATTGGCTTTGGGAAGAATCTGCAGCACAATCTCTCTCTTCTGGCCAGGCTGGATACCTTGAGCGAACTTGGCTACCCCATCCTTCTGGGAGCTTCGCGCAAGAGTTTTATCGATCGCATTTCAACTGCGCCGGCAAATCAACGTATAGGTGGCAGCCTCGCTACCACTATCCTGGCCTGTTTGAATCAAGCTGACATCATCCGAGTACACGACGTTCAGATTCATCGCCAGTTTTTGGATGTATTCAGCGCAATCTTGGAGGCAGGAGCTTAAAGATGGAATTCCTTATTCCCCAATTCAAAGACATCATCGATATTCTGATCATCGCATTTTTGATCTACCAATCCCTTTTAATCATCCGCAAATCCGGCGGTTACCAAGTGCTTTGGGGACTGCTCTTTCTGCTCATTTTGTATGTTCTGGCCAGTATATTTGAGCTTCAGATTTTGACAGCCCTGCTCAGCGGAATTCGAACCTATTGGATACTGGCGATTGTGATCCTCTTCCAGCCGGAACTCAGGACTATTCTCACCAAACTCAACCTGGCCAAAGAGCTCAAATCCGTCTTTGCCAGAGGAGAAAAATCCTCTATTTACACGCCCCTGATCGACGCGGTATCCTCCATGAGCTTTCGCAAGACCGGCGCTCTGATAGTTCTGGAAAACAAGACCAAGCTCACAGAATATATACAGAAAGGCGAACAGATAGATGCCAATATCTCTATGCGCCTGATCCTCACTATATTCAATAACAAGACCGTCTTACATGATGGGGCTATCATCATCCGCGGCAATAGAATCATGTCTGCCAAAGTAGTATTGCCTCTGTCTCAAAATTCCGAATACTCCCGCAAGTTTGGCACCCGGCACCTGGCCGGAATCGGCATCACGGAAGTATCCGACTCCATCGCCATCATCGTCTCAGAGCAAACCGGACAGGTTTCTGTGGCCCAGGGCGGGCATATCACCGTCGATATCGCTTTTGAAGAGCTGATGCAGATCATCACCGATGCCTCCAAGTAAAGCCCTGAAGATAGCTATCACCGGCAATATCGGCAGCGGAAAAAGCAGCTTTTGCAACTTTCTAAAGCAATTTGGCCACCAGGTTTTGTCTGCAGATGAGATTGCTTCTGAGATTCTGCTGAACCTGGCAGAGCTATGGCACAAGAGATGGGGAGACAAGGTGTTTCACGATGGGATAGTGGATAAAGAGGCTATCGCAGATATAGTCTTTCAAGATCCTCGCGAACTCGATTATTTGAATTCTGAAATCCATCCCAGAGTGATGCAGCGCTTTGCAGAGGAATCCGATAAGTCCGATGAGGATATGCTGTTTTTTGAGATACCTTTGCTTTTTGAAGCAAAGCTGGAAAGCCATTTTGACTATCTGGTTTTGGTCACAGCTCCCCGCGAGATAGTCTTGAAGAGGCTGCAGCAGCGCAATCCCGGACAGCTTGAAAATCTCAGGCTACGTCTTGACAGCCAGATTCCGGATGCAGAAAAGGCAGCCAGGGTGGACCTCGTTATAGATAATAGCCAGGATTTGATGCACCTTAAAGCTGAAGCTCAAAAGCTGATAGAAAGCATCCCAGATATTTAGCGGCAGCCGCTGCCCCCCCCCCAACTGGATAGGGTTAGTGGAGAACAAACTCGACACTACCCTACCCTATAGCGTACTTAGTCGCCGATTATCTTGATCAGCACTCTTTTACGGCGTTTGCCGTCATACTCTCCATAAAATATCTGTTCCCAGGGGCCCAGATCCAGTTTGCCTGCTGTGATGGCTACCACCACTTCACGTCCCATAATCTGCCTTTTGAGATGGGCATCGGCATTATCTTCAAATCCGTTGTGGCGGTATTGACTGTGAGGTTTTTCCGGAGCAAGGCCTTCCAGCCACTTCTCAAAATCCTCATGCAATCCGCTCTCGTCATCGTTGATAAATACCGAAGCGGTGATGTGCATAGCGTTCACCAGGATCAGCCCTTCTGAGATGCCAGATTCAGAAAGTGCTTTTTGTACTTGGGCTGTGATATTGATATACTCACGTCTGTGAGTAGTATGAAACCACAATTCTTTACGGTAGCTTTTCATGGCTTATATCAGGGGCTGGCTTTCCAGATAGGTGGCAAATTCGGTAGGCGTATCAAAGATGATGTCCGCTCCCGCTTTTTTTAGTGCCTCCTTACCGGCAAATCCCCAAGCTGCTCCCACAGCGATCATTCCAGCCCGTTCCGCAGTTTCTATATCCACTGGCATATCGCCCACAAAAGCGATATTTTCCAGAGGAACTTTCAGCTTCTCGGCCAGTTCCAGAGCCAGAGTGGGGTCTGGCTTGGTAGGTTTGTCTCGCTGTTCACCGCTATAGATTCCAAAGGGATTTTTGGTGTGACGGATCATCGCACCTCTAAAGAAATGACGGATCATCTTTTTGGTGAAGTAATGCGCCTTGTTAGACAATATAGCAAGCTTGATCTTTCTGCCTACCGCCAGCTGAATCATGTGCAATATCCCGGGATATGGCTTGGTATTGAGATACCATTCCAGATCATAAAAATCCCAAAACTTCTTGGCCATGTTCTCGATGGTTTTGGCATTACGATGCTTTTCGGGAAGAGCCCGTTTGACCAGCTCCGTTTGTCCGTCTCCCACGAAATTGTAAAAAGCTTCAATAGGATGCTGGGGATATCCCATGTCCGCCAGCGCTTTGTTTACAGCACCGGCGATATCTTGAATGGTATCCAGCAGTGTACCGTCAAGATCGAATATAACGGCGTTAATGACGGGAATTTTTTTCTTCATAATTTATACTTCCTTCTTTTGTTCTTGTATTTGTTGAAACTTGATGGGTTCAGATTCTGATCCGGCGTAAATCGACAGATGCGGGAAAGGAATCTCAATACCTTCTTTGTCAAAACGTTCTTTCACGGTAAGATAGAGCTGATTTCTCATATTGAATACATTAGAAGTGGCTGTCCAAACACCAAAATTGATATTAATGCCGGAGTCGCCAAAACTATCGATAAGCAGCATATGAGCAGGCTCTTTGAGGGCTTCAGGCATAGTGTCCGCAATCTCTCTAAGAATATCCATCACTTTGGGCAGGTCTTCTTTGTAAGCCACACTCAAGGATATCTGCGACCGGCGGATATCAAAACGAGTGAGATTTATCACGTCATTTTTGATCATAGTCTCATTGGGAACCCTTACAAAACGGCCGTCAAAGGTCTTGAGCTTGAGGGATAGCATATCGATGGTCTGAATGGTGCCCACCTGGCCATTAACCTCTATTACGTCGCCGATCACAAAAGGCTTTTCAGAAATCAAAAATATCCCACTGATGATATTTGAAATACTGGCCTGAGAGGCAAAACCAATGGCCACTCCAAAAATACCAGCGGCTCCCAATATCGCTGAAAGCTTAAAACCAAATTCATTTAAGATCATCATAAGGAGTATAAGGACTAAGGTGTATTTTACAAAACGAAGAATCATAACTTCGGTTTGCTTGGTCAGCTTGTCTTTAAGAATGCGAGTAAGCACCTTTTTGATGAGCCCTATCAAAGGAATTCCTATGACTAACATCAGCCCCACTCTGATTAACAGGCTGATGCGATCTGGGGTGAGAAAATCAGCAATAACATTCATGGTCGTAAGTTCAAACATATTTCGTACCTCGCTTTACTTTATCTAAGATGTAAATATTTAGTTATCAATAAACTTGTCAATCTTATTTTTAGCGTTTTAGCTGAGAACATAGACAAAATTGTAGATTATTCTCCACAACATGCTGAAAATGATGCCATATCAACCGGCATTTTGTTCAATAATTTATGAACTTTTTATTTTGAAATATGACAATTGCAGTACGACTATCACTAACGATATTGCTCTCATTGCCGACCCTAAGAAATCCATTTCATGTGAGCTCGGATAGCAAACACCGACCAGCCCACAGTCACGACAGCTCACCCTTTATCGACAAACTTGGTTTTGATTCGGTTTCGACTCGAGCCTACTCGAAGTTTCGAGTCATCTCGAGTTAAAAGCGTGTTAAAATTGAATCAAAAGCAAGGGCTGTGCCGTGGTATAATTAAGGCAGGCATAGCTATCAAAAAGCGAGGGCAGATTTTATGTGCGCCCGAGTTTAAACCAGGTCTTGAAAAGAAGCGGTAGAAATAAATAATCCTTGACCTAAGGTCGGCTTCTTGGTTCTTGTCACATAGCAAAACAGAGGAGTCATAATGAGAAATATTGATTTCCATAAAGAGATTGAAAAGTGCTCCGCTTTCCTCAGAGATTATCTACAGGCCAGCGGACAACAGAAATATATTCTTGGAGTTTCCGGAGGGATAGACAGCGCTCTATCTGCTGCTCTGGCAGCTAAAGCTATCGGAAGCAGCCAGGTCATCGGAGTCTCGATGCCATATAGTGGAAGCAATCCCGCCAGCCGGGAGGATGCAGAATTGCTCTGCAAACACCTTGGCATACAGCAGATTACCATAGATATCAGCCCCATGGTGGATGCCTATTTTGAAGCTCATGAAAAGGATGCAAACGCTTTGCGCAGGGGAAATTGGATGGCCAGAGTGCGCATGTGTGTGCTTTTTGATCTGTCAGTAAAACATCAGGCTTTAGTCTTGGGAACCACAAATCAAAGTGAGTATATGACCGGATATTTCACACAATATGGCGATTCCGCAGCGGCTGTAGAGCCTATTGGCCAACTTTATAAGACAGAGGTTTGGGCTATCTCAAAAGCGATGGGATTGCCGGAAAAGATCATCAGCAAGCTGCCCACGGCCGATCTTTGGGAAGATCAAACCGACGAGCAGGAGCTGGGCATCTCTTACCAGAAACTGGACGAGATTCTCTGGGCCATACGTAATATGGATAACCTGGATGGATACGAGCAAAGCCAGGTTTATGCAGTTTACAAACTGATTGCCCACAGCGCTTTCAAGCGCAGTCCTGCCCCCATGCCGGAGCCGCCATGTTCTCTTTAAGCCCCAAAGACCGCTGTAAAAAATGCCGCAGTGAACGGGCTCTCAGGCTCTGCCCCAGGATAGATAAAGGACTGTGCTGGCGTTGCTGCAATGATCTGCGCATCGATCTGAAGTGCCCGGATAGCTGCCCTTATGCCCCCAAGCTCGAAGCAGACAGTGCTTTTCCCGCTTTCAAAGCAGATAACAATCACGAAGCCCTACATGCCACCAAGGCTTATATAGATATCTGGATCAACAAGGAAAACCCCGTCTTTGAAGGCAGCAATCCGCGAAGGCTGGCTGCAGAAGACAAAAAGAAGACCTTGGATATACTGTCCGAATTTCAGTATCCGGGGAATTTTCCGGTGGATTATCTGATGCAGAAGCTGGAGCTTCCCTATCAAAAGGAAGCGCAGATCGAAACTCCGGAAGATGTGGCAGGCCGATATCTCGACCACATCATCGCTTTGGAATATGATGAGCTGCAAGATCTTACGATGAATAACTCAGCGCTGACAGACCTTAAGGGTCTGTATGCAAAGCTTATCCGCAATATTCCTTTTTTGAAGAAGATCAAACGCTATAGCTACATCCACAGCGGCTTATCCGAAGATGGTTCTCAGGCTATCATATTCGTGGAACTTAATCATAGGGATGAATACACCCTTATCCTGCGCAAGGAAGAAGGAAAATGGTACCTCAGGCAAAGCCTGAACGGCAATCCCGCCCTGTATTTCAAGCAAAATGAGCTGTATCAGAGCATCGCACAGATCCTGGCCAATGGCGACGACGCTAAGGCCTACAACGAAATAGTCCAAGCTTTTCGCAGCTATCCTGATAGTGCAGACTTGTTTTATTACAAGGCTCTGTATTGGCTCCTGGTAAAGCAGCCGGATAAGGCCAGACAGGATTTTCTGGCTTCCATCGCTCTGGACAATGCCTTTGGCCCTCCTTACATGCATTTGGGGCTGATAAATCTGAATGATAAAAACTATGCTGAGGCCAGAAAATGGTTTGAAGCTCTGACGGAGCTTCAGCCTGAAAACGCCGATGCTATCAACAACCTGGCCATAGCTTACCTGGCCGATGGTGATAAAGAAAAAGCCCTGAGTTTGTGGCGCAAAATCCTGCAAAGCTTCCCCACTTACGAAATGGCAAAGAAGAATCTGGAAATTTATGGATAGATATTATATGAAACTCGCCATGAGAGCTGCAGAACGCTCTCGCGGCAAATGCTCCCCCAACCCCTTCGTGGGCGCAGTAATAGTAAATGGTGGCAAGATAGTGGCAGAAGGCAATACCCAGCCTTACGGTTCTGACCATGCCGAAATAGTGGCGATCAAAGAAGCTCAGGGCAAATGCAAAGGCGCTACCATGTATGTGAGCATGGAGCCTTGTTGCGTCTATGGCAAGACTCCGCCTTGCACATCGGCCATCATCGAAGCTGGAATCAAACGAGTGGTGGTGGGCATTTTGGACCCCAATCCCCAGATCTCGGGCAAAGGCATCAAGACTTTACAAGAGGCTGGGTTAAAGGTTGAACACGGATTTTTTGCCGAGGAGATCACAGAGCAGCTAGAGTACTATCTCTGCTACGTTAAGCGCAAACGTCCCTTTGTGATCTGGAAAAGTGCTTTGTCTCTGGACGGAAAATACTCTGCCAGCGACGGTAGCTCAAAATGGATATCAAATCCCTCCTCCCGTAGATTTGTGCATAAGACCCGCTCTCAGGTCGAGGTGGTTTTGGCCGGCATCAAAAGTGTGGCCCATGACGACGCTATGTTAAACGCCCGAGGTCTGCGCTCTGCCAAGCAGCCTTTGCGTGTAATCCTGGACCCATATCTGGATATATCTCTTACTTCAAAATTGGTGGAAAGCGCCGAAGAATTCCCCGCCATGATCATGTATATCAAGGCTGATGAGAGTAAAATCCAGGCTTTAAAAGACAAAGGAGTTCAACTCAAACAGTCTGCCGGGTACAAAGATGAGCTGGACCTCAAGGCAGTGATGAATACGCTGTATGAGATGAATCTATATTCCGTGCTGCTGGAAACCGGAAATCGGCTGAGTGAATCTTTCTGGAAGGCAAAACTGGTAGATAAGTGCATGATATTTTACGGCAATATGATCCTGGGTGGAGAAAGAAGCATTTTCAGACATTACGACCGTCATAATATGGACCGCGCTGTGCCACTGGAAAAGATAAAGGTAAAAAAGCTGCTGGATAATGTCCTGGTTACAGGCTATCCGCTGTTGTAAGCTATAGAATCAACTACTTTCTGGAAAACTCAAAGATATCTGTGGCAGAGCCCAGAAAGAGCATGGTGTTCAGGTCTTTGCGCTCATTGAAGGCAAATTGCAGGCGCAGAGGGGCAAACATGGTGTCGTATCCGATGCCGGCATAGACACAATGCTCTTTCTGGCTGCCTAAAATTAAAAACTCATCGTCATCATAGCTCATACCCTGGAATCCGGCCTGCAGATGCAGACTCCCCACTGGATTCAAAACCAGACCAAGATCGTAAATCATATAATGCGGTGCACTTATCTCATATTGGGAATAGCCCTTAAAGCCATCTATACCGCCTATAGCAAAAGGGTCGAACTTATCTGAGGGAGTGGAATCAAAATAGCTCCCGATATTGGCTGAAGCTTTGAAACTAAGGCCTTTTGCCAGAGGAATATAGCCCTCCATGTTCCCTCTCATGCTATTATAAATATAATCCGAAAACTGCTCGTCGCGGGCAAAATTGAACTTTCCCATTACCCTCGCCCCGCTATAAGGAAAGACATAGTTATCCAGGCTCTCATGATAGCCTTTTACTCCGAATCCGCTCACGGTATAGGACCTGGGCAGCATTTCGGATTCGGAAATCTCCCGGTATAGTCTGGTATTGCTGTGATATAAAAAGAGTTCGGCAATGGCAATGTCCTTTGTAAAGATACCCAGCCCGGTGGTGCCGCCCCACTTTAGAGATTTCACGCTATTTATGCGGTAATGATCATCGTTATAAGCGTAGAGAGTTTTCTCGTTGATATAGGGGAAGAGCCGGTAGTAAACTCCCCAAAAATCCCCGAAATTCTTTACATAATCAATATTCAGTTCGTTTTTGCCGCCCAGAAGCACGCCGGCCATGAATCTGGAATTCTTCAGTAGTAAATTCTCCACGTTGAGAACCACGCTGGCAGTGAGTTTTTCTACATCACCGTAGGAGTTATTGATAGCGATGGTCTTGGGCTGGCGCTCACTCACATGAATATTGAGCTGATAGCTGCCGTCTTCCAAAGGCACGAGGTCTGGATACAGGACGTTGAAGTATTGTGAGTTCCAGGCTCTCTGGCAGGCTGCGAATATCTCTTGTTTGGACAAAATGCCGCCGGAGTGTAGTCCCAGATATTCCCGGATTTTGGCAGCGCTAAGGTATTTGTGGCCATATACTTCTATGCTGCTCACGGGGAAGCTGTCCCGGGCTTTGTCAAGATGGGTATCCGTGCTCTTATCGCGGCGCGGATTTGCTCTGATAAAGGCCCTTATTTCTTCTATATGCTCACGGGCGTAGTTTTCGCCGATCGCAATGATCTCGCTTACATACTTAAAATTGGCAGAAGAATAATGCAGAAGGTCAGGTTCCAGCAAGAGATCGCATTGATCCAGGTTTTCATTGAGGTTGCGGGTGATTCCGATATTTATGGTTTGGTCTAAAACAGCCACAAGATTGCTTAATTGATCAGCATCTCTGAGCGAGGAATTTACCTTGATGCCTACCACCAGATCGGCTCCCATCTTCTGCACTTGTTCGATGGGGAGATTTTTTGAGATGCCGCCATCGATGTAATACTGATCTCCCACCTGAAAGGGAGGCAGTATGCTGGGAATGGAGATTGAAGCTCTCAGAGCCTGCACTAAAGAGCCAGATTCGAAGATCTGCGGCTCTCCTGTCACCAAATTTGTGGCTATACAACTGAAGGGAATCGGGTAGCGCAAGAAATCCTGCTCCTGGGCAGCTCCCGCAACTAAATCAAATAGCTTTAGATTCAAGGAATTTACCTTAAACACGGCAGAAGGCAGCTTTGGCTTCCAATGCTGATCGAGCTCAAACACTACATTACCATAAGGCGCCCAGCGTTTTTGCCCGATATACAGGTCTCTGCGCGAGACCTTGTCCTGCATCAGCTTTGCCCAATCTGTATTGCAGGAAATCTCCTGAATCTCGGTGGCATCATAACCCATGGCATACAGAGCTCCGATGATCGCTCCGATGCTGGTTCCGGAGATGTAATCCGGCCTTAGCCCTTCCTCTTCCAAGACCTTGAGGATGCCAATATGCGCAAAACCCCGGGCTCCGCCTCCGGATAGGGCATAGCCTATCTCGTTGGCAAAAGCCGCAGTCGTAAGCATCGCTATCGCGATGATAAAGGCCAGTTTTTTCATTTATATCAGCTTAGAATTCGCCGCTAAGTCCCCCGCTGCTTGCTTCCGTATCCTGGGGCTCAAAGGGCTCTTCCGCCTTTACATCCTGAAAGAAGTACTCTATCCGGCCAAAGACACAGGTAGATTCGATGTGTATCGCTCTTCCCTGCCCACTGCCGGTCTGAAAATGGCTATCCCCAAACCCGTATTGGCTCTTATTGGGAAGCACTGTGGCTCCAAACACCGTACTGGGCTCGATATCATATCTCAGATGACCGGGCAGGATGATCTCGGCAGAACCGAATATTACGTTGATTTCCATGTCTGAAGCGCTTTCATCCAAATCGGTAAGATCGAGCTTCCCTCCTGAAAAGATCATATTGTACTCTCCGCTCTTGTTTGTGCGGATGTATGTTCCTTTCTGAGAGCGATCGCTTTTCACTGTCCTGGTACCGGTTCCGATGAGCAGCCTGACGCCAAACATGATGATGATTACGGCCAGGAATATCTTGGCCAGGGGCATGTTGATATTGAAGGTCTTCAAGATCAACGAGATACCCCATAAAAGCAAGAGTATTCCCCAAAAGATGTTACCGAAGAAAAAGTTCAATCTCATTCCTCCTCCACTTTTACATTTTTAGGCCTGTTTCGTATGCTTCTCTCAGTTTGAGAGTAGATACAGCTATATCGTCATTGATAATAAAGGACTGCGCAAGGGTTACTTCGCCCAGTTCATACAGCTCGACACTGTGCTTCTTTGCCAGAGTGAGAATCTCACCCTGATGCTGGCTTGCCGCCGAGATGATGATATTGGCTCCAGATTCCCCAAAGTAGGCAATGGCAGCCGCCTGGCTATGGGATATCTTACCTTTGAAGCCAAAAGTCTGCTCAGGATGGAAGCAGGATTCCGCCAAAGCGATGGCCAGGCCTCCTTCGCTCAGATCATGAGCGCTGTGAATCAGTCTGGCTTCATTGAGCTCGATCACCGTGTCCTGCACCCTTTTTTCCAGAGCCAGATTTATCCGGGGAGGCAGGCCGGCGACTTTATGGTGAATCACCTTGAGATATTCGCTGCCGCCGATGGTTTTGGCAAGAGGCCCTAGCAGGAATACTTTGTCTCCCGCTGCTTTGAAATACTGAGTCTGGGCCAGGCGAAAGTCCTGCATGAGTCCCAACATTGCGATCACAGGGGTAGGATAGATGGCGCCTTCGGGATTTTCGTTGTAAAAGCTCACATTCCCGCCGGTTACAGGAGTATCAAAGGCCAGGCAGGCATTTTTCATACCCTTGATGCATTCCTTGAATCCGTAATAAACTTCCGGTTTGTAAGGATTGCCAAAATTCAGGCAATTACTGATGGCGATAGGCTTTGCTCCGCTGCAGGCCACATTCCGGGCTGCTTCTGCCACAGCTGCCTTGGTTCCTTCATAAGGATCAAGATAGCAGTAGCGGCCATTACAATCTGTAGAAGCGGCGATGGCTTTGTCACTTTCCCGAATCCGGATTACCGCTGCATCACTGCCGGGTTCTACAGTAGTGGAGATTCCCACCATATGATCGTATTGGCTGAAAACATGGCGTTTGGAGGCGATATTGGGGCTGGCCAGAAGCTTCAGTAGGGTTTCACTATGATCATGATCCAGATTTAGCTGGCTCAAATCCTCTTTTTGAAGCCTGTTCAGATATTCAGGTCTTTTGGACTCGCGGGTATAGACCGGTGCCTTACCGCCCAGTATCAGATACTCGGCAGGAATCTCAGCTTCCACCACTCCCTGGTTTTTTACCCTGAGCATTTTATCATCGGTGATGCTACCGATCTGCACTGCATCCAAATCCCACTTTTCGAAGATGCTCAAGACTCTGGCGATGTTTTCCGGCTGAACTATTACCAGCATCCGTTCCTGAGATTCCGAAAGCATGATCTCGTATGTATTCATATCGCTTTCGCGCTGAGGCACCTTGCTCACATCGATCTCTATTCCTACCTCGCCTTTGCCCGCCATTTCCGAGCTGCAACAGGTGAGTCCGGCAGCTCCCATATCCTGAATTCCTACCACCAATCCGGCGTGGATAATCTCCAAAGTGGCTTCCAGCAAGAGCTTTTCATAAAAGGGATCGCCCACCTGGACTGCCGTGCGCTTCTCTTCAGATTCCTCCGAAAGCTCGATAGAGGCAAAAGTAGCGCCATGGATGCCATCCCGGCCTGTCTTTGCGCCTACTATGATCACGGCATTCCCCACTCCTGCAGCGGCGGATTTGGCCAGGTGCTGATGCTTCAGCAATCCTATGGCCATAGCGTTTACCAGGGGATTGCCTTCGTAACTATCCTCAAAGTAGATCTCTCCGCCCACTGTGGGCACTCCAAAGCAATTGCCATAATCCGCAATACCGCGCACCGCTTCGGAAAGCAGATGCTTGACTGCCGGATTTTCGGGATTGCCAAATCTGAGCGAATTAAGCGCGGCGATGGGCCGGGCTCCCATGGTGAAGATATCCCGCAATATGCCTCCCACTCCTGTGGCAGCGCCATGATAGGGCTCCAGGGCAGAGGGATGATTGTGGCTTTCAATCTTGAAGCTGATGGCCAGATTATCTCCGATATCCACCACTCCGGCATTTTCCTCACCGGTTTTGGTCAGCATCATCTTGCCTTCTTTGGGCAAAGTTTTGAGCTGCAATATGGAATTCTTATAGCTGGCGTGTTCGCTCCACATCACGCTGAATATGCCCAGTTCCACAAGTTTGGGCTCGCGTCCCAGGATTTCAAGTATATACTGATATTCCTCAGGTGAGATGCCGTGTTCGGCAATGATCTGATCGGTAATTTGCATTATTTTCTTTCCTTAAAGAGTTTAATCTCGTCTTTTTTTATCTTGTTAATGAGTATATTTAGCCTTTCTTCGATGATGGCATAGGTCTTTCGATAGTTCTCGATATCACTTCCGTGAGGGTCTGCTATATCGCCGGTAAAGCCGGTGATTTCATTGAGGGTGAGAATCTTATGTCCGGTAGCCGGATTAGCTTGTCGGAGGAAATCCCGTTGGCGTTCTTCCATGGTAAGTACCAGCCAGGATTTTGCCACCATTTCCGGAGTAATCTGCTTGGATACATGCTCCTGAGCCTCCAGTACGCCTTGCTGCATAAGCAGTTGCATGGAATATAGCGAGATCATGTGTCCTCCTTCCAAAAGCCCGCTGCTATCGGTATCCAGCTTGAGATTCTGCTCGCGGATCATCTTGGCAAAGAGTTTCTCCGCGATGGGACTGCGGCAGATATTGGCAGTGCAGACAAACATCACCAGCGGCCGGGAAAAGGACTCTTTCACCTCATAAAAAGGCACCGAGCCCTCGCGCAGGCATTTGAGGTCTTCGATCCCGCCTTCTTTCTTGCTGAAATACTCCACCAGAGTAGAAGCTGTAGCTCCATCCTGAATAACCCTTTTTGGAGGATACAGGGCAAAGTCAAACCACGAGCCGAAGATCTTCTCAAGCCTGGCTACATCGTTTTCTGCAGGGAGATTGGAGTAATTCACCGAAGTGCTTACTATAGGCTCGTTTAAAAGCTCGATAAAGAGCCTCAACAAAGGGTCCTGCGGCACCCGAAACGCCACCTTCCCATTCACCGCCACGTGCTCAAACCGTGGATCATCCACAGTAAAAGCTATGCTGAGGTTCCCTGGAAAATACTGTTGCATCAGCGTATGAATCTTATCCGGAACGGGAATATTCTCCTCTTCAAACCACATGATATTGGGCACCAGAACTATCATTCCGGCACCACGGCGCTGCTTGAGCTCATTGATCCTATTGATGGTAGAGATAGCCGAAAGTCGGGCTCCCACTCCCCACATAGTTCCCGTATAGTGCAGGATGCTGGCCTGCTGTAAGGGGTCTTTGTTCAAGATGCTAATTAGTTTTTTGGGTGAGGGATTATTTACTTTTATCATTTTCTATCCTTATCTCTTTTTGGGCTATTGTCTTCTTCATATCCTTATCATCAGGGCTCAAAGTATGGCACAGGATTGATGGCTGCTCCATCTTTGCGCAATTCAAAATGCAGGGAAGGCTGATTTGCCGAGCCGGTCATCCCGCTGCGGGCAATCATCTGCCCCCTGCTTACACTGTCGCCTCTTTTTACCACCAGGTCGCTATTAAAGCCGTAAAGGCTGAAAAAACCGTTTTGATGGTCTATGATAATCATCTTACCCTGACCGCCATAACGGTCTGCAAAAACCACTTCACCGCTATCTACAGCCACCACCTTTGTGCCTTCACGCACAGCGATATCCACTCCATTGCTAACCACAGAAGTATTGTAAGACCGGGTCTCCTGACCAAAATTGCGGATGATTTCACCCCGCACCGGCCAGAGTATCCGGGCCTGCGTAAATTCGTACGAAGAAGGCTCTCTTCCGCTCTCTGCCATCAAACGGTTGATAAGAGTTTCTAGCTCGGCGGCGTCTTGCCTTAGTTTAGCGATATAAGCCTTCAAGGCATTTTCTTCTGCGGTAAGCTTTTGGCTTTGATTGGTAAGATTGCGAATCTGTTTGTTGTATCTACTGCTTTTTTGTTTTTCGTTTCTTAGATTGCGGGAGATTCTGGCAGCTTGATTGCTGGTCATCTTTTGGGCTTGCTCCAGAGACACTTTGAAGCCACCCAGTATGTCTATAGAACGTCGATTGTGCAAAATCAGCTCTTTCAGATAGCGATGATCCCGATGTGATATACCCTGATTCCTATAGCTGCAATCCACTCTGAGCAAGATATTTAACTGATCGTTTTGCACCTGATGCAGACCTTCCAGCCTCTGGTTTGCGATCTGAATCTGCCGCTGCACCCGTGAGAGGGAATCCCGCACGGTTCGATGCTCGGATTGGTGTTTCTTCAAGTTTTGTTCGGTGATATTCTTTAGTGAAGAGGTGCGCTGAATCTCGCTTTGGGTGGTTTTCTTTTTGGCGGCGGTTTCTTTAACTTTGTTTTCCGTGTTTTCCAGCTCAGATTTCAGACGCTGCAATTCCCGCACTTTATCGTCTATATCGTCCGCATAAAGTACGATTCCTGACATGATCAATATCATCACTATCAAGGTCTTGCGCATATTCTTCTCCACATCGTTATCATTTATTCAAAGTTTTGAATTTGCTCATCTGTGTCAATGATAATCTCTGTCTTGAGATCAAGGCTGCCAAAATCAAGCTCTGTAGTTCGCCGCCTGGCAGAGCATTTTACCTAAGCTACACCAGCTAAAAAGTCCTCTTAGCAGCTTTATGAAAGAATATCAAAGCCCAGGAAGCTGAAAGAGAGCCGCTATATGTTCTAAACATTCTGGAGCTAAATGGGGGATTCGAACCCCCGACCTACTGATTACGAATCAGTTGCTCTACCGAACTGAGCTAATTTAGCACCTTGATCAGGTCGAGGTGAATATCCTCGTCCATGAGATCAACAATCTTTTTACGAATGATTCTTAAATTCCCGTTGTCTATGGTTTGATCCGCATCCTCCATCCTGTAAAAGGTAGTGGTATGCACACTTACGGAAAGCTCGGCCGGGCTGTAGAGATTATGGGGATAAAAGAAAGGGATATCCCCCAAACTCAGCACTTCAGAGCCATCCCCCGCCGTCTGCCAAGGCGGCATAGGCATCTGATATTCGATATATACAGTATTTTGTTCTTGATTAAACAAGCTGGGATCAAAGCTATAAAATACCACCGGCGATCCTGCTTCGATCAATTCCAAACGACTCAGTTCCGGAGCAAAATGCAGGGGATGAAGGTCTGTAGTGATAAAGAACTCTGCTTCTTTGCCGTTGATCTTCATCCTGTCTATTGTTACACAACAAGCCAGAAACAAGCTGTAAAAATCCGCCTCTTCCAATTCCGCCTGCGAAACCTCGAAGCTGAGCTTGGCATATATTTTACCCAAGCGCCTGCCGGGAGTGAGCTGTAAATCATATTCCTGAGCTTCTAACAAACGATATTCCACAGGAGAGATCAGGATCTCTTCCGCTGAAAGGCTCAGCAAAAAGCCAAGCATTACTATGATAAGAATTAGATGTCGCATGATTCTCCTCGTCAAAATCCATTATTTTCTCCAAAGCAATTTATGATGCGGTTTTCGTCAAGCTAAATGTGTTTGAAGGTTTGAACTATGTGAGAGCAGGGGGATTCCGTTTTTAATTGTCAGCAGCAGTGGCCTGCTTGCTGGATTCGATGCGTCTCGCATCGAGCAAGGCCTAAGCCTTCAAAAGAGCACATGCCGTGCTCTGCAGGTGAGACGCCTGCAGAGCAGGGGGATTCCGTTTTTAATTGTCAGCAGCAGTGGCCTGCTTGCTGGATTCGATGCGTCTCGCATCCAGCAAAGCCTAAGCCTTCAAAAGAGCACGTCCCGTGCTCTGCAGGCGAGACGCCTGCAATCCAGTAGCTGCGCCGAGCTGTTGCCGGGTTGTCTCCTGCTGGGTTGTCTCTCGCTGGGTTGCCTCCTGCTGGGTTGGTCTCCTGCTGGATTCGATGCGTCTCGCATCGAGCAAGGCCTAGGCCTTGAAAAGAGCACGTCCCGTGCTCTGCAGGCGAGACGCCTGCAATCCAGCAGCATCCGCGTGCTGCTCTACCTTATAGATTACCCTGGAAATCCCATGTAAATATCAGTATTTTTTACTACTATTTACACGTCATCTCCACGACATCGAAAGGGGCAGCATAGTCCGGGTATATAATCCGGCTTAGCCATCTCTACGATTAACAATTTGTAAAACAGCGGATTAGCCTCTGCAAGGCGACATATTTAGTTTTGGGATTTGCCTAAAAGTGCCATCAGCATTATCTTATAGATATATACAAAAGATTTAAGGAGCATAAAATGCTGATAGAGGTAACCGACAAAAACTTCAATGAAATAATTTCCCAAAAGCGGGTAATAATAGATTTTTGGGCACCATGGTGTGGCCCTTGCAGAATGATCAGTCCTACCATCGAGGAGATCCATAAGGAAGAAGAGGGAATCACGGTGGGCAAATTGAACGTGGATGACTATCCGGAATTGGCTGGTAAACATGGAGTGATGAGCATACCCACCTTGCTTTTCTTCAAAGAAGGAGAGCTTGTGGATTCATCCATCGGGGTGGTATCCAAAAACATTATATTGAACAAGCTTGCCGCCATGGCTTGATCGGGCGCAGGGAATTTTGAGCCGTAAAGACCTGATCAACGCCGCCGAATACTACCCCTTCAGGGCTTTGATTGCCCTGCTGAAGCTTTTGCCATATCGCCTGAGCAGGGCTTTGATCCTGGGCTTGTTCTACTGTTTTGGTTACGGCCTGGGGATTCGGCGCGATGTAGCCTCTACCCAACTCAAAAAAGTATATCCCGACTGGTCGGAGCGGCGCATCAAAAAGGTACTGAAAGGGATTTACCGACAGATGGGCCTGAATATAATCGAAGAGTATCTGATGAGCGATGCCGATCTCAGCCAGAAAACCCGGATCAAGGGCAGAGAGCATATCGATGCAGCTTTGGCCAAGGGACGGGGAGCGATCCTGGCCACCGGCCACTTTGGCAATTGGGAAGCAGCCCGCATCCTGCCTCTGAAAGGAATCCCCTTAAGCGTGATCATCAAAAAACAGCGTAATATCTTATTCGACGATTATACAAATGCCATCAGAAAGCGCAGCGGTCTGCGTCTGATAGACATGAAACGCGGCTTGAGAGATATTCTTATCGATCTGAAAGAAAACAGAGTGATAGCCATCCTGGCAGATCAAAATGCCGGCTCTCGCGGCCTGGTGCTGGATTTCCTATCTTATCCCGCTTCACATTGGAAAGGGGTGGCAAAGCTTTCGCTAAGATACCAGATCCCCATCATACCCGGCTTTGTAGTCCGCACAGAGGATGACAAGCTCTGCTTTGAATTTTCGCCCATGATCTATCATCCGGAATTGGAAGATAAGGAGGAAAATTATGAGCAAGTGCTGTCGCAGATCATTGCCATTACAGAAACTTATATTCACAAATATCCGGATCATTGGTTTTGGGTGCACAAGCGTTGGAAACACGCTTATGATATGTTCCAAAGATAAAGATTGACACTTGCAGTAAGGTTACAAAAATGGGGGTAGTATAGCAGATTGGAGTAATTAATGTATATAGATCACCGCTATGAAGTGCTGGAAAGCCTGGGCTCTGGTAGCTGGGCTAATATGTTCAAGGTGCGGGATATACGCACAGACCGCATCTATACCCTGAAACTGTTTCAATATCTTTCCTCGGAAGAGCTCTACCGCTATTTTAGTGCGGAAGATATGCACCACATCACCAAGATCGAGCATCCCAATCTCTCACACGTGGTGGATTTTGGGCATGTAGGCGATCACATCTATTTCATCAGCGAGTACTTTGAAGGCAAGACTCTGGCAAACTTCCGCTTTTCAAAATCAAGAGTGAATCTTATTTATGATATTGTGGTGCAAACCTGCTATGCCCTACACGCTCTGCATCGGCAAAACATCCTCCACAAAGATTTGAAATTGGAGAATGTGCTTTACCATCTGGAAAAATCTCAGATCACGGTAAAGCTGATTGACTATGGCTTCTCCAAGATCGATCCTGGCCGGGATACCCAACACGTTTCGGGCTCTCTGCCATATCTGGCTCCGGAGCTGTATCTGGGAGAACAGCCCTCGGAAAGCAGTGATTTCTATGCCCTGGGCGTGATGCTGTACAGGCTTTGCACGGGCTCCTTTCCCTTTAGCATAGATCAGATAAACGCACTGATCACCGGAGGACATCAATACTTTATCCCAAACTTCCCTTCCGAGCTGAATAAAAACATCCCTCCGGAACTGGAGAAATTCATCCTCAGGCTGCTGGAGAGGAATCCGCAGAACCGTTTTAAAAGCGGAAAAGAGATCATTGGATACATAAATCGCATCCATCATGATCAATACCCCTTCTCCGCCTCCTGGTCTGTAATAAACACCATGAGGTTCAATAGCTACATAGTCCGGGAAAACTATTCCCATCAAATCCTGGACTTCGTGCCGGCAGTAACGAAATCTAATGGCAAGATAGTCTCTGTGATTGGTGGAGACGGCTTGGGCAAAGACAGCATACTCTCGCTCTTTCGCTATCATCTCTTGGGAGGAGAATTCTTTCTCTTTGACTACACCTGCTCCCGTTCAGATCATGAAGCCTTTTTCGCCTTAATCAAGGAGTATCTGCAATCTCTGAGTAAAGAAGAGATATCAGAGTACAAGTCGCTGCAGCAGATTTCATCCAAATTCAAACGCTATCTTTTTGCCAGTGAACAGGAAGCAAAGACTTTGACACAATCCGCAGAAGACCTTAAAAGCGACTTTGCCAGTGTCCAGAATTTATTGCTCCAGCTGGTACACGGCAAGCCCGTGATTTTTATCATCCGCAACTTTCAATTTGTAAGCCGGCACACCATAGATTTTATCAATTACATCTCTCCTTTTCTGGTGCAAAACCGGATGATGATCTTGCTCTCCTGCAATGACTTTAACAAGGTGAACCAGATCGACCACACCGTGCTGATCAATATCCCCTTCTTAAACATGAGCGAGAGCAAATCCTATATCAACCGGCTGCTACCCATAAAAGCGCCTGATAAGTTCATAGACGAGCTGCATTATCGTTCGGCGGGAAATCCGCATTTCATCAGAGAGATTCTCATAGACCTGGTGCAAAAACAGAGTATCGCTCTGGAGGATGAGGTTAAGTTTCCCCAGGACCTGCAGGATTATCTATTACCCTCCCGGCTCTTGCATTCGATCTACTCGCGCATGAGTCATCTCACCACTCTGAACTACGCTCACCTGCAAAAGCTCAGCATTGTACAGACCCCACTCAGCCGTGAACTGATGATCTTTATCCTGAAACTGCAAGATATCGAGCTGTACAATCTGCTCAACGACGCACATTACAACGAGATTCTGAACAAGGATGGAAAGTACTATAGCTTTAGTTTCCGGGAAGCCAAAGACCGGATGTTTGAGGAAAGTGACGAAAAAGTCCATGTATTGGTTTCAAAACGGCTGTTACAGTATTTCTGTAATAGAAAGGTTAATGACAGACAGACCTGTCTGGGCTTGATCGAAAACTCCAAGCTCGCTAAAGACCTGCAGTCTGCAAGACACTATTACTTAGTCTTGAAAGATATGCTTAGCGAAGACTATGAGCAGGCTCAGGCCTATGAAGCCATGCTCAGCGTATTGAAGCTGGATTTTGATCCTCAAACCAATGTAAGCATCAAAGATATCATCCAGGACCTCAGCACTTTTCAGGAAAAAACTGAGCTTACGGGATTCTATGAGCGGGCCGGATTCCTGCTGGAAAATTCAGAGCTGATCCCGGAGCTATTTGAAAAACACTATGCCATCGGGACTATTCATTTATTGCGCGAAGATTTCAAGCAGGCCCTGCAGAGCTTTGAAAAAGCCGAGCTGCTGCTCGTTACTGGCAAACAGCAATTACTTATCTGGCTCAGCTTTATACAGGTCTATCTCAAATCGGACCTGCCAAAAGCAAAGCAATATCTGGATAAAGCCCTGGGCACAGAGCTCCCCCTTGATCTTAAGATTGCCTTTGTGGATAGATTAGCCGTATATCACAATATCAAAAAAGAGACCGATACCGCTATCAAACTGCTGGAAGACTTTCTGGAAAAGCTGCCGCCCGAGCATGATAACAATGTCTTGATTCGATTGGCAGCCATGCACAACGATCTGGGTGTATTTTACAGCGATCAAAAGCATATTGAAGAGGCGGACGAACACCTTAATATAGCCTTAAACATCTGGAAACGCTATAATATACGCCGCTATTGGGGATTGATCTATAACAACTTATCGGATATCTATCTCAAGCAAGGCAACACTTACGAGGCAAGCCGCTACTCCCATCTGGCTTACAAATATTCTACACAGCTCAATCTCACTTCCATGAAAGCCCTGGCACTGCTGAATCAGGGAGAGGCCAAGATCAAAATGGGAGAATTCCATGAAGCAGAGCGTTTGCTACTGTCATGCAAAAGCGTGATGGAATCCGTCAACAATGAATTTTACATGGATTCGGTGAAACGCAACCTGGCCCTGGCAAAGAGCAAGATCAAGGGTTTCGGATATTATTACGATTATATTATAGAGCAAAAGCCGGAACTCACAAAGGGTAAACTAACCACTATCAACCCCTTGGTCAAGACTTACTTTTACTATCTGTATGAGATGAAGAGTCCCAAAAAGCTGCGTAAATTGCTCAATAGTAACGTCCAGATCAACTTCAAACACCTGCATGAAGAAGAATTTCATCACAATGTCCTCAGCCTGATAGCGATGGCAGAATTCAATTATGAAAAAGCCCTGAGTGAGCTAAAGCTCGCGTTAAGGCATGCGGGAGAGGTCAATAACAACTATGCCATCACCGTCTTTTACTGCCTGGAAGCTTCCTGCCATTACGGTTTGGGAGATCTTGTCAAGACTCAGGAATTGATAGACAAGGCCCGCGCGGTAGCCCAGACTCATAGCTACAGATATTGGCTCTGCAGTCTGGATATCATGCAGTTAAAGCTGGACCTGCTCTCTTCGAACATACCATTAAGAAATGTACTGCGAAGAGTAAACAAGGCCTTATCAGACTGGCATGAATATGATTACTACCAGCTCAACGTGGATCTGCATCAAATCCGGATTCAGATCTTGGTAGAGATCAAACAGGAGGAAATGGCCGCTGAAGCCCTGCAGGAATACCAGAAATATCTCGACGATATTACCAAGGCTATACCAGAGGATGATAAGTCTAATTACCTGAGTGTAAATCTATATAATATCAAGAACCTGCGTAAGTTTGACCTGGTCCCTCTTAAATCCCGGACCAAAAACCTGCGCCGCAAATGGAATGAATTGCTCTTTAACATCACCAATATTTACAATGTAGATAGGATCAAATTCCTCATGGAAAAAGGGATCAATGAAGTATTGGCACCCTGGCAATTCCTCCTGATGGAATACTCGGAACGCATCAAGAACTACACGGAATTCATCAATCACAATTACAGAAAAGACAGCTTTCTCGATCCTTTCCTGGGCAAAGAAATAGAGCGGGCTCTCAAGCTTGACAACATGCTGCAGATCGTTCACGAAAATCGCCATGTGGCTATCATTCCGCTGCTGGCAGGCTCCAAACGGGTGGGATACCTGCTGCTGTCTGATGATGGTGAGCTGCCCTTTACCAAGCAGGAAATATCCATCATGCGTAATATGAGGCAACATCTTGCCTCCTTGATTGTGCGCATACAGGACTATTCCGAAATCACCATGCGAATCCATAAGATGAATCAGCTCATGGAAATATCACATGAACTCATGAGCATAGTGGATATCTCCGATCTGGAGCATGAGATAGTATCCAGCGCGATAGACTTTACCAATAGCAGCCGTGGATTTCTAATCAAACGGGATAGTGATGGCAACAACATATACAAAGTGCAGATCAGCAAGGACAAACAGATACTCAGCAACGTCTCCGGAGTAAGTAAAACCGCCCTTTCCTTATCCCAAACCAGCCTGGAAATGGTGAGCACCGTAAACGCCCAGGAAGATAACCGCTTCAAAAGCGCCATCAGCGTACAGGATTACCAATTGCATACCATATTCTGCACCCCGATCTCGGTGGATGGCAATATCTTCGGTTTCTTGTACCTGGATAATATGGATGACAACTCCCGCGCCATGTATCTCAAAGAAGAGATCATCGCCCTGTTTATCAAACAGCTTAGCATTGCTATCAAAAACGCTATGCTATATCAAAACGTCCTGCAAAAAAGCAGCGAATTGAACGCCTTTGAAATGCTGAAAGATGAATTTATGGCTATAGTAGCCCATGAGCTGAATACCCCGCTCACTACCTTGCAGAGCTATGTATCCAGACTGAAAAGAAACCTGTATGCCGACGAAGATGAACGCACGGAGATCATCGGCAAGATCGAAAGCTCGGTGAAGAAACTCATCCTTACCACGGGGGACATCACCACCATGAACAACTACAATCTCAAAAAGAGCCTGAATATGGCGCCGGTAGTGCTAAAGGAAATTCTGGAGCTGGTTCAGCAGGAAGTGGATATCCTGTCCCGAAAGCGAAAGATGTTCATACGTACGGATATAGAAAAAGACCTGCCTGAAATCTCGGCAAACTGGGAAGCTTTGCACCTGATGATCTACAATCTGGTGCTGAATGCCATCCGCTTTACCAACGACTTTGGTACCATAGTAATAGGAGCCCGCAAAGCCGCTTTCCAACAGGAGAAGATCGACGGCAAAGACAGCGTGGTGATCTATGTGCAAGACAATGGCATCGGCATCCCCGAATATCAGATCAAGAATGTATTCCGCAAGTTTTACGAACTCAATGAGATTTACGCCCACAAATCCGGCACCATAGAATATCGCTCCAGCGGCTTAGGGCTGGGGCTGGCTACCTCCAGAAGGATAGCGGAATTGCACCATGGCAATATCTGGATCAAGAGCAAGGAAAACGAAGGTACCACCGTGTTTGTGAGCCTGCCTTTGAAGAAGTAATACCGCTACTTCTAAGGACCAGAACATTGTGATGATCTCCAGACATCTGTAGCTATATATGCTACAGATCGAGCGTAATCTGCTCGCTATCACTCTCACAATCCAGCTTCGTCACCCCCAGCCCCAAGAGCCGCACCTTCCGGCTGACATCCCAATTTGCGATCAAAAGCTGCTCTGCATACTCATACAAGACCTGATACTTATTAGTGCTTTCGGGTAAGATAAGGCTGCGGGTGATAAGCTCGAAATTTTCATACTTCAGCTTGAGCACCAGGCTCTGCCCCCGTAGGTCGTTCAGATTCATCCGGCTGGAGAGTCGCTCTGCCAGCTTTTTGAGCTGATCAAGCAGGATGTTCAGATCCGCAATATCTTCCTCAAAAGTATTTTCACAGCTGATAGACTTGGGCTCCCAAACGCTGACAACCTCTCTTTGATCTATGCCCCTCACCGCGTTGTAATAAAAGAATCCAGCCTTACCGAAGATGCGCATTAGCTCCTCAAGGCTTCTCTGATATAGGTCTGCCCCATTGTGGATGCCCATTTTCTTCATCCTGGCCGAGGTTACTTTGCCGATGCCATGAAACTTGCCAATGGGCAGGGCGAAAAGAATCTCCCGGGCATTTTCCTTGGTTATTACAGTGAGTCCATCGGGCTTGTTCAAGTCCGAACCAATCTTGGCCAAAAACTTGTTGTAAGACACCCCGGCAGAACAGCTTAACTGTGTAGTGCGATACACTTCATCTTTGATAGCCTGGGCAATTTTGACCGCATCCGGCTCATCCATTTTGTTCTCGCTCACATCCAGATAAGCTTCATCCAGGCTCATCGGCTGCACCTTGTCTGTCCAGCTATAAAAGATATCCCGCACCTGTCTGGAAACCTCTTTGTACAGATGGAAATTGCTATGCACAAAGACCGCCTGAGGGCAAATCCGCCAAGCCTGATGAGAGGACATTCCGCTGTGAACGCCATATTTGCGCGCCTCATAAGAACAGGTAGAAACCACTCCCCTGCTATTTGGAGGCCCTCCCACGATCACGCACTTCCCCTTCAGTGAAGGGTCTTCACGGCACTCAATCGCGGCAAAATAGGCGTCCATATCCACATGGATGATCTTTTTCATAAAGACCACAATGAGATCACAGGGATTTCAGTCAAGGATTTGCCTACAGATGATGCCTGTGGGCGCCATCTATCATGCAAATACGCTCCCGAAGATGTATCCCGTGATGCTGGACAGTATCACTACCAGAACGATGAAGACAGAGGTCTTTTTCAGCCCCAGAACCGTATTTATCACCAGCATGCTGGGCAGCGACAGCGCGGGTCCGGAGAGCAGAAGAGCCAGCGCTGGCCCCTTGCCCATTCCGCTACCCAAAAGCCCCTGTAAAATAGGGACTTCAGTAAGGGTCGCAAAATACATGAAGGCTCCGGAAATGGAGGCAAAGAAGTTAGCTCCGAAGGAATTTCCTCCCACTGCGGTCTCCACCCAGGAGGAAGGAATCCAGGCCTCGTAACCGGGGCGTCCAAGTAACGATCCGGCGATCATCACACCCACAAAAAGCAGAGGCAAGATCAGCTTGCTATAGTTCCAGCTGGAATCCAGCCAATCCTTCAGTTCACCTTTTTCCTGACTCAAGAAGGCTATCAGCATGGTGAGGCCGATGATATAAGCGATGAGAGGCTGATAAGGGAATAAGATCCCCGTAGCAGTCACCACCAGGGCAGTCAGCAGCAGCTTCCAAAGCTTAAAGCCGTATATAAACACCAAAGACAGACCCAGACCAAAGGCCAATATCCCTGAAATTATCCATTTGTAAGCATACATGAATTTCATGAAAGCAGCAGCATCAGGGCCGCCGGGCTTTGCCCAGGTCAGAGTGATGAGGATCAGGATCATCAAAGCAAAATAGATAACCTTCTGCCAGAGCGGACTGCCTTCTTCGGCATCAGCATAGGCAAATTCTCCCTGACGTTTAAGCTCTTCTTTGCGAAAGATGAAGTGCATAATCAACCCCAGGATAATGCTGAATACCACCGCTCCCACCGCTCTGGCAATACCGATCTGTAGGCCCAGGATGCGAGCCGTCAATACTATGGCCAATACGTTGATAGCCGGACCGGAATATAGAAAAGCCACAGCAGGGCCCAAGCCTGCTCCGCGTTTGTAGATGCCCGTAAAAAGAGGCAATACGGTGCAGGAACACACCGCCAGGATAGCTCCGGAAACCGAGGCCACGCTATAGGCCAATAGTTTGTTAGCTTTTGGTCCCAGATACTTTATGACCGCGGATTTGCTGATAAATACACTCACGGCTCCGGCAATGAAAAGGGCCGGAATCAAACACAGAAGGACATGCTGACGAGCATAATCCTGTAACATAAAGAAGGCCTCGTGCAATCCGGAAAGAAAGCGCGGAGAAGCAAAGGGGACAAAGTAAGCTGCCAGGAATATCCCCAGCATCAACCCCAGGATCTTGAGTTCTTTGAGACTCTTATTCATGACTATATACTCCTAACTTTTTGCTTTGATGTCCATTACACAGTGAAACGCATCCAATACACAGGGGTACAGAAGCCAGTATATCACCTGATTGTTTACTTTGCGACTGGAAACTATGCCGGCATTCCTGAGTACCGACAAATGCCGGGATACGGTGGACATGTCTGAGCCAATTACTTCCTGCAATTCGCAGACGCAATGCTCTTTTTCCCGGAGTTTATCCAGGATTATCAGTCGGGTAGAATGCGCCAGGGCTTTGAAAACCCCGGCCATCTGTTCGTAGTCTTTATTATCGGTCATTGTCTCTTCCTCTCTGTTATCGTATTTGGCCAAGTAGCCAAATAGGCTGTTTCCGTCAAGCTTTTTTTTGAGGGTAATCCGATATTTCTGTGAAAGGAGGATTGGGATATGGGTGATGATGGCGGTCTGTAATGCCGCCCCGTGACCTATCATAGCTCCTGTTCTTGCTGGATTCTGTCTATAATTATATTATTGGCTTAATAGCTTTTGGCAGTATCCTGAACCTATGATCCTCATAATTGTTGTTACTTCCGTTTACTATAAACTTGTCACCTGTACTCGTGAGTTTAGCTTAATCTCTCGGGATAAAAGCTTATGTCAGACCCTGCTGGAGTTAATCCTTATTAAATAATATATCCATCTGATCAAAATGCTTGTTAATCCTTTTTTCGCTTAAGGCTATATACTCAGGGCTAATCTCGTAACCTACATAACGTCTGTTTGCTTTAAACGCTGCAATTGCCGTTGTCCCGCTGCCCATGAATGGGTCCAGGACAATGTCATCTTTAAAAGAGTACAAGTTAATTAGTCTATTAGGCAATTCTTCCGGAAATGGAGCTGGATGCCCAATCCGCTTGGCAGACTCAGATTTCATGGTCCAGATAGATTTAGTCCACTCCATGAAATCCATTTTATCCAGTGTGTTCTCCTTGTTTTGTTTCTTTCTTGAATAATCACCCTTTGAAAAGACAAGAATATACTCGTGAATATCTCTTAAAATTGGGTTTGCTGCGCTTAACCAGCTCCCCCAAGCTGTTGATGGGCTGGCACTTGCTGCTTTATTCCAGATAATCTCTCCCCTCATATTGTAGCCAATGTCCAGCATAATCATAGATATGTAGTCTGAAAGCGGGATATACGGCTTTCGGCCGAGATTTGCTACGTTTATGCATGCCCTGCCACCATTTACTAAAACTCTATAAGTTTCTTTGAATGAGTTTTCCAAAAACAGGAGATACTCATCCAGAGATAAATCCTCGTCATACTCTTTACTAACGTTGTATGGCGGAGATGTAATCATCAAATGTATTGAATTATCTGGCAGTTCTTTCATGTTCTCAGCCGAACCTAAGATGATTTTGTTCAAATATTCGTCGGGCACATTGTTTTCGCTGTAATCTGTGATAACATTGTTTGGCAATTCAGAATACAGTTTTGAGTCGTAGAATTTAGTAGAATCATGGTTTATTCTTCCACTGGTTCCAAAGGAGCTTGTCTTGGTTCCACCAATTGTTCTCATTTTTTACTCCTTAATAAGTTGTAAGAATTTATCTGCTTTCATCTCATCTGTAGGCTCATAGTTTGCGATCTGAATGATCTTTCCAATTTCTTTTCGTGAAAGCATCGAAGAAAAATAGGTTAGATCCTGGTTTATCAAGCGATTGCAGGCCGTTGTAATATCATCTATATTCTTCATTGTAAGAAAACCTTTCTCCGGTGTTTCCCGAATGCACTCTGACTTGCAAGAATCTGGACTAAGAGACCAAAAACCTTGAATTACTCCACTTTCTTTTAGCATATCTACTTTGCTTACATAGTGATCAGTTATAGGGCTATTCCCTAATACAATTAAAGGTATTTTTTGGCCGGCCACGCTTGAGACCCTTACATTGATTGATTTTCCGATGGCTTTCAACATAGAATCAGAACGTAACAACGAAGGCTGGCCTTTGTGAGAGCTGTAATCACCTACATAAGTTAAGCTATTTGGTTCAGAATATTTATAATTTGATACGATGCTCATCTTGACCTCAAACAGAAGCTTTATGTCTTCAGGTTTCTGCATCTTGCTATCCGTTACGCAGAATGCCAAATCTGCATTGGAATTGCTTGATAGACAGATTTCTTCGCAGACCACATTGTTTACTGCAAACAAATTCATTTGTCTGGCAATTGGGTCAAAAAGATCCTTACACCACTTCTCTGTGAATGCTCCTATGTATGAATTCCGGCTTTGAAGAGTCTGGTTCTGGGATGACACACCTTTTGGTATATATGCATAATACTCGTTGTTGAGCGCATAAAACAGTTTCTGTGGAGTCATCTTTTCCAAAGCTTCAAAAAAGAAGGCTTTCTCAGTATCAGTATCCCATAGATTTCTTACCATGATTGGTCATCTCCTTGATTAACATTATTCTAATCTTAGCTGATAGTATTTTCTGTCAAGGTAAACATCACTAGGCATTCCCCCATTTTACGAGAGTCTGATTATGGACTGGTCGGTGTTTGCTATCTGAAATGCCGTCCCTACAGGACTCTATAACCTTGTGTAGCTGTAGGTTGCTATCTAAAATGCCGTCCCGATAGGACTCGTATTGGAGGGACATTAATGCTGGAATCATGAATCTTAACTGCCAAAAGTATAAACTGAAATACATAGGCATAGATGATAGCTAAGATACTATCATTAATTTCATTATCAAAAGAGTGACTCGATATTTTGGGGGAATGCCAGAAACATCACTTTGATTTACCTTCTATAGGATAGAGCCTGCAAACTCGCATCTCATTAGCTTCTTTATAGACTTTCATATCAAACACACCTGCTCCCCCACCCTATCTTTGAACTTGCTTTTAATTCGTTTTTAACTCGAGTCTACTCGAAGCTTCGAGTCAGCTCGAGTTAAAACCAAGTTAAAATCAAATTCAAGGCTGGAGCAGCGAGTGGCAGATTCGTGTAATCAGATCATCTTCCACCTGAGCGGAGCTGACATCATTCTTCCCGGTCTTTCTGAGTCGGCACTATCAGATTGAGCATAGCAAAGAGACCATCATCATCCCACCGGGGTGAGATATGGGTTACTGATTGAATCTTACGGTTTTGGACGCTGCTTTTATTGAAGAGCACCTGTTTTTCTTTAGTAGCCAGATTGTATTTGAAAAGCTTTTTCTCCTCATGCTTGTAATAGTAGATCAAGGATTTAGCCCTGCTGATATTGAAGCTATTTACTCTATCCATATTGGTCCAGAGCATACTCAGATTGTTCCGGAAATAGAACGCGCCGGTAGATGATCCCTGGGCGTCCGGTCTGGGCAGAAGATACCTGCCATCAGCCGTGAGAGCGCCCTTGCGGATGATCTCGGTGGTCACCGCTCTGTTATTGCCATCCATATCCATGCTATTCAAAAAATAATCGGAATATCCCAGTTCTGTACTAAACATATACTTGGAGTGAAAGTGGTCTATCCAGCAATCAGTCACACTGTTATCCAAGATTTCATCACCGGTGGCAAGGCTGACCACTTCGTTAGTTTGCAGGTCCAGATAAAGGGGATATCCCTCCCATTTGGCATAGTTACTCCCAGTTCTGCGCAGAAAAGCCAGATATCTGGCATCTTTGCTCAGGAAGGGTGAATAGTAAGTGGCTCCCGCAGAATCTACCAGGCATTCCTCCGCAAGGCTCAGAAGGTCTTTGCGCCAAATTTTGTCTGGAGTGCAATAGAATATGGCATCGCCCTCCGGGCTCAGGCAAAATTTGCTTCCTCCTTCCTGAATCCGGGAATCCGAGGTATTGATCTTTGACACGGTATTCGTCGCTGTGTGATAAAGGTAGAATTGATCGGACAAAAGCAAGAGGTTTCCATCCGGCAATGCCTTCATTGCTTTCAAGGTATCAAACTCTGCAGGCTGCTGAACCAGATGATAGATTCCATCCTCATCGATCCGGACTAATCTGCCTTCCGTCTCAGGTGGGACATAATCGCAGCAGCAGATTGCGATCAGGCACAGCGCAATCAGCAAAAAGAAATATAGCTTATTCACAGTATCCTCCTATCCTCTATTTCGAGCTTTCCCCAGCCGTAGATTCTGATCTTTTCGCCATCCTCTCTCACTATCAATTTGTATAGATAATAATAGCGGTAGTCATGCAAGTATCCGGAGTGCAGATCGGTGATCCCTCCGGTATCAAAATCGTATTTGCTTACTTTGAAATACCTTCCATCTGCCGGAAGGAAAATCATCTGGTCACCTTGAGCAAGCATCTGGAAGCTCCTTACAAGTCCTAGGTCGTTTGTTTCGCCGGTTTGCAGATCGTGGATATAAAGAGGATAACTGATCGAACCGTTTTCGCTTGCCATACCTGCCACATATCTGCCACTGGCACTTACCTGGAAGTTTCGGATGCTAATATTGCCAAAATCAATCGCAATCAGCTCCGAAGAGCCATCTTTACTACGCACTCTCACCTGAAATGAGTTTTCTGTTTCCCGCACATAAGTAAGATAGCTGATCAATTGCAAGTCCTCGTTGTAAAAGGCTTTATGTACGCTGTGAGAAGTGCTTTGCTCCTCCATGATCCCGGTTGCCAGATCCACCAGACAGAGGCTTTGAGAGCGGTCGATCCTGTATCCTATCAGGAAGTTACCGTGGCTTGAGAGCTGCATTTCCTTGATGGGCGTAGGACTTACGAAGGTGATATCTCCTCCGGCGAAATTGCAGCTCCAGATGCCGTCTGAATTGCAAAACCAGATCTTTTGCCGGGCGACACTATGACAGATGCCATATCCAAAACAATCTATGTTATCCGGAAGCAGCTGTTGATAGTCATACGAATCCAAGCTGCCGCGATAGAGCTTTGCCTTGCTGTAAAGCAAATAATCATCGCTAATCCATGCCGGATAACCAAAGAGGTATCGGTCCATTACAGGGATGTCATAGATGTTTACATCGCCTGCAGAGTCTATCTCCATATAGATTGAGATACTGGTCTGGGGTTCTTCATGATCTTTATCGCAAGCTGTGAAAGTCAAAGCGATGATCACAGTTAAGCATAAAAAACAGTTCTTAAGCATTCTTTGCTCCTTCTTGCATTCTCTCAAGATCGGTCTGTGCTAAGTTCTTGACGCAAATTCCATTCCATCTTTGAGTGTTGCAGCAACTTTGAGGCCGATTTGGGCACCCAAATCTATGCAATCAGCTCAAAACCGTTTGAAGTCTAAAGCGCTTGTGTAGCAAGAGAATATGTGAAACATATCTCGGCGCCTTAAACTCCAAACGGGGCTGAAACTAAGACCTTAAAAGGTCCAAGCTATATATATATTATCTATTCCATCAACAGCATCTTCCGGGTGCTGATGTAGTCTGCGCTTTGCATCCTATACAGGTAGATGCCGCTGGCAAGCGGATTGCCACGCTGATCAAGCGCATCAAACACGATGCGGTAGCGTCCGGAAGGCTGATCCCTATTTACCAGAGTTCTTACCTTCTGGCCTTTGAGGTTGTATATATCCAGGCGTACCCATCCGGCCTCCTTCAGATCATAACTGATGGTGGTAGTGGGGTTGAAGGGGTTGGGGTAGTTTGCATTCAGTGCTGTTACTGTAACAGGCTGTACTTCGTTCTCATTGGAAGTAGGCTCCAGGGTGAAGTTCAAGGTAGTGTTCTGGTTCGGAGCTACTGTGATGTTTTCCATGATGAGGTCTTTGTATCCCTCAGCGGAAGCGCTAACGGTATAGACTCCGGCAGGAAGCGACAGGCTGTATGCACCGGCGCTATTGGTAGTGGAAGACTGGCCTTCTCCCGCAGAGACTGTAGCGCCTGCAATTCCCTGGCCGTTTAGCTTGCGAACTATACCCACGATGTTGCCGCTGATCACTTCTTTGACCATGGGATTTGAGAAAGCGGGAACAGAGGTCACACCGGCTGTATAGATGGCTTTTACCGCCCATTTATAGGTGGCGTTTGGCAAACTGTTCCAGTCTTCATCGCTATGGTTTATATTGCTGATGGTCTCATCGGTGAGCAGGCTCCAGCTGCTTTCGTTGGCTTCCTGTCCCGAGATCAGTCTCCAGACCTGGTAGCCCTGCAAAGCTCTGTTTGCAGAGCGGGTGATATTCTTGGGCAGGGGAGTGCCCAGACTGGAGGTCAGGCTCGGGCTCTGCTGCATTTTGGCAGGAAGATTGGCGCGACCGGAGCTACTTGGGGTGGGGCGGCCGATTCTGCTATCTGCAGCGTTAAGTGAACCTATAGACCTGTGCAGGACGGGAGAGGCCGGCTCAAAGCTGATGCGGTCTGCAAAGTTACCTATGTAGATATTATCGATAAACCATTCAAACCACAGGCCATCATCCGCAGGAGGGTCTTCGGCATGGAAGGCAAGCTGCATCTGCAAACCGCCGTATTGCTCCAGGCCTATTGTGATGGGATATTCGTAGTTGTGGAGGCCTTCGGGTTGAGCAGCTCCATCCCAGAGCACAGTCCAGCTGGCTCCGCCATCGGTGCTTACTTTTACATAATAGTGGTCACTATTAGGCGATCCAAAGTGCAAGTAGGTCTCAAAGCTGATATGAGCATCAGGCGGGCAATTGAAGGAAGGCGTAAGCAGCCATTCATCCTGATGAGCGTAATCCCACCACAGGCCAGCTTGTTTGAGCCCTTCGGAAGGGATTATGTTAGAGGCTCCGCCAAGGTCTATAGTGCCGGAGCTGCACCAGGTAGGGAATACTCCCATGGGATTGGCATTGCCCTGGTTTGTGATTACCTGAGTCCAATCTGCAGGAGGGAAGGTGGTGGACTCAAAGCCTTCGATGATTTCGATGGCATTGGGGTCAGGGGCGTTCCAGCTTAGATTGATGGCGTCATAGCTATCGTTGAATTCTGCCTGTACTGAATTCGGTGCATAGGCAATCTCGGTGAGGGTGATATTGCCCATATTGTAGTCCGTGCTGCCGACATCGATGATGCCGCTGCTGCTGGTGTATCCTGCAGCGGAGATCACGTATTCATAGCTTTGATCTGCAAATACTTCTGCTATGGCAAAGCTGCCGTCTGCACTGCTGCTCAGGCTGTAATCCGCATAACCATTTAGATGAATATTGGCTCCGGCTATGCCGAGTCCGGTATCGCTGGCCAAAATGGTGCCGCTTACGTTTACCTGGGGCATCAGCTGCATAGTGATATCTATGACCTCGGTCTCATCTTCTTCCAGGGTGATATTCACAGTCTGGCTGATATAGGTATATCTGCTGAAGGTGATAGCATAATCATTTGGCAGCACGTTTGCGATGTGAAATTCGCCATTGGCGTTTGTGGTAGTAGCGTATCGCCTATTTGTAACCTCTACCTCTACTCCGGGAATTGGCTCACCATCACTATCGATTACTGTGCCGGTGATGTGTCCCACTCCTCCGGGGATTACCACAAAGGTGGTCTTGGGGAATGTGGCAGAAAGAGTGCCACCCGTCATAGATTCAGGGAGAAACTCAGTGCTATCGCTATAGTCATTTCTGGAGCGGTTTGTTCCCGCATTCTGACACAAGAAATTATCATTGTAGTTATGCCAATCTGTATCCATGGGACGGTTTACCAGCATCACGAGATTTCCGCCATCCAAATGCAGGTATGGCTCCGGAAACTCTATGGATATGGTATTCTGTCCGGAAGGAAAATCTACCACACCATCAAAGACCGAAGTAAGATCATTGGAGGAAATCCATCCATCCGTCAAGTCTGTCTGGGTGGTGCTGCCCAGCCAGATTTTGGTAGGCATTGCCGTAAGGCTGGAGCTGAAGTTGTTATAGAATTTCAAACCGGTGATCATGCCCACGAAGTTGCTCATTTCGTCTATAGAGTAGATGGTCTGAAACACAGAGTTGTTATAATAAAAGTCCATGGGTATGCGATCAAGCAGGCTTCCATCTCCGATGGTTATGTCGTTTACACCGGTGCCGCTAATGGCTACAGTGTGAGTATCCCGATGGCTGGCTCTGGCATTGGGATTTGCTCTTCCCAGGGCGATATGGCGGGTGTCCTGATCATCGGTGATAGTCACTATGGCGCTTTCCTCACCAAGCATAACAGGGGTGAAATTCACCGTGAATACCGCAGTTTCTGCAGTTTCCAGAGAGGCAGGAAGGGTGGGCAGATTGCTGAGTGCCATGGTTCCACTTCCGGCAATCTCGATTGCATTGATGTTCAGGCTGCCGCCTCCTGCATTGATGATGGTGAAGTCTCGGCTGCGACTGCCGCCAAGGCTTGTATCGCCAAAATCGTGCGAGCTGGGATTGACTATGAAGATCGGGTCTCCACCTGCAGGGATCATAAAGAAACGGATGTTGGAACGATCGTTTGAAGTGTTGCCAGTGGTTCCGCTACTGCCATTGGAAGAGTCACTCTGGTATCGCAGAGAACTGGTATAGTTAGTAGTAGTATAGTAAACCAAAGCGTTGCGAGAGTAATTCCCCGCCAATACATCGGTTACTATGTCCACGATTATATTCGAGGTGCCATCCCAAAAGAACGGCACATCAAAAGTATGGATATTCCAGGCAAGTTCCGGCATAAAAGAAGGCCTCTGCCACACTGTGGTGTATTCGCCAGTCTCGAAAGTGGAGCTAAGAGCTTCCTGATCAGTTGCTTTCAGGCGAATTGTATAGTTCGTCATGGGTGTGCATTCGTCCAGGCCTTGCACGTTGAAGGCAAGAGCTGAGATCATTCCGGGAATTCCTCCGGCAGTATAGAAATCGTCAGCTCTGTAGAGTAACTGCTGACGGAAGGCCCTGTACCAAGTCCCGTAAGGTGCGGGGGCACCAGTATTGGAATTTGTGGCAGTGCCGTCTCCGATTCCGACTACCAGCAGGCCTTCTGCCATCACGGATACAGTGAGGGGATCGGTTTCGTCATTTGAAGGAACCAAATCTTCCGGTAGCACCACTTTGCCATAGACTTCGATAGTGCCTTGCTCGGTAGGGCTCCAGCTTAAGATCACATCAAGCTCTTCATCCACTCCGATAGCGGGGCCGGATACAGAGACAAGTTCGGTGTCATCAGACATGAGTTTTACTGTGTAAGCACCTGCTGTCTGATCTGAAGTACCGGTATTTTTTACCCTGATAGTATATTCAGAAGGGGTTCCCACCGAGGGTGTAAGGCTTCCGCTTATAGTCAATGCAGACATATCATTGGGCTGAATACGAACGATATTCGAGAAGGCCGGGCTTGACAGCACGTCGTTCGTATATACTGCTTTCACCGCATATCTATACACGCCAAAAGGCAGAGTACCCCAGGCATTGTCCACATACTCGGTAGGAGAAATGGTGTTTGCAGTCAGCGTGATCCAGCTGTCTTCGTTATCCTGGTCAGCATCCAAAAGACGATAGACTTTGTAACCGATGAGGGCACGCTCGCCATCTGTATCGGCAGTTTGGCTATATGTAGATTTGATTCCGCTTGCAGCCAGAGTGCCTTCGGTAATACCCCGGGCTGGTGGCACGAGGGGAATCAGCTTTTTACCCCGTGTGGGAGCGCCAAAGCCAACATAGCCCCTGATACTCCAGTTGTAATCCAAATCTGGATTGAGCTCTATCAAGGTAGCCCATTCATCCTGATAAAACATCATGTTGCTAAAACCATCAACGATGGGGCCAGGACTGCACCCGGCCGGGTGACCGGTAGTAACCACACAGCGATAGCCAAACCACAGTTCTTCTGAGCCAGTGACAGGCACGGGATTATCAAGAACCACAGTGTTCCACTGATCCACCACCGCTGTAAAGGGTTGATCAACAACCATGTTTGCGGGAGCGTCGGGTGTCCCGCCAGTCCACACGCGGATAAAGAAATCGCCAGCTTGGGCCGGCCATACTTTCACCGCCTGGAGGCTGGTGCCCACGTGATCCAGCAATGCAGTGCCAGGAAAACGGATGGCTACGTCAAAATCAGCAGCAGCGCCGGTGCCGATGCTGGTCGTGCTATCACCGCTGTCGTAATGCAGCCATGCTTCTTCTCCCGCTGCGGGCTCATTCCAAGTGATTGTTACGATGCTGGCATCGTCGGACTCGGTGGCTACTACGCCGCTGACAGGATAGGCTACTTCACTTACGATCAAATCGCCCATGTCAACCGAAGTAGTACCAACCACCTGCTGCCCCGGAAGCTGCGCATAGCCAAGTGCTGTGACCATGTAGCTATAGGTCTGGTTGGCAAACACATTCGGGATGGTGAAGTGACCTGAGGCATTGGTAGTGGCCTCATAAGGCTCATAACCGCTGAGGGTAATGGTAGCTCCTTCAAGGCCGACTGTGGGGGCGTCGCTTCCCACCACTCTGCCGCTCACCGTTACCTGTGGCAGCAGACTCAAAGCAAAGTTCTGAGTAGTAGCTTGATCTTCCACTACCGTCACGGTGTGAGTTACATCGGCATAACCGTGTTTGCTGGCGGTAACAGTTTGTGCTCCTTCTGGAACGAAAGGCAGGTTGTAAGTACCATCAGCACCGCTGACAGCGGTAAACAAGGTGTTTTCTACGGCAATTTCAGCACCTTCCAGGGGGCTTCCGCCTACCGTAACGGTTCCGTTAATCGAACCCATTCCATCCACCGTCATGAAGAAGCGGATGTTGGAGCGATTCATAGAGGTAGTACCGGTAGTTCCGGTAAGGCCATTATTGGAGTCACTCTGATAGCGCAGTGAACTGGCATAATCGGTAGCACTCATATAAACTAAAGCATTGTGAGCCCAGGCGTCTGGTATCACGTCGGTAACTATTTCCACGATCAGGTTTGAAGCGCCATCCCACATGAAGGGTGTGTCAAAATTGTGGATATTCCAGGCAACGGTAGGCATGAAGGTATTTCTCTGCCACACTGTAGTATAATCACCAAGTTCAAAAGTGGTAGTGAGAGCTGTTTGATCTGTATGTTTCAGACGAATTCTATAGTTCGTCATGGGTCCACAAGTATCCAGATCCTGCACGTTGAAAGCAAGAGCAGAAATCATCCCCGGAGCAGCACCGGCAGCGAAGAAATCGTCTGCTTTGTAAAGCAATTGTTGACGGAAGGCTTTGTAGAAAGTGCCGTAAGGTGCCGGACCACCTGTGGTGGTATTTGCGGCTGTGCCTGTGCCAATTTCGGCAACCAGCAGACCCGCTTCCATTACCGTTACAGACATAGGGGCTGTCTCATCGTTGTTGGGATTTTCATCACCAGTCAGCACGACTTTACCCCAAAGCTGGGTTTCACCGAGAACATCGGGAGTCCAGTTAAAGGTGTAATCGATATATTCCTGAGGAGCGATAGCAGTGCCGGCTACGGAGCCCAGCTCCACGTCACCGGTCTGCATCAGTTTTACAGTGTAGTTACTGGTAGCGGTGAGGCCAGCGTTGCGCACGGTAACCACATAAGGATATGAGCTACCCATATTAGGTGCAGTGACTCCGCTTATCTCAGTGGCTGCCAGGTCATTGTCAAGGCTGGCATACGCTTTTATGTCGTAAATATACCAGTAGTTAAAGTTGAATGTGCTCTCTCCGTGAGAACGAAACTTCAGCTGAATGGTTTGACCGGCATAAGGGGCCAGAGATAAGGTCAAATCTTGTCCGCCATCCGATCCCCAGCTGGTATTTGTGTCATAAGACCATAAAATATTGTCGATGCCACCGGCGACCGCAATGATTTCAAAGGTCTCCAGAGGATTGCCCTGACCGGAGTAGTGATTGATATACTGGCTGACAACCATGTCGCCTGCTGTAGCCGGAACCACGATGTTTGGCGAAGTTGCCGAAAGATCGTAGTTTGTTACTGAAGGTGACCAGCTTAGTTGCAGATATCCTGATGTAATCGACCAGTTTGATTCTAATGTCCAACCCTGGTTCGTGTCAAAAGGCTCTTC
>Ga0265294_10000694_pt1 | contig 45522 bp, 44 predicted proteins | sample MunlanPumphouse3_FD_192504 | JGI IMG/M metagenome (GOLD analysis project Ga0265294, IMG submission 192504) | Groundwater microbial communities from a municipal landfill in Southern Ontario, Canada - Pumphouse #3 | ecosystem: Environmental > Aquatic > Deep subsurface > Groundwater | place...
TCAGGAACCATCTTCTGAGTAACCAAATAATCAGAAAAAGCTGTCAGATATCTATTTTCCGGAGTTATCATGTTGAGAGGATAATATCCCTATAGAGGACACTTTGTCAAATAAAAACAGTTTATTTGTGAAAATCGTTGACAAAATCGGCTAAATAGCTGATTATTTAATCACGTTTGAGGTGTGTTTTTGGAAAACACACATACCACAATAATTATATAGTTGAAAACAAAAAGAAGACTGCGCACCGCGAGATTTGAAACCACAAAGATCTCAAAGAACACAGAGCCAGAAACAATCACCTGAAACGGTTTGAAGAAAGTAAAACAGTTTCAACAACAGCGTGCACGTTATTGCCGCTGGCGCGGCAAAACGTGACGCAGGCGTTATCCAATATATAATTTGCCGCTCATTCAATTATTTTGATAAAATTTGTGCAAAAGAGGTGGTTTATGAAAAGAACTTTTACAGCAATACTTCATAAAGAAGATAATCTTTATGTTGCGGAATGCCCGGAGGCGAATACTGCCAGTCAAGGCGAAACAATTGAAGAAGCTATCGCCAATTTAAAGGAAGCTACCGAGCTATATTTAGAAGAATTTCCACTGAAGTCAGTATCTCGTCCAATTGTAACGACTTTTGAGGTTCCTACGTATGCCTGAGCTACCTAGAATTTCCGGAGCACAAGCCATCAAGGTTTTTGAAAAGCTGGGATTCAAGGTGGTTAGACAAAAAGGAAGCCATGTTGTCTTAAGAAAGCTTGATAAAGGTTGTGTTGTACCTATCCATAAACAACTTGCAACTGGAACACTCAAAAGTGCTATAAGACAGGCATCTATCAGCGCTGATGACTTTGTTAACACTTATAAAAAAGGATAACCAAAAGATGGAGTTTATCGGCTAATCGCCGAAAACTCATCTAATCGTTATGGTATGAAAAAATATTATTTACCTGTTGAGTAATGTACCAATTATGGTACCATGAAGTTATGAGTATTGGAGATATAAGACTCAATGTTGTCTTCTTTCGCACTGCATCTGGTGCTGAGCCTGTACGTCGATGGCTAAAGTCATTGCAGGAAGCTCACAAAAAGGCAATAGGAGAAGACATCAAGACTGTCCAGTTTGGTTGGCCATTGGGTATGCCTTTGGTGGAAAAACTGGAACCATATCTATGGGAAGTCAGAACGAAAGTGCTAGATGGGATTGCAAGGGTTCTGTTTACTGTTGATGGTCCTATAATGATTCTTTTGCATGGTTTTATAAAAAAGACGCAGAAGATACCCCAGAAAGATATTAACACCGCTAGATCTCGACTCAGACAATATCAGGAGAATGGATAATGAACAAAAATAAACATATCGGAAGTAGTTTTGATGAGTTTCTTCAAGACGAAGGGCTTCTTGCAGAAGCTGAAGCCGCTGCTGTTAAGCGGGTTCTCGCATATCAAATCGAAAAAGAAATGAGTGATCGTAATATTTCCAAAATAGCATTGGCAAATATGATGAAAACCAGTCGGTCTTCGCTCGACCGTTTGCTTGATCCCGCAAATCCGTCTGTCACTCTTCTCACTTTGCAAAGCGTTGCCCTTGCTCTTGGCAAGAAACTGAAAGTGCAAATGGCATAATTGCCGAACAAATGAGTGTACACTATTCCGTGCCGCTGTCGCGTCACAGAAAGTGTGACTCCGACGTTAGAACATACAAACCCGCTTGACTTACGTGGCCCATTTAGGCTATAATACTGCTAATAGATAACGGAGGATTATTAAATGAACAGAACAGCAACAGTGAGAGCTAGAATTGAGCCAGATTTAAAAGCAGAGGTTGAAGATTTACTCAGCAGCCTAGGTGTCACGACTACAGAAGCCATAAACATGTTCTACAGCCAGATTCGACTTAGACAAGGATTGCCATTCACCGTTGAAGTTCCGAATGAAATAACATGTAAAACATTTGAGGCAACAGACCGTGGAGAGGAGCTTACTACATTTGGTAGCCTGGATGAGATGTTTGCGGAGCTTGACAAGTGTTAACACTCAATACAACAAGCCAATTTCAGAAAGATTATAAAAAATCGGTGAAATCCGGCAGGGATATGAAAAGACTTAAGCAGGTAATGTCATGGATTGCGAGTGGACAAACATTACCCTCGCTCCTTAAAGATCATAAATTGATTGGTAACTATAAAGGTAGGCGTGAATGTCATCTTGCAGGTGATTGGCTTCTCATATATAAACTAGAAAAGGATGCTGTAATTTTTGAGCGCACTGGCTCTCATTCAGAGTTATTAAACAAATGATATTCTAACAAAAAGATGGAGGTTATCGGCTAATCGCCGAAACCTCATCTAATCGTTCCCTTAAAAAAAGATAATGCAAATACTAACCGATCAATGGTAATATGGTCTTAAAAGTTTGGAGATGATTTCATGAAAAATGAATTTAATGTGATTATTGAACGGGATGAAGATGGTTATTTTATTGCTTCTGTCCCTTCTCTTCGAGGTTGCCACACTCAGGCAAAATCGCTTGATGTTCTTATGAGGCGCATTCAGGAAGCAATTTCTTTGTGTCTGGATGTTGAAAAGCCTGTATCAAACGAATTTATCGGGATCCAACGAATCACGGTTCCGGTATGAGTACCTTCCCTTCGATAACAGGCTCGAGACTAATCAAAGTTCTTAATAAACTCGGGTTTAAAAGAATCCGGCACCGGGGCAGTCATAATTTTCTTCAGCATCCTGATGGACGATGTACTGTAGTTCCAGTACATCGAGGGGAAACCATTGGACAAGGTCTTTTCTCTCAAATTCTTCGTGATTGTGAACTAACACGAAAAAATATAGAAAAAGAGCTCTAGAAGAGCCTGTCATATACAGCTTTGCAATTATCTAAACGCAATTCTCCAGAATTTAAATACTTACTGTACTGAGGGAACAATTGCTGCACATTACCAACTGATCGCTCGTTCCTCGCTGTTCAGTTGGAATGTGATCACGTTCACAGATAAAAAGACGAGGAAGACTTTGTGAACTTTGTACTACTATCATTCATATTCTTGGTTTTTTTGTACGTTTATTATCTCTCACAGAGGTACAGAGTTCTCAGAGTTTTTTTGCCCGCGAATCTCCGCGAATGGATAAGGGTATTTCATCCCCACTTCGTGGGGTCGCTAATCGCTTGAAATACCCTTATCACAAGATCACCTTTGACAACATGAATTGTAATTTCAACACAAGACTTTGCGCTTTAAATTTTTAGTGATTAACGACTCCACCGTCAGTCCGGCGTAGTAGCGAAGCTTGAAGCCGGCAACGTGGAGAAAAAATTTAAAGCGCAATATTCGTGGAGATTCGCGGGCAAGAAATTGGTTGCCTGCCTGTGCGTAGCACGCAGACATCTAACAGTTAACCTTCCTAAGAATATTGAAACTCCCATTTTTTTTAGAATCAAAGCGATTAACAATTAAACGCAGCAGAACAACAAGCGAATTCAGCTTATCGGTCGCTTCGCTCCCGAACGCTGATTCGATTCGTTCGCTCACAAATGAAATAATTACACTTGCTTAATGTTAACCTACATGTTAACCTTTTCCTATGTTTCGAGAGATACTATTTTATGAATCAGCGGAAGGCCAAAAGCCCATCCAACGATTTCTCGATAAACTAGATGGTAAGCAGGCAAAGAAAATTGCGTGGACATTACAAATAGTTGAAGAGATGGAAATGGTCTCTTCTAAATATTTCAAGAAAATGGTTAACACTGACGATCTTTGGGAAATCCGTGTTGCCGCTGGTTCAAACATATTTCGATTTTTTTGTTTTTTTGATGGAACAAATTTGGTTGTTATATCACACGTATTTCAAAAGAAGAGCCAGAAAACACCTAAACAGGCAATTGGATTAGCTGAAGAGCGCAAGAAGGACTATTTCCGGAGGAAGTTATGAGCGATTTACAAAAATACATTAAAGACAGAAAATCAACAGATCCTGAGTTTGCTAAAGACTTTGATATTGGTTATCAACAATTCAAAATTGGTGTACTTTTAAAACAGGAAAGGAAGAGAGTTGGACTTACGCAAGAACAGCTTGCAGACAAACTTCAAACAAAAAAAACAGCTATTTCCAGAATCGAAAATCATGCAGAAGATATTAAACTATCCACTCTTGAAAATTTCGCACAGGCTTTGGGAAAACAGCTTCGCCTGGAAATTGTATAACAAAGCGAACAATGCAAATGCACCTGATCAAAAAAGCGTGCTTTTTTGACAGGTGATTTCAACGTTAGCACCAAATAATGAAAAGTTTGAAATCCATTTTCAGTGCGGAGAAATGGGCATGGCCAGATGTTTGCCCGAAATGTGGAAGGGAAAGATCTCCAGATGATCCTTTGTCGATCATGAATATATTTTTCCCTTCAGCAAAATGCCCTATTTGCAAGAGCAAGCTTGCGTTGAAAAAACACTCTTGCCCTGCTTGTGGAAAGCAACTGCCAGAAATTAGAAGGCCACTCAATCTAAGAATGGCTTTATGGGGTGGTCACTACTGTAAAGAATGTAATGTTGAGCTTGATAAATGGGGAAGAAGAATATAATGCCAACAAGGCAGGTCCACCATTATGCGGTCGGCAGGTGTGTACTCTTTTAAAGGAGGCAAAGCACTTCAGAAACGTTAGCTTAAGCAATTAACCGTTGTAATGTATATATGAAAAATATACAATATTGGCATATGCAAAAGGAATATCCAGGTTTTACAGGTTTTGAATGGGATCAGGGCAATATAAATAAAAACCAAAAACACAAAGTTGAATTCACTGAATGCGAACAAATTTTTTTCAATGAACCAATAATTATATTGGATGATCCAAAGCACTCTGTTGCAGAGATGAGATATGCCGCTTTTGGCGTAACGGATAACGACAGAAAGTTAGTGATCATTTACACTTTGCGCAATAAAAAACTGAGAGTTATCTCAGCAAGAGATATGAGCAGAAAGGAAAGAAGTTTTTATGAACAATTTTAAAACTGAAGATGAAGAGAGAGATTTTTGGAAAAACAATTCTCCGCTTGATTTCTTTGATACAGAAAGCGCAAAGCAGGGGATCTTTCCTAATCTTAAACCGACATTAAAATCTGTGTCGATAAGATTGCCACAAAGCATGATTGACGATTTAAAGATTTTAGCCAATAAACGTGATATCCCTTATCAAAGTCTAGCTAAAATGTATCTATCATGGGGTATTCAATCTGAAAGAAAAAACAGTAAGCTAACAAGCCAAATCCAGCGTACGCGGTAAACCGCGCCGCTGATTTGCGTCGTTGGCTCAGAAATGATGAAAATACGACACAAACTCTGGCTTGTTGCGGCCACATGCCTGATATGGGGTGCTCCCTCTTTTGCCTGGGATCTCACTCGCGGGATTGAGGCCTCTGTGCCTTCTGAGAGGATCCCATCTTTCTACCTGATTCTCGTTGTCTCAGCCGAACGGCTCAATCCCGAGCCGCACACAAACGAGAATCCTCCAACCGGAATCTTCACAGTCCACGAACGAATCCGTGGATACCTGAAAGAGGATCGCGTTGCGGCCCAGTGGCACCGAATGCCGAGTGAAGAGGATGTGCTTCCATGGGCGGAAGGCATGCCAGACATGTCAGACAGGGTTCACTGGTTTCGTCCGGGAAAGCCCGAATGGAATAGGATCCCTGTTCCTGCACCGGATATCGGCAAGAAGATCATTATTTTTGCGCAAGTTGCCCCATCTTGCGAGCGTAGTGCTGCGCACTTCGCTTTGTCAGCGGAACCTGACCTAACTTTGCTCAGGGTGCGGGGCGTCTTCGATCACACTGAGGCGAATGTTGCCATATTGCGCCAACACATGGGTAGAACAGACTGGCCACCATTTGTGATGGGATCACTTTGGCTAGCCGTTGTCGTTCTAGCCATCGGTGCGGCTGGGAGATTGGCCACTTCCTTCGCCAAGGATTTCGCGGATCACACACGCCGACTTAAACTTGGAGGCATTCTGTTTGTTGCATCCCTTGTCCTGTGGGTGTTGTTTGAGTATGGAAATGTAACGGGAGGAATTAGGGTTGATCTACTACTTCTGTTCCCTTTGTTTTTTCTTGATGCCCTTGTCCTCCTTGGATCGGGTGGTGCATGGGCGAGGAAGCAGCGAAAACGAGAGAGAGAATCGGCTGGAGGCGACGGAATACCGCCGCCTCAGCCGTGACGTTGGAGCAAGAAACAATGACCACGACGACCCGGAACCTAATCCTGTGCATTCAGTTCAGCCTGCTGGCGACCGCAGTCGGAACGAATGAACTTGAACGATACAGAGTCGTCATTCCGGGCGAAGATGCGGTTGTCATGTTCAAAGCAGAGTCAATGGGCCTTCGGAGCACAGGAGGCATGGTGCCCCGAAACTGGGATGTGTTTGTTGTGCCAAAGAATAGGAACAATCGAGAACGAATCACCAACATGCAGTTCTATGACTGTGCGGGTTTGGACATTTCGCCGGATGGGAGCAATATCGTCTTCAGTGCGATGCAAAACCAGTTTCCGAAAGACTCCTTTTTCGATCTGCGACTGGCGGCACTAAAGGCGATCAACCCAGATGACAAACGGTTTGTCGCCGGAACTGTCATTCTCGACAATGGAAAGCACAACATTGATCCCCGATTCTCACCCGACAATAGTCATGTCGTGTTCCTCTCGAAATCAAGACGCAAGAGAACATTGAGAGAGCTGTTGACGCCCTTTTCAGGAACAGTCCACTTTCTGTGGGAGGTGAGCGTGATGGACCTGCATACGCTATCGCTGACCGTGATCGACAGAAGCAACAACCCCATCCGTGGACACGATTGCTCCAGTGATGGAAGAACGATTGCATACACAAAGAACGGAACAGTTTGTCACTGGTCCGTGGAAGACATCAAACCAAACGAGAAACAGTGACGGCTCCAACAACAAAATGCACACTATCGTATGCCGCGGTCGCGTCACACGAAGTGTGATTTTCACGTTCGCCATGAAAGAAATGAATAAGCAATGTCCAATCTGCGATAGCCCAAATGTCGCGACATACTCATGGAAGCACCCGTTGATGCTTCACTGGATCATCAACCCGGGCCTCGCTTTCAACGAGGTCTTTCTTGGCCAACGCCTTCCTTCCATTTCGTATGTCTGTCGTGATTGCAAACTACCCCTGCCAAAGCGCAACTGGATCATATGTCCACACTGTTCTGAAACGACGATGGCAACCGTGTGGATGGGAAAACACAGCTTCTGTCACTGGCTCGGCGTAATGTGTCCACACTGTGGCAAACTCATGCCGTCACTGTGGAATCTAACATCAAGAGTGCTGATTGCAGTGCTCTGTCCCTTGTGGATTGGTCCATACTTTCTGTTCAGAGACAAATATCTCGATTGGGAACGGAATCGAGCAGACTCAGCCCTCAAGAAACAAACAAACGACGAGGATACTGGCGAACAATCTCCTCCAGGCGACGTCCTAAAGGCCGCGCCTGAGGAGTAACGTCCGCCATGAGAAAGAATGAATGAGTAAACCGAAAGCAATAGCCCTGTTCTGCGGCGCAGGTGGCCTCTCACTCGGCTTCAAGAGAGCCGGATATGATGTCGCCTTTGCCACAGACATTAATCATGACGCTCTAGCTTCATATACCGCCTATTTCCCCAATACCACTGTCTTTGAAGGCGACATTCGCGATCTTCATCCATCTTCCTTGCCGAGCAACGTGGATGTCCTTCTCGGAGGTCCCCCATGCCAGGGGTTCAGTAGTGCCGGGCAACAGTTCTGGGATGACCCACGGAACAAGTTGCTTTCAGAGTACGTTCGCATCCTAGACGCAGTACGTCCCAAGTGGTTCCTGATGGAGAATGTTGAAGGACTACTCACTGCATGGAACGGTCAGTACCTGTGCGAGTGCGTCAAGGCTATGCTATCCCTTGGGTACAATGTTTCTCTCGAGAAGCTATATGCTCATGCCTACGGCATTCCGCAACGGCGCAAGCGTGTTGTGCTGGTGGGGAACCGCCTCGGCCACATTTTTAAATTCCCCCCTGCGAGTCACAACGTGAGCGGGGCCATATTCAGAAAATCGGAAGCCACCTTTGCGCAGGCAACATCCGACCTTCCCTCTGCAACAACAGACCCTTCTGCAACGCTTGAATACGCCACGCCTCCCGATAACGAACTACAGGAGATTCTACGAGCAAACACGTTGCAAATCGCTCAGCATTTCTTCTTCGCCCAGGGGGCCGATCAGCAAGCACGTATCGAGATACTCAAGCCGGGACAGACAATGAAAGACCTGCCTGTCGAAATGCAGCATGCATCCTTCAGGCGTCGTGCAAACAGGCGTGTTTCTGATGGGACGCCCACCGAGAAGCGAGGTGGGGCGCCATCGGGGATCAAGCGCCTCTTTTCCGATGAACCAGCGCTTACAGTAACCGGAGCAGCCATGCGTGAGTTTGTCCATCCCTCTGAGCACCGGACGCTCTCACTTCGGGAATGCGCACGTCTGCAGACGTTTCCTGATGACTTCCACTTTTCTGGGCCTGCGTCCGCAGCCCTTCAACAAATAGCTAATGCTGTCCCGCCTCTTCTTGCCGAACAGGTCGGCCGACACATTAAGGAAGAGTTTGGTTTCACCGTTGTATATACACCCAAGCGACCACATTTTGAGTTCACTTTGACGCAATCAAACGGAATGAGTCCCGCATTGAGAAGAACCGAACTGCTTCTCAAAGAACTCATTGATGACGAGGAAAAGCAGCTTCAGTTATTTGAAGAAACACGGAGGTACATCACATCATGATTTCAACTGAGCTAAAGAGTCACTTCGCAAAGACAAGATTACTGGGGCAAGGGAGTGGCCGAATATGCCTATCAGAAGCGGAACTTGCTTGGCTCCTGCAAATCACGGCATCTGATCTTGGTATCTCACACGCTGATGAGGTCCTTTCTGTCCCTCATGAGTCCCCTGCCTTCTATGACGGAACCATCCCTCCGGAATTGCCGGAGGAATGGTCTTCCCTGACTGTTGATGCCCTCCTCAACGAGTTTGCGCATTTGTGCGCTGAGCAAGCTGACGCAAGACTCTACTTCACCAACCTATGTTCCATTCTCAAACAAAGGGTAAAATTCCAGAGGATTTTGTCAGCTCAAGCCAAACCCACCATGGATCAAATCGGCCCCAGAAGCCTTTTGGAGTATGGTGTAATGCCCACGGATCTTCTTGGAAACTGGATGCTGTGGCGGAAATGGATTTTTGACATCGACAATCGAAGCGGACAAGAAACAGGTTACCTATTCGAGCCTGTTCTCGCATCTTGCATGGGCGGGGTTGCTGTTGGCTCACGGAACTCACCGGTAAGGCGAATCAATGACCAAGGGAAGAAGACCTCTGGGGGCCGACAGATTGACTGTCTCGATGTTGATGGCAAAATCGCCTATGAGTTCAAACTGCGTGTGTCGATCGCAGCAAGTGGCCAAGGTCGCTTCGCTGAGGAATTATCATTTCCGGTCGAATGTAAGGCGGCAGGCTTGACCCCTGTTCTCATTGTACTTGATCCAACACCATCAAACCGACTCACCGAACTCACGGCGGCCTTTGAGGCCGCAGGTGGAAACGTTCATACTGACGATGCGTGGGCGTTTATAGAAACCAAAGCTGGTGACTGCATGAGCACGTTCATCGAGAAATACCTGCGCCCGGTGTTGCTGCAAATGGCCTCGTACGACGATGTGTTACCTAAGCCAATTACCCTGCAATGGGAAACTGACAGCATTCAAATCTCGTCACCTGAAGAGACATTCAAGATTGGAAGAACTGGCGAACAAGAAGATGCACTCGACGAAGAATAGCGCGCCGCTTTGCTCTGCGCCATTCCTCGCGAGTGATCTTGATCGTTGTGCAATGCGATGACTACAAACATTCCAGTCCCAGAAATTGGTGCTGTCATTAAAGGTCGGGTCATCCGGTTCCTTGAACAAGGTGCGCTTTTGGATATTGGCAACGGTCTCAAGGGCCTCCTACACGGATCGCAAGTCTCTTGGCTGAATAAGCGAACCAAGATCAATGAGTTCCTGAAGATTGGGGAAGAACTCGATGTCATCGTGCTGAAAGTCGAGCGCTCAAAGAGGTCGAGGCTTTTCATTTCGCTCAGCCGACTGAAAGTGCAAGAGAATCCGTGGGAGACCGTCGAAGCGACCCATCCCGTTGGCAGCCGCACAAGGAGCAAGGTTGTTGACTTGCTTCCGTTTGGTGCCACCGTCGAGTTTCCGACCGGCTTCCGTGCTCTCGTTCACGACACCGAGGTTTCTTGGACAGACCGAAAGCCGAAAGCCCACGACTTTCTTCGTGTCGGAGATGAGATCGATGTTGTCATTCAACTGATTGACAAGAAAAAGCGGCGGATCCATGCAAGTTATCGCCAGACACTCCCGAATCCGTGGGATACTTTTCTGGAGGTCTTTCCGATTGGGACGGTGACAACAGGCTGGGTTGACGGAGTTCAAGACTATGGGCTATTTGTTATGCTCGGCAACGGTTGCATTGGACTCGCACACAAGACCCGCCTTCTCCCCACTGCTTCAGCCCTTCTGCCCGAACAGCCACTGAAGGTTGTGATCGTGGCGTATGACCCTGAGAATCAACACGCTGCTCTGGCGCAGGCGGAAGGCAAGACACTGCCGAACCAAGTGTCCGAGGCTACGGCTCGGAAGCTCGCCGATCCTCAGCACTAACGTTCTGCTATAAAACATACTTGATTTAGGTCCGAATATTGTACATAATACAATACATAAAAGGAGAGTAATATGCAAAGGATCATGCTGGATCAAGATATTAAGCCAATGTCGGAATTTCGTGCACACACTGCTGCCTGCATTAAACAGGTTCAAAAATCAAAAAGACCAGTTGTTATAACTCAGAATGGCAAAAGTGCTGCGGTGCTTCTTGATGCAATGGAGTTTGAAGCAATATCACAAAGGTTAGAACTGCTTGAAGACATTGCTTCAGGAGAGTCCCAAATAGATTATGGAGCAGGGATTCCACATGACCAAGCAAAAAAAGTGGTGTTGGAAAGAATTTCCAGATGAGAATTCAATGGGCGCCATTGGCAATTGACAGAGTCAGCGAAATAGCGGACTACATAGCTCTTGACAATCCCATTGCGGCCACCAAATGGGTAGACTCCATATTTGATAGAGTTAAGCAAGTAAAAGATTTTTCGAGAAGTGGACGGTATGTACCAGAGGTAAGGCGGAAAGATATCAGGGAGCTGCCATATGGTAATTACCGGATTATCTATAGGATTGAAAAGAAGGTAATATCAATCCTGACCGTAAGACACTATAAACAGATTTTGCCTATCAAAGACATTGATGGGTCTTGACGTTAACATTGATTGGCAGAACAAAAAGTTCCAGTTGACCCGTAAACTCGCAACTGAACTAATCGTTCGTCTTAAAATTTACTACTTGCAAAACCTATAATGAAATGAGAAACTAACAGTTATGAAAATAAAATATACATTCTGGAAAGAAAAAGGTGGTATGTATCTCGGGTTTCTCAATGATTATCCTGATCATTGGACTCAAGGTCAGGATTTGACAGATTTAAAAGCGAACTTACAAGATCTGTTGGTCACTTTCCGTTCTGAAGAAATTCCGGGAATCCGGAAAGTTGCGGAGCTGGAGTATTCATGAAAAGGATAGATCTAGTTAAACACCTCAGTCAAACGGGGTGTATCCTCTTAAGGCATGGAGGAAGACACGACATCTATCATAATCCAGTCACAGGTAATTCTGAACCAGTCCCAATAATGCCCATAATTTTTAAATCACGGTTATAGGGAAGATTAATGACCAAACAAATAAGAGAGTTCCTCTATCAGACTTTGATACTCGTATCCGGCAGCGTCCTGTGCGCGTTTTCTGTCAAAGTTCTCCTGATGCGTCACAATTTGCTCTCCCATGGCACAACGGGTTTGGCCCTGCTTATATTTTACAAGTGGCCCGGGCTTGGGCTGCCGATGAGTGTTATTTATTTGCTCATTAACCTCCCTGTATTCCTTCTGGGGTGGCGGTTTGTGGGTCGGCGTTTTATCTTGTATTCAATGTGGGGCATGATTATCTATAGTGCGGCCTTATATCTTATGCGGCTGGAGCTGGATGTTAACGAGCCCATGCTGGCGACATTGGTCGCAGCCGCGATCTCCGGCACAGGGGTTGCTTTGATTATGCGCTCTTATGGTTGCGGTGGTGGATCGGATATCCTGTGCGTAATTTTGAATAAATTCTTTTCAATCACATTGGGCACAGGCGCGATGTTGATCAATGTTGTTATTTTAGGCGCATTGGTACTGGCGTTTCCCATCGAAAAAGTGCTCTATACCCTTGTCTTTATATTTGTCAGTGCCCAGTTCACCGACAAGGTCTTCCACGGCTTCACCAGGCGCCGGACAGCCATTATCGTCTCTGATCAGTGGCAAGCCATCACCGAAGCCCTCAACGCCCATCGGATCGGTGTCACGCTGCTCCATGGACAAGGGGGGTTTCGAGGCGAGAAACGCACACTGCTTTACTCAGTACTCACAGCCCGCTCTCTTCTTGTGCTCAAGCGAGTTGCCAAAAAGATTGATGAGAATGCGTTCATTGCTATTATGCAGGCTGACGATGTGACCGGGGTTGAGGTTGGCAACCAGCCGCACTGGTAGACCTTTGGTAAGGGCCTAAATCCGCGCACTGGGCGCGGAGTGAAGAAGTGCTAAAGTTCGAGAGTTCTAAAGTGAAAAAATGGCCCGTTGGCGCGAGAGCAACGTAGGTCCGGTTTCCAACCGGACATGTCCGATTGGAAATCGGACCTACTGAAGCCGCTTCGCCTTTGGTTTATGATAGCGGTGACGATGCTGGTGGACGATTTTCAAGGGCAGATTTTTTAATCGTAATCCGCCATCGTCGGCCAGCATAGGGTGTAGTAGCCGCTCTATGAGCGGCATGTGTCGCTCATAGAGCGACTACTACACTAAACCCCGATAAACGTTCGATAGACAACTTTTTAGAAAGAGCAATTAGTTTTCCAATGTGTTGCCGCATTTCATATTACAATTTAGCTTGCAGCAAAAAACACAAAAACCCATTCCCCTCAAGATGAACAATATGCGGGAATATCAGGCGCGAATCATGGTCAGAAGCATCTTGAATTTTCCGCGCGCCTTGAGGGAGTGCGGCTCGCCAGCCGGCATGATGATCAGTTCTCCTGCTTTAAGGAGACGAGGTTCACTAGAGATGGTGATGTCGACCTCGCCGTCCAGAACCTGGACCATTGCATCAAAGGGGGCGGTGTGTTCACTCAATCCCTGGCCAGCATCAAATGCGAAGACGGTCACGGTTCCGATTTTTTTGTCAATAATGGTACGGCTGACCACCGCATCCTGCTGGTATGCGATCATGTCAACCAGCACATGTGTTTTAACTGTGTTATTCATAAATGAATTTCCTTTCTTAGTTTAGTATCCGCATTTGAGGGGAAAGCTCGAATATTGCCATCTCCTCTCTCCTTTATTACCCGATTATCCGCCTCACCGCGCTCGGCCACCAGCTCGGCCATCTCTCCGGGTGTGATCTCTTCAACGCGAATGTTGTCAAAGTAGTAGAGACCGTTAGGCCAGTACGCATAGAGCCGGACTTTAAATTTCTCAATGCGCGGCGATTTCGCTGTGGGGTTGAAGCCAATCGAAAAGGTGCGCCACTCGGTTTTGCTGGGTTTGCCAGGTTCCAGCCGGGTCTGGTACCCATCCACTAGGGTTTTGCGCTTGGGATGGGTCAGAAATCCCTTGATCCAGATAAAGGGTTTACCATCGCCCTTGAAATCCACAGTGAGTTTGTAGTCCTGACCAGGCTTGGCTTGAATCAGCTCTGAATCCAGCATAACCCCCTCATTCCCTCCGATGCTCCCATAGCTATCAAGCGCGATCAGTTTTTTGACGGGCGCCTTGAGCGTCGGATCGGCCTTGAAGGCCTTGGCCCACTCCAGCGCCTGTGCGCGTTCTACCAGAGTGTCCATACAAACAATACGCCCGCGGCCCTCCTCCATCTCATAAAAGGTGGTCAGGCCATCGGCTGCCTCCCAATGCAGGGCGGTAATTTCGCCTTCATCTAACGAGCCATTTTTGACTAAATTCTCGCCTGCGAACGCCATGATTGCGCACAGCGCCAACACCGTTGAAATTGTAAAGCACTGAATAAGGGATATAAAATTTATTTTCATAAATTGGTTAGTATTCTCTCAGTTTTTATCACAAACAACAAGTAGTTTAAACCTATTATTGAAAAACCATAACATACTGGACATGAATGGCCAGTTGAAGTATCCTTATGCGCGCGTTGAATTTCTTTTCGCGTTTTATGAAACACTTTCGGCTCCGCTGTTACCTGCCAGTAAAAAACGACGGGGTAACTCGAAGGAACAAAATATGTTAAAGATACTTGTGGCAACCAGGAACCAACATAAGCTGGAAGAGATTCGACAGATCTTTCAGATCGCGAATCTGCAGCTGGTGGCAGCGGATGAGATCGCCGGACTGCCTGAAGATGTTGAGGAGGATGCGGAGACATTTGAGGGCAATGCCCTGAAAAAGGCGCGCGAGCTGTGCCAGGCCTCCGGGCTATGGACCATGGCCGATGACTCGGGCCTTGAGGTGGATGCGTTGGGGCTGGCGCCCGGGGTGTGCTCCGCACGCTACGCTGGCGAGGGGTGTGACCATGCTGCCAACAACGCCAAACTGCTGCGTGAGCTGGAGGGGGTTGATAACCGCCGGGCCCGCTTTCGCTGCGTGATTGCGCTCTGCGCCCCGGATGGGCGCGAATGGACGGTCGATGGCGTCTGCGAGGGCTCGATTCTGAGGCAGCCGTGCGGCGGGGGGGGCTTTGGGTATGACCCTCTTTTCGCACCTGAGGGATATGATCAAAGCTTTGCCGAACTGGACGCATCCGTGAAAAACAACATATCTCACAGGGGAATTGCGCTGAGAAAAGCGGCACCCCTGTGGGCTGCGATTTTTAAAAATTATGGAGTGTCAAAAAAGTATTGACGAGAGCCGCTTTTAGATATACAGTTAATCTAGTTTTAAAACTAAAAAGACATTGTTTAATTTTTACACATTGTCAGAAACAAAAAAGGATTATATGATTTACACAACACGACCACCTGTTAAGGTTGGCATTGCAGGTCTGGGACGTGCCGGGCTCGAAAAACATTACGCTCAGTTGGTTAAAATTCCAGAGCTGTTTAAAATTGTCGCGGTTTGCGACCCGCTGAAAGAACGGCGTGATATCGTGCGCGAAACACATCCCGAATGCCGCTCTTATCGCAGATATGAAGATCTGGTTGATGACCCTGATGTTGAATTGATTGATATCGCGACCCGTTCCGATGAACATTGTGAACACACCATTCAGGCCTTGAAAGGCAATAAGTGGGTACATCTTGAACGGCCTATGTGCTCCGACTATGAAGAGGCGATGGTCTTGCGCGCCGTTGCTTTGAAAGCTGGCAACCGGTTGCTTGTCAGGCAGAGTTACCGCTATGAGCCAGCCTTTATAAAGGTCAAGGAAATCATCGAATCGGGGGTTCTGGGCAATGTTTATAGCATTATTATGCGTCGTGGAACTTATAACCGCCTCGACGACTGGCAGGCGGTCAAGCGTTGCTCGGGCGGGGCAATGCTTTCGAAGGGCACCGCGTTTCTTGATCAGGCACTGCTATTGTTGAAGACCCCGCCAGTCAAGGTGTGGGCAGACTTGAAACGTGTCGCAGCGGTTGGCGATGCAGAAGACTACATGCATATCCTGCTGCGCAATCAGGCGGGGCTGACGGTGGATATCAAATACTCCGGAGGGCGTGTCAGCAACGATCCACTTTTCAGAGTCTGCGGAAGCAAAGGGGAGTTTACGCTGTATGAGGATCAGCCGGAGGCTTGTTTGAAATTTATAAATCCAAAGCAGGATTTGCCGCGGCGTCGGGCTTCGGTCAGAACTCCGCCTCTGAGCAGTGCTACGGAGCCGGAGCTGATCGATTGGTTGGAGCAGAAGGTTCCAGCCGCGACCGAGGGTGCGAGCGGGATGGATCTGATTTGGGTGCATGTTTTCAACGCGATCCGTGAGAATATCAATTATCCAATCACGCTGGACAGTGCCATTGAGGTTATGCGTCTGCTCGCGCTGCTCAAAAAAGAGAGCGCTTTTGTCTAAAGCAACTTTTTGGCAAGAACAACGCAGTTGCGCAGCGAAAAACTGCAGAGTAATTCGAATGTTGTAGACACGAAACTGCGACCAAGTGATCAAGTTGTAGGCGCTGCGGAATGCAAGAATTGTCGTTCGGTTAGGGTTGGGACAAGGATGGGCCCACCGACATGTTTTTAAGGGCCGACACCCATGTTTGTCTTGCCCTTCGGTAAGGGCCTAAGCGCGTCCTACGGAACGCTGCTGGGGTGGTGCGCCGCAGCGGATCGTGCGTTTGTCGGTCACAATCCAGTCGACCCTGATATCATGCGGCTCTTGCGGAATGGGCTGATCTTCAACCACCTGCCAGTCATGACAAATCCCAATCAGCCGGGTGGAGCTACGGGCCTCAGAGAGGATCCGGTCGTAAAACCCCGCGCCGAATCCAAGCCGCGCCCCATACATGTCGAATGCTAGTCCTGGCATGATAAAGGCATCCATATCCCAAGTCTGTACAGGTATCCGTAGTGCTGGTTCCCGCACTCCGAACGGCCCGGTGACAAACTTGGCGCGGGGGAGCAAAGCGCAGAGCTTGTAGGTTGAAGTAACTGCGTCCCAGACGGGAACGCTGACATTCCGCCCTGCATTCCAGATCTCGGCGATCAGATAACGGGTTGGAATTTCGTACGTTGTGCTGATATAGGTGGAGATGTTCCAGGCAGAGAGGAGCAGGTTGAGTTTGCGACTGGTAATCAGGGCGTGGGAGATATCTTTGCCTGCCTGTTTCAGCTCCGCTTCAGTCAGCTCATGCCTTTGGGCGCGCATTTTTTCTCTAATACTAGATTTATCCATGGTTTTAACTTCGGAGAAGTTCGAAAAACTGCTAGGCGAGTCCGCTGACCTTGCCGGTTGCAGTGTCAACATCAATTCTTCTAAAAGCGGCGTTGGAGGCTGTGCCGGGCATAAGTTTAATGTCACCCACCACTGGCACTACCAGGCCAGCACCTTGGTAAAGCAGAAAATCGCGCACTGGCAGTATCCACCCCCGGGGTCGTCCACGCAGGTTGGCATCGTGCGAGAGACTGTACTGAGTTTTAGCCATGCAGATCGGCAGATTGGCGACCTCCGGGTTGCTTTCAAATTGCACCAGTTTCGCAGCGGCCTCAGCGCTGTAGGTTACCCCATCACCGCCGTAAACCTCTCGCACAATCGTTTCAATCCGGCTACTCAACGGTTCGGTCAGATTATAGAGGAATTGAAAGTTATTGCTTTGATCGTCGCAGGCTTCCATCACTGTTTCAGCCAGCGCGATTGCCCCTTCGCCGCCCTTGAGCCAGTGGTCGGAGATTGCGAAGCGGGCGCCGGCACCCTCCGCAGCCCCTCTGACGATCGCGTATTCAACTGGTGTGTCGGTATAAAAACTATTGAGACAGACGACTGGGGTAATCCCTGAGCGTCTGACAATTTCAATGTGGGCTAGCAGATTCCCGCAGCCCTTTGTGAGCAACTCAATATTCTCGCTGGTGTAAGCTGGATCCAACGGGCGCCCGGCCTGCACAGGAGGACCACCGCCATGCGATTTCAACGCCCGCACAGTGGCCACAATCACAACCGCGTCTGGCTTGAGGCCTGAGCAGCGGCACTTTATGTTCCAGAATTTTTCATAGCCGATATCAGCGGCAAAGCCGCTCTCTGTCACAAGATAGTCGGTGAGGGTGACACCCAGCCGGTCGGCGATCACTGAACTTTGCCCAATCGCAATGTTGGCAAAGGGGCCGGCATGCACCAGAACTGGCTGGCCCTCAATGGTTTGCATAATGGTGGGGTTGACAGCCCGCACCAGCCAGGCTGTCATGGCGCCATCGACCTCCAGGTCAGCGGTTGTAACCGGCTGACCTGCGTGGCTGTATGCAACGATGATTTTACCGATCCGGCGGCGCAGGTCAGCCAGGTCAGAGGCCATGGCCAGCACAGCCATCACCTCAGAGGCGACGCTGATATAGAAGCCGGAGGGCATATGGTAGCCATCCATTTTGCCTCCTTGGCCGATCTCAATATTACGCAGCGCCTGGGCGCAGAAATCCATGGCCCAGCGCATCTGAATGCGTTGCGGATTGATGCCAATGCGTTTCAAGTGACTTTGGGCGAGACGCGCGTCATCGTAGTTATTTTCATGCTGCAGCCGGGCGGTGAGCGCGACCATCGCCAGGTTGTTGGCGTTGGTCACGGCGTCGATATCGCCTGTCAGCCCCAGCGAGAGCGGGGTTAGCGGCACAACCTGCGCCAAACCGCCGCCTGCGGCCGAGCCTTTGACATTAAAGGTGGGGCCGCCACTCGGCTGGCGTACAGTGCCCATGGCTTTTTTCCCCAGCTTGCCCAACCCCTGGACCAGTCCGATGGTGGTGGTGGTTTTACCCTCACCAAGCGCAGTGGGGGTGATGGCTGTGACATCAATATATTTCGCGCGTTTCACAAAGGGCCGCCGGAGCAACGCAGCGGTTTCAAGTTTACCGAGAAATTTGCCGTAAGGGCTCCACTCTTCATCGCTCAGGCCCAGCTCCGCCGCAATCGTTGCTATTGGACGCATCCGCTCTTCAGCCGCCTCTGCGATCTCCCAGTCTTTCATTTTCAAAGGATCAATTTTTTGCATAGAGATAAATTCCTCGCTCTGGTTGGCTCTACATATACGCCATTGTGTGCTGGTTTTAACAAGCTATGTATAATAGGAGAAATGGGCGTACGATGCCAGCTTGTTCTGTAATTTTTTAACCTTGCTTGTGTTTTCGCTTATCGTGTGGTAATATATTTTTCTTTAGCGATTTTGAAAATATCAGTGTTTGCACAGGATTGCATTATGAATTTTAAAGATGTTCTCTCACCTGAGAGGATTGTTTTCTTAAACAGTAGATCACGGGCAGATGCGATCAGCGACTTGGTGCCGTTTTTGTCAAATGTGCCTGGCATGCCCAACGCTGATAAAATGGAGGTTGCTTTCCTGCAGCGTGAGGAGATGATGAGTACCGGCATTGGCATGGGTATTGGCGTACCACATGTTAGAATGTTGGAGATTACAGATCTGGTGATGACTGTCGGCATTCATAAAAACGGCATCTATGATTATCCAGCCGCTGATAATTTGCCAGTCAAAATTGTGGCTATGATCGCGGCAGGTGTCTCGCAGCATGGGGAGTATATAAAAATGTTGGCTAATATCGTCACAGTACTGAAGAGTGCCGAAACCAGAGAGTTGATTCTTGCGACCAGTTCGGTGGACGAAATTTACCACATACTCTGCCAAGGTTGAAAAAAGTGGTGTCAATGACATGTTTGTCTTGCCCTTCGGTAAGGGCCCAGGTCCGCGCACTGGGCGCGGAGGTCGGCTGCGCCTTTTGTGCGGGTGCAACGTAGGTCCGATTTCCAATCGGACATGTCCGGTTGGAAACCGGAGCTACTGGAGCTCGGTTGCCTAATAATCATTTCCCAGATTTTGAAACTTGAAAGTCATAAAACCTGTTGACACCTTCACACCCGGTTATTCCGACATAAAAGGCTTCGGGAATAGTGGCATCTACATAACCAAACTTTTTGCCATTGCAGGAAACTATCATCATCGGGCCGGTTTTAGCTGGTTTGATTTCTACGGTTACAGTATGTTTTTTTTGGGGTTCAAAGTCAGCAAGCATAAAAGCAGTTTTTTCCCAATGTGGTTTCCCCTCAGTGTAATGGTGATGCCACACATTCAAACCTTTATCGTAAAGAACTATTTCAAAGTGATCCCTATGTTCTGGATTGCCTTTTGCGTCTTTGTCATACTTTGGCGTGATAACTAGTAGAGGGGCCATACGATGATCGAATGACATTGTACTGGTAATAATAAGGCTGCCGCGAAATTCTTTTTTAAGCAACATGCTAGTATAGGTTTCGCCTGCTAGCTTGCCGAGCATATCTTTGTTGGTTGCATCATCTGGAACTTTGTTGCTTATGTGATCGTCGTGGTGTTCCCAAGATCCGAGATGATCCCATCTTGGGCTTTTTACCAGCTGCCATTCAGAAGCATCCCATTTTCCTGGGGTGAAGTTGCATTGATATAAAACTTCCCTTGCATTAACAAAAAGTGTCATAAATGAGATGACGGGCATCAGGATATATTTCGTCCGTCTTTTCATTTTCTCCTCTTTAACCCTAATATAAAGAAAAATTATTGAACCTTAAGCCCTTGCCTTTCGGGCAAAGCCCGAAAGTCAAACTGCGGCGGCCACAATCTTGTTGTTCTCATCCAGACGGACAACCTTGGGTTTGTGAGTTAGAACCTCTTCCTCGCTGAGTGTACACCAAGTCATGACAATCAAGCGGTCGCCGATCTTACCTTTATAGGCGGCGGCTCCGTTTAGGCAGCAGACACCGCTGCCACGCGCGCCCACAATCGCATAGGTCTCGAAGCGTTCGCCGTTACTCAGATTGGCGATCAGCAGCTTCTCGTAGTTGACAATTCCAACGGCCTCCATCAGGTCCAGGTCAATGGAGAGGCTGCCCTCATACTCTTTTTCCGCCTGTGTCACCCGGATATGATGTAGTTTTGATTTTAGCAATTTGCAATACATTCTAATAACCCTTTAAAAACTAACCAAAGGATATTGTTTAATCCCCCTTTTGGCAAGAGCGCACTTTTAAGCTTTTCCCGTTTTCATTTGATTTTGTGCTTGTTTTAGCAGGTTAAAAAGTCCAAGATATACGCTCACTTTTTAAAAGAGGTGTCAGTTGGGCGGTTTAATGACTGTGCGAGCAGAATCGATATGTGAGCGGCTCAACCTGAGCAGAGCTGTGTTTGATGAGCGCAGTCAGCGAACGGGCTGAAACAAGTGTGTTGCCCGATTATTAATATTAAGGCAACAAGGAGCCTAAAATCATGCCAAGACCCATCCCGTTAGAGAAGATTCGTAATATCGGCATCATGGCGCATATTGATGCGGGTAAAACCACTTGCAGTGAGCGTATTTTATTTTATTCAGGTAAGAGCTATAAGATTGGCGAGGTGCATGACGGCGGCGCCACCATGGATTACATGGTGCAGGAGCAGGAGCGTGGTATTACCATCAGCTCTGCCGCAACCGCTGTCTCCTGGAATGGATATCAGATCAGTCTGATCGACACCCCCGGCCACGTTGACTTCACCGCTGAGGTTGAGCGCTCGTTGCGTGTGCTTGATGGAGCTGTCGCGCTCTTCTGCGCAGTTGGCGGTGTGCAGCCGCAGTCTGAACAGGTTTGGCGTCAGAGCGAAAAATATGAAGTGCCGAAGCTTTGTATGGTTAATAAGATGGATCGCGTTGGGGCAAACTTTTTCACAGTGGTCAAAGAGATCCGCGAAACGTTGAACGGTAACCCGGTGCCGATGGTTTGTCCGATCGGTGCTGGCGAGAACTTTGTGGGCGTGGTTGATCTGATGACCATGCGGGCTTTGATCTTTGATGAAGCTTCGAATGGTATGACAGTGCTGGATCAAGATATCCCTGCCGACCTGCAGGAGCAGTGCGAAGAGATGCGCGCGGAGATGGTTGAAAAGGCCGCTGAACAGGATGAGACGCTGCTGGAGAAATATTTTGAGACTGGTGAGCTGAGTATTAAAGAGATTAAAAAGGGTTTGCGGATTGGAACGATCAGCCGCAATCTGGTGCCCACCTACTGCGGAACCGCTTTTAAGAACAAGGGTGTTCAGCCGCTGCTGAATGCTGTTATTGATTATATGCCCTCGCCTTTGGATGTGGGGACCATCCGCTCTTCGGATAATCCGGATATGATCCGCGAACCCAAGGATGACGCCCCGTTTTCCGCTCTGGCGTTTAAAATCCTGACTGACAAACATATGGGTAAGATTGTGTTTATGCGTATCTACTCTGGAACAGTCAATGTCGGCGATACTGTTCTCAACAGCAGTATGGGCGAGAAAGGGCGCTTTGGACGTCTATTCCGCATGCATGCAAACCATCAGGAAGCACTTGAAGTCGCGCATGCCGGTGACATTGTGGCAGTTGTGGGTGTCCCTAAAACCCGTACTGGTGACACATTTTGCTCTCTGGAGCACCCGATTGTGCTGGAGGCGATTGAGTTTCCCGCGCCTGTGATTTCAATTGCGATTCGTCCCAGCTCTCGTAATGACAACGAGAAGCTCGGCCTTGCGCTACACGCTTTGGCACAGGAGGATCCCACTTTCGTGGTTAACTATGATCCAGAGACCAGTGAGACCATCATCTCTGGTATGGGTGAACTGCACCTGGAGATTATTGTCGACCGTCTGAGGCGCGAGTTTGCTGTGGGAGCTGAGGTTGGTCGTCCCGAGGTTGCTTATCGCGAAACTCTGCGTCATACGGTTGAGGGGGCATACAAGCACTCCAAGCAGACAGGTGGGCGCGGCCAGTTCGCCAATGTCTCCTTGAAGCTGGAGCCGCAGGATCCAGGACGCGGCTTTACCTTTGTCAATGAAGTTAAAGGCGGTGTGATCCCCACCGAGTATATTTCCTCAGTTGAAAAGGGTGTGATCAAAGCTATGTACGCCGGCCCTTGCGGTGGCTACCCGGTGGTGGATGTCAAGGTCACGGTCTTTGACGGCTCTTATCATGAAGTTGACTCCAGTGAGTTCGCTTTTATTGAGGCTGCGCGGCAGTGCTTCAAATCACTCTTCTTAAAGGCCAATCCGCAGATTCTGGAGCCGGTGATGGCAGTTGAGGTCGCTGTGCCTGAGGACTACATGGGTGCTGCAACTGGCTCGATCTGTCAGCGCCGTGGACGTGTTGACGGCATGGATGACAAGTACGGCACCAAGCTGGTGCGCGGATTTGTGCCGCTGGGCGAGATGTTTGGATATTCCAACTCAATCCGTACCATGACACAGGGGCGTGGTTCATTCTCGATGGTCTTCGAGCGCTATGAAGGCGTTCCCTTTGAACTAGCGGAGCAGATTATGGAGAAGCGTAAGGCCGAAGGCAAAGTACGCTGACCACTCTGCGGTGAGCTATATGCCAAAGCTGGTGAGATGCTTGATGTGCTGAGCCTGGAAGTGGAGAAGTTACAACGATCCTCCCAAACAGGCCATGGCTTTGAGCCATCAAGCTTTGCTTGCGCTATTTACTGTGTTTTTTGAAAGCTTATTCATGCAAATAGCTATAGCGCCATCTCCTGTTATATTACACGCAGTTCCAAAACTGTCTTGTGCCACGTAAAGCGCAATCATAAGCGCAAGCATTGGTTCAGGAAACCCAAGCATCGTCTCAAGTAGTCCTAAGGCAGCTATAACAGCTCCTCCCGGAACTCCTGGCGCCGCAACCATTGTAACACCCAGCATCATGATAAATGGAACCATAGATGTAAAATTAAATGTCATATTGTTTAACATCATTACTGCAATAGAACATGCGACAAGTGTTATAGTGCTTCCTGAAAGATGTATTGTTGCACAGAGCGGTATTACAAATTCTGCGATTTCATCTCGAACTCCATTTTTCTTGGTTTGGGCTAAAGTAACTGGAATGGTAGCTGCGGATGATTGTGTTCCTATAGCTGTTAAGTAAGCTGGTATCATGTTTTTTATAGCTTTAAAAGGATTTACTCCCGCCACTGCGCCTGCGATTAAAAACTGAATTATTACAATAGTCAAGTGAAGGATAAGTATTATAATAAACACTCTTGAGAACACTGAAAGTATTGTAGCTACTTGGCCCGCATGGGTCATGTTTGCAAACATGCCAAGTATATAAAGAGGCAATAATGGTATAATTACCTTGTTAATGACAAGTTCAATAATAACTTGAAACTCTTTCGTTGCTCTTTTTAATACATCACCTTTAAGAGCCGCAATCCCAAGTCCTAATATAAATGCAAACAAGAGTGCAGTCATAACTCCAAATACCGGAGGCATATCAATGGCAAATAGTGGCACTACTAGTGATTCTTCTGGATTTGTTGAGTTCAGTGCAAGACTTCCGGCTTTTAAAAAGTTTGGGAAGATTAATGAAGATGCAAAATAAGAGAGTGTTCCGGCCGCTAATGTAGAGCCATAAGCGATTCCTGTCGTGACAGCCAGGAGCTTCCCGGCCCCTAGTCCTAACTCTCCGATTCCTGGTGCTATAAAACCTACTATTATAAGTGGGATAGCAAATCCTAAAAACCCGCCAAAGATACCGTTAAAAGTGGCAAAGATTGCTACAACTTTTGTAGGCATGAGTTTACCGATTAAAATACCGAGGATTATTGCGATAATAAGCTTTGGCAACAAACCAGTTTTCTTTTTCAATATGTTCCCCTCTGTTTACGCGGTTTTACACACCTTGTTTATTAAATTAAAATATTAAAAATCTGTTAATAATTTTATACGTAAGGAGGCGGGGAAGTCAAGTGCCTTTAAAAATAAGTTAATAATCACTGCGCTTGACTAAAAACCTATACTATGAAAAGATATTCACCTTTTACGAAAACTAGGTTTGTCCAGTAAAAATCAAGGATAATGTGAGCGATGTTAAAAAAATCAAAAAAACAAAAGTCCGTAAGTGATTTAAGCATCACCCCTGATGAAGATGCGGTCACAGGGGCGACACCAGAGCCTCTGAAGGAGAGTGTCGCTCAAAACCCGGAACAAACTGAACCCAACGCAGGCAGCGCGGGAGAGCCGAAAAACACGCTCTCGGCTGAGGAGGAGGCGGCTCAACTCAAAAACCAATATCTCCGCTTGATGGCCGACTTTGATAACTATCGCAAGCGACAGGCCCGTGAGCGGGAGGAGTTTGCAAAACGCTCCAACGAACGCTTGCTGGAGGATCTCCTGCCAGTGGTTGACCACCTGAAGCTGGCATTGGCGGAAATCACCGATCCAGAAGAGCCCTTTTGCAAAGGAGTGAAGCTGGTTCATGATCAATTTGAGGGTGTCCTGAAGCGTTATGGACTGACTCGGATTGAGGCCACGGGCGAAACTTTCAACCCAGAGTTACATGAAGCCCTCTCCTATATCCCCTCTCCTGTTGTTCCAGCCAATCAGGTGATTGATCAATTTCGCTGCGGCTGGAAACTCTCAGGGCATCTGATGCGCGCCGCTCAAGTTATTGTCTCCAGCGGCAAACCTGATGAAAATGATGAACAAGAGGGTGTTTCGGACTAAAACAGCGCAACCGCATTGCGGGCTCAACATTTAAAGACTTATTTTATGGCTACAAAAAGAGATTACTATGAGGTTCTGGGCGTTGCCAAAGCTGCTTCAGGAGATGAGCTGAAAAAGGCTTATCGCAAGCTTGCCATGCAGTATCATCCAGACCGCAACCCCGATAACAAGGCGGCAGACGAAAAATTCAAAGAGGTCTGTGAGGCCTATGAGGTTTTGAGCGATACCCAGAAGCGGCAACGTTATGATCAATTCGGGCATGAGGGGGTGAAATCCGCATTCGGGCCAGGAGGTTTTGACTTTAGCCGTGACTTCACGCATGCCGGTGACTTTGGCGACATCTTTGAGACCATCTTCGGCGGCGGTTTTTCGGAGATGTTCGGCGGCAATGGCCGCCGCCAGTCACGCAATCCCAATGGCGCGCAGCGCGGTGATGATCTGCGCTTTGACCTGGAGATCGATTTTGAAGAGGCTCTGTTCGGATCAGAGCGCAGCGTTGACCTGAAAATCAACGACAGTTGCTCAACCTGCCATGGCACCGGCGCGGCCAGCGGCAGCGGACGCGAGACATGCCGCCAATGCAATGGCCAGGGCTTTGTGGTTGCGGGCGGCGGGGTTTTTCAGATCCGCCAGCACTGTCCGGTTTGCCGAGGTGAAGGTAGCATTATTAAAGATCCCTGCAAGACCTGCCAGGGCAGCGGCAGAGTCAAAACTCCGCGTCATATCAACTTGCGTATCCCTAAAGGAGTTGAGGTCGGCCAACGCCTACGATTGCAAGGCAAAGGCGAAAGCGGATTGCGCGGCGGGCCAGCGGGCGATATCTATGTTGTCCTGCATATCCGCGAGCATGATATTTTTGAAAGGCATGGCGATGATTTGGTCTGCACCGTGCCGGTTTCACCGATCACGGCCGCACTCGGCGGGGAAGTCCAAATTCCCACACCCGATGGCTTCGCCAGAATCAAACTCGCGGCGGGAACTCCTAATGGAAAAATTCTCCGGCTCCGTAACAAGGGGATGCCCACTCTTCGCGGACGCACCGGAGACCTGCACCTGCGCATTGAATTGGAAACACCGGCCAAACTTAACTCCAAACAGAAACAGACACTAAAGACCTTTGTTGAGCAGTCTTCAGAGGCGAACTATCCAGAGGCGGCTAAACTCAATAAAAGCATCGATACTTTTTATAAACGGCGGGATGCCCTGATCAAGGAGTAACCGGTTTTCATCGCCGCGCCGACACCAGAGGCTGTGCCACTGCGCGACACCATTCGTCAATACCTTGTGGCACCACCGGTTGCAGGCTGGTTGGTCGGTCCGGAAGGCGACTTCTCCGTCGGTGAGCTGAATCAGCTGCGCCAGCGCCAAACGCATTTTGTGAGTTTGGGCGCCAATATCCTACGGGCCGAAACCGCGAGCTTGTATGGACTCTGTGCTCTCTCATGTGCCTGGTTGTGAATTTTAAGATACTTTTGTTATTCGGCTTGTAATCTGTAAACACTCTGAGTATACTTCCAATTTACAGTACATAGGGCTTTTCTCGAACCACGCTTCTCGGAAGAGCCGAATTGTGGAAGCAGATATAACGCTATAAAAATAGAAAGGAAATCGTATGCAACTAAATCGTCGTCATTTTCTAAAGGGGGCTATTGTCGCATCTTTAGCAACATCGGGCTGCCAGAGTTTAGGCAGCGGAAAAACATCGAACGGGGCGCCAATGATGGGGTTTGCCGCTCCGGTGCTGAAAAAAGTGCGGGTCGGTAATATCGGTATCGGAGGGCGCGGCAACGCGGCGGTGAGCCGTCTGATGCGCATCCCGGGCGCGGAGGTCGTGGGTCTTGCGGATTTCCACGAAGAGCGGGTCACCAAACAACTTGCGAAATTCAAGGATAAGACACCTCCGAAACACCTGTACCACGGCTCGGAGGACGCATGGAAACGTCTGTGCGAAGCACCCGATATTGACCTGATCTATATCACTTCGCCCTGGGAGTGGCATGCGCCCATGGCTGTTTATGCCATGAAGTGCGGCAAACACGCGGTCTGCGAAGTGCCGGCCGCGTTGTCGATCAAAGAGTGCTGGGATCTAGTCAAGACAAGCGAACAGACGCGGCGTCACTGTATGATGCTTGAGAACTGCTGCTACGGATTCAACGAGATGCTGGCACTCAACATGTGCCGTCAGAAGGTATTTGGAACACTAGTGCACGGCGAGGGCGCCTACATCCATGAGCGTCTGAAATCCCTGATCGACCCCAAAAAATACGACTCTGACTCTTGGCGTCGGGCCTGGACGTTGCAGCACAACGGGAATCCCTATCCAACGCACGGTCTGGGACCAATCGCCAAATGCATGGACATTAACTGCGGCGACAGTATGGCACGCCTGACTTCGATGAGCTCTAACCAATTCGGATTGACCGAGTATGCCACAGAAAAATTCGGACCAGAGAGCAAAGAGGCCAAGATGGTGTACAAGAAGGGCGACATGAATATCACCTCCATCCGCACAGAGCTTGGGCGCACCATCATGCTGCAGCATGACACCACCAGCCCTCGCCCCTACAGCCGGCTCAATACCATCTCAGGCACAAAGGGCATCCTGGCGGATTACCCACTGCGCATCGCGCTGGGGCCGAACACTCACGATTGGCTGAAGCCAGAGGAGCAGGCAAAAATCGTCGAGAAATACACCCACCCTCTGTGGTCCAAGAGCGGCAAGGCCGCGCTGGCGGCCGGAGGGCACGGCGGTATGGACTACTTGATGGACTTCCGTCTGGTGCATTGCCTAATCAACGGACTGCCGCTGGACATGAGCGTCTATGATGCCGCCGCATGGAGCTGCATTGTCGCACTGAGCGAACAGTCGGTCCGCAACAACAGTAACGCAGTTAATATTCCTGACTTTACACGTGGTGCCTGGAAGACTACAAAACCGTGCGATTTCGCCGATATATAGTGCTGTAAGTGAAATGCCCTGCGCGACAACAAAAAGTTGATTACGACTTTTTGTTGTTGCCGTATTGAAAGGATCAGCTTATAACACACACAGATATTTACCGGCGGCAATTCTGAACACAATCAGCCAGACCGGGATTATGCTGCCGGGAGCTTTGCTGGAAAGGGTTGTTGCCAAGACGTAACGATTGTGCGATACTAAACTAAATTTTTGTCAGTGTTTTTTCCGCTGGTCAACCCCGTTGCCGCTTGCGCCACGGTGGCGCGAGGACGGGGGAGTTTGTCGGCAGAAAAAGGACGCTGATGATGTAGAAAGGTGTTACCATGGTAAAACGAATTTCTATTCCTGAGCAGGAATATCAGGAGCGCATTAAAAAGGCAGCGGCTTTAGTGGCGCAGAAGGGGCTCGACGTGCTGATAGTCAACTCAAACGAGGCCGACTATGCGAACGTACGTTATTTCAGTGATTTCTGGCCTCTTTTTGAGACTGCGGGTGTGGCCATCTCCCCTGATGGCAAGGCGGCACTCATGGTCGGCCCCGAGAGCGGCAAGTATTCAGCCGACCGGAGCATGATCCCGAACATCTTCCAGCTGATGGAATATCGCGAGTCGGCGGATCCCGCCTATCCTGAGTTCAAGGCATCGAAATTCACCGACGTGTTCCGCTCCATCGGGGTGACCGGCAAGAATCTGAAGATCGGTATCGGCGGCTATCTGGTCAGCAACCCGATCCAGTTGGCTGGCCTAAAGGAGAGCTACCCTAACTGCGAAATCATCCGCGCCGACGACATCATGGTTGCCCTGCGCAGCATCAAGTCGGAGAACGAGATCGCATGTATCCGCGAAGGATTGCGCATCACGGAGCTGGCCACAGAGGCCGTTATCAAGGCTTTGAGGCCCGGCGTGACAGAGCTGCAGATGGTCGGTGTCGCTCAAAAGACCATTTACGAGAACGGGGCGGAGTACGAAGGACTGCCCATGTACGTCTTCAGCGAAAAGTCGACCTGCCATGCGATTTCACGTTCGACCTACCGCGAAATCCTGAAGGGCGACATTGTTCAGCTGAACCTCTCAGCAAAGATATGCGGGTATTCGGCTGCCATCGGGATGCCTGTCAGCATGGGTAAACTGGTCGGACGTAAACGCGAGATCGTCGAATTCGGTCTCGAAGCGCACCGCTGGACCTATGACCAGCTCAGGGCGGGCGTGGAGGCTTCAGATGTTGCAAAACGCTACATTGAACTGTTCAAAGAGCGCGGTTATTACGACACGTACCTGTATGGACCTTGCCACGGCACTGGTTTGATCGAAGTGGAGTCACCTTGGATGGAAAGTACTTCCACCTATAAGCTGGTTGAGAACATGACGTTCCAGGTTGACACATTCGTTTCGGATAAGACGTTCGGCATCCGCTGGGAGACTGGCGTCGCGATTCGTAAGGACCGGGCCGAAATTCTTTCGAATCCGATTGGTAAGATTGTAGAGATCGACGTCTAACATAACCCATATATTCGCGCCGCCTGAAGTTTTCAGGCGGTGCCTCTGAAACATGTCGCCAATCGCGCAGCCTTATTCACTCACTATTTAATCAAACAACAAACGTTCACAAAAAGAAAAGGACAGCAGCTATGCAGAGCAAACAAACGCAAGGCAACCCAAGCATCGACGATGGCACAACTTTTGATGTTGTGTACGGTTTCGACATGGAGACAGATATCGGCTCATTCACCCCGTACTACGAGGGTGTGAAGCACGGTACGCCGGAGATCCTCCGAATTTTAAAGAAGCACGACATCCCTGCAACGTTCTTTTGGACAGGGCACGCGGCCGAAAACAATCCTGAATCGGTTCAGCTTGTCTGCGATGCCGGGCACGAGACCGGCTGCCACGGGCTGCAGCATGAGACGCTGGGCGACCCGCTCTTCCCGCTGCCCAACAACTGGCCAATCCTACCGTCCGAGGTGGAAGGCCGCCTGATCGAGGCCACCCGCATCGTGGAGGAGATCAGCGGTGTGCGTCCCACGAGCTTCCGTTGCCCGCGCCTCTGGGGTAGCACAAAGGTGCTCAATGTGCTGGAAAGCTTGGGCTATCTGGCCGATGCCTCGTTCCCGCTGTACTTCTACAGGGAGCCGTTCGCGCCTTACCACCCCTCCTCAGAAGACTGGACAAAGCCAGGCAACATGCGGATTCTGGAGATTCCAAACTTCTGCGATCTGAGTATGGAGAGCAACGACCCTTACCAGCGCGACCGCGACCAATGGCCGCTCTTCCGCACCGAAGGCGCGGAGGCCCTGATGGAAAAGGCCGAGAGCTTCATCGCTTATGTCCAAGCCCGCAAGCAGCGCCCTGTGCTGTGTTTCTATCTGCACCCCTGGGAGTTTTATCCAATGCCGCAGGGCGCACTCGATTTCGGCGAAAGCAGCGTGACACCGTTGCCGTTTATCGTGAAGAACTGCGGGCCGGAGGCTGTCAAGCAACTCGACCGCATGACCGATATGCTCAAGCAGCGCGGTGGGCGGTTTGTCACAGCGCAGCAGCTTGCTGAAGAACGGGAATAATCGCATCAGCGCAGGGGAGATTCGTAGCCGGGGTTTTAAAACGCGGAAACGGCCCTCCCCTTGTCTTCTAATAATAAAGCGATCCCAATCCAACCATTCGTTCCATGAGGTTATTATGGCACATGATTTTCTGACTCGACGCAATTTTCTTGCGACTACAGCATCAACAACAGTGGCCGCATACGGCATCTCTGCTGCAGGCACGGTGGCTTACGCTGCTTCTGCGTCCGCCCCATCGGTCGTCGAACAAGGTAGCCAGCGGCTCTCTATCGCGCAATTGCAAAAATGGGAGTCGCTTCGTTACGGCATGTTTCTACACTATGGTCTAGCCACGTTTGTGGAGAACGAATATCCTTCAGGGAAGGAGTCAGCGAAACTCTACGCGCCGGATAAGCTGGATGTTGATCAGTGGGTTTCTGTTGCGCGTGATGCCGGGATGAAGTACGTTGTATTAACCGCAAAACATGTGGCCGGACATTGCCTGTGGCCGAGTAAACACACCGACTACACCGTGGCTAACAGCACGGACAAGACCAATGTGGTGGAGAAACTCTGTCAGGCCTGTGAGAAGAAGGGCCTCCTGCCCGGCCTGTATTACAATAGCAGCAGCAATTATGACCGCTACGGTAGCCGAATGCTGTTTGATGAGGGCGTTAAATCGTGGGGTGAAATGTCCAATATCCCTAAACCCTCGGAGCGTCTGAATCCGGTCACGCCGTTCACATCGTCACTGTATCAGACCCTCATGACGGCCCAGATCACGGAGTTATTAACTCAGTTCGGGCCGATCGCCGAGATGTGGATCGACATGCCCGGCATCCTTGGACGGGGCTACCGAACCTTTCTTTATCATGAGATGGCTGAACTGCAGCCGGAAACCGTTATCATGATGAACAGCGGCAGTAGTGACTTCAGTGAAAACCGTGCCTGGCCGTCGGATCTGATCTCACTGGAAGGAAATACTCCGCCCAAAGGGTTTTTAAAGTGGCGCATGATCCGAGGGAAAAAACGCTACATGCCTGTTGAAGTGTGTCACAAGATCGGTGAAAAATGGTTTTGGTTCTCTGATGATGCACCGTGCTCCGACGAAGCATTGGTGAAATTGTACACTTCATGTCGAGCAGGCGGTGCAAACCTTCTGCTGAACGTTCCGCCGGACAATCATGGCCTGATTCCGAAAGAATCGGTGGAGAGCCTTATGCGCTTGCGAAAAAATGTGGGAATCTAAAGCTGCTTTCAGTCGCAACCAAATTAAGCTTTTGTGATATACATAGCCATTGTCATTAATCGCTTGTTTGTGTTTTAGACCCCGCAGCTTTAGTAAAAAACGCTTTGCGTTTAGAGAAACAGGTTAAGTTTTCGTTGTTTGAAATGGTAATGAAGCAGTGCAAGCATCCTGCTTGCAGATAAAAACAAAACTGAAATTTTTTTACTAAAAAAGGAGGAATGATGGTGCGTCAAGCAGTCTTGTTTCAGGCAAAACCAGGTATGGCCGCTGAATACCAGCGGCGACATGATGAAATTTGGCCAGACCTTAAAAAAGCCCTGAAGGACTATGGAGCCAGTAACTACTCAATCTACATTCACCGGCCGACTAACATGCTGTTCGGCTACGTGGAAATTGAGGATGAAGCGCGCTTCCAAAAAATTGGTGAAACTGAGATCTGTCAAAAGTGGTGGCAGTACATGACCGAGGTATTGGTTTGCGAAGACGACGCTAACCTCAAGGGCAAAGAGGAGGCTTTGGAAGAGATTTTCCATCTCGATTGAAAAAACAATGAAAGCAAATCAACTGATCAAACTATTTGCCAAGGCCGGGAAACGGGCTGTTTTGGTAGGAGACTCAGACGCAGGCGCGATCGTCGGTCTCGATCTGGAAGGCCGCTGGTTCGGTGTTCTGGGTGGTGAGGTTCTTAGCCGTGTCAACACCGAGGCGGTCTTGGGCCAATGTACGCGGGAGCAATATCTTAACCCAGGTGGTGACGGGCTTTGGCCCGCGCCTGAAGGAACTACGCTGGGCTATGAGTATTCGACGGGTGCGTGGCGCGTTCCGCCAGGGTTGCGGGCGGCTAGGTTTCATCTGACTCACTCCTCTAAACGAAGCGTCACGGTCTGTGCGGAGGTGGATTTGATAAACAACCAAGGCCTCGGGATTCCCACGCTTTTCGCGCGGCAGATCACGATATCGCCGGGCCGGAGCGCCGTGACCGTGCGGGTGATCGAAAGCATCACCTATCTCGGATGCCGTCCTCTGCGACGTTCAGAGTGCCTGCTGGCTCCATGGTCGCTCTGTCAGTTCGACTGCGGGCCGGGATGCGAGGTGGTTTTTCCCTGTAAGCGGAAAGCTGCGGTCTGGGATCTTTATGACCAGCCGAGCGATGGCCAGCGGACGTGGGGCAGCGGCATGTGCCGCACCCAGACAGACGGAACGCAACGCTACCAGATTGCCATTGACGCGGAAGTGCCGTGGATTGAGTTTCGCGACCCTCGGCGTGGTCTGACAGTACGACGGACAGCAGCTCCGCTGCCGCAAGGCCAATCTTTTCTCGATATACGCGACGCAGCCCCGGATGTCCTGCCCAGGAAAAAAGGTGTCCGGTACAGTGTTTACAGCGATTTGTCCGGCTTTATGGAGATTGAGGCCGCGGGCGGGTGCCCGACGGTTCTCCGTTCGGACGGTGTGATGAGTGTTGAAATATCTACAAGATTTGCGATAACGAAAGGATAAAAGTATGGAGCATTTTCTCGGTATTCTCCTGTTGGTGGCGGGTGGTTTTTCGGCAGCCAGTTTCTATGTCCCCTCCCACGCGATCAAAAAATGGACGTGGGAAACCTATTGGATCAGCCTCGGTTTTGTCGCGTGGATAATCCTGCCGCCGCTATCCGGGCTGATTACCACGCCGGATCTATGGACTATCCTGAGTTCGAGTTCGATGAAGAGCATTCTCGGAGCATACGGCTTCGGAGTACTGTGGGGTTTTGGCGGACTCATGAGCGCGCTGGGCCTGAGGTATCTGGGTCTCTCGCTCGGGCAGTCTGTCTGTCTGGGGGTATGCTCGATCGTGGGCACGCTGGTGCCTGCGGCCATCGACGGAAAAATCGGTCTGATGTTTACCACGCTGCCGGGCTTCGTTGTTCTGCTGGGGTTCCTTGTGTGTCTAGGCGGCACCGCACTATGCGGCTATGCGGGCATTCTTAAGGAGCGGCTGCTCACAGACGTACAAAAAAAGGAGTCTGTCCAGGAGTTCGCATTGGGCAAGGGGCTCCTGATGGCAGTGCTGGGCGGCATAATGAGCGCGAGCATGGCCTTAGCCTTCACTGCGGGCGCGCCGATCGCCCAGGTGGCGGTGGATGCCGGTACAGAGGAAGTCTTCAAGAACATGCCGCTGCTGGTCTTTGCGTTGGCAGGCGGTTTTACGACCAACTTTATTGCCACCATGCGAACCACCGCGAAAAACAAGGCATTCGGAGACTATGTGGTCAAACCCCGCAGCACCCTGTTCTTCAATTACTTCCTCGCGATTATCAGCGGGATCCTGTGGTATGGGCAATGGTTCAGTTTTGGCACAGGCACAACAAAACTGGGCGAGTACAGCTATGCGGGCTGGAGTATTTTCATGGCTGCGATCATCATCTTCAGTAACCTCTGGGGCTTGGTACTGAGAGAGTGGAAAGGGGTTGACACAAAGACCCGTTGGTATCTATGGTTGGGCATTACCGCGCTGGTTATTTCGGTTATCATGATTGGTGTCGGTGACGGACTCGCACGTGCCGCCTAGCAGTTTATCGGACTTCTCCGAAATTCGACAGACTGCTAGGTGTGGTTATAATTTCACCGTGAAACAATAAGGAAAAGGAGGCGGAACATGACAGTACAGTTTTTGAGACAGGCGGTCTTATTGTTCGCAGGGCTTATTGTTTCACGTGTGGCGCTTCAGCCGCCAAGGTCACTCTACCGGAAGGCAGTGCTCCGGCGGCACTGGCCGCCGCCCATTTTCCGAACCGCGTCTACGAGTTTGTCTGGCGCAACTGGAATGTTGTTGATTCGGCCAAGCTGGCGACAATACTGGAAACTCCCGTGGAGAACGTCACCGCGCTGGCCGCTTCCATGGGACTGCCGGCAGAGGTGGCCATCCCCTCCGCGATGAAAACGCGTGGTTATCTTACGGTGATCCGGCGTAACTGGCATCTTCTGCCTTATGAGCAACTACTGGAGCTGGTGGAAATGACGCCGGAGCGGCTGGCCTTCTGCCTGCACGAGGAAGATTTTTTCTGGATCAAGCTGGGAAGCCTGAAACCTAAGTGTACGACCTTGCGCTATACTCCGCCCGACGAGGCGGCCCGCCGTCGCGCGGCTGAGATCCGGCGCGTGGTCGAGAAGGATTTTGGCGTGGAACTCCGCCGTCCGATTGAGCCGCGTTTCGATTTCGTTCGGCAACTCGGCCGTCCCATGCCCAATTTTTCCGCACCCTCCCCCACAATAGAGAGACCCATCTCACTGCGGTTTGTCTATTCCTACCTTGCCCTCTTCGGCGATCCATTGCTGAATCCCCAGTTGGATCCGTATCCCGACGGCTTTTTACAGCGGCTCTCATCCGTGGGTGTCAATGGTGTTTGGCTGCACGTCGTCCTGCGCGACTTGGCACCCGGCGGAACGACTTTCCCTGAGTTTGGTGACGATCATGTCCAGCGCTTAACGAATCTCCGGGTCTTGGTGGAGCGGGCCAAGCAATACGGCGTGGGCGTGTATCTCTATATGAACGAGCCGCGGGGCATGCCCCACGATTTCTTTCAAAAACATCCCGAGTTGGCCGGCGTTAAGGAAAAAGAACTTACAGCCTTTTGCACGTCGCAGCCGACGGTCCGCAAATGGATGGCCGACGCGCTGGCGCATGTATTCCGTGAAGTGCCCGACCTGAGCGGTATTTACGCGATTACAGCTTCGGAAAACCTGACGAGCTGCGCATCGCATGGCCGCTGGCAAACCTGTGAGAGGTGCAAAGAGCGCAGCGATACGGAGATCATCGCCGAGGTGGTCGCCACGCTCGAAGAAGGCGTTCACCGCAGCAGTCCAAAGGCCAGCGTCATCGTGTCGGACTGGGGCTGGAAAGGCCACGGTGACGCGTGCGAAATCATCGCCCGCCTGCCGCCGTCGGTTTGGCTAATGTCGGTCAGCGAATGGGCCTTGCCGATCGAACGCGGCGGAATAAAAACCAAGGTGGGTGAATATTCGATCTCCGCCGTCGGCCCCGGCCCGCGGGCTTTGCAGCATTGGGCTGTCGCCGCAGAAAACGGAATTAAACAGGCAGCCGAAATTCAGTTCAACAACACCTGCGAAATTGCGAGCTTGCCTTACATACCGGTGATGGATCTCGTGGCCGAACACATCCACAACTTGGCACCGCAGAAACTCGACGGCATGCTGATCGGATGGTCGATGGGCGGGCATCCCTCGCCAAACTTCGAGCTTGCCCAGCGCTTGAACCGTGTGCAGGCGCCCAAGATTGACACAGTGCTGGAAACAATGGCCAAAGAACGGTTTGGTGCCGCGGGCGCCCCGCATGCGCGCCGGGCATGGACATTGCTGAGCGACGCTTTTCGCCAGTACCCATATCATATCAGTGTGATCTACAACTCTCCAGTCCAGTGGGGATCAGCCAATCCGATGTATTCCGTAAAAACCGGCTATAAGGCGACGATGTGGGGAATCCCCTATGACGATTTGGATGTTTGGCGCGGGCCTTATCCCCGCGAGGTCTTCGCAGCGCAATTTGAAAAAATGGCCGCTGGGTGGAGGCTGGGCATCGCAGAGTTGCAAAGCGCTGTGGAAAAAACGCCGTTCGATCAACGCAACGAGGTTCAGGCTGATCTGAGGTATGCCAGGGCGGCAGGCATCACGTTCCAATCCGCCGCCAACCAAGCACGGTTCGTAATTACCCGCGACGCGCTGGCGAAATCTCCGGATACACTGCCGCCAGCGGAACGCCAACGCTTGAGGAAAGAGATCCGGCAGTACCTGGAATCCGAAATTGTTCTGGCCCGTGAATTGTATACGCTGGTGTGTGAAGATTCTCGGATCGGATTTGAGCCGGCGTGCCAATATTTTTACTTGCCGCTAGACTTGCTGGAAAAGGTGGTCAATTGTCGTTGGCTGCAGGGGCAGTTCGTTGAGTAAGAGGGCTTTGTCCGCCGAATGAAAAACGGTGCTTTTTTGATGAAGTCAACGCCCCTGACGTTGCGGCCATATCAGCTTTTGTGTACGGTGTGCTCGCTGGACGAAGATGGCAATGATTCGGTGAAGCAATATGAAAAGGGCAGGCGGGAAATGATTAAAAAGCTCAACTTTTCCGCGAATAAGTGAATAGAATTCAAGAAAGGATCACAATGAAAAAATTACAACACATTATCACGTCTCTTACGGGGTGTGCGATTTTTACGGCTGCAGTATGTGCATCTGCTTTGGTGACGACAGCGCAGAATGTGCCGCAGGATCTCCCGCAGGACCCTGCGGCACCGCCCGCGCAGCCCGGTGATGAAACGTGGGCGTTCATTGACGACCTGAAAGCACCGCTGTGGGGCAATGGCCTCGGCTGGAGCCCACGCACGGTTGCGGCAGGCGAGGCCGACCTAAGCCGCGGTATCCGTGTCGAGGCAAAATTCCCAGACTCCGAAGGGTTACTCAAGACAGCCTACACCGATTTATCCGATTTCTGTTTAGCTGGTAAGATCGCGACAGCTGGCCCGTTCATCATTGAAACCGCAAAGGCTGAGACTACAGTGTTTGAGGCTTACCGGATCGAAGTGACGGCAAAGCGCTGCCGGATTCTGGCCGCTGACACAGAAGGCATCCGCCGTGGCATTTTCAAAGTTCAGGATATGATGCGAGCCGCGAGCGGGCCATTCTTGCCGCTGGGAACAACGGAACGCAAGCCGTTCATCAAGTCCCGAATCTCCCGCTGCTTTTTTGGCCCGATTAAACGTCCGCCGCGATTCCGCGACGAACTAATGGACGATATGGAGTACTACCCCGACCAGTATCTGAACCGTCTGGCGCACGAGGGAATCAACGGGCTGTGGCTGACTATCACATTCAAAGAGCTGTGCAAGACGAGTGTGGCTCCCGAGTTCGGCGATAACATCGAACGCCGGCTGAACAAGCTGCGGAAGACGGTTGAACAATGCCGCCGATATGGAATCAGCATCTATGTATTCTCAATTGAACCGACGGCGTGGGAGGCTGAATCACCAGTCATTAAACGGTATCCCGAGATGGGGGGCACCCCCTCAAGAGCCAGGCTTCCGTTCTGCCCTTGGTCTGAAGTTTCGCAGCGCTACCTGTATGAGTCGACACACTTTATTTTCTCTCAGGTTCCGCATCTAGGGGGGATGATCAACATTACCCATGGCGAACGCCTGACAAACTGCCAAAGTGCTGTTCCCGCTACCAGCAACGTACGTTCCTCGTGTCCAGTATGCTCAAAAAAAGAGCCGTGGGAGATCATCCACACAACGCTCAGTCCCATGGCTAAAGGCATGCATGATGCCAACCCGAACGCGACTTTCATCGCTTGGTTTTACATGCCGCAGGATGATCCGTTGGGCGACTGGGTCTATGAACTTCCGAAACACTGTCCGGAATATGTCACAATGCAGTTCAATTTCGAGTCAGGCGTGACAAAAGATGTGTTTGGCCGCGGTCGCAGGGGTGCGGACTATTGGATCTCGACACCAGGGCCGAGCAGGCGGTATGAGCGGCTGGCATCGTTTGCGAAAGTCGCCGGTACGCCCATGTCAGCCAAGATCCAGACCGGTTGCTCACACGAGGTGGCGACCATTCCCTTTGTCCCAGCACCCGGAATGCTCTACCGAAAATTCAGTGCGATGAGGGAGCTGGATGTCTCCCAAGTGATGCTTTGCTGGTATTTCGGCAATTATCCCGGGATTATGAACAGGGCGGCGGGCGAGCTTTCTTTTGAGCCGTTCCCTGCAACCGAGAAGGAGTTTGTGAGCAATTTGACGCGCCCCGAGTGGGGGCAGCACTCTGATGCGGTTGCACAAGCATTGAATCTGTTCGCCGAAGGGTACGGCCATTACCCCTTGGTTACGGAATTCCAATATTGGGGCCCCATGCACGACGGGGTGGTCTGGCCCCTGCTTTTGCGCCCCCAGGATGTCGGGTTGGCGCCAACATGGAAACTCGCGTGGCATACGGGCAAGCACAGTCAGCCGTACGCGCCGAGCGGCGACCGGATTGGCGAGGCTCTCGGGCAGGTGTACTCACTGTCTGAGGCGCTCGAAGAGTGCCGGGCGATGAGTGAACTCTGGGATAAGGGTGTAGCACTTCTCCGTCCTGTAGAGGCTGATCCCACCCTCCTGCCGGAGAGGCGGTTGGACATAGGCGTGGCCCGAGCTCTGGGCATCCAGTTCCGCAGCGGCCTGAACATTCTGAGGTTTTACGATCTGCGCGAGCGTATGATAAACGAAGCAGCTGCGAAGCAGCGTGTGACCCTCGGTGAGATGCGTAGCATCGTGGAGGCTGAACTGAAAGGCGGTGCTGAATTGATCGAATTGTGTCAGTGTGATTCACGTCTGGGATTCCATTCGGAAGCCGAAGGATATAAATATTTCCCGGAAAAAATCCGCTGGCGCATGAACCAGTTACAAGGGCTTCTCGACAAAGAAATCCCCGCGCTTGAGCGTGACCTCGCTGGCGGAACAGACGTTTTCGCAGAGTATTCTGGACGGGTGCCCACGGGACCGGTAATCCGCTCGTTATACCGTGCTGATATTGGGTCGCGGAACAATGATTATTCCGAAGGTTTCCCCGAAGGATTCGTCTGGCAGACAATAGGGAAAGCAGCCGCTGACGGCAAGGGATTCCGATGGACTATCTGCCACGATCGGGAGGCCTTTTACGTGGTCTTCGACGGTGCGCGAAAAGCCGATCAGATTGGGCTGATCCTCGAACCCCGCCGCGGATGGACATGCCTCAACTTTGCGATCACCGGCGAAGGTGAGAAGACGCCACAGTCGTTCCACCAAGCGTATGACGCGCATGGCCGCGAAGGGCCAAACGGTTGGCAGGGCTGGCTTCGTATGCCCTTTGTATCGATCGGGATGGCTCCGGGGTCGCCTCCGCCGCTCAGAATCAATGTACGGCACGGGGGAACCACATGGCTTCCACGTAAACCGTGGCGCCACAGGCTCCGGCTTTGCGGTGAGAATCCTGCGGATCTCGGCTGGTTGTTTTTTGATTAAAGGCAGAGCGTCTTTATAGGATGCCAACAATAGCCCGGAGACGTTCACAGATCTCCTGTCTTCTATTGCCGCCGCCGGATGCAAGGGGCTGTCTAAAGCATCTTGATCCGCAAATTACGGAACTGGATCTTCATTGGCTTTCCTGCGTGCATCTGCAGGGTGATGAAACCCTTGCGCGGTGTGTCAGGACGATAATCCTCAAAATCAGAGGTCAACATGCCGTTGACAAATATCTTGATTGAGGGTCCTTTGCAGATAATCGCATAGCTGTTCCAATCATCGGCCTGGAAAACTTTTTTCTGCAGCTCATTGCTGTCAGCGAAAACCTCGGTTGTTTTTTCGCCTTTGTCATTAATCACGACCTTGGCGCCGCGCTGCCCCACCAGATGCTGGGCGGGATGATAGAGAAAGCCGACGTAGTTGCCCGCACCATTCATGTCGCCCTGATACCCGCTGTCGCCAAAGACCTGGTTCTTGGCACGCACCTGTATTCCGGAATTAGCCTCTGGGCTTAAACGGAACTCCGCACGCAGCTCAAAGTCGCCGGGTTCGCCGCCTTTCCAAATCAGGTGACAGGTTTTTTTACATGGTTTATCCTCAAAACTCTGCCCCTGCAGGATGCCGTCCTTGGCTGACCACCAGCCATCCCCGCCGCTCCACTCCGAGAGATTCTTGCCGTTGAACATGGGCTGGAAACCCTGCTCAGATGCCAGCTTTTCATAAACCTTGAGCGCCGAGGCCAGAAAGGTCTTGTCCTCATCGCGCACAGCCCAGCTTTGCGCCTCTTTCAAGCGTGCGGCTTTTTGCTGGACCGGGATCGTGAAGTTCATCTCCAATTGACGCACAAAGCCACGCAAGGCGAGGATCTTCAAGCGGTCAGTCGGGGCGTTTTTTGCAAACCCGGCGGCATCATCCAGTGCTTCGGGGGTTTTCCAATCAACCAGGGAGCGGATAGCTGCCTCTTGCAGCGCTACATCGTCCTTCTTCGCCGCAGCTTCGCGGGCAACACCAAGCGCCTGCTCGTTTGACAGCGCAGTGAGAACAGCGAACAAGGCGCGTTTCGCCTCGCCGCTCGCCGCATCATAGGCGGCTTTGATCGGATTCAATGCCACAGGCAGCAGTGTCTCGCCGCTCAGATGCACAGAGTCATTCTCACGCACTTGGACACTCTTCTCAACGCCGTCAAAAAGATAGATCAAGCGCAGGGCTTTGACTTTACCAGGTGAAGGGTCTTCGCTGAACCCATCCCAGCGGCAGAGTCGGCCTGACGACTGGATGGTGATCGAGCCAGCATCCACCAGCTTCTGTACGTTTTCTGTGACATCTTTAGTCAGGTTGTTCTCAAAATTGCCGTAAACAGCGCTCTTCACAATAGTTTTGCCAGCGCGCGGACGCGCATAACGGGCGCAGAGCGATGAGAGCGCACGGATTGCTGTGTCATCAGCAGGTTTTTTGGTAATCACCGCTAGCAACGCTGGAATTTCGCACTCAGTGCCCAGCGAACCCAAACCCTTCACCGCCTCACTAACAATTTTCGCTTCGGTATCGGTTGTCAGTTTGACCAGCGCAGGCACGGCAACAGACATACGGCGGCGTAGTGCCATGTCAATGCCAGCCAGACGTGTCGCGGGGTCAGCATCGGCCATCATGGTCAGTACTGCGTCATCGCCCGCTTTACCGGCAAAGCCCATTAGCTGCTCTTTGGCGGCGTTGGCAATATCTTGATTCGCATCCGTCGCCAAGCTCAGCAGCGAAGGGATACCGGCTGGATCGTTAAGAGCTGCCAAAGCGGTCGCAGCAGCTAGGCGGCTTTCGAGGTTAGCGGCTTTCTCTCCTCCTGCCAGAGCGGCTAGGGCTGGGGTGGCTGCCCGATCACCACGCTGTCCCAACACGGTTGCTAAGGTTATCTGCTCGGCAGGCACCTTGGCCAAGGAGGCGGCAAAGCGCGCTGTTGCGCCTTTGTTCTCTGGGTAGTCCAGCACAGCACGCAGGGCTGCGTACACCATATCGGAGTCGCTGCTTGCGATTGCTTCGTCCCACAGCTTGAGGCCCGCATCGCCAGCAGTTACAATCTCGCCGCGGGTTGCGGCCAACCGCATGGATGAGGTGACACCCGCTTTGGCATTGCGAATATCGGCATAGCAGGCAGCTGCTTGAGCCGGAGCCGCGGCGGCAATTTGTCCGGCTGCCGTCAGGTAGGCCTCAGCCACATAGGGGTGCGTGCCGAGCGCACTTTTCAGCGCTGCCACGGCCTCAGGTGTTGCAAGCTTGCCGAGCGCCTGTGTTGCGGCAACGGCCACCTGCTGGTCGCTATTACGCATCTGTTTTATCAGGATCTTGACCGACTCCGCATTGCCGCGGTTACCCATTGATTGCAGCACACCAACCAATGCCGGGCCACTCAGCTCGCCAGCTGCTTTGCAGAGTAGATCTTCCACCGCCGGATCTGGAATCATCTCCAGTCCGTAGCGTGCGGCATGGCGCAGCTCTGGCCTACTCTCTTTTAGTAGCGCGATTAACGGCGCGATTGATTTCTCTGTGCCATACCAACCAAGATTCTGGCAGGCTGTGACCTTGTCGTTCATCGAAGTTTCAGCTTTTTGCAAGACCTCAAGCAGTTTGCTTTCGCTTTGCAGCGTCTCCTGATCCAGCTCGGCCACGGCCGCGAGTGCCGCAAATCCCATTACCATCAATACTGTTTTTCTCATTTCAAATTCCTTGTTTTTTACGGGTTTTGTATGTATGGGCGAAAAATTTTTCGCCCTTACGCCCTTACGCCCCTTTAGCAGATTTGCCATCCCTCGCGGGCGGCGCGGGAGCGAAAGCGGTTTGCCTGTTCATCGTTGACAAACTCCTCTTTAACAGTATCCCAGGTGAGATCGCGTTTCAGCCATTGCGCGATGTTGGCGCAATGTACTGTACTCATCGAGCGGTGCATCAGTTCAGGATTCGCCACTGTGATCGTGCGATTCTTAATGCACTTAAAGAAATCCTTCATAGGACCGACCACGTGGCCAGTGCGGGTGATGTAGTCCTGCAGGATCTTGTTATAATCCGCCAGCATGGCGGGGTTAGAGACCTCTGGACGCGCGTAACCGTCCGCGCAGGAGCACCATCCCTCGCTACCAACATAGCGCACACCACAGGTGCCGCGCCACCCCTCCTGCTTCTGAATCATGGTCACACCGTTAGCAAAAGGCATTGCCATGCCGTCGGCAGTCGGATTCGCGACATAAGGATAGTGAATCGGAGAGCTGTTCTGCATCCCCAGCGCATCGTGGCACTGGGCAAAGGTGTGCGAGCCCCACTCTCCAATCACGCTGGTATAGAAATCGTGCTGATGGTGCCAGCCACCAATGGTATACTTCAGGTTGAAAGGACGCCACGGGCAGGGCCCCAGCCAGCCGTCCCAGTCCAGCTCGTTCGGATCTGGCAGCGGCTGCTCCGGCAGCCACTCGCGGCTCATATTGACGTTACCCCAGGGCGCGAGATGCGCGTACACGGTTTTAACCTCGCCTAGGCGGCCTAGCCGCAGCAACTCATTGCAGACAATAAAATTAGCTTCGCTCAGGCGCTGCATGCCCGCCTGGTAAACGCGGCCATACTGCTTGGCTGCTTTAACTACCGCCTGCCCCTCCGCAATAAACATACTGGCGGGTTTCTCGGTGTAGACATCCTTGCCGGCCCGCATGGCCCGAATGGAGACAGTGGCATGCAGGCGATCACTGGTGGCAGTGAGGATGGCGTCAATATCCGGGCGCGCCAACAACTCCATCATGTCAAGATAGGTTTTGCAGTCAGTGTTGTTGTATTTTTGGTCAACCATGGATTTGATGGCCTCACGGCGCTCACGACGGACATCACAGATCGCGACAAACTGCGCCTGTTTATCAGGCAGAATCCAGCCTCGCAGGTCGCCGGTTCCGCGGTTGCCCAACCCGATGCCAGCCATTACAATTCGCTCACTCGGCGCCACGGAGCCGTCGCGCCCCAAAGCCGACGCGGGAATAAATGTTGGCAGCGCGACAGCACCGCTGAGTGCGGCCGCACGTTTCAGAAACTGGCGGCGATTCAAAGATCCTGCCCGTTTTTTTTCTCCACTTTCAATCATTGTGCCCCCTCTTCTCAACTCACTAGAAACCCTGCTGATAAACCGTATATCAGACAAACCTATCAGGTTTTTAAAGCATACCATAAATTACGGTGCGGTTGTCCAATAATTTTAAATAAATTAAATACTCGAACGGCACCGGCACTGAGTTGCCACTTGGCTTGCCTGTAACTCGCCATTTTGTCGCAGTTTCGTGTCTGTAACTCGGGGTCGGGGTCGGAATCGGTATCGGTATCGAAAAGCCTACTAGGTCGACCCCGATTCCGATACCGACCCCGACTCCGATGCGTTTGACCGTCGAGTTACCCCATCGTTTTTTCGCGGCGCGGCGGGCTTGCCTATAACTTCGTTGTTTTCGAATGATATATCGCTAGTTGCGCATACACAAGAATCACCGTTTTTTGATAAGGATTGGGATTACGATTAGGATTGTGATTAGGAGGGATGCACACCCTAATCACAATCTTAATCACAATCCTTATCTAAATCGGCTGCGGCATCGGTTGACGATAGCGGCGACGATGCTGGTGGACGATTTTTTAGAGCGTGGGCTTTAATCGTCAGCCGCTATCAGCCTGCCCGCCGTAGCAAGCGTAGCGCGAAGGCTGGGTCGCACATCATCGTCAACGGATGCCGCTCGGCAGGGCTTGCAAGCCGGCTTACATTTCAAAGTGCAGCGCATGTGTAGTAGTCGCTCTATGAGCGACACCGAACGGTAAGGCTTGCGCGCGGCCTGCAAGCTTCATCCTGGTTAAAACTGTAGGGTTGGCGACGGAAGCCAAGCAAAGATCATGAAATCCTATGGTGCGCCTTTGGCGAATAAACATCTGATACCCGCAAATTGCTTCATAGAAGCAACTCTACATCCCATGGCGCGCCTTTCACGAACTGAACCACAATCCTAGTCAAGCTGCGGCCGACGATGATGTGCGATGATGTTGGTGGACGATTGGGATCATGCGTAAATCGTCCACCAGTATCGTCGCCGCCATCGTCGGCCGATAGCGTAGCCAACCTCCCGTAGGTCCGGTTTCCAACCGGACAGTCCGATTGGAAATCGGACCTACGTTGCTCCCGCAATAAAAAGGCGCGACCTCTACACTCGCGCACTCGCCTTGCCTGTAACTCGGCCATTTTGTCACAGTTTCGTGCCTGTAACTCGGGGTCGGGGTCGGAATCGGAATCGGTATCGAAAAGCGCATAAAATCGATACCGATTCCGATACCGACCCCGACTCCGACTCCGATGC
>Ga0265294_10000695_pt1 | contig 45500 bp, 33 predicted proteins | sample MunlanPumphouse3_FD_192504 | JGI IMG/M metagenome (GOLD analysis project Ga0265294, IMG submission 192504) | Groundwater microbial communities from a municipal landfill in Southern Ontario, Canada - Pumphouse #3 | ecosystem: Environmental > Aquatic > Deep subsurface > Groundwater | place...
CTCAACGACTATAAGGCGTGCTTCCCAGGGTCCAGCCGCATCATACGCTTTGAAACTGAACGCTAGAACGGAGGGGTGAAACTAAAAACAAAGTGCAACCGTTTTGGCCCCCATGTCCAGTGATCTGGAGTCAGGTAACCAGGCAAGCCCGCCGCGCAACTGCGTCGTTAAAAAGTGATCAAGTTATAGGCAAGCCGACTGCGCAGCGCGCTGCGAAAAACGATGGGGTAACTCGAAGGTCCGCTGAATCGGAGTCCGGGTCAGTAAGAAATACTCAGTTTGCTAGCATCCAAGCAAAATGATATGTTGTTCTCCCTGCAGAAGGCAGCCTGACTTAATCCGCTTGCAGTGCAACCCGCGCCAGCGCGCGGCCAGCTTCGCGGCACTCGGCCAAGGTCGCGGCATCGGCGCTGAACTGACATACAATCGGAGCGCAGACAAACTCCATACCCATGGCCTGCATATAACCGGCAACTTCCTCACTGCCCTTGGCTGCCCATCCGTATGCGCCAAAGGCAACGCCGGTTTTTCCCTTGGGTTTGAGGCCGCGCAGATAGGTCAATGCGCTGGCCATACGCGGCATAATGCCCATATTCAAGGTCGCCGAGCCAAAAGCGACAGCCGCGGCATCCATGATTTCCGTCACAAATGTGGTGTTGTTATTATCTGCCATATCCAGCAGGTGAACATCGACATCATACTCTTCAGCACCTTCGGCGATCGCTTTGGCCATGTTACGGGTGCTATTCCACATACTGGTGAAAGCGATCACGACCTTTTTCGCAGGCTTGCTCACACGCCAGCCCTGATAGGCGGTCATGATCTCCGCAATATGTGAACGCCAGATCACGCCATGACTGGTCGCGATCATCCTAATCTTCAATCCGCCCAGCTTTTCGAGCGCTTTGTCAACCGGACGCTCAAACGGCAGCACAATATTGGCGTAATAAATCTTGGCCTCCTGCATGACCTCGCACATATCCGCCTCATCATCAAAACGGTGCGATGTGGCGTAGTGCTGGCCAAAGGCATCCATGGAGAAAAGGATCTCCTCCTCCACATAGTAGGTCACCATTGACTCAGGCCAGTGTACCATGGGAGTATCAAAAAATTGCAGTGTTTTACTGCCGAGCGAAAGCGTATCACCCTCTTTGACCACCAGAAACTTCCAGTCGCTGACATCAAAATGACGCGCCAATATTTCCTGGCATTTCGCATTGCAGACCACGACTGCATTGGGACAGGCTTTAAGTGCTGCGGGAAATCCGCCCGAGTGATCCGGCTCGGCATGATTACAGATGATATAGTCAACCTTATCCAGCGGGATCTGAGCTGCGACCCGCGCAAGAAAATCATCGACATACTGAACTTTCACAGTGTCAATCACCGCATTTTTTTCATCTTCGATCAGATACGCATTGTAGGTCGATCCGCGCGAGGTCACATAGCCATGAAAATCCCGCACATTCCAATCAACAAATCCTACCCAGGTCACCCCGTCAGCCAATTTATTTTTCACAAAAAACTCCTCTCAATCAATCACATTCAATAGTATAAAATAGTGGCACTAATTATAGCGTTTGTACGCTGCATCTTCAACTGCAATTTAAAGCTGGCGATCTTTCTCATACATGTCTCCTTGCTGAATTGTAATATGAAATGCGATAACACATTGGATAAAAAAATGTCCCATGCAACAATACCCCTCAACAAAAATCCTTCAAAAAAATTGGAGAAAGGTGAAGCCAAACGTCAGCGACAAAGCTGGCCTATTGCCCGGGGTCGGGGTCGCTATCGTAATGAATGATAGTACTACACCTGCGATAAGCCATGCGCACTCTTTACGGCTGCAAAACCTGCGACGAGCAATAGCGTCATCATTCCAGGGATTGCCAGTGCCCAGTCGCCAACGCGCGTGTAGGGCGTAGGCAGCGGCTGCGGCGGTATATAAACCTGGGTCAGTAAAAAGCCCGAGAAATCAGTGCTGCGGCCCTCGGATGTCAACTCACGCACACGTCCCACGGCATCGACCACACAGGTAATCCCTGAATTGGCGGCACGCGCCATCGGGATGCCGCACTCCACTGCCCGAAAAACCGACTGATTCAAATGCTGCTGCGGCTCAATTGAGCCGTTAAACCAGGCATCGTTGGTCATCAAAGCCAGCAAGTCCGCACCAGCGTTGCGCGACCTCCGACTAAGCGAGGGCAGGGTATCCTCAAAGCAGATCAAAGAGCCGACCTTGATCGAGCGCCCCGCTCCATCGGTCAAAGTGATCAAAGCGGGCTCTTTGCCTGCAGTGCAGCTGACACCAGTGGGCGCCAACCGCTGCAAAGCCGGAATTATTTTATCAAGAGGAATATATTCGCCAAAGGGCACCAGATGCTGTTTGTGATAGCGCCCCAGCACTGTTCCATTCGCGGCGAACATCCAGGCCGCATTGTAATACAGCTCGCCTGCCGGGGCGGATGCGGATCGCTCGGTTTTCTCGACCTCCAGCGCGCCGGTCAACAGCGCGCTTCCACTGAGGCGGGCTGCCTCGCGCACAAAGCGCATGGTTTGGCTGTCATCAGGGATTGCCCCAAAAATCGCGGTCTCAGGGAGCATCACCAGATGCGGAGCCGCTGCCGCCGCCAGCTTAATCTGCTCATGCATCAATTTCAACTGAGAGCGCATAGTCGCGTCATTATTGATAAAAACACAGGGTGTATTAGGCTGCACCAACGCGATCCGCCAAGCTGGCTGATATTTTTCGATTTGCTCCCAGCTCTGAATGCGCTTCATGCCCCAAGACCAAACCAGCATTACCAAGATAATCGGGGCAAGGCTTTCCGCTGAGGTTAAGAGGCGCGTGCCCCACTTTTTGGAGTAGACCGGCGTGTCGAGTTGAAGCACCTTGCGCGCCAGCGGCGCGGCCGCCCGCGCCACCAGCGATGTGAGCGCGCCGTTGACTGCCACAACCAAGGCCGAAACACCATAGACACCCACGACCGAAGCGGCTTGAATCAAAGCAATATTGCGCACCTGGCTGACACCCAGAAAATTCCAGGCAAAGCCGCTGAACAGCCACCCTCGAATATACTCGGCTCCCACCCACAGCAATGGATCAACAACCAGGATCAAGGCGATACGTTTGATTGAGGGGGTGTCATCGCAGTGCTGCCACAGCATACTGGAGCAAAGGGCGAAAACAGCTGTGTGAAGGGCGCAGACCGCCGAGAGCGCCACCTGCCCCAAAACCACTAGAAACCACGGTCCCCCATTCTTGATGATCGCCGGAAACCAGCTCAAACTTAAAACCCAGAAAATCAGCGCCGAGAAAAAGACCCACTTAAACGCTGACTTCGGCTGACAGTAGCGGGTGATCAGCATGAGCGGAACCAGCGTCAGCCAAGCACTGTCGCTCTGCGCAGAGGGTGGAAAAGAGGCCCACAACAGGAGTGAGCTGGTCAGGACGGCAATTATTTTTAAAACGATCATTTTTGTTAGGGGTTAGGGGTTAGGGAGTGGGAGGGGCTAAGGATTAGGGAGCGAGAGGGAGCTGGAGGCGATAGCGGATAACAATTAAAAATTCCGCCCTTTAAAAAATCGTCGATCAGCATCGTCGTCCGTTATTGTAAACCGGAGGCAAAGCTTCCCTCCGCGCCCTGCGCGAATCTAGCCCTGTTTCGTTTTGCGGGAGCCACCGGTTTGGCCGCGCCCCTTGCCACCGGTTTGGCCGCGCCCAGCGCCACTCGCTTTGCCTCTCTTGCCACCGCTGGTTTTGCCTTGTTTATCGCGGCTGCTTTTTTCTTGCCTGCCACCACCGCTTTTATTTTCAAAGCGGTTTTGCGCACTACCCGGCTGAGCCCCACGGCTGGTGCCACGATTACTTGCACCTTCGGATGAGACACCGCCGACAACTGCAAAATCGGCGCGCCGCTGATTAAAATCAACCCGCACCACGTAGACCTTCAGCAGCATGCCGACCTTATAAGTGCTGCCGCCGGCGCTCAGCGATTCATTGGCTGAGTTGAAGCGCACAAAGTTCTTGGAGAGCATGGAGATGTGTACCAGTCCGCCCATGGCCAGCGACGGGATATCAATGAAGACTCCGTAGTTGGTACACTTGGCAATCACAGCATCATACTCCAGCAATTTTTCATCATCGATCTGCTGCTGAAGAAAGCGGAATTTTTTGATCTCAATCAATTGGCGCGAGGAATCATCTGCCAACTGTTCGCGTTCGGTGGTCCATAATGCAATGGCATTCAACTCCTTCTGTGGCAATTTTCCGTTCTTAGTGACCAGAAAATCAGCAAGTTGGCGGTGTAGCACCAGATCTGGGTAACGCCTGATCGGAGAGGTGAAATGCGCGTAATACTTTTTGGCCAATCCAAAGTGACCGATGTTGTCGGCGGCGTAAACCGCCCGTTTCATGCTGCGCAGCACCAGCGTGTGGGCATGATACTTGAGTGGATGATTTTCAATCGACCTTAAAAACGCAGCTAGGTTTTTGGGGTTTTCAAGGTCACCAGGCTTGAAGCCGAGTATTGCCAGATTGGCCTGCAGCTCTTCGAGTTTCTCCTTATCCGGCGGCTCATGCAAACGGGCCAGTATCTTGATGCCACGTGTCCATAGCTCGGTTGCCACCGCCTCATTGGCAGCGACCATGCACTCCTCAATCAACTGGTGCGATTCGTCATAGGGGCGGATCAAGATTTCCTTCAGCCGCTTGTCATCGCCCAGCACAATCTCAGCTTCCGGCACCTCCAGATCCAAAGCTGCCAGCGAGAAACGGTTCTGGCGCAGTTGCGCGGCCAGAGTCCAAATCTCTTTGATCAAGCGTGAGGCCTCTGGCGGAACCTTCCCCATATCCTTCGGGCGCTTGTCTTCTAAAATCTCCATCGCCTGCTCATAATTCAAGCGAAGCTTTGAACAAATTCGTGATTTCGTGAAGCTGCGGTTGATCATATGGCCCTTGGCATCAAAGGTGATGAAAGCGGTGAAAGCGAGCCGTTCCTCATCTGGACGCAGGCTGCAGACCCCGTTGGAGAGCTGCTCGGGGAGCATTGGAATCACCTTGTCCACAAGATAGATACTGGTGCCGCGCTCCCGGGCCTCGGTGTCCAGTGCTGACTTGGGCCGCACAAAGTGGCCGACATCGGCAATATGCACCCCCAGCACACGGTTGCCTTTGGCATCGGACTTCAGCGAAATGGCATCGTCAAAGTCACGCGCAGAGGCAGGGTCGATCGTGATAATGTACTCTTGGCGCAGATCAACGCGTTTACCGGGGTGCTGCAATCGGCTGGCGACCTGTTCCGCCTCGTCAATCACAGCGACAGGAAACTCGCGCGGCAGGTCAAACTGCCGCATGACAACCTCGGTGTCGAGGGAAGGCTGGTCAGCCGGGCCGATCACATCCACAATCTCCCCCTCAGGTGAGATGTATTTATTTTCCCAGCTCGTAAAACGCACCACCACACGGTCAAATGGTTTGGCCCCATTCAGAGCGGGTACTAAAAAGTCTTTATGATAAACCGGATTCAATGGCACCACATAGAGAAACTTGCCAGTGGTGTGAAGGGTGCCGACCACGTCACGCGGCGTGCGCTCCACAATTTTGATGACCTTGCCCTTCATCTCGCCGGCATCGCGATAGAGGCGCAAAGTGACAACATCGCCGGGTAGCGCTGTACCGAGATTATCCTTTTCCACCCAGATCCTTTTGCCACTCTCCGTATCCGCAACAAAGCCAGCACCGTTGCGTACCATACGCAGTGGGCCAGTCATTAAATCCACCTGCTTTCCCAAGGTATAAACCTGCCCCTTGCGGATCTCGACAATCTGTCCAGAGAGCACCATCTGGCGCAGTGCCTCATGCAGCTGGTTGATCTGCTTGCCGCGTATCCCTAAAACATCACATATTTCTTTAGCTGTCCATGTGCTCTCCGGTTCAGATTCAAATAAATACTGAACAGCGACCATCTCTTTGTTATCTTTCATAATCTACCTCATTACATTCAATTACAATAATTTTAGCACATCTACGCTGGCAACTGCAAGAACCGGAGGTTAAAATGGTTGTCTAAGTTTCTTGTTTTTTGCGGCAGGAATTGAGAAAATAGCTGTTATTTACAACTAGAGAATTTTATGGCAGGCGAATATGTTTATAGCTTAATTGAACTCACCAAGCAGCACGAGAAGAAGACCATCCTGGAGAATGTTAATCTCTCATTCTTTCATGGTGCGCATATCGGTGTAATTGGCGCCAATGGCTCTGGTAAATCCTCCCTGCTCAAAATCATGGCCGGGCTTGACACCGAGTATATGGGTACATGCCAGATTGCCAAGAACACAACTGCTGGCTATCTGCCGCAGGAGCCAGAGCTTGACCCCACCAAAACCGTGATGGAGTGCGTCAAAGAGGGCGTGTCAAAATCGCTGGTCACGCTCGCCCGCTACGATGAGATCTGCGAACTGCTGGGCGAAGATCTTAGTGATGCGGAGATGGATAAACTCCACTCCGAGATGGGCCGCCTGCAGGATGTTATCGACGACAATAACCTATGGACAATCGACAACCAGATTGAACAGGCCATGGAGGCTCTGCGCCTGCCGTCCCCTGACACACTGATCAAGCCGCTCTCCGGTGGTGAGCGCCGCCGGGTGGCAATGTGCCGCTTGCTGATCTCCAACCCGGATGTCCTGCTGCTGGACGAACCAACCAACCATCTGGACGCAGACTCGGTTGCTTGGCTGGAAACATATCTCAAAGCATTCAAAGGCACCCTGATTGTGGTGACACATGACCGCTATTTTCTCAGCAATGTGACCGAGTGGATCCTCGAGCTCGACAGTGGCCGGGCCTACCCTTACAAAGGCAACTACGAAGCCTGGTTGGAACAGAAGCAGGAGGCCATGCTGCGCGAGAGCAAGCAGGCTGATTCGCGCAAACGTCTGATTCAAAGCGAGCTGGTTTGGATTAGAACCAACCCGTCGGGGCGTCGCGCCAAGAGTCAAGCACGCGTCAAACGCTATGAAGAACTGGCAGCGCAGCAGGTCGACACCCGTGAGGATGAGCTACGAATCAGAATCCCTCCTGGACCGCGACTAGGTGATCTGGTGGTTAAGGCTGACAAACTGAGCATGGGCTTTGGTGATCGCCTGCTTTTTGAGGATCTCAACTTTGACCTGCCGCGCGGCGGCATTGTGGGAGTGATCGGTGGCAACGGCGCTGGAAAAACCACGCTCTTTAAACTGATTACCGGCGAGGTGCAACCCCTCTCCGGCACACTGACTGTCGGCCCGACAGTGCTGCTTTCCTACGTGGATCAGAACCGCGATGCCCTTGATCCAGCAAACTCGGTCTATCAAGAGATCACTGGCGGCTCTGATTATGTGCAGCTCGCCAAGGACCAGATGATGAACGGGCGCGCCTACTGCAGCCGCTTTAACTTCAAAGGTGCGGAGCAGCAGAAACCGGTGGGAATCCTCTCCGGCGGAGAGCGCAACCGAGTACACCTGGCCAAACTACTGAGAAGTGGCGGCAACCTGCTGCTGCTGGACGAGCCCTCCAACGACCTGGATGTGGCCACACTGCGATCATTGGAGGACGGCCTCTGCGACTTCGGAGGCTGCGTGATGGTGATCAGCCATGATCGCTGGTTCTTAGACCGGATCGCCACCCACATCCTGGCTTTTGAGGGCGACTGCAGTGTGCGCTGGTTTGAGGGCAACTACGCTGATTACCACGCATTCCGCCGCAAGGAGCTGGGCGATGCGGCCGATCGCCCCACCCGGGTGCGCTTCAAGCCGCTGGATAGGGGATAGGGTTTGGGGTGTGGGGAATGGACAGCGGCCCCGAGTTATAGGCAAGCCCGCCGCGCGGCGCGCCGCGAAAAAACGATGGGGTAACTCGACGGTCAAACGCATCGGAGTCGGGGTCGGGGTCGGTATCGGGGTCGACCTCGTACGCTTTTCGATACCGATACCGATACCGACCCCGACTCCGACCCCAAGTTACAGGCACGAAACTGTGACAAAATGGCCGAGTTATAGGCAAGCCCGCCGCGCAGCTGCGCTGCAAAAAACAATGAACAATAGCCACCAATGAGAACCAACCTACATCAGCTTTTTCAGTTTCAAAAGAGTGGCGCACCGATCGTCTGCCTGGCACCCATGGCCGGTTTCACCGATGGAGCTATGCGCCGCATTGCCAGTCAATACGGTGCCGCGCTGACCTTCACTGAGATGACCAGTGCCATGGGTCTGCTACATGAGCGTAGCAAAACATGGCAGCTCCTAGAGCGCATGGAGGGTGAGGCCCCGGTTATTGGACATCTCTACGGCTCCTCGCCGGAGTCGCTGGCTGAGGCAGCCCGCAGGGTTGAAGAGCGCGGCGGCTTCGTGGGCATTGACCTCAATGCTGGCTGCCCAGTCAAAAAAATCATAAAGAACGGCGCCGGTGCAGCCCTGATCAACAACCCGCGACTGATTTATGAGATTCTCGCCGCAATGCGTCGATCGACAAGTTTGCCGCTCACTATCAAAACTCGCTTGGGCCCGTATCCGGGAAAAACCGCTATCTTTGAGATTTTGCAGGCCGCTGAGGATGCTGGCGCTGATGCGATTATCGTGCATGCGCGCTTCACCTCTCAGGGGCATGGCGGCGATCCTGATCTCAAGCTGCTGGGCGAGGTTAAAGCGCGTGCCACTATCCCTGTAATCGGCAATGGGGCATCCGCTCCGCCTGGGACGGCTGGCAAATGTCCAAAGAAACCGGGGTGGATGGGCTGATGGTCGCGCGCGCCGCGATCGGCAACCCCTGGATTTTTGAAGAGATCCGGGCTGCCCTCACCGCATCGGAACCACCCGAGCTTTATGACCCCACTCGAGGCAGGCCGCGAAGAGATCTCAACGCAATCCGTCAAGTCCTGATGGAGCATCTGGCTATCCAGCGGGAGTTGCTGAAGCGCCATCACGTACTCGCTGACCGAGGAGAGGGAGCAATGAAGCTAGAGCGTGGGTTGGCAGTCACATTCCAATGCAATCTTTTCCGCTACTTGAGCGGTTTGAAAGGCTCATCTTATCTGCGCAGCCATCTGCGGAATTTAAAGACTGTGGATTCCATCATCACGGCGATTGACAGCTGTATTGAACGGGAGTGGATCTTCCGCCAGAGAGATAATTTATCAAGTAAATCCTGTTAATCCTGTCAAAAAATTAGTTGTGGCTTTGCTCCAGCTTTTAAGGTGCGGCGCAATCCCATACCCTCCATAACCCGCCCAGCGTCCATATATAGATCTGCCAGCCCCAAGGCAATCTCTAGATTATCCCACTGCGTCAATTGGCAGGCGCGTTCCGCCAGCTCAATTGCCCGCTTATAATTTTTGTCGGGCCGATCTTTTCGCGCGAGTGCCTTGGCAAAAAGAAAAAGTGTCTGCGCATCTTCCGGGTTGGCCTCGAGCACCTTTTCGTACTGTTTGTCTGCCACCACATATTGCGCCACTGCCAGCGCCGCCTCGGCCAATTCCAGTCGATAATCGCTCTGCTCCGGGGCACCGACTACTGCTCTGACAAAATGTATGTATGCGCCCTGAACGTCATTGCTGGCCCTTAAACAGTAGCCCATGCCGTAATGCGCCTGCGGTGATCCCTCAGAGAGCGAGAGCAGATTTTCATAGCAACGAATGGCTCCCTTAAAATCACCGATCTTGATTCTGCGACGCGCCTCAAGCTCCAAGCTCTCCGAAAGTTGCACCAACAGCGCATCCTGTTGATTGATGGCCGCAGCTGCGCGCGCGTCGCGCATAGCCTCCTCTGAGCGCTGCAATGACATCTGTGTGACAGCGATCACAGCACTCATACGGGAGCTGATATTGCGAATGACTCTGTTTACTAACGACTCATAAACATCGGCTTCCAGCTCTCCTCTTAAAAACCAGCCTTTAAGGTCGAACTGCCGTGCTGTCTCAAACACGCCCGGCAACACGGGCTGTGCCCGGCTGTTGAACACAGCTGTGGGCGCCTCCCAAGATAGCTGCCACATCGGAGCACTACGACGCCCTTCAAGCCACTGCTCCACCCCTCGCTCGTCGCAGACCATGCTCGCCAGGCCATCGGCAATTGATAGTTTTCCTGCGCGCGCGAAATCTTTAAAAACCTGATCACGTTCAAACATCTGCACAACCGCCCCGGCATCCGCTGTGATCAAGGTGTGCGATCCAACTAAAACCCAGTCATGCGCTCCGGTGCTCCAAATCTGCATGTAGGGAAAAACAGAGTGCATGTTCCCGACCACCGAAGCAAAGGCCCTAAGCGAAAGACCGCGAGCATCAAGGTGCAACGCCACAATTCCGTTCTCGTGCAGAGCTTCGGATGCCCGATTGAAAGCCCGCTGGCTGAAGTAGGCGGCCGCTCCGCGCATGTATACCGGCTCTGGTGTCAGATAAATAAGATCGTAGCGATCAGAAAAGCTTCCTTGCTTTAGATTCTCCACGCGACAGCTGGCATCCCCGCACAACTCCGCGTCTTTATTCACCGCCCACTGAATCACAGCGCGGTCTGCGCCGCAATATGAAATGTCAACCACCCCGGCGCGGACTAGGAAAGGCGCGTAAAATCCGGCCTCAGCACCAGACAGCAAAACTCGACCGGCCTCAGGCCGGATCAGCAACGGCACGTAAGCATTTAATGTCCGGGCAGTGTGAAAACGACTGCCAAACAGCATAGGACGTCCGTCCAGTGCCAGAACAAATTGATAATCGGGGTCATCATAGAGTGCCGCAGTGTGGCGCAGAGTGCTGAGCTGAGCAACCGGTTTGCCGTATGCGAAGCCGGTATCGCGATATACCAACCTGCCAAAGGTTCCATCCGCCAGCACCCCATCCACCTTAAAAGCTGCGGTGAGAGACCACGCGCCAATTGCCAGCGCACCCATCAGAACCGCGCCCCCTTGAAGCAACCGACTCGGGTTGCGCAGAGCCACCAAAACAGCCGCCCCAGTCAACCCCAGCAACAGGATCAGCCAGCGCAGTGTCATGCCCGCGCCAACTGCTGCAATGCAAAACCCGCTAAACAGCCACCACCCTGCGGCCAACGACAGAGCGCTGCAAAGGCTCCAGGAGAGCGCAAAGGCCCGCGCCTGTGATCTGAAAGCCACAACATAGCCTGCCCCAGCCAGCAGAGCAGGGAACAAAATGAAAATTGCCGATGTCTTGAGCAATGTGATTAAATAGAGATCATAGGTGCGCGATGTTTCCAGCAGCATGCGCTGCCAGGTGCTGGACAGCCCATTCAAGGCACTCATAGTAAAAACCAGATGCCCGGCAGCTGCCAGAAAGATCGTGCAGAAAAGCGCAGTGTGCGGAGATTTGCCTGAGCCTCCAGAAAAGGCGAGTAAGGCGCCTAAAACCAGACCAAGACCAGCGACCCCCAGAAAAATCACCATCGTATTCAAGGTGCGGCCAGCCATCACATCCAGAACCCGTAAAAGCAAGCCAGCTATGCCACCCAGCAAAACCGAGCCGCAAATATAAAGCACCAGCGGTATTTTATTTTTTCTTTTTTCGACAGTATTGCGCATAACCGTAATCCTCATCTTAATCGCTCAGAATTCAGAATGACCTGGTGGCCTGGTGACCTGGTGACTTGGTGACCTCTGACCCCTGGCTCCTATTGCGCTTTTTTTGCTTTCACAATCTCCAGCATCTGTTTAGCGCAGCGTTCAACCACCCCCTTGCGGGCGGTGACCACCGCTGCGGCGCGGATACCCAATGCGCGGCGGGCCTGTTCATCCCCCAGTAGCAACTCCACCTGTTCCAGCAGCATCTCTTCCGCTGCGATTTGAATAACGCCATGGGCTTCCAGCAAGTCAGACATGACAGCTCTGAAATTTTCAATGTGCGGCCCCACTAGCACAGCCGCCCCGCACATACACGGTTCAATCATGTTCTGTGCGCCATGCGCGCAAAGGCTCTTGCCAACAAACACAATCTGCGACAACCCGTAAAAACCCATCAACTCGCCTGTAGTATCGGCCAGCAACACAGACGCCATCAGGCTGGTGTCGCCCTCTGGCGAGCTAGCGTCCCGACTCTTGCGCACACAGATCAATCCTGAGCGCGCAATATTATCCTCCACGGCATCCGCCTTTTCAAAGTGGCGCGGCACGATCACCAGCCTCAGCTGCGGATAATCAGGCGCAAGTGCCCGATAAGCATCAATTAATATCTGATCCTCTCCAGGCCATGTGGAGCCGCCCAGCAAAATTAGTTTGTTGGCAGTGACCCCATGCGAGTCTAGCCAAGCGCGCAGTTCTTCCTCTTTCTTGAGATCGCGGTGCGCCACATCAAACTTGAAGCTACCGCATATCTGGATGCGCCCCGCATCTGCGCCAGCAGCCACCAAACGCCGTTTATCAAGCTCTGATTGCGCCATAATCAATGTGAACATCCGGAAGATCGGGGCAAACCACCAGCGCAGCTTGACATAGCGGGGGGCAGAGCGATCCGAAACACGGGCATTTATCAGGAAAATCGAAACCTTGGCTGCCGCGCAGCAGTGAATCAGGTTGGGCCAGATCTCCGACTCGGTTAAAATCAGTGCCGCTGGCTGAACCAGCTTGACAACTCGTTGCACACAGCAGGAGAGGTCCAGCGGACAGTAGATCAGCACATCCTGCGCCCCAATCTGTTTTTGGGCTTGCGTCCATCCGGTGGAAGTGGTGGTGCTGAACAAAAACTGAATGGCGGGTGCCTGCCTGCGCATCTCACGCATCACCTGCCCTGCCACAAAAACCTCGCCTACGCTGACAGCGTGAATCCAGATGCGTCCTGGCGAGGCCTTCAGCCTTTGAACAACATCACTCGGCAACCGCCCAAAACGATCCCAAAAGCGCTCCTTGTATCCCCCCCGGCGCAGCATGCGCAGCACAAAATGCGGCAGCAGCAGCAGATAGAGCAGAGTAAAAACAGTATTATAAAAGAGCCAGCGCATTCTAATTCCAAGGTTAACGACTAACGCGGACGTTGTCCGCGATTCAGCGTGTTCTCTGTAAAACCATGCAGCCTAAAAGCTACCAATAACAAAACATTATACATTTTTTTTGCCTCTTGGGTAACCATTGAATTCTGTAACATCCACATTAATTCTTCATTACGCACAGAGCAGTCATTTTTTTGCACCTCACTCAAATTACCCTTGTTTTTTTGTCACGCAAATTGTATTATTTTCAGCTTGCTATCACCGAATATCAGTTGAAATAAAGAAGGCACAAAATGAAAGAAACCGCATATAACGCTTACACGACTGCGCAAAGACAATTTGACGAAGTCGCCGACATTATTGATTTAGAGCAACCTGTCCGTGAACTCTTGCGCCAACCAAGCCGGGAGTTCCATATCACCATCCCAGTGAAAATGGATGATGGCACCACTCAAGTTTTTAACGGTTACCGTATACAGCACAACGACGCACGCGGTCCAGGCAAAGGCGGTATCCGCTTCCATCCGCACGAAACAGTCGACACCATCCGAGCGCTGTCCATGTGGATGACATGGAAATGCGCCGTGATCGACATTCCTTTGGGCGGCAGCAAGGGCGGCGTGATCTGCGATCCGCGCAATATGTCGCTCGCCGAGCAGGAGCGGCTGTGCCGTGGATATGTCCGGCAACTGGCGAAAGCCATTGGACCCACGCTGGACGTTCCTGCCCCTGATATGATGACCAACGGTCAGCACATGCTGTGGATGCTGGACGAATTCGAGACCATTCATGGGGGGCGTTTTCCCGGCACAATTACCGGTAAGCCAGTTGGAATGGGGGGCTCGCTGGGGCGCACGGAAGCAACTGGTTATGGGGTGGTGTATAGCCTGAGAGCGGCCTTGGATACGCTAGATCTGGATATCGCCAAAACAACGGCCAGTCTGCAGGGTTTTGGAAATGTGGCGGAATACGCAGCGCGTTTTTATACAGAGCTGGGTGGCAAAATTATTGCAATCTCCAGCTGGGACAATCATTCAAAAAAGGCGATCACCTTCCGCAATGGCCAGGGCTTGGATATCAATGCAATGGCCAGCATCAAGGATGCTTTCGGAACCATAGATAAAGAGAGGGCGCAGCAAATGGGATGTGAGGTGCTCGACGGCGACCAGTGGCTGGCGCAGGATGTCGACATTCTGTTACCCTGTGCTCTGGAAAATCAGTTGACATCTGACACTTTCGAGAAAATCAGCGCGCAGGTGAAAGTGATTTGCGAGGGTGCAAACGGACCGACAACACTTGACTGCGATAATTTGATTAAGGCCAGAAACATCTATTTGGTCCCAGATTTTCTGTGTAACGCCGGCGGCGTCACCTGCAGTTATTTTGAGCAAGTGCAGTGCAACACCAACTATTTCTGGTCGAAAGAAGAGGTTTTGGAGAAGCTGGACTTCAAAATGACGACCGCATTCCGCGCTGTACATGACTTGGCACAGGAAAAAGGGCTGTATATGCGCACAGCCGCTTATGTGATTGCCATCAAGCGTGTGGCACAGGCTGTCAAGCTTCGCGGCTGGGTTTAAGGGGGCGCTGCGCTTTGTTTTTGCAACCACTGTGTGGTTGCAAATTCGAGGTTAAAGGCCCTTGGCCTGCAATCACACTCTTTTCGCCCATATCCTTGTGACCACCCAGTGGTCACTCTTTTCGTCTATGTAAAACAAACGTCGGCATCCGCTGCGTGCTTTACCTTTTATTCTCGTTATTGCGACCACTGTGTGGTCGCAATAATCTCCTCAAACCAGCGGCGCAGCCGCGGCTCACCCTTGCGCTAGCCGCTGCAGGACCACCTCGCGCATGGCCGCTTTGGGGGCAGTGCAACCAGTCCAACTCTCGAACTGGATCACGGCTTGGTTGACAAACATCTCCAGCCCGCTCACTGTGACCAGCCCTTTACTCTTTGCATCCATCAGCAGCTTAGTTGACAGAGGATTGTACACAATATCCATCACCCCTAACCCAGGGTGTAGCAGATCAGCAGGTACCACGCTTTGTTCCATATGCGGGTGCATTCCCACTGGCGTGGCATTGATCAGGATGGTGCTTTCCCCAACCACGCGGGCGAGTGCCGTGCCATCCATCAGAACTCCTTCTATATTCATGCCGCTTCTCTCGGCAAGATCGCATGTGAGCTGGGCCAACTCCTCGGAAGCCACGCCCATCAAAGTCAACTTCTCGGGTTTGGCGTTGAACGCCAGATCAAAGGCAATGGCGCGAGCCGCGCCTCCAGTTCCAATCACAACTACCCGACTCCCAGCTGGCTGCAACCCATTATCGAGTAGTGCCTGGCGGGCACCAGGACCATCACTGCCCAATCCGAGCAAGCACCCGTTATTGTTAATGATGGTATTGATCGAGCCAATGCCCTGATCAGCGGCGGAGATCTCATCCAAGCATGCGACCACCTCCACCTTGTGCGGGATAGTGACACTAAGGCCCCTGAAATTCTCCATCGCGCGCATACCATCAAGCACCCGCGCCACATTTCCAGGCTCCACCCGAAACGCCAGATAGACATAATCCAAATTTAACTCAGTAAAGGCGCGATTGTGCAAAGCCGGACTCATAGAGTGCGCGACGGGATTTCCAATAATCCCGCACAGCTGCGTTGACGGTGATAAGGTGGCGATTGATCTCATAACTCGAAATAGCATACACCACACTGCGCCAGAGCGTCTAGTAGATTCCTGAGTGAAATTAGTGTTCGTGGCTAATTCACTCGCACGTGGCAAGCCAGCGAGCCAAGCTCTCGATTGCACCATTAACCGTGGCCTTGTCAGCAACACAGTCGCAGTGTATGCCATAACGGTCGAGCGCATCAGCGGTGGGCTGACCAATGGTCAGAATTAATTTCCCTGCCAACGACTCGGCCCCTGCCTGCTCAACATAGGAGTCAACCGCTGAGGTGCTGGCAAAGAACACAACGTCAAACTCCGGCAACCTGGAATAGCGCACAAACTCATTTTTGTAGAGCAGCTCATCATCAACCAGTGCCCCCTTGCTTCGCAAAACATCGGCGAGCAAGCTCCCCGCCAGCTCAGAGCGCAAACGCAAAACCCGCTGGCCAGTGAAGTCCATCTCTGCTAAAACCTCGGCCAGCCCCTTAGCACTGTAGATCATGGGCGGAGTCAAATCAGGGATAATGCCATACGGCATAAATGCCTGCGCGCTGCCAGGTCCGCAGGTCATGATCTTTGGCAGGTGCCGCAGATCCACGCCCGACTTTAAAACCATCTCCATAAAGAAACGCACTGAGGCTGGCGAGGTTAGCACCAGCCAGTCATATGTGGGCAGCTCAGCCAGCCGACCCTGAATCTCAGGGCAGGGCAGCAGTTTGATCATCGGTCGGGCAAGCGGACGGCCGCCAAAATCAATTACGCGGCAAATCGCTTTCTCCATAATCGCCTCGCTGCATGTCAGCAGCACCCGACGGCCCTGCAGGGCACCGAGATCAATGCGGAACATCCCTTCCGCCGCCGCCCCGATTATCAGCAGGCCAGGATCTTTGCACTCTAATTCCGCTGGGGCAGCCTGCAACTCCGCCAGGCTCAGCCTGAGTACCTGCTGGTCATCCGCGCCCGCATTAAAGACAATAGCGACCGGCGTGAATTCATCCCATCCCTCGTCTAGCAGTTGAGTGGCCATGGCGGGCGCAACCTTGACTGACATAAAGAGCACCAGCGGCAACTGGATCCTAATCTCTTCTGACACACCAGCCACCTCACCGCCAGCCGCGCGCGGGGTGAGGGTGCAAAAACCGCGCGAACTCGTACGGCGGGTCAGCAGCATTCCGGTGCCGGTTGTGGCAACCGTCAGGGCGCTGACCCCCGCACGCACAGTGTAGGGCAACGAGAGGCGCTCCAATTCATCGGTTTCTTCGGCCAGCCGCCCGAACAACCCAGGGTCCCCCCCTTTCAAGCGCACCACCCGCTTGCCCTGCCGCGCATAGTCAGCGATTAAGGTTGTAATGAGAGGTTGAGTTGCACTGTGGTCACCGCAGCGCTTACCGACAAACACCCGTTCAGCGTGCTCGGGCAGAAACCGGAGAATTTTTCCATCCATCAGCACATCATAGAGGCAGACATCCGCACTCTGAAGATCCTTGACCCCGCCCCAGGTGCAGTAATCCTCCGAGCCCACACCCGCACCGACAAACCGTACGGCTTTAACAAAATAACTTCGCAAACGGAGCAGGCGACGGTCCTCTGGACTAAAGGTGACAGCCAGATAGCCCTGCCCAGGCGGCACAGGAAACTCGTTCAGCTCAATCCACTCTGTAATCCGTTCTTCCAGTGCGAGTCGCTTCAGCGCGGCACCAGCCATCAGGGCTGCGTCATAATCCCCTCGATCAAGCTGCTCCATGCGGGCAATAATTGAGCCACGAATCGGTTTTAAAATGGCATCAGGAAAGCGTTTTAATGCGCAAAGCTCGCGCCTATCACTGCTAACTCCAATGATTGGGTTGTGGGGCAGGTCAGCCAGAGAGCGACCCTCAGCCAGAACCCAGGCATCACGGGGGTCTTCGTGCCACGGCAGCCAAAACCAATCCAGGTCAGCAGATATGGGATGGGACAGATCTTTGGCGCTGTGAATTGCCAGATCCACCTCTCTCTTCCGCACAGCTCGGTCCAGATCACGGGTGAAGAAATCCGTGGGCGCGGACTTGAGGTCGCTGATGAGATCGCGGTCGCCAGGTGTCTCAATTTTCACCAGTTCAAAGCTGAAGACGGGAAATAGTCGCTGCAGTTGGGTTAAGGCACTCTGAGCCTGAGCAACCGCCAACTGACTGCCTCGGGTGCCGACTTTTAAAATCACTGTTTTCATGTCAGATTTCACCCTGCATGCTGTCGCGAATGTGTTCGTAATTATGGCGATGAGCCTCCGTGAAGGCTGCGCATATCTCGCGCACCTGATCGAGCGTACCGGTGTTGGCGCGGTACCAGTGTTTGAGCACATCCAGATCAACGATCTTTAGGTTTTCATCGGCGCGGACGAGCTGCGGGTCAATATTTCGCGGCATACCAAGGTCTATCATCATGACTGGCGAATCCTTTTTAAAACAATTCAGGTGCTGCTGCGCATTGATCAGCGGATGCTCCACATTCACCGCGCTGATCACGAGATCAGCCTTGGCTAAGGCTGTTGGCAGTTGAGTGAAGGGAAAGATTTGCACCAGTTCCGAGTCGTAAGTCTGGGGGATTTTTTCGTGATATCCCCAAAGGCAGCTCACACCCCGCTTGACAAGGGCTTTAATCAGCCCTTTGCCAACCACACCAGAGCCCGCCACCAGTACCTGTTTATCACTCAAGCGATCAATATGCTGATCAATAAAGCGCATGCAGACCTCATCGATTTCGGCGATATCCAGCAGCGGAGCAACCTCGCGGCGCACCTCTTTAGAGACCTTCAAGGCAGTGTCGCAAAGCTCCCGGATGATTGAACCTGACCAACCGCGCGCTGCTGCCTCCGCGACGGCATCCTTGACCTGCGAGACAACATGAAACTCGCCTGGGGTCTGCGAGCTAATGCCTGCAGTCACCTCACAGACATGCGCAAAGGCCTCATAACCGAACTTCATATAATAGAGATCTGGTTGCAGATGATCAAAACTCATCAGCCGCCGGAGAATCCCACTGGTAGTGGCCTCTTTGGCAATGGCAGCCACCAATTCAATACGATTGCAGGTGTTGAGAATAAAAAACTCATGCACCCCCCAAACCTGACTGATCATAGCGCCGATGGCCTCGCGCTCGCGCAGCAACAGATGATAGCCGGCCCGCCCCTCCTGACCAATTTTCTCATGGCTGGTGCCAAGCACCAACAGATCAGCGCTCTCGATGGAGTTAAGATGCTTGCGCAAATTATCCTTCACCAAGCGCGCCTGGCGGCAGGATTTACCGCTGGTCGAGACCGAAAGCAACAACTTGCCGGCGCGTAAGATAGCGGGCGTGACAAAATCGCCGTCCGGCCAATTGCCATCCGCACAGCAGCAAAACAAACCCGCAGCATTGGCGAGATTCAAAATGCGGCGGTTAACATGCTTGTCATCAGTACAGGCGAAGACCAGCGTTGCGCCGTACAAATCTTGATCCTCAAAAAGCCGCGGATAGTGCGTAATTTGAGCGGCTTCACGCAACTCAGTCAACTCAGGGACTGAATGCGGGCAAATCAAGGTCACAGTGGCTCCGGCGTCGAGTAAAAGTTCCACTTTGCGCTGTCCAACGCGTCCCCCCCCAACAACCACAACCTTGCGCCCCTCCAACATTGTATTGATAGGAAATGTATTTCGTTCTGGCCTGGATATTCTCATAATTTGGGTAAATTTTAACAAATTTTAAAATAAATCTCAAATCAACATCGTTAAATTTTTTAGCTGGCTAAATCGTAACTTCTCAATAACCCGCTTTGGAGCAGCCTTCCGTCTTCGCGCTTCGCGGCCACGCCGAACGACAGGAAGGCGGGTCGCAGCTATCGTCGGCCGAAGCCGCTCTATGAGCGGCATGCCGCATATAAGGCCGGCTTCGCAGTCAAAATTTGCAAACAACCTATTCGCAGGGCATTCTGACTCCTGACTCCTGAATTCTGAATTCTGAAAAGTTACACTTTTCACTCCATATACATCGCCCCTGTGGGACAGGCAGCCACACAGGCAACCAAGGTCTGCTCCTCCATATCATCCCAGTTGCGGCCTAACGGCGGAGCAATGCGGGCATCAAAACCGCGACCGTGAAAGGCGGGGGCGATTTTCTCGCTGCCTAGCAACTGCGTCGCACGCACACAGCGCCCACAGAGAATGCAGCGGGTGGAGTCAAACCGAAATCCCTGCGCTCCCTGTTCACGCGCCACCGCGCGTGTTGTGCCAGTCGCACTCCCCTGCCTAACTCCCAGCGCGCCGCAGAGGTCACGCAGCTCGCAGCTGTCGGGGCGTCCGCAACCACAGTGCAGGCAGCGTTTAGCCTCATAAACAGCGAGTTCGTTGTCAATCGGGCCTTGACCAGTGTACATCCGCCCCCCCTTTTCCTCAGCCAGCTCCAGCAGCACCTCATCGCTAAGCCCGGTCATACGGGAGCGGAATGCGCGCGCTGAACGCGCCTTGCGCGTTGGTTCCAGGGAGAGATCATCACACAGCTTTCGATGAATGGCGCAGATTGCGACCGCCCCGCCCAGCTTGGATCGCCGGCAGGCCTTCTCGCAGGCGGTATCGGAAAATTTGTCGCCGCAGACAAAGGGATAGCGCCGGGCAATCGTCTGCGCCTCATCCCAGCGGCGGGCAGCCACCAGCTGAAGCATCTTCTGCACCGGCAGGCCAGAGGGGCAAGCCATCTGACAGGGTGCTTCGCAGTCGGCCGGGTGGTCACTGAGCAGCAGCTCCAGTGCGGAGTTGCGGATCTCGGTCACCTTTTGCGAGTTTGAACTGAGATTCAATGACTCAATTGCAAGCGTGGCGCAGGCAGGCATGATCTTGCCAGTGTCGAGATCCTCGACCACACACACGCCGCATCCGCCGACAGGGTGGAGCCCCTGCTTGAAACAGAGGGTCGGAATATAAACACCTGCAGCGGTTGCAATCTCAAGGATGGTTGCACCTTCAAGGAAGTTTACTGGCTGGTTGTTGATTGTCATGATTTCAAAAACAAATGCGCACAGGCAACCGCATCGGAGAGAGCCTCGTGATGGTTCAATTTAATATTCAAACGTGGAAAAAGCTCCTCAAATGTCGGGGCATCACGGGTATCCGCTGGCCTGATGCCGTGAACACCGATGTTTCCGCCCCAATACTCGTTGCCGGGCGGTTGGATCAAAGAGCAGAAGGTGTCGATGATTTCACCGTTTTCCACCCGTACCAAACCAATGGCGCAGGCACTGTTGCGGTAACCAGTGGCTGTCTCAAAGTCTATTGCGGTAAATGTCATAGCAACCTTTTTTTGTACGTTTTTTATCTCACGCAGAGGCGCAGAGAACACAGTGTATTACTCCGAGAACTCTGCTCCATCTGCGCCCATGCCTCTTGCAGCAGATGCAGATAAATCTCATGGCCCTCTTTGCGTGGATGGCAGCCGTCGCCGAGCTGGAGCGCGGGCAGACTCCGCAGCTGAGATCATTGGTCTTCGCAATAACATTGTCGATACCGCCCCGCGGCTGAATCTTAACCGCTGGCTACTGTTTATACTCCGGTGCGGCACAAATGTGTGATGCACTTAAGATCGCTGCTGCCGCGCAAAGCGGCATGATTGATTTTTTATTGTCCTTGGCGCTCATAGAGCTTGACCTCGATACTGTCCAGCAGTGCCTGCCACGAGGCCTCGATGATATTCTCGGAAACACCAACCGTTCCCCAAACCCGTTCCCCATCGCCGGATTCGATCAGCACCCTGGTGACCGCGCTGGTGGCCCGCTCGGGGTCCAGAATCCGCACCCGGTAGTCACTGAGAGTCACTGCGTCAACCTCAGGGTAGAAGCGCACCAGTGCTTTGCGCAAGGCTTGGTTCAGCGCGTCCACCGGACCATCTCCCTCGCCGACAGTCAGAGCGGTTTCCCCTTTGACTTTGAGCTTGATGGTGGCCTCGGAGAGGCAGGGCGCATCTGGCCCGCGTTTTTCCACAATGCAGCGGAACCCCTCTAACTCAAAGAACGGCGTGTGCTGATTGAGCGCCTTGTGCATTAATATTTTGAATGAACCATCTGCGGATTCGTAAGAATAACCTTGTTTTTCTTTTTCTTTCACCGCCGCCAAAACAGCTTGGATTTGTTCTTTCCCGATTTTTGTAACATCAACTCCCAGTTCAGCGGCCTTCATCTTGACATTCGCTCCGCCGGAGAGTTCAGAGATCAGGATATGCCGTTGGTTGCCAACTGCCTCGGGCTGGATATGCTCAAAGGTGGCAGCGTTTTTCAGCACCGCATTCACATGCGCCCCGGCTTTATGGCTGAAAGAGGCCTTGCCGACAAAGGGCTGCCGCGGGTCATTCCGCTGGTTAGTCAGGTCATTGGCCACCACCGAAACCTTACGCAGATTTTTCAGGCGCTCGTGACCAACGCAGTGAAAACCCATTTTTAACTCCAGCAAAGGCAGAATGGTAATCAGATTGGCGTTGCCGGTTCTCTCCCCATAACCGTTGATTGTGCCTTGAACATGCCGGGCACCAGCACGCACCGCCTCCAGCGTAATGGCAACAGCCAAACCGCTGTCATCATGCGTGTGAATCCCAACCTCTAAGCCAGGAAATCGATCGCAAGCCTGGGATGTGATTTCAAAGGCCTCATGCGGCAGGGTGCCGCCATTGGTGTCGCAGAGCACCACTGCCGAGGCTCCCTCTTTGACAGCCGTAGCGAGGGCCTGCATCGCATAACCGGGATCGCTCTTGAAGCCATCAAAAAAATGTTCTGCATCAAAGATCACGCGCCGCCCATGCGAGTGAAGGTGCCCGACTGTATCGGCGATCATCTGCAGGTTGCCAGCCGCATCCGTGCGCAGCACATCCTTGACATGCAGCAGCCAGGATTTTCCATAGATCGTGACCCATTCGGTCTCAGCGGCCAGCAGCCCTTTGACCTGCGGATCATCCTTGACATCCATATTAGTCCTGCGGGTGCTGCCAAAAGCCACAATTCGCGAGTGACGCAGATTCTCCCTGCGCACATCTTTAAAAAATTTGCGGTCACGGGGGTTTGAGCCGGCAAAGCCGCCCTCAATATAATCCACACCCAAGTCATCCAATATACATGCCAGGCGCACCTTGCCGGTGTCGGAAAAAGAGACACCCTCCCCCTGCGCGCCATCGCGCAGCGTTGTGTCATAGGTAAAGACCTTGTCCATAATTCACCTCATCTCCTCTCAAAAATACTAAATCCGCACTCAGCGCGGAGGGAGGCTGTGCCTCCGGTTTACGATAGCGGCGACGATGCTGCTCGACGATTTTTAAGGGCAGCGTTTTTAATCGTAATCCGCTATCGCATGCCACGCCGAACAACTGGAAGGCGGGTCGCCCATTATCGTCGGACGAAGCCGCTCTACGAGCGGCATCTAACGTAGGTCCGGTTTCCAACCGGACATGTCCGATTGGAAATCGGACCTACATTGCTCCCGAAAAAAACGCGACCTTTTCGCTGAAAAACTCATCTGCAAGCAGGATGCTTGCACTACTCCATTATCACTTTCAACTCAATTTGGATGCGGTGGACGCCCATTTTTCACCTTAAAAAATAACGTCGCGCGTTCATTCCACTCCGACAAAGTTTGCGACAACGTTTGCGACAAAGTTTGCGACAAAGTTTACGACAAAGTTTACGCTTGCTCCGCAACGCGGAGCCACTTGATCTGAGCGAAGTCTCAGATCAAGTCTAGTCCCTACGCTGTAAAAAAGGCATGGTACAACGATTGCACCGCCTTGGTCCGCTGCTCACTCTTGACACCAAAAACCATACTGATCTCTGATGAGCCTTGGTTCATCATCTCTATGTTGACACCGCCAGCCGCCAGTGCGGTGGTGACCTTCGAGGCCAGCCCAACCGTGCAGTGCATCCCCTCGCCCACAACCACCACCATGGCGTGGCCGCGCTGGACCATTACGTCATCCGGAGCCATCTCAGCGCGAATACGCTTGATCACACGCGCCTCGCAATCAAGGTCAAAGTGCTTCTCACGCAGTACTACCGAGACATTGTCGATTCCTGAGGGCATATGCTCATAAGAAACACCTTCGTCCTCTAATATCTCAAGCAACCGACGGCCAAAGCCGATCTCACGGTTCATCATATACTTGTCGACGTAGAGACTACAGAAACCGTCTGCGCAGGCAATGCCAACCACAGCTCCCGGATCAACCCGCCGTGCCTGCATAATCATCGTTCCAGGCTCATCCGGCCGATTAGTATTGCGCACATTAATGGGAATGCCAGCCTTAACAGCGGGAATGACCGCCTCATCATGAAAGATTCCAAAACCAGAGTAGGAGAGCTCCCGCATCTCGCGATAAGTCATCGCAGGGATACCAGATTTGACATCCGGCACCAGACGGGGGTCCACCGGATAAACCGAATCCACGTCAGTGAAGTTTTCATAGACATCTGCTTTGACGGCAGCGGCCAGGATCGAACCGGTGATATCCGATCCGCCACGGGGAAAAGTGGCCACCTTGCCATCACGGGTGTAACCAAAAAAACCTGGAAAGATCACAATGTCATCGCGATTAGCCAAAACCCTATAAAGGTAGAGATACGATTCATCCAGCAACTGCGCATTACCAAAATCATCGTTCAAAAACATCCCTGCCTCACGGGGATCAACGTAGACCGCATTTGCGCCGCGACTTTGAAACGCCTGGGCCACAAGCTTAGCACTGTTATCCTCGCCCGCTGCTTTCATGCAGTCCAGAAAGATCCCTTTATGGCTCTTGTCCCCAGCCAGCCTGAATCTCAAATCTTTCTCAATCTCGGCCACAATCCCAACCGGCAGCTTGAGGTCACGCTGGATTTCAGCGTAACGCTCAATGATAGCCGCCAGGATATCGTCATACTCCCGACCGACAAACGCCTTGTTCGCGCAGTCAATCAGCATGTCAGTTACTTTGGCATCATCATCCCCGCGTTTACCTGGTGCGGAGACCACTACAATACGCCGCTCACTGTCAGAGAGCACAATATCAACAATCTTAGAGACCTGCTCGGCATTGGCCACTGATGAGCCACCAAACTTACAAACTTTCATAGCTTAAAACATCCGTTCTTTTGTTCTTCCGTCTCTGCAGAAGTGCCACTTACATGATCCGCAATTTAATCGGCATTTCACACACCACACCCGCTTCGTAGATCTCTTTCAAGGCCTGGTTGACATCTGACTCACGGGCCTTATGCGTCAACATGACAACTGGCACATAATCCTCTTGAACATCATCGCATCCATGCGCTTTTTGCGTTGCCCCAAGAATACTCACGCCATAACGGCCCAAAATATTCGTCATAATCCCCAATGAGCCAGCCTTGTCGGCCACCATCAGACGTAGATAATAGCGGGAGCTGATCGAGCCGGGACTGCGCATCACCAGCCTGCCATCGTTGGCCACATTGATCCCGCGCTCATAGCGGGCACCGCCTGCGACGATGTTTCTGGCAACATCGCCAACATCGCCGATCACGGTACTGGCGGTGGGCTCGCGTCCTGCCCCGCGCCCATAATAAAGGGTGTTGCCACTCAGGTCACCCTTAACCATCACTGCATTGAAAACATCGTTCACCGATGCCAACATATGCTTGAGCGGCACCAGTGTCGGATGCACACGTACCTCAACCTCATCGCCTGTGCGGGTTATAACGGCCAGTAACTTAATCCGATACCCAAACTCAGCGGCGTAGCGCACATCGTTTCCAGAGAGATGGCGAATTCCCTCCACCAGCAGTTGATCCATGGGAACATGAAAGCCGTATGCAATTGAGGCCAGGATCGCGGCTTTATGCGCTGTATCATGGCCGTCAACATCCAAACTAGGCTCGGACTCAGCGTAACCTGCGGCCTGCGCGTCACGCAACACAACTTCAAAGGAGAGGCCCTCATTCTCCATGCGGGTCAGGATATAGTTGCAGGTTCCATTGAGAATGCCGTGCATGCTGGTGATCTCGTTGCCAGCCAGCCCTTCACGCAGAACCCGCACAATTGGAATACCACCGCCCACGCTGGCTCCAAAATAGATATCAACCCCACTCTGTTGGGCTGCGCCGAAAATCTCATCCCCGCACTCTGCCAGTAACTTTTTATTGGCTGTCACCACTGATTTGCCGGCAGCAAAGGCCTCCAGCACCAAATTTTTAGCCACATCGGTACCACCAATCAGCTCAACAATGATCTGAATCTCAGAGTCAGCAATCAACGCGCTGGCATCTGCTGTCAGCAAGCCAGGATCAATTTCAATGCCCCGATCTGATTCGATATCCAGATCAGCCACTCCCCGCAGAACAACATCAACCCCCAGCCGCTGAGCCATCAACTCACGGTTTTTCAGCAGACCCGCTGCCACGCCGGCGCCAACTGTTCCAAACCCTAAAATTCCAACGCCAATCTGCTTCATCCATCTACCTGCTTTCATGCTTTTTATTGCGCAAAAAAATTAGCATCTATAATAAACAATCGGGGCGCCGCTGACAAGAACGATGTTGCAGTGCTGGAGACAGAATTCAGAAGCCAGAAGCCAGAATTCAGTAGTCAGAATTCAGAAGGTGAGTTGGCCATGACCGCGGGGAGCTTATCTGTCAGGCTGCTGCCGGGCAAGTCGGTTCGCGCAGCACAATACTGTCGTTCGGGCGGCGGGGTCACGGCCCGCATTGCATTGCACTGTCGCTTTGCCGGCGCGTTTATTTATTGGCTAGCAACTGCTGCTTGCAAAGCACTTGCTTATCTTGCTTAACTCCAGTGCAACAGCAGTTACGAACTTTCCGGCCCGTCTCCGCCAAAGGTTACGCCGCGGCACGGCACGATAACAGAAGTTAAAAGCCTAATTTTGACTGAATAAAGGCAGCGAAGTGCAACCGAGCTGACGGTCGGAAGAACTCACGGGCAATTTCTTTTTGCCCCTGTTTAGTCTTCGTGACGATAACTTTTCCCAGATACTATTAGCAAGCTTGATTTCTATATTGGTCAAGCCATAACCTTTTTTCAAGATTTGCACATTGGTAATTTTAAGAACACCACCACCATAAGAGCGTCCGGAAATTTCAGCGAAAGCCAATGAAAGCAATTTGTAGATGTTGATATTGGTCTGGATTAATTGAGATTTATCATGGGTTAGATAAAAATCGATCAGCGTGTCATTGTCATAAACACCAAACTTACTAAAGATAACCACTTGCTTTTTGCACTAGCAAATTTCCCTATTGCATTCCGGAGCGGGAGGGGGTAAATTGCTTCCATCGTTAACGGAAGTTCCGTGACGGCGCAACCTGAGTACTTACAAAATGAAATATCCCGCGAATAATGAAGTTCTGCTGCGTGATGTTGGTGGCGGGTGGCTTCATTTTCGCTCACCCCATAAGGTGCTCTGCGCCCACACGCTCGAGGATGTAAGGCGTGTGCTTGCGGAGGCCTCTTGTTGGGAGGGATGGGCCGCAGGATATGTAGGTTATGAGGCGGCTCCAGCCTTTGACTCCGCTTTTCCTACTAAAAAGAGCGGCATGCCACTTGCATGGTTTGCCCTCTATGATGCTCCTGAAAAATGCAATCTGCCTGAAAAGATCTCTGCTGGCAACGCTCGCTGGAGCTTTGATACTGACAAAAATACCTATGTCTCCCAGATTAAAGAGATTAAAAATTACATTCGGGAAGGCGAAACTTATCAGGTCAACCATACAGTCCGCCTCCGAACTAAGATTTCCGATGCTTGGAGTTTTTTTCTTGAAAACATGTCAGGTGCTGAGTTCAGTACCTATATACAGAGAGATGAACTGGCCATCTGCAGTGCCTCGCCTGAACTCTTTTTTGAGATTAATGAGGGTGCAATTACATGTTGTCCAATGAAAGGCACCGGAACAGATGCTGATACTCTGGCTAAATCCGCCAAGGATCGTGCCGAAAACATCATGATCGTTGATATGATTCGTAATGATCTAGGCCGTATATGCGCACCGGGAACTATTGCGGCGGACCCTCTCTTTGATGTGCAACCTTTTGGCCGTATCTGGCAGATGACCTCTACTGTGAAAGGGGAGAGTTCCGCCACAGTTCCTGAGATATTTACAGCCCTCTTCCCCTGTGCCTCTATCACGGGAGCGCCCAAACGTCGCACAATGCAGATCATTCAGGAGCTTGAATCTACCCCACGCGGCGTTTACTGCGGCGCGATTGGTTATATTGCTCCTGGACGCAAAGCCCGCTTCAGTGTCGCCATCCGCACGGTTGAGGTTGATCGTAAAACCAAAGATGCTGTCTATGGTGTCGGTGGCGGAATTATCTGGGATTCACAACCAGAAGCAGAGTGGAACGAGTGCGCATTGAAAACGGAGATTCTCGGAGGTGCAAGGCAAGCCTCTCGCAGAGGACACGCCGATTTATCAAATGATTTCCAGCTACTTGAAACCATGCTCTATGATAATGGAATTGCCTATCTTGAAGAGCATCTTCAACGTTTAACCGATTCCGCAGCTAAACTGAGATTTAAGCTGGATGCAATTGAGCTTCGTCAAAAAATTTCATCCATCTCCGGAGCAAGTCAGCGTATTCGGCTGCTGCTCAGCAGGGATGGAGTCATTACATTGGAATCATTTCCCTTTGCGGTTCAGAAAGAACCTCCGCGACGGGTCGCTTTATCCAGGGAGCTGGTTGATCCGAAAAACACGCTGCTCTATCACAAAACAACCCGTCGGGAGATATACAACAATGCCAAAGAGCCTTTTCCTGATGCCGATGATGTGATCCTCTGCAATATTCGCAGTGAGATCACCGAGAGCACCACCGCCAATGTGGTCGCAAGGATTGACGGTAAGCTCGTTACACCGCCATTAAGCTGTGGGCTGTTACCTGGAACAATGCGAACTGCGCTACTGAAACAAGGGGAGATTAGCGAGCGGGTTATCTCATGTAACGACCTTCAAAGCGCGGATGAAATATTTCTGATTAACTCCCTGCGCGGCTGGATGCCAGCCTCGTTATTGCTTACATAGGCAAGCCCGCCGCGCGGCGCGCCGCGAAAAAACGATGGGGTAACTCGACGGTCAAACGCATCGGAGTCGGGGTCGGGGTCGGTATCGGGGTCGACCTCGTACGCTTTTCGATACCGATACCGATACCGACCCCGACTCCGACCCCAAGTTACAGGCACGAAACTGTGACAAAATGGCCGAGTTATAGGCAAGGAGCGCGCAGGCGTGATAAGGCGTAAACTTTGTCGGAGTGGAATGAACGCGCTACGTTGTTTTTTGAGGTGAAAAATGGGATGTGGAAAGTGGGATATAATTTCCGTCCACCGCATAGCGGCGGACATACTGAAAGCAACACAGTATATCCGCCGCTATGCGGTGGATGATTTCGAAACAAGCCGCAAGCTTCATCCTAGTTGAAAATGTAAGGTTGGCTGCACTTGTCCGGCGTAGTTCCGCCATGCCACGGCGTAGCCCCGCTAGCGGACGAAGCCGGGTTGCGTGACGACTTGTCGGGCGTAGCTCTTGCGAAGCCTGAAGACGAATGAGCCAAACAAAGATTATGAAATCCTAAGGATGCGCCTTTGGCGAACAAACACCTGGTGTCTGCTAATTGCTTCTAAGAAGCAACCCTACATCCTAAGGCGCGTTTTTCACGATCTAGTCAAGCTACGGCCGACGATGCTGTGTGACGATGTTGGTGGACGATTGGGATCATGCGGGAAATCGTCAACCATCATCGTCGCCGCTATCGTCAACCGACCTCCAAAATCCAAAATCTAAACTCCGCGCCCAGCGCGGAACTAGTCGCTTACGCGCCTAAAGCGCGAACATCCTTCTGTAGGCCAGGGCCGCGACCCCGCCAGTGAAATCCTAGTCGGCCTCAGCGGCGTACGAACTCCCGCAACAGAGCGATCTCCTCCCGCCAGATATCCTCATTCGGTGTCTCAAGCACCAACGGAATGTTCTTAAACCGATCATCCTGCATAATCACTTTGAAAACCTCGATTCCAAGGAACCCTTTGCCCAGTGATTCATGCCGGTCGCGTCGCGTGTTGAGTTCAACCATGGAATCATTTAAATGCATCCCGCTCAGATAGCCCATGCCAACCACTTGGTCAAAATGATCCATCACACTCAAAAACCCATCGCGGGTGCGGATGTCGTATCCCGCGCCAAAGGAGTGCATGGTGTCAATACACACTCCAACCCGGGATTTGTCATCCACTCCATTGATTATGGCTTTGATCTCTTCAAAATCAGATCCCAGATTGCCACCTGTGCCAGCGGTATTTTCAATCACAACCTTGACCCCACTGCTCTGCGCCAGCGCTGTGTTAATCGAGGAGGCAACCCGGTCGCAGCCCTGTGCCACGGTGATTTTACGCAGATGACTGCCAGGATGAAGATTGAACATCGTTAATCCAAGCTGCTCGCAGCGCTGGATTTCGTCCATCAGCGCGGCCATGGACTTTGTGTGGGCCTCGTCATCAGGATTGGCCAGGTTAATCAGGTACCCAGCATGTGGCAGCACTTGCTTTGCTGTGAACCCGCAACTCGCCATGTTGAGTTTGAACTCATCAATCTCTTCGGCTGTATAAGGCTTGGCAACCCACTGCCGCTGATTCTTGACAAACATGGCAAATCCGTTCGCATCCAACTCGCGGGCTCTGAGTGGCGCGTTAAAAACTCCGCCACTGACCGATACATGCGCTCCGATGTAATACATATTTTCTCCTCTTGCGACTCAACTTTCAAACCCCAAACCCAAGGGTTTTGGGTTTAGTTGCTTAGGCGACTAAAAAAAAACAATTAATTGTTCTTTGCAAAAAGTTGTCTGTTTGTGAAATCATCTAATCCTAATATAGTAGTCGCTCTGTGAGCGACATATGCCGCTCATAGAGCGGCTACTACACCCGATACTGGCCGACGACAGCGGCGATGATAGCGGATTACGATTAAAAATTCCGCCCTTGAAAATCGTCAACCATCATCGTCGCCGCTATCGTAAACCGACGGCGCGGCTGACTTTCAGTAGGTCCGATTGGAAACCGGACCTACGTTTTTGCGAAACACTGTAACCGCTGGCCGTGACCGCGGTTAGCGCGGTCACGGCCAGCCGCCCTACAGATGCGACTCATATTGCGGCCGAACAGACGCTCTCTCCGACAAAGTTCGCGCCAAAGCTGGCCTGTTGCCCAGGGCCAGGCGCTATCGGAATCGGTATCGAAAAGCGGCAACGCGGAGCCACTTACCCCTCTCCCTGCGTGGCCACCGCAAACCGCTCCTGACCCGCATAATCCCGCTTGATCTCAACATCTATAAAACCAAACTCCTCCAACAGGGCAGCAACAGCAACCCCCTGCTCAGCACCTATCTCAAAAAAAACGCCACCGCCAGGCTTAACCACCATAACCGCGTCAAAGATCAGAGCGCGGTAAATGTCGAGCCCATCAGCACCGCCATCGAGTGCTATACGCGGCTCATGCTCAAGGATCTTACGCTCAAGTCCGTCCACAGTCTGAGACGGAATGTAAGGCGGGTTGGAGACCAGAATATCCACGCTGCCAGGATCAAACTCACCACACCCATCACTGCGGGCAAAATGCACTTTATTTTCCAGCCCAGTCAAAACGGCATTCTCCATTGCCAAACTCAATGCCTCCTGGCTCAGGTCGATACCGACAAACACCCCGCTGTCCAGCTCCTTGGCCAGTGAAAGAATAATGCAGCCACTGCCTGTGCCCACATCAACCACCAGCGGTTTAGCACAACGCGCCAGCGCCGGAGATTTAATCACAAGCTCAACCAGTTGCTCTGTCTCAGGACGTGGAATCAGAACCCGCTTATCGACCTTCAAAGTCAACTGCCGAAAATCCCACTGCCCCAGAACATACTGAATCGGTTCACCCGCCGCCACACGCCGCATACCGCGGCGCAGGGCATCCAGCACTCGCTGCTGCGGAACAACATCCGCATGCTGATGCAGATCCATCCGTCCGCAGGCGTATAACCTAGCTGCCAGCAGCTCCATGACCACATACGGATTCTCAATTTGACTGCGCCCAAGATACTGAGCACCCAGATCAAGACACTGACGTAGTGTCTTAGAACTCTCTTGCATTAATACCAATCCTAATCCCAATTTTAATCATAATCACAATCCTTATACAGGGAGGCCATGCCTCCGGTTGACGATGATGTGCGACGATGCTGGTCGGCAATTGGGAACATGCTGAAAATCGTCAACCAGCATCGTCGCACATCATCGTCAACCAATGCCGCTCATAGAGCGGCTACTACACCGAACGGCAAGGCTTGTAAGCTGGCGTGCGGTGAAACACGCAGCGCAATGCCGCTCATAGAGCGGCTACTACACCGAACAGCAACCCTTGCAAACGGCTCGCATTTCAAAGTGCAGCGCATGTGTAGTAGTCGCTCTATGAGCGACACCGAACAACAGCTCTTGCAAACGGCTCGCAATCCGCCCTACGCCGCACTGTAGCCGCGGGCCGTGCAGCCGGGGTGGCACTTTTATGGCCAATCGTCAAGCGTTCCGGCTCGCGAAGCACCACACTTTCATCCGCCGGCGCGACAAAGAAAGGCTGGACAACAAACCTTACGCAGCAGCCGTTTGTTGTTCACGCTTCAGCGTGCTCTTTGCTTTCTGCTTTCTGGCCGATTATTGAGAAGTTATCTTTAGAACGGCACGTCATCATCGGGCAGATCACCCATCTCTTCATATGAGACAGAGCTGCCGTCCACATCCAGCTGCTCAACCTTGAATGCATTCAGATCAACGTAGTAGCGCTCCTTGTACTCATTGCCCCGAATACCAAAGCTGACCTTAACCCGCTCCCCTGTTTTAAGTACATCCAGCACCCGCGCCTTCTCCTTAGTCAGGGTGAATTTGACATCCTGCGGATATTCTTCCTCAGAGGTGATCACAAACTCGCGTTTTGAAAACCCGCTGGGAAACGTCTGCTCATCCATTATCACCTTGATGGTTCCCACCATCTCATAACTGACACCAGCCATATCGCTCTCCTCTCTTTAAAAACCTATTATAAACAAAAAGGGGCAGGTTTTCAAACCCGCCCCGCCTTATTTCAATCAAAAAATGCATCGAGCGGTTAAACGTTGGTGTCTTTCGACACCTTCTCTTTTTCTGCATCCTCGTTTTTGATATCATCAATCAGATCTTTAACCTTCTGATTGGCAAGCTTCTCACCCTCATCGCGTCCTTTTTTAAACTCGCCAAGACTGCGTCCCAGAGAACGCGCTAGATCCGGCAGCTTGTTGCTCCCGAATAACAGCAGAATAATCGCCAACACTATAATCAACTGTGTTGGTCCGATATTTTGAATAAAACCCATTGGTGTTATCATAATTTATTTCTCCTTATATCAATTACCCCCGGTAGTGGCTGCTCACAGACCTTTTAGCCTCCAAGTCAGCCTCCCTCCGTTTGACTGTCTCACGTTTATCATGCTGCGCCTTACCGCGACAGACACCGATCTCAACCTTAACCCGCCCATTATGCGTCAAATACAATCTTAGAGGAATCAACGTCAACCCCTTCTGCTCAGTGGCTACCCGCAGCTTGCGGATCTCCCGCTTATGCATCAACAACCGCCTGGATCGAAGTGAGTCATGGTTAAAACGGTTTCCAAAGCTGTAAGGCGGGATTGTCACCTGATGCAGCATCAACTGACCACCCTCCACCTTAACATAAGCACCTTGCAAGCCCGCCTCACCATTGCGCACAACCTTCACTTCCGTCCCGACCAGCTCAATCCCGGCCTCATGTTTCTCCAGAATGAAATAATCATGCGCGGCACGACGGTTAACCGTTAAATTGCGTGACTTCCTTTTTGGTGTATCATCTGCCATAGAATACAATCAGCGACCGCACGAGGCTGCCAACCTTACTCCGACCAGCGTGTGTGCGCGTACTCGGCGCGAGCAATCGCGTCAAAATCAATCTCGGAGATCAACAAACCTTCAGCGATCTCGCGCAATGCGATATCCGCTTTATCCTCGTCCATTGAAAGCGGCTTCACATACGGGCGCTCGCCCCTATTCAGTTGTTTCACGCGCTTTGAGACAAGATTCACTAAGACCGGCACACTCGGTACACGGGCTTTCGCCTTTTCAATCAGTTCAATATTCACAAAGTTCTCCAATTAGTACAACAAGAAAGTATATAATTTTACGCTCTGAAGGTCAACCGCACAATTGCCTCTTTTTTTGACACGCTAAATTGTAATATGAAATGCGACAACACATTGGACAAAAAAAATGTCCCATGCAACAATACCCCTCAACAAAAATCCTTCAAAAAATTGGAGAAAGGAAAATCCACATTGAACAGCTGAATATTAGCCAGCACAGGCAGATTAACAATTACTACATTACCAACATATTTCTCTCTGCACTACTATCATTCATTTTCGTGTTTTTTATGCACGTTTTTTATCTCTCACAAAGGCACAGAGAACCTAGCGCAGCATAGCCGCAACCAATTTTTTATCTCTCACAGAGACGCAGAGGTCTCAGAGTTGTTTCAGAGTTTCCACCAGCAAAGACTCAAAGGCGTAAAGTTCGGGCTCGACGTTCCCAGTTTTCCACATTTTTCACCTCTAAGATTTTTCACCTTAAAATATTCTCTCAGTGCTGCGAAAAGTTCAGCTACTCTCTGTGTTCTCTGTGCCTCTGTGAGAGATAATAAACGTACAAAAAAAACAAGAATATGAATGATAGTAGTACAGAGAGTAGTAGTAGTAGTAGTAGTAGTAGTAGTAGTAGTAGTAGTAGTAGTAGTAGTAGTATATTCCTCCGAACTCTTCGCAGCTCTGCAAAAAATATTTTTAGGGTAAAAAACCTTAGAGGTGAAAAATGGGACGTGGAAAGTGGGATGTAATTTCCGTCCACCGCATAGCGGGCATACTGAAAGCAACACAGTATATCCGCCGCTATGCGGTGGATGATTGAGAAACAAGCCGCAATAAGGTCCAGTAAGCAACTTTTTGGAAAGACCCAATTAATTTTTTTGTGTTCTGATTTTCGATTGCAAACACCGCAGCGATCTGCTAATATAATTAATTCTTTTTTAGATTAATTGGAGTTGTAGCAATGATTAAAGTAAATGTAGAGCCTCCAAAAAGCGACCTCTCTCTCTCCTCTTTTTTCACCAAAAAGGATATCCTAATCCTCGGAGGGCGGATGTCGCGCAACGAAGCCATCCGTGCTCTGCTGGAACATCTGAGTCAAGCCAACGATCTCTCTGATCTCGAACTTCACTATCAGGCGATCATTGAGCGCGAGAACAACGGCAGCACGGTGGTCGGCGACGGCATTGCCCTGCCGCATGCGCGTCTCTCCAATCTGGACAAATCCTATGTCGGAGTCGCGACATCCCAGGAGGGCATCGAGTTTGTAGAGGGTGGTGAGCGGATTCACCTGATGATGATGATTCTCATTCCAAGCTCACAACCAGGTTTATATCTCCAGATGCTGCGGGCGCTGGCCACGATTCTGAGCATACCACAGACTGCCTCCAAACTAGCGGAGATGCAGAGTGTGGACGAAATCATGCGGTTTTTCGAACGTAATGGCCTGAGACTGCCTGACTATGTATGCGCAGCGGATATAATGCGCCGAGATTTCATCGCTCTCAGGGAGAATAACAGTCTGCATGCGGCGATCGACTGCTTTATCAGCAAAGACAGCAGTGAAATCGCGGTTGTAGACAAAGATGGCGATATGATTGGAGTTGTGAGCGCCACTGCACTGCTGCAAATCTGCTTGCCTGAGTACCTGACCTGGATGAGCGATCTCTCGCCAATTATCAATTTTGAACCCTTCACAAACGTGCTGCACAACGAAGAGCAAGCCTACCTGGCAGATATCCTGATTGAAGATTTTCCTTCGGTTCAGGTTGACGCGCCTGCCATCTCCGTTGCCAGTGAAATGCTCAAACGTAAAGTTTCAAGTTGCTACGTGCTTGATGACAAGAATTTAAAAGGGATCATCACCCTACCTAGTTTTCTAAGTAAAATTTTTCGGGAATAACATATATGCACTCTGGCTCCACCGCCCCAGCCAACCCATTCCATGCGCTCACAAAAATTGCAACCATGGCAGCGATCACAGCTTTCCTCGGCTGGGGAGCGTATGCCATTGGTATCGCACCGTCCAAGCTTCCGATAGTCGCTGTCTGCACTTTTACCGCGACTATCTGCACCACCTTATTTTTCTGGCCCCACCGTGTGGCGGTTGCGTTTTTAGGAATGGCGGTTCTGATCGGTACCCGGGCCATGACCTTAAAGGGGATGATGGAGGCCACTGAGCTTGATATCATCTTTTTTCTGATCGGAATGATGATTATCGTCGGCGCGCTCAAGGATCTTGGGTTTCTGACCTGGATCATCCAGACAATTATCAGCCAGAAGCGAATGACCGGCACAACCTTCACGGTCATACTGTGTTTTCTTTCAGCGATTCTTTCCTCGGTTTTAGGCGAGGTCTCATCCATTATCGTAGTGATGGCTCTGGTCTTTCAGGTTTGCGACACGCTTAAGATCAAAGCCACCCCATTTGTAATGATAGCAGTGCTGTGCACTAACATTGGATCCGCCGCGACCATGCTGGGCAATCCAGTGGGCATCTTCATTGGCAACAAGGCTGGTTTCACCTTTGGCCAGTTTCTGACTGGCGCAACCCCTGTGGCAATCGTCTGCGTCTTTACAACCCTAATTTTTCTGCACCTCTGGTATCGTAAGGAGATCCACGAGATGACGGTCAAGATGGAGCTGCACCGCAACATGAACAAAGGGCTGGGGCCGCTGGTGCGCCTGCCCTTTCGCCGTGGACTTTTTGTACTAATCGCGACAGTCGTTATCATTGCATTCCACCATCAGATCGAGACCGCGCTCCACCTCACAGGGGCGAACAACAAGAATGCCTTTCTGATTATGACGCCTCTGATTGTCGCGGGATTACTGATGATTTACCGTCCGCAACGCGCCCGCAGCTATGTGGAGCATGATGTTGAGTGGTGGACACTGATCTTCTTTATGTTGCTCTTCGCGATTGCCGGCGGCTTGGCTGCGCAGGGAGTGACTGCAAACATGGCCGTCAAGCTGAGCGAGGTGGTTACAGGTGGCCCCAAAGCCATGCTGCCATTGGTCCTGTTTATCAGCTCAATTGGCTCCGCCTTTGTAGACAACATTGTTTTTGTGGCTGCATTCACCCCCGTGATTCAGTCACTTACCGCCACCTCCGCCGATTATTCAGTGCTGTGGTGGGCACTGCTGTTCGGGGCGTGTTTTGGCGGCAACATCACCGCTATCGGATCAACCGCCAACATTGTCGCACTTGGTCTGCTGGAAAAACGTGGCCATGCGCATGTAGCCTTTCTGGAGTGGCTCAAAGTCGGAGCGTGCGTTGGCTTGCTCACTGGCCTGATCGCCTGGGGGATGCTCTCCTTTTTGCCACTGCCACATCCGTAAGTTCAGACCTCCTGATCCGGTCTGTTAGGATTGTGATATATGAAAATTACCCTAAAATGCCTCCTTGCATCATTTTTCCATACATCGACGTTACGCCAACTGCTTCACCAGCCGCAGAATGGCGTTGAATCTTTGATCCGCCTGTGCGCCTTTGATCAATGGAATACGGTCATTGATCAGAATCGGCTGACGTTGGCCGCTTTTAAATAGATAGAGCTTATCCCCCTTTGTCTCAACCCGCCCCACCCCTTTACCAGCGGCTGTGATTCGCAGCTCACACATTTTAAACACCCGCTCAGCCGCTGCCGGCAGACGACCATAGCGATCCTCCACCTCTTTCCGCAAGGCCTTGACCTCAGCTGCGTCAACTGCCTCAGCCAGACGTTTGTGCAGCTTCATGCGGTGGCCCTCATCCTCCACATAGTTGTAGGGCAGACATGCCGAGTTTGACTGATCAACCAAGCCCGGCGAATGGCTGAGAAAGTCGAGGTCCAGTGCAACATCAACCAACAACGGCAACTTCTCCCCCTTAAAGCGCGCAATTGTCCGCCGCAGGAGTTGACAGTATAGCGCAAAGCCGATCGCCGCGATGTGTCCGCTCTGCGCCGCTCCCAACAGATTACCGGCACCGCGAATCTCCAGGTCACGCAGTGCCAGATTGAACCCGGCGCTCAAGCCGCTATGCCGCTTCAGTGCGTCGATCCGCTGGCGGGCGTCAGCCTCCACATATCCATGTGCCGGCAGCAGCAGCCAGGCATAGCCGCGACGCGATGCACGCCCCACCCGTCCGCGCAGCTGGTAAAGCTGTGCAATACCAAAACGATCAGCGCGGTGAATCAGAATGGTGTTGGCCCGTGGAATGTCGAGCCCACTCTCAATAATGGTCGTGCAGAGCAGCACATCAACCTCACCGGCCTCGAAGGAGCGCATCACCGCTGCCAGCTCCTGTCCGTTCATCTGGCCATGCGCCACTGCCACCACTGCCTCGGGAACCAGTCTTTCAATCCGCTCACGCATCCGCCCGATTGTCAGCACCCGGTTATAGAGAAAGAAAACCTGTCCCTTGCGGTTCAGCTCCTGGCGAATCGCAGAGGCGATCACAGCGTCGCTATCGCGCGCCACCTTGGTCTCCACTGCCACACGCTCGCGCGGCGGTGTCCGCAGCAGACTCATATCCCGCGCGCCGGTCATGCTCATATACAGTGTGCGCGGAATAGGAGTGGCGGACATGGTAAGCACATCCACCACCTGACGCGCCATCTTCAGCCGCTCTTTGTGTTTTACGCCAAAACGCTGCTCCTCATCAATGACCAGCAGGCCCAGATTTTTGAATGAGAGCGCTGGATTGAGCAGGGCATGTGTTCCAATTACAATGTCAACCGCCCCGCTCTTCAAAGCCTCAAAGATCTTCTTTCTTGCGGTCACGGTGTGCAGGCGGCTGACCACCTCAATGCGGATGGGATAGAGTGCCATCCGCTCACGGAAACTCTCATAGTGCTGCTCAGCCAGAATCGTGGTTGGCACCAGTATTGCCGCCTGCCGCCCGTTCATCACAGCAATGAATGCCGCACGCATCGCCACCTCGGTCTTGCCATAGCCGGCATCCCCGCAGATCAGGCGGTCCATGGGCTTGGCCGCCGCCATATCGCGTTTCACATCAGCGATGGACACACTCTGATCCGGGGTCTCCTGCCAGGGAAAGGCCACCTCAAAATCATCAAGCCAGGCATGTTCAAGTTGATAACGGAAGCCCTCCACCACCTCGCGCTGAGCCTGGGTTTCCAGCAGCTCCGCCGCCATATCGGCCACCGCCCGCTCGGCATCGGCCTTATCCCGCTCCCAGCGCTTACCATGCAGACTGTGCAGCTTGGCTTTATGGCCTGCCACGCCCACGTAGCGGCTGATCAGATGGGCATGGCTGACCGGCACATGGATCTTCATGCCCCCGGCATACTCCAAGGTCATCACCTCAGAGCGCCGGCCAGAGAAATCGATCTCTGTTGTGCCAATAAAACGTCCTAGCCCGTGGTCAATATGGACCACCAGTTCACCTGGCTGCAGCTCGGCGGCATGTTCAAAATGTTTGCCGCGCGTCTCTGCCACCGGACGCCGCCGCATGACCCGTTGACGGCCAGCATATAAGTCCGACTGCGCGGCCACAACCAACCCAGGCATTACAAAGCCGCCGGAAAGCGCGGCGCGAAGCACCCTGACCAAACTATCCGCACCGATTTCCCGGGCGAGCAGCTCGCAGGTTCCCGCTGTATCAACACACACCGCAACCTGATCGCCAGCCGCTGCGCGGTTGTTAAGGTCAGCCAGCAAACGCTGGCGCGCGCCGATGATCAACTCTGGATGGAAGCTGTCCGGCGCGCCCAGCTCTGAGACCCCCGGCAGCGCGGCGATCTCAAATTGCATGGATGGAATTTGCGGGGGTGCTGGATCACCGGTGAAAACCGAGAGCCAAGGCTGACGCACACCCACCCGCAGCAGCAGCTCATCCCCGCTCTGTGGATTTTGAATGCTTTCTTGCGGGTAATCAGCCGCTGAGCTGAGCGAATCATACTCCAGCCACAGCACCCCTGCGCCGCGCGGCAGCAGATCAACCAACTGGACCATCTTCAACCCTGCATCGGAACAAGGCGGCAGCCAGACTTGCTCGTCCTGCGCGACTGAGCACTGCGTGGCAGGATCAAAGGTGCGTAGGGACTCAAGTTCAATATCAAAAAACTCCGCCCGCCAGGGCAGCTTCTCTGCCGGAGGCCACAGATCCATAATCCCGCCACGCACGGCCAACTGACCTGGCTCCTCCACATCCAACACCCGCTGGTAGCCGCCTTGCACCAGATGCTCGATCAGCGGCTCAAACGCATAACTCTCCCCCTTTCGCAGTGTGATGGAAGCGTTGCTCAAGGCCAGCGGATCAGCCACCCCCTGCTGCAGCGCGGTCAAAGAGCTGACAATGATGAGACAGTTGCTTAGCTGTGCGCGATTGGGTTGAGGTTCGGGGTGTACAGATTTCTGCAGGGCCAGCAGCACCTGCAGGCGGTCACCAGCGGTCTCTTGATCGTCATCTATGACCTGCGGGAACAGATAGCTCTGCGCCTCAATCAACAGGCCCAGCGCACAGAGATCAGAGTAAACCCGCTCTGCCTCCGCGATCCCGGCGGTCACAACCAGCAGCACCCCCCCCGGCGCGTGCTTAACCATAGCTGAACCAAACAACGCCGCCGCCGCGCCGGGCAGCGAGGGCACAGAAAGCTCATTCGCACCCTGAATCAGCGCGCGTTTAAAGTGGGAGTCGAAAAACTTTAATATCGCAATCAAGCCATTATAATAACATGCAGAGCGTGGACGATACAAGACGCGGAAATATGGAGTACAACAATTAGGGCGCAACATAACTGTGAATTGGTGCATATTACCGAATAACCTTCAGAATCATTGTTGTCCACCGCATAGCGGAGGACATACGGTCGCCGGTGTATGTAGTTCACGCTTTAGTTGTCGAGGTATTTGAAGTAGAGAATCTTCTGCTCGTGATAATCAAACGAACGTTGCAAGCTATTATCCTCATAGTCAAGTTCCTTGGAGCGGTCATCGTGGCCTTGATGATGCTGATACCAAGGAGAGATGCGGTTGTTGTTTCTCGCCCCATCATTATACATTTCTTTGTATTTTGTGTCCCACGGCACAACCTTGCCGTCTATATCAGTCTTTGGATAGGGGTCGCGCCACACCAGAGCGATTGCCTTGCCGCCAGCCAGGGACTTGACTGAGTCGCCGAGTGACGGGGCGGTCGCCTCGGCACTGATAATATAAAGAAAGAGCTGCTGGCGATCGGAGAAAGAGTCCAGCGAGAAGGAGTAGAGCATCTTGCGATCCACTTCATGCAGCGGCGGGCTGAGATTGACCTCTGGTTCAAAGATCTTGCCGCGATTGGCTTTGTCTGAAGAATACCAGCGCATCAGATCATATCTGCCATATTTGTCACGGACGCTTTTGTTTAAACTATGATTTATTTTGGCTGGGCTTGGATCCGGATCTGGATTGTATGGTAAATTTTTGGCAGGATCTGGATCCGCGTTGACACTCTTCATGCCGTGAATCCATCCATCGATGAAGGTTTTCCAATTGACATCACCTAGAAGAAAATTAAAGTTGTCATCCCGATGTTTTGAAAGATCCGGATTTTTTTTCTGCAATTCGGCGGTGATCTGCAAGGAAACCCAGTAATCGAAAGGAACCCGCTCAATGGCGGCACTCAGCACCAGCGGGATATCAGAGAGCGGGTTGACGCGCGCACCGATTAAAGGCTTTTGAGGATCCCCTGCTGTCAGATATTGAAAAATATCATCACGTCGGTGGTTAACAATGTAAACCGGTTTAGCGGGGCGATCAGGCTGGTCGAGATCAAAGTGGTCATAGAGCCGGATGGTTCTGAACATGGCTTTGTAATCGGAATTGTTTTTAAAATCCGGACTATCAGCAACATAGCTGTCGTATTGAAAATCAACTTTGCATTTGGGATTGTATTCAAAGGGGCGCACAATGAAACCCAGTTCACCGGGTGACTGGAGCTGACCAGCATCCGAAACAGACAAAAAGATGTCCGCGTCACGCCCATCCTGCCCCATCATCTTTATGGTTGAATCGTTCACTTCTTTCTTGGCCTCATCATTGTTGTTTGCAGTTCTAACCCAGTTGGAAGGCTTCCAATTAAAGCGGGGATCAGGGGTTTCCAGGCATGCCCAGGCAAATTCAAACGGTCTTGGGAGAACTGGTACTCCTCGCTCTAGCGTTGCAATGGGTTCGTTACTTTTGAAGTATAATTTTTCAGTCGTCTCTATAAAAACATCTTCATCTTTAGCGGCTCCCTCAGGCGGAATTTCGCCAAAAGGCACTTGATCAACACATTTTCCGTTGCTCTTGATAACGGCATAGGAAAGAACCAGCGAAAAGGAGATGGAATTGCCCTCCGTAAATCCAGTGGTTGAGACCCCGCGATCATCAATCAGTTCCAAGGCCAGCGGTGTCAACCATTTCATACTTAAATTAAGATCGTGTACTTTCACGTATCTTTCGGGTTCAAATACCTTATTGGATTCGTCAATTGGATAATCATTAGTGAGATCTATGGGGTCACTGAAAAGTTTCAGAACATAGTGCCCCGTGTTTTGTTGGCCGACAGGAGCCTCGCCAATATAAGAGCGTACACTGATGTTGGAATCATAGTGGATCTTCAGATACGCTTGGACTTCGAGTGTAAAATTTTTCTTATCCCTGAAGGTGCTGTGTTTAAACGGATATACAACCTTCACCTTGATGGGGAATGTTTTCATGCTGTCAATTTCCGTCAAATCAAGGGTTGACATTATAATTTTGGAGTTATCAGGAGGGGGTCTTGTTTTTCCCGTGTCCACCAGTTTGATCTCAAACAACAGAGCCGGAAACACCGAGATGGCGGAGATCATGGGTGTCATTTCAACTGTGGGGATGTCCAGTTTTTTTGGGATAGAGTCTTCATCCAGATAGTCGGCCAATGCGTTATTTAAAACGTCGTTTACGTAATTATTCTGCATAGTCCCGCTGGTATTGGCAAAAGCCTTGTTCAGGGCTTTAACGAACCCTGGTGCGAGCGTAGCATTTTTCTGCGCGATATTAAGCGGCGGAACCGCAGGGTCTAAAACATTGAAACCGTCCGCTTTAGGGGGCTCGGCCATCGCCACGCCGTCAGCGATTAAAATATGTTTGGCAGCATCGTAGAACTCATCTCGCCCTGTGTTGAGATAGTCATACCAGGGGCTGTCGAAGATAGAGCTGTCGTTCATATGAAACATACATGCGTAAAAATCCTGCAGGGTGGTATAGCTGATGTCATTTTTCACCCGTTCGTCAAATGCATCTCTCTTGCCCTCATCAAAGAGATGACCAATACTGACCCGGTTCTCGGCGCCGTCGCGCACCTGAGCCTTACAGTAATTTACATTCAGCATATCCGAGACATTGATACAGAGATAGGCATAGCGCCCGATAACCGCCTCTTCGTAGGCATTCAAGCCCTCCATTGTCAGCAGCGGCATACTGAGCGGCCGCCACTTGGCACCCAGATACCCTTTAACGCCGGGGCCTGTCGGCGGCACAGCATAGTAGCGCACATCATTGACCAGAATGCCGGGGATATAGCCGAGCGCGCCCAGAGTCAGCACTCGCGCGTTAGCCTCGTTATCCGCACTGTTGACAACCGCAGAGGTGCGAACTCGCCCCGGCCAATTAGGAAACTTGCGCGGGGTAGAACCACGATTTACAATATTGGTGACACGCAACTCGCTGTCGACCTCATCCATCGCACGGTAGAGGGCTGAATTCAATATATGGCGGGCACTGGCAGCGTGGCGGTAGTTGGAGGAGGCCTGACGTTCAATACGCATATAGATGGCGAACGCTACCGCGCTGATCATCATAAAACTCAGAAAACCGAGTACAATCAAGAGCGCGGAGCCACGCCGGGCCCGATCCTGTAAAGAATTTGTGTTGTCTCTCATTTTACGTTCCTCAAAATGGGTTAAGGCGCCACCACTGTGCGCATACGGTTGGGGAAGGTTATTGCGGACTCAAAATAATCCATGGTCTTATCGTCCTCGCCGCTATCGCTGAGCACCCTGAACTGATAGGGAGTACCCCACGGATCAAGGAATTCACCGTTGATCAGCTGCACATTCAAAAAAACCGTCGAGGAGTCGCCTTTGCCCAGAAGCTCAGCGAGGTTACCATCATTTGCCACTAGATCTTTGCCCTGCTGCGCTGCGACCGGCCAGTCATCGTAGGCGGCCTCATAGGCTAGCCAGGCATTCATCAGAGTGCGAACCTCTGAGTTGGCTTTGGCGATCCGCGCCTGGGTGCGCGCCCGGCCAATGCCGGTGAAGGTGACACTCATCAGGATGCTGATCATGCCCAGCACCACCAGCATCTCCACCAGCGTGAAGGCGTTGCTCGCATTGTTGTTAAATTTTTTCATACTTTTTTTCAAAACCTCACTCCACCCAGGTGCAGATATTATCCTTTTTAGTTTCCATCTTGCCGTCGGGCCCGGCGGAGGCCGCGCCGATCTCCAAGCTGGACCCCCAGGAGCTGACACTGGCCTTCAGACGCACTGATAAAGGCAGCCCCTTTGTAAGACTTGAATTACCCCACTCAACATTAAACGCCTCCAGTTTAGTGATCTGTTTATCAAGGCTGCCGCTGCCGCCCGTAAAAAATTCTGTGACATTCGCGGAGGGGATCGGCTCTGGGCTGCCATCGGCGAGCAGAATGGTCTCAGTGCGTGTTCCGTCTGTCCTATACTCTATAAACGAAAGGCTGCGGCGAGCAGGGTTAGCAGGGTCATCAAAGTTATCATTTTTAAACCCGCTGGCCGAAAGGGTGTAGAACGCGAGAATGTTACCGTTTTTAAATATCTGGGATCCAGTGCCCAGTTTATCACGCAGCTCCTCTGGGATGGAGCGCTCGTCAACGGCCTTGGCCGCATCGCGCTGGATAGAGCCGATCAGAGAACGGATCTGCATAAAGGCATCCGCCCGCCGCACACCGGTGCGCCAGGCCATGCTGGTCTGTTGAAAGAGCATGGCCAGCATCATCACAATCACCACCAGAATCGAGGATGCCACCAGCACCTCGATCATGGAAAATCCCGCTTTTCTATTGGTTCTATAGTTCATTGTCGCCCTTCGCCCTCAAGTGTTGATGCGCAACAGCCGCGCTGTTACGGCGTGACTGTGCCCTGGAACATCGCCTCAGCATAGTAGATCGGGTTATTGGAGTACTGGTTATAATCGGTCAGATTCTTCAACTCGGTTGACTGCACCATAATGCCCATAATCCGGCCAGAGAAACCGGGTACAATCACACAGGCAACCCGGCAGCGGTTGTTACCAAGTGTGGGAGCATCGGGCCAGTCAGGCTCCTTTATCTTGTTGCCTCCCATGAACCCAGGCCACTGGTTGCCTGGGTTACCGCTGATAATTTCTGACCCAGCCTTGGGCATAACAGACCATTGGGCCCAAGTAATATTGGTCTGCGAGGCAATCGCCACGGCCTGATTAAGCATGTAATCAGCCAGCATGCTCTGCTTTAGATCAGCCTGACCTTGGGTGCTCTCACGCAAGCCAAGGGGATAGAGCACTACCATGCTTAGAATCCCCACTGACATGACAAAGACCGCCATGTTGACCTCCATCAAGGAGAAGGCCGCCCGTTGCTCTCTTTTTTTCCAAAATTTCATATAATCACCACTTGTTGCTATAGGTAACTTGGCCCTTTTCTGAGATGGTAATGGATGTGCTT
>Ga0265294_10000696_pt1 | contig 45404 bp, 37 predicted proteins | sample MunlanPumphouse3_FD_192504 | JGI IMG/M metagenome (GOLD analysis project Ga0265294, IMG submission 192504) | Groundwater microbial communities from a municipal landfill in Southern Ontario, Canada - Pumphouse #3 | ecosystem: Environmental > Aquatic > Deep subsurface > Groundwater | place...
GCTCTGGCAGGGATATACTGAGTTTCAGTTTATGTGTATGGGATTTGCGTTGCTGGAGGATACATGATATTGTCCAGTTATAAATTAAGGGTAAAGGGCAGTCCTAGCCGTGTAGCCTGTGGTCGTGGGAACGATGACCGCTATTGGAGCAAGGTGCGCCACCGTATGCTGGACGTTGCGCGAAATAAGGTTCACAAGATGGAGATCAGAGGTAAGGTCATAATTAGCGAAGCCCGTTCGAATGCTGTCAGCGTGAAGATGTGGCTCGGTGGCAGCCGCGATCTTGGCCAGCATGCGCACAGCCTGGATCGGGAATTTACCCATGGCCGATTCCTCGGAAAGCATCACACAATCGGTGCCATCGAGAATGGCATTGGCCACATCGGTGGATTCGGCTCGTGTGGGGCGACTGCGGCTCACCATTGATTCCAGCATTTGTGTGGCCGTGATCACAGGTTTCCCCAGCGCGTTGGCCTTGGCAATCAATTGCTTCTGGAGCACGGCCATTCTCTCAATGGGTGTTTCAACACCCAAGTCGCCACGGGCAATCATGATGCCATCGGCGGCTTTGAGGATTCCTTCGATGTTGAGAAGCGCATCTGCCCTTTCGATCTTAGCGATGATGAACGGATGAAAGCCCAGTGCTGCTGCCGCCTGTCGTACGGCATCAACATCGGCCGCTGTCTCGACAAATGATTGACCGATCGCATCCACGCCATTTTCCAGTGCGAACTTAAGGCAGTCGTGGTCGTGTTCGATCGGCTCTTCAGCCAATTGTCCAATTCTCATCTTCGGGCCTGGGAGGTCGGCCATGATCGTCACCGAGCGGCCAGCTTCATGGGCCACACGCCGTAGGCGCTCGATTACGAGCTTGTGCCAAGCAAAGTCACCGTGCGAGAAGTTGAGCCGCGCGATTGTCATCCCGGCCTCTAGCAACTGCCGCAGAGTCACGGGTGACTCGGATGCCGGTCCGATTGTACATACGAGTTTTGTTTTGTGATGGGTCAGTGTCATGTTTGCACCCTGTTAAAAACCATTCATTGCGATTCCGTGCGATACGCGAAGGCAAAGTTGACCGGCTGCACTTCCAGGCAGTCCAATTGTACTTCCGCCTTGTCGCAAGTCTGCCTGAGGGCGCCCAGCACTTGCTCAGTTATGGAACGATGCACAATGAAAGTATAGCGTTCGCGAGCCCCTCCCGCTGTTTTATCGAAAGTCACGCGCTGCAAGTGGGCATTTGTGGCGGCGGTGGCTCCAGCCTGCAACGCGGTTTCAACATACTGCCCTGCCGCCTCTTCTTTACAGATTATCGTGATTTCGTCGTGATGCGGTTGTAATTGGAACTTGGCATCGTGATCAAGTTCATGAAACCGGCGGCGCCAAGCGGTATTTTTTTCAAGCTCATCTATCGCCGCCACCACTTGTTCCATGGTTGCGGCGTGTTGCTGCGGCCCGACTAAAAGGGCGGTGTCTAAGAGTCCACAGAGTACTGGGTTACAATAGATGAATCCTTTTCCAGGGCGATTCAGATGACCTTTCTCGATCAGCATCCGCATCAACCCTTCAGCATCAAGAGCCGGAACCAGCAACCGTACAACTTCTTTTTCCGCAGGCACTGTGATACGTAGAAGTCCCAACCGTTCACGCAGACCGGCTCCCAAACCGAGGCTGACAACAGGGACACCAGTTCCAAGCTCCAGTGCTAACTTCGCCAACTCTTCGCCGCTGCCGCTCATAGACATGATACAGGTAATCACGGAAAGGTTCTGAAGCAACCCTGGCAGGCGATGCCTTGTATCGTCTGGAGGCGCTATGTGCGCATCCGCGATATTGAGTAACGCTTTACACTCTTGCACATAGACTGTGCCGCGACCGGGACGGTTCAGGTGTAGGGCATCAGCCAATCGCCGAATCACTGTTTCAGAGATCACAGGCGCAACACTGAATTGATACAAATCAACAGGGCTGTTATCGAGCCGCTCCGTATATCCCGGAAGGCCGAAAAGGCGTGCATGGCGGCGGCGCCTGACAGTGCGTCCGTTTTCTATCAGCACCGATTGAATTCCCAGTTCCGGCAGCAATTTCGTTATATTATGGTACCTATCGTGGCTTATTGCGCAGGTAATGCGATGAATAATCATGCTCGTATCACACATTGTCGTTTACTCCTTCGGCTGCGAGAGCAACCTTACGTCGGCGCAGTCGAGCAACCAAACCAAATATAAGAACACTGATGATTGGGCATACAGATGCCATGGCGAGAATCCCAAAACCGTCGGAAATGTCAAGCTCCCCGCTCAACCCAAGACCCATCGCTAAAACCAGAGGCACTGTCACAAGACCGGTCACAACTCCGCCACTGTCCCAGGCAATTCCCGCGAAATCCTCGTCATTAACCAGTGTTAACGGGAAAAGGAGCAGATAGGGAGGCAGGATCATCCATATCATTGGAATGTCATAGAGGATGCGAGTGACTCCGGCAATCAGACCGACCCCCACCCCGATCGAGACCGCCCGCACGATCGACGCACTCGTGATAGTCCCAACACTGAGATCCTCGACTGTTCTGGCTAAAGCACTGAGGGCAGGCTCCGCGACAGTGGAGCCGTAACCAACGCCAAACGCAAACAGCAAGATCAGGAGAACCCCCACGCGTGATAACTCAGGATGCCTTAGCGCGGATGTTTGAACACGATGGGTATAGATCAGTCGATCCGGGTCATACCATTCGGGGCGGAATTTCACGACCTGAACCGTTTCACCGTCAAGCAGGTGGAAAACATCAATTTTGTTTCCATCGCGGCCAACGGCTGGGTGCAACATGGAAGAGTCAAAGTTATCTATGGCAATTTGCCCTTTCTCAACCTGTACATCACGATATACCTGGGGTAAACGGCTGCCCACTTCGTTCCCGAGTTGACTCAATCCGATTCGGTTCCCCGTGGTGAAAAGGCACATACCCACCAGTACAAACATAATGCCCAAAAACACCTCATCAATATAGCGTGGCCGTTCACGTAGTAGCAACAAGAGAACGATAACAAGGAAGGCCGTCAGCGGCAAAACAGCCTGTGCCGCGTAAGACAACTCTGAGCGGAGTATGGTGTGGAAAGTCGTCCTGACGTGGTTGTCGGCAGGTGCTTCCGCCAGATTCCGTTGATCGACATTTTCATCCTTGTCCGAAAAAAGAATTCGAGTATCATCACTGCCGTGCTCGAAGGCATAACGCTTGAGAGCCTCTTCGTTTCCAAACAGGTAGATGGCTTGTTCGCGGTTCTCAGGCGCAAAGAATTCACGCTCCCCGCTCGGTGCTGGAACCCGCGGCAAGAGCAGCGCTCCGAGCACGATAACGGCAAGAACGGGGAATGCCGAGGCCAGTGCTACCGTGCCAAAACCGCTCACCGCTCTTTCCGCTTTACCCGAAGATCGAGAGATGCCGATGCCTAACGCCAGCACCAGCGGCACAGTCACCGCACCGGTGGTCACAGCTCCCGCATCCCATGCCAAGCCCAGGATACTCGCAAGGTTTGGCAAACGGGAGGCCGCGAACGAGAGCGGCAGGAGAACCCCTATCACCGTCAGAATCAATGGCTTTATGGAAAACCCCAGATAGAACCGCAGCAGTCCAATCGATACGGCCACGCCGACACCAACGGCAATCGCGGCAATCAACCATTCGGGTTTTTGCTGCAACATTAAGAACAGCAACGGCGCTTCCCATGCGATAACATCGCTGCCCACCGCTCGCAAGGCCGCCACCGCAGGTTCCGCGAAGGTCGCCCCTAATCCAACAAGAAACCCGATCGGAAGTATTATCTTCAGCCCGCCGCGCGAAGACAATTGAATCCCAACCCGCTGAGCTAATGGCATAAGGCCAAGCAGCAGACCTTCAAGGAACAGTGTCAGCCCGAGCACAACAAGTCCAATTCCGCCTGCCATGCGCAAGGCCTGCTGCGGCGCACTACCGAACACAAGCATTTGAAAGGCCACAAGATAGATGACAATAAAAGCCACCGCCTTCAGCTGCGTGCGTAGTCGATCCCCTGCATAGTCTCCGATCATTCTCAAAGCCACAGAAAACGGTATTCGAACTCTTGTTTTTAACATGACTATCTGCCGCCCACTTGGTTTATCCTGATAGGTTGTTTACTAACCACTTTATTAAAAAAACAATTATAGCAGAACTTCGCTCTGTTCTCAGCTAACATTTTTGGTGATATGTTCTATTGCTTGGCATCCCATATGTAGAGGTCGGTGTATTTATCCAGCAACACCTCCATTGCGTCACGTGATTCCACAAGCTCCGCATTCTGCATTTCCAGCTCGACTTGATGGACTTGCAGTTCATGAAGCAGGCGCTGTGAATCGCCAAGCGATTTCACAGTATCTGTCACCGATTTTGACTGGTGCTTCTTCAGCCGTGTTTCGGCGCGGGCTCTCAGCTCTATGGCTCTAGGGGTGAGTTTAACTTTTTTCACTGTAACGAGCTCCTAAAAATATGTTATTGGAGTACCAATCCTTGCCTATAACTCGGCCATTTTGTCACAGTTTCGTGCCTGTAACTCGGGATCGGAGTCGGGGTCGGTATCGGTATCGGTATCGGTATCGGTATCGGTATCGGTATCGAAAAGCGTACGAGGTCGACCCCGATTCCGACCCCGACTCCGATGCAGCTGACTGTCAAGTTACCCCATCGTTTTTTGATCAGGATTGCGATTAGGATTGTGATTAGGAGGGATGCAATCCTTATCTCAATTCTCATCTCAATCCTTGTCCAGGGAGGCTATGCCTCCGGTTGGCGATAGCGCAGCCGAGCTAGCGTAGGTCCGGTTTCCAACCGGACATGTCCGATTGGAAATCGGACCTACGTTGCTCCCGCAATAAAAAGGCGCGACCTCTTCACCCGCGCACTTGCGCACTCACGCACTCGCCTATGACTTAATCACCTGGTCGTAGTTTCAGCACCGTTTAGGGACAGGCACTGATTTCATTATCCAACGCGGGAGGGGCTTTTAGCCCCTCTAAGGCTGCCGAGGGGCAAGATGCCCCTCCCTCGTTGTCAATCACCCGGCTGTCACACACCTTACAGCTCGCGTAGCACTATAGCCGCGGGCCGTGACCGCGGGGGGCTCGCTTGTGTATCGTCACCTGGCAGCTTGCGGCTCGCATTGCATCTCACTGTCGCTTTGCCGGCGCGTTCACGGTCCGCGACCTGCAAGCTTCATCTTGGTTAAAACTGTAGGGTTGGCGACGAGAGCCAATCAAAGATCATGAAATCCTATGGTGCGCCTTTTACAAACACCCGCCCAGCAGCTACTAATTGCTTCTGAGAAGCAACCCTACACCCCACGGTGTACCTTTCACTGCGCAACCTGCGGCTGAGGTCAAAAACGCATAGGCTCGACCCCGATTCCGACCCCGACCCCGACTCCGATACGTTTGACCGTCAAGTTACCCCATCGTTTTTTCGCACCTGCGCTGCGCGGTCGGCTTGCCTGTAACTTGATCATTTGGTCGTAGCTCTCTTCTTTGAAACAACCGCTAACTGCACATCTCGTTCGGCAACATGGTTTTCTAACACAGATTGCCGCTCTCTTAATTTTGCTTCAAGTTTTTTTGAATCTGTAATGTCCGAAAATGTTATGACAACTCCGTCAATTCGGTTGTCTAGGGTGTGATAAGCCATGATGCGAACGGAGTACCTTCGGTGGTCATGAGTGCCAACCATTTTTTCAACATGCACGAGTGTTTCCAAAACCTGTTGTGCATCCTCGGCAAGCTCGGGATACTGTAAAGCTGAGGTCAGATCGGTAACCGGCCGACCTACGTCGCCGGGGATGAGCTTGATGATTTTCGTGACCTAGTGGTGAAGCGATCACGCAGGGTACGTACATGGCGTAAGGCAGCGGGCTCATAACCACTAACTTTTCAGTGAGGGCGTAGAGCGTTCGCATATTACACAAACCCATTTGGTTGCGGCGACTAGCTGCTTTAGAGGCATAGCATGAAAGCGACAAGGTCCTTCTTCTCCGTCTGGCTCAGGTGCAACTGCTGAATCAGGTTGAAATATTCGACAGTGTCATCCAAGGTCAAGCATCGTCCGTCATGCAGATAAGGGGGTGAGTCTTTGATGCCCCTTAAAGGAAACGTCTTGATGCTGCCATCGTGGGCCATCATCATGCCGTTGTCCATCTCCTGCTTATAAAACCGCTCCGCCTTCAGATTGTGCATGCTGTTATCAGTGTAATAAGGGGCCGCATGACACGCATCGCACCTGGCCTTGCCATTGAAGAGCACCTCTCCACGCAACTCACTTTCGGTTGCCTTAGCCTTATCAAGCTCGCCATAGATATTGAGTTTCGGTGCTGGCGGGAAGTCCAGTATCGCCATAAATTCAGCCATAAAGTGAACCTGCGATCCGCGCTCCAGAACATTTACGCCCTTTTTAGCAGCCATGCAGTGATCGCCATCAAAGTAGGCGCCCCGCTGTTCGAATTCGGCAAAGTCCTCCACCGTCTTAAGCGCCCGCTGCGAACCGAACAACCTCTGAACATTAACTCCACGCAACGTGGGGGTCTCGATACGGTGGCGAAACTCCTGTGGACGTATATCGCCGACCAGATGATTGGCGCCATTGGCATGTCCATTGGCATGACAGTCAAAACAGGTCACGCCCAAACTCGGCCGCTCTGTTCTGCGGTCTTCGGTCGCATTAAACTGCTGCTGTGGAAACTGAGTCAGCATAAGTCGGAGCCCTTCCAACTGTTTTGGATTAACAATCCCATTGAAAATCTCGTAATAATTGTCAATGGTGATCAGTCTTCCCTTAGCCACGTCCCCAAGGTCGGGGCGGGTGGTTAAATAGATAGCTGGTGCCGGGTCAGGCAGAACATGCTCTGGCAAGCGGAAGTCCAAGTCAAAGCGAACCAGACGTGGCAGGAGCTTTGTGATCATCTCAGGAAAGAGCATCCCTCCCTCAGCATGATCCGCAAACGGGAGCGGCCTGTACGGAAAGAGCCCCCGACTTTTAATCTGCTCGGGAGTCAGCCTGTCAAGCTCTTCCCATGTAACGCCCCGTAATCTGGCGGTCACCCCAACTGGGATGGGTTTTCCGCCGGACATAGTAATGTTGTCGGAAACCTTCACTGAAAGATCGTAGCGGGAGTTAAGCATGGCATCATGCTCTTTAGCGCGTTCGGCCTTGACGGCCATGCGCCCAGCTTTGATCTGCTGGAAGGTCATATCCTGATTAATCGGACCATAACTGGAAACGATCTTTTCCGTCTGCGAAGGGACGACAGATGCGCCTGTTCCAGGTTGATCTTGCGCTGACACATAAAGCGCGCCAGTCAGCATACCGATGCTAAAAAAAGCAGCGGTCAGTTTCATTGTTTTAGTCATTGCTCTATCTCCTTTAAGTTATTTATAAGGCCAATATACATTATGTAAATTTAGGGGGCTATGGGGTGAAACCCTACCGCTATAACCCCGCCTTTTCCAGAACAAACAAGAGCAGCGCGATGACCGCCACTAATGAAAGAATGACCACCCAGGGGTTGCGGACAGGCAGCACGTCGATCAACGTCTTATCGCCGAAATCACCAATCTTCAGGATACGTTCTTTTACTTTCGGATAGACCGTCGCATACAGACCAGCTCCGACCGTGATGCCGATCACACCGACCAATGCATCCAGCGCCCCGTGTGCAGCTGCGCCCACCGAGGTACCGGGGCAGTAGCCGAGCATGCCGAAACCGATCCCGAAGATCAACGGCCCCGGGATGTTGGTTCCCAGTGCTCCCGATTTTTTGTGAAGCTTGACCCACCCTCTGCCGCGCATGGCATAGATGCCAAGCATACCCGTAACCATGGCGGTCAGCATGATTTTCAGCACAGTGAAGTCCTGTAACAGGAGCTGCCCCACAATGATTTCGTAGTCACACACACGTCCCTTCTGCAATAGGAAGCCGAAGCAGAACCCGAACAGGAGGCCAAGTGTCAACTGTAGTCGTTTATTGTTGTGAAGTGTGGGAAACATGGTTTAGTTCCTTTCAGTTACCTTACAGGCCAACAAGGCCGATAAAAAACGAGTTGTTTTCACCCTCTCCCTCTGGGAGAGGGCCGGGGTGAGGGTTGCGGGCTCCGCCCGAATTAAAGTACGCGGTAGATAATCATGGCGGTGGCAACGCCGCCGATGAAGAAGCAAGCCGCTGATAGCCAGCTCCCTAGAACGAGCTGCATGGTGCCGCTGATGCCGTGACCGCTTGTGCATCCACCTGCCCAACGCGCGCCGAAGCCGAGACAGATCCCGCCGGCAAGGGCCACGGCCAGTCTGGTAAATATGTTGGCGCCAAAGGCCGCCTCCCACATCGGTGGCACCCATTCCAATCGGAATGTGCCGGATATCCCAGCGGAGGCCAGCGCGCCGACAAAGACGCCGATCATCAGCATCCACCCCCAGTCAATGCCGGGTTTGTTCTCCTGATAATAGAGCTTCTTTTCAAACTTCGGACCGCGAATGCCTCTCTCAATCATACCGGCGGTTTTGGTGAATGCGCCCGAGATCCCCAGCGAGCTATCCGAAAGCAGGAAGGTAAGCCAGGAAAGAACACCGATCCCAACCCCCACCACATACGGCGACCAAGTTGGGTCGCGAAATATATCAATCATCATGTTGTTTCTCCTTGGTCAGCTTCCCGTTGATGTGTACGGCGAGCATTTGCTGGCCATTTTGTTTCTTTTTAATATCATCTTCCGAAAGATCGTCAATCAAGCGATGAAAGTTGGCTTTATTCTCCGGAGTACTTCGCAGCAGGCGCAGCGCATTGGCGATCACCAGCAGGGACGCGCCCATATCCGCCGTAATGGCCATCCAGAGTGTAGCCACGCCTGCAAAGGCCAGGACCATGAAGAGCGCCTTGATGCCGAGCGCAAAGCCGATGTTCTGCTGGATGACATGCATAACACGCCGGGAGTGGTGGATCAACCAAGGTACCCGGTAGAGGTCGTCAGACATCAAGGCAATGTCTGCCGTTTCAATGGCCGCGTCTGTGCCGGCCGCCCCCATGGCAATGCCGAGGGAGGAGACGGCCATGGCGGGCGCGTCATTGACTCCATCGCCAATCATCGCGACATACCCATACTTCCCGACCAAGGCCTCGACAGCGGCGACCTTGTCCTCTGGCAGCATCTCTGCCTGATACTCGGTGATACCTGTTACTTTGGCGACCGCTGCCGCGGTTGTTTGGTTATCGCCTGTCAGCATCACGATGTGCTCGATTCCAGCTTGCCGCATGGCCCTCACAGACTCCGCTGCAGTTTCACGCACACGATCTGAGATGCCAATCAGACCGCAAATATGGGACTCTGAACCCAAGGCAACAAGGGTATGGGCTTCATCTTCGATGCTAACAGCCAGCGCATGTATATCGGGGGTCTCCGCGCCCTTTTCGTGCATGAAGCGGTGGCTTCCAATCCAGTAACGCTTGCCGTTAATCTGCGCTTCGGCTCCTCTGCCCTGGATGTCGCGCAGGCCATCTGCGCCGGGCACGGCGATGCCGCGTCTCTCAGCTTCGCGCAGAATCGCGCGGGCAATCGGGTGGCCACTCTCAGACTCAAGTGCAGCTGCTCGCGACAGCACCTCCTCTTCGGTATGCCCGTCCAGCGCATGGATGCTCTGGACCTCTGGCATTCCGTAGGTAAGGGTTCCGGTCTTATCGAGCGCGAGAGCCCGCAGTTTAGCAGGCAGCTCCAGGAAGATCCCGCCCTTGATGAGTACACCCGCTCGAGCCGCCGAGGCCAACCCCGCCACAATACTTATCGGGGTGGAGATGACAAACGCACACGGACACGCGATCACGAGCATCACAAGCGCCTGGTAGAACCACGCTGACCAACTGCCGCCGAACATCGGCGGCAGTATTGCGATGCAGAGGGCCAGCAACATCATGGCAGGGGTGTAGTAGCGCGCGAACCTCTCAACCCATTGCTCGGATGTTGCCCGCCGCGATTGCGCCTCCTCAACCATGTGGATGATGCGGGCCAGTGTGGAGTCGCTCGTAACCTTGGTACACCTGAACTCAAAAGCGCCCTCTTCGTTGATCGTGCCCGCGAAGACCTCGTCACCTTCGCCCTTCCCGACAGGGAGTGATTCACCAGTGATCGGGGCCTGGTTGATACTCGTCTCACCCTTGGTTACAACACCGTCAAGCGGCACCTTCTCACCCGGCCTGACCAGAACGATTACACCCAACGGCACATCCTCGACAGCCCCCTCACTGATCTCACCATGTTCGGGAGAGATGTAACGGGCTCTTGTTGGTGAAAGATCCATAAGCTTGCTGATGGCGTGCCGAGCGCGTCCGACGCTCCACGATTCGAGTACCAGCGATAGAGAGAAGAGAAACGCGATGGCGGCGGCTTCAAACCATTCGCCAATGGCAACTGCACCGATAACGGCAACCGTCATCAGTAGATTCATGTCTGGACGCAGCCGTCGCGCGGCAGAGAGAGCTTTAGGCATGACAAACCATGCTCCTGCAATTATGCCCAGAGCGTAGAGTATTGAAACTCCCAGGGGGAACGCCGCTCCTCTGCTCCCGCCGGAGAAAGCGTTCAATAAACTCCCATGCAGTGACCAATGCAGAACCAGCCCCGCACCGGTGAACAACCCACTGGCCGCACTTAGAACCATGCGGCCCTTTCGCTGCCAGAGGGATAGCTCGGTCGTATCCGCCTTCTTTTGCCAAGGAATCGCGCGCATTCCGGTTGAGCCAACCGCAGCGACAATATCATCCACCCCGCACCCGCCGGGTGCGCAAAGAACCGTCATCTTGCCGTTCAGAACGTCGAACTGCAGCTCGGCTATGCCCGGAACATCTTTGAGGGCACTCTTCAGGGTCGCGACCTCTTCGGCGCAATCCATGCCCTCAATTCTGTACGCTCGTGTTGTTTTTACCTCTTGCATAAATCTCATTAATCAAATTAGATTCGTCATCGAAATCATCGGGTACAGTAAACAGATCTTTCTCCAAAAGATGGTTCTATAATACACTTAACCCATAGTTTATTCAAGTATCATAAACTCGCAAGTAACGGGTGCGAACGTGCCTGGGAACGCCGACATCCCTGGGAGCGCCGACGTCCCCGTCGGCATGCATAACGTAAGGGCCGACGAGGACGTCGGCGTTCCCAGAAAAGCCCCGCTCTTGATGAGCACGCCCGCAAGGGCCGCCGAGGCCAACCCCGCCACAATACTTACAGGGATGCAGGTGTTTAGGTTTTTAGGCTGTAGGCGTTTAGGTTTTACCAAAAAAAGCTCTTTTTTTGCACAAAATCAGGCACTCATCGTTTTTCCGGACGATACCGTTTGCTTATAAAAAAATATGCGTAATGAGCATTTCACCTAATGGTCTACAGCCTAAACTCCTAATAGCCTAAGCGTCCTATGGGACGCTACTGAACTAAGTTAGTGAGGCATTGGCTACAGCCGTAACGCTGCTGGACACAAACCCGGCCTCGCTACAACGTTGACTTCTTTCTTTGACATGATTCAAGTTGAGCGATTCTGTCAAGGAGGTACAGCGCAAGTGCGGCACCTGGAAGGTTTACGCCTAGATCGCGTTGTAAGTGTTGTACTTTCTTGACGCGCTCTGCTGCTGTAAAAGATGACGCTTCATACCCTCCTCTGCGGTAGCGGCCACCAAACAGGGATTCAAAGAAATCGCTGTAATGACCGGCATCCGCGAAACCACCTCCGAAATCAAACCCTCCGCCACCTTCATTTCCTGATGTGTAGGCATACCGGGGTTGGTGATTATAATCCGGCTGTTTTTGCCCAGCTTTCCAATTGGAACCGAACTGGTCGTAGGCCTTGCGTTTCTCAGAATCTTGGAGTACTTCATAAGCCTCGCTTATATCTCTAAATTTTTGTTCCGCAGCGGGATCTTGATTCACGTCGGGATGATATCTGCGAGCCTGCTTTCAGTATTGCCTTTTGATTGCTGTCGCATCCGCATCTTTACCAACACCTAAAATCGAATAATAATCTTTATAGTCCATACAATCATTCCATCTTTTCTTCCAGAAAGTTGTCGGTCAAGTTGTAATAGGCAGCGCCGACAACGCAACTGTGGCTGAATCGCCGAGCATAGCTGATGCTGATGATGATACCAAATCTTTGTCTTTAGGTCTTATCTTTCTGTTCCTTCTTGTTGTGTTGTTTTTGTGTTCATGTCTCTTTTTTGGTTTGTTCGTGGTTTTTGGGCGCAAAAAGTCACCCTGCGATCCAACTATAACTTCAGTTGCTGGTTCATTCGTTATCAGTACCCATACGAATAAACAGAAATACCTCTTAATATGAATTCAGTATGCTCCTTTATGGTTGAAAATGGCCATGCGGCAAAGTACACTTCCTTTATTTGACAAAAGATGAAATGAGGTTCCAATTACTAACGTTCATATAATAACTTGTTCGCCAAACTGGAAATGGAATCAGAAAACTAGAAATGAAATCAGAATCGTCAAACCTTGCGATACCCCTTGGAGTTCACAAGCGGAGTATGCTGGCATTGCTTCTGGCTGTTATTGCCGCCCTGTTGCAGCAGCGAATGATTGTCGATGATTCAGCGGATAAACAGAGGGCCGAAGGAAGTCCGCTACGTCTCTGGCACGAGATGCCCAATGGACTGCGGAGTCTGCTCTGGTCAGATATCCTGATTCGCTTCTGTGAACGTATTCCGGATGCCTTCGTGGTTATCTGGGCTACACGTTATGTCTTGCATCCAATATCGGAGTTGACGTTTGGCTGGTTGTCCGCCATCGAAAACATGGCGGCCGTTCTTGTCTACATCCCTGTAGCCTACATGTCTGATCGGTTTGGAAAGAAACCCTTTGTCTTGATCACGTTCGGCTTCTTTACCTGTTTCCCTCTCGCGCTTCTGCATGCGCACTCCTTTGCCCCGCTCGTTGCGGTGTTTGTCCTGCGCGGACTCAAGGAGTTTGGCGAGCCCACGCGCAAAGCCCTGATCATGGATCTGGCGCCTGAAGGACGCAAGGCCGCGATGTTTGGGCTGTACTATCTGATCCGCGACGTGCTCGTTGCTTTTGCCGCATTTGGCGGCGCGCTGCTTTGGCGTATATCGCCGGAGCTGAATTTGAAAGTGGCCTTTGCTTTCGGGATTGTGGGAACCCTTTTGTTCGCATGGAAAGGTCGCGACTGTGTAGTGTCTGGTGTTATTGAGTGAAACCCTGTCTTGGATGAACAAAGTCTTTGCGGCGGTTCTGGTAGTCGAGGTAGTAGGCGTGTTCCCAAACATCGCAGGTCAGCAATGCGGCTTGCCCATGCGCGAGGGGTGTGTCCGCATTGGCCGTCTTGACGATCTTCAAGACATCGTCGTCCTGCACCAGCCAGGCCCACCCACTGCCGAACTGGGTCATGGCCGCCTCGCTGAAGGCAGTCTTGAAGGCCTCGAAGTTGCCGAACGTAGTGTTGACACAGTCTGTACGATCAGAGCCCCTTTTGCTATGGGGCAAAACCCTACCGCGCTAAGCTACATGCTTCCATTGCTTATCTTGCTTAAAGTGGCACATATGAACTCGCAAGTAATGCGAGCGTGCCTGGGAGCGCCGACGTCCTCGTCGGCTCTTGCGTTATGCATGCCGACGAGGATGCCGCGCTCCCAGAAAAGCCAACGAGGGCGCTGGCGTTCCCAGGAGGACCCCACCCTTATCAAACAAACTTTGTTTGAATTTGTTTTCATCCACGTTGCTGGTTTATTCGTTATCAGCGCCCACACGAATAATTAGTTTGCCCAGATTATTCCCGGTGAGCAATCCGATAAATGCGTCGGGCAACCCGGTGTCGTTGTAATGCGCAATCAATCCACAGACTGGAATACGCGCTTTTACGTTTAACAGCGGGAACACTGCATCGAACACAGCACCGCCAACGCTCTCGAAGTAGATGTCAATCCCCTGTGGGCATGCCGCCGCAAGTTGTTTTTTGAAGTCTTCCGCGCGATGATCAATGCAGGCGTCGAAGCCAAATTTATCGATCCCTAGTCGGCACTTTTTAGAACCACCGGCAATGCCCACAACTCGACAACCTTTCAGCTTGGCGATCTGTCCCACAACAGAGCCGACCGCTCCGGTTGCGGCTGCCATGACGACAGTTTCCCCTGGCTGTGGCTGTCCAATGTCGAGCAGGCCCATGTAAGCGGTAAACCCCGGCATGCCGAGCACGCCCAGTGCCAGCGATGGGTGCTTTGGCTGACTCCTTGGTCTGCCAGGGTGGTCCAGCCTCTGGAGGCAATATCCTCTGTTTCAAAATCCTCATTAAAGAGAAAGGCTGACTGCCGTTGCTGAGTGTGCCAGCAAACGGCATCACCCACGGTTCAAACTCTGAGCTGTCAGGGGCAATAACGCGCAGGTCCAGATTATTGGCCAGACGCGCTGTGCGCGAATCGCCTGTTGTGGTACTGGCCCCCGCCGGGTCGGTCCAGCAAAGGGTGGCGCGAATGGGTGTAGCGCCATCCCACTTGAAGTTAACGCTGACACTTCTCCGGCTGATCGTCAGCCGGTCTTCCACAACCCTATGTGTGAGTCAGATTTCTGCTAGACAATTAAATATTATAAAAACACTCTTTACTGGCTGACAACCGTGCCGAGTTTAAAGATCGGAAGAAACATGGCGATCACAATGGTGCCAATAATAGCTCCTAGAATGACCATTAAAAAAGGTTCCATCAGCGAGGTCAGAGTGGCGAGGGTTGTCTCTACCTCGTCGTCATATGTATCGGCCACTGAGTCAAGCATCTCATCAATCCGACCGCTCTTCTCGCCGGCTGCGATCATGCGCACCATTAACAGCGGTAGAACACTGTTACCCTCCAGCGCGGTGCTCAGGGAATTACCTTGTTCCACTTCGACGCGGGCACCCAGAAGTACCCTTTCAATGACCTTATTGTTGAGTGAGGTGGCCACAATCTGCATTGAGTCTAAAATCGGCACACCGCTGGAGAGCATCTGAGCAAAGAGCCGACAAAAGCGCGCGACAGCAACCTTCAAGATCAACTCGCCGAAGACGGGAAGTTTAAGAATCATGGCATCAAATTGATATTTTCCATTCGTGCTGGCCTTCCAATATTGTAAAGATAAAATAATCACAACAAAAGTCAGAAGCACCACGTACCACCTAGAGCGTATGAAATCACTCATATTGACCAGCCACTGAGTCAATGCGGGAAGGTTCTCGCCAAAGCCTTCGAACATCTCTTTGAACACTGGCACAACAAAGGTGATCAAACCAAAGGCCATGATCAAAGCCAGGCTCAAAATCACAGTCGGGTAGGTCATCGCTGATTTAACTTTGCGTACCAGACGGGCGGAGGCATCCAGCATGAACGCCAGACGTTTGAGCACATCAGCAAACTGCCCACTGCGCTCGCCAGCGGCAACCATGTTAACATACATGTCGTCAAAGACGCTCGGAAAGCAGGCCAGCCCCTCAGAAAAAGGCGAGCCGCTTTCGATACTTTCGCGTAAAGCTTTCAAAACGGTTTTAAAGCCAGGGTGTTTGCATTGATCCTCAATCGTTGAAATGGCCGCCAGAATCGACATGCCGGCATGCAGCATGCTGGCGGTTTGTCTGGTAAATGGAATCAACTCCTTTTTTCTCAAGGTTTTGATGCCTGTCACACGTACTTTTTTCTTGGTTTTACTCATTTATTCTTCCTCACTCCCCGCCAGTCACCTCTAGCGCGGCCTGCAGAGAAGTTATGCCGCTGACCACTTTCATCAAGCCACACTCCTTCAGCGAAACCATGCCATCCTGAATCGCAATTTCGCGCAACTCCGCAGTTGGCGTGCCTTTGACAATCGCCTCTCTAATACGCTCCGAGACTGGTAGAACCTCCATAATAGCCGCGCGTCCTTTATAGCCAACATGATTGCACTTAGGGCAGCCGACCGCGTGGTAGATCAGGTGTCCTTCAAACATCTCGGGATTGATGCGGTTAGCCACCAGGACTTTTGGGTCAGGCTCTAAGGGTTGTTTGCAGAGAGGACAGAGCTTGCGGTACAGGCGCTGCGCCTGGGCCAGTATCAGCGACGATGCCATCAGAAAGGGGGGCACCTTCATATCCGCCAACCGCGCCATCACGCCAGCAGCGTCGTTGGTGTGCAAGGTGCTCAGCACCAGATGGCCGGTCAGCGCGGCCTTGACCGCAATATCAGCGGTCTCCTCATCACGGATCTCGCCGACCAAGACAATATCAGGGTCCTGACGCAGGACAGAGCGCAGTACAGAGGCAAAAGAGAGTCCGGTCTGCTGATTAACGTGCACCTGGTTAACACCCTGAAGCTGATACTCCACCGGGTCCTCGGCTGTGACAATGTTTACATCCGGCTTGTTCAAATCCTGTAAACAGGAGTATAGTGTTGTTGTTTTGCCTGAACCTGTCGGGCCGGTCACCAGAATGATACCGTGCGGCTGTTCAATCGCATAACGCATGGCTTCATAGGCAAAGTCATCCAGCCCTAGGGCAGCAAGGCTGGGAGCCAAATTTGTTTTATCCAGCGTACGCATTACAACCTTTTCTCCATGGATAGTTGGCAGCACGCTCACGCGGATGTCCACCTCTTTTTTGAGAGCTTTGATCTTAAAGCGTCCATCCTGCGGAACACGGCGTTCGGCGATATCAAGCTCAGACATGATTTTTATTCTGGAAACGATCGCATTGTGCAGAGAGCGCGGGGGGCTGGGGCGTTCAATCAGGGCACCGTCAATTCTATACCGGAGGCGCGAGGTTTTCTCCATGGCTTCAAAGTGAATGTCACTGGCGTTGGTGCGCAGTGCCTCAATCAGCATCATGTTCACCATGCGGATCACGGGGGCTTCATCCGCTGTTTCAAGCCTTTGGTCGAGGCTGTCGTCTTTATCGACATCGAGGTTGCTGATCTCCACCTCGGTCTCCGGCGAGCGCATAATCGACTCCATCTCGATTCCCATATCCTTGTCGCTCTTCTTCTCCGAGCGGCTGAGCGCTGCCATCACCTCTGTTTCACGTGCGACCACTGGTATGATTTTCAATTTGAGCCTCTGTGCCATATCCTCCTGCGCCAGCAAATCAAAAGGGTCGCCAAATGCGACTGTGATGACCTTGTCCAGCTTCATTAAAGGTGCGGCTTTGAGTTTTTTCCAGAGTTTTAAAGTCGCGAGTTCCAGCAGCTCACGCGGTAGCACCAGAGTCTCCGGCAGTGTGACTGGGCGCACCTGAAAGTAGTCCGCCATCGCCAAAGTCAGCTTTGCCTGGTCAATCGCAGGGTTCTGGGCGAGGTATTTCTCCAACGGAAGTCCGCTGGTGCTGCCAAGAGAGCTTTGTAGCTGCTCTTCTGTTAAAACACCTCGGGCCAGAAGTATGTTTTCAAAGTTGTCGCGTTTGCTGATGCGTGGCATAAGAGATCTCTTCCATGAAAAATCAAAGATGGTATTTAGGTTGTGGCTCAAGTAGTCTGAATTCTGACTGCGAAGCTAAAAGCTAACGTATTTAGTTGCAAGTCTACCAAATCCCGTTGCTAAAACCAATCAACTTTCAAACCGCTTACGCAAAATAAGGAAGTAATGACGACAACATGCGCGCTTTGTTTGTCCTGAAAAACATGTTGTCAGTGGACATTTATCGCATATTCCCCAGATCCGCATGGATACATCCAGTCACAACTAAAATACAAAGCAATACAATAACCATTGCCAGTAAAATATTCCACTTCATCGGTTCACTCTCGCTTTCGGTTTTCTTCTTCTTTCAGCCACGCTGCCAGTGATTGAGTCATGACATTTTCCGCCTTTAACTCCATCGCCCGCTGTGCGATTTCACGCAGTTTCGCGATCTCATGACTCTCCTTGGCAATCCGTCCCAGATAAAAATAGATCTTGAGCCGCAGGAAAAGCTCCTCTTCGGTCAGGCTTTTTGTCCTGGCCAGGCTCTTGGTCAGTGCCCGCTCAAACGCCGCAGCCGCCTGCGGTTGATCCTCCAGCGCATTAAAGCATATCTCCCCCAGTGTGACCTCCAGCTCAGGGCTTTTAGGGTTGTTCTTGATCCCCTCTTTGATGAAATCAACTGCGATCCGCGACTTTTCACTCATACTGTTTAAAATGTAGGAACCCACCTCATAGGCCTGAATGTTGTGCGGGGAGGCGCGGCTGGCCGCAACCACCCAGGGCAGCAATTCAACCGAGCGCTGATCAGAGAGATGGCGGTGCTCCTGCGCGTGAATACGCGAGTTGATCCAGGAGACTGGATTGAGCCCTGCCGCCTGCTGTGGCGCGGGGGCATGGTGGTGCTCATCCTCGGCACCCTCGTGGTGAGATTCTTCCGCAGCGCACATGGTGCAATCCTGCGCTTTCACACCGCCGTGAAAGTATTCATCCACTTTAGCCATCATGGTTTGGCTGACCACCTGACGGGTGTCGTCGGAGATCATAGTTAGAATCGAATCAGCGGAACGCTGCGGCAGCTCCCAGCCACTGAGGCGCGCGGCGGCCTTGAGGCGCAGGGTGCTCTGGACTGCGGTTGCCAACAGTAGTGCCACAAGCGCCAGCAGGAGGGGCAACTGCGCATATTCGTCGACAAAAATATGGGGTCGGTTATTCATGGTGTATTAAAACCGCTTACGCCGCAGGAAAAAATCAGCGAGCAAGAGCACAGCAGCAGAGTAGAGCACCGCATAGGCCATCACCGCTGCACAGACCAGCCAGCTGACTGCCGACCACTCGTGTACCAGCCGCTGGCGCATGTCAAAAAACTCAACGTGCGGAGCGACCACATTCGCGGTGTATAAAATTGTCTTCGCAAAAAGACTCTGAGTAGCCGCCAGAGCAGGCAGGCGTCCGCCAAAAAACAACATGCCAAACACAATCAGCAACGTGAGCGTCACATTTGCGGAGGATGTCATAATCAGTGAGCCCATGATGCCCAGCGCAACAATAATAGCGATCAATCCGACATGCAGAATAAACGCCTGCAGCAATACCTCGGAGAGCCAAACCCCCTGTTTGCAGCCGCAAAGCAGAGTATAGGCCGCGTAAAAGATGCACAGTGCGGAAATTGCGGCGGTGAGTGCGCCTAAGTAGCGTCCAATCAAAACAACGCTGCGGCTCGCCGGTTTGGCCAGCAAGGCATAGATTGTGCGCTTTTCAAACTCATGCGGAAAGATGCGCGACGAAACTCCCAGCGCGATCAAGATGGAGAAGAGCCACACCATCACCAGCGCGATCTCATTGAAATAGATTCCCGCACCACTCATGCCAAAAGGGGTCACAAAAGAGAGCGGCAGCAGCAGCACGGCACCAAGAATTAAAACCACGACGATATCTTTACGGCGGTAAAGCTCAAGCAGTGAGAGCTTGATTAGAGCACGAATTTGACAGAGAGCGATCTTCATAGGGCTTCTTTCTCCTCATGAGCGACTCCGAGCATTCTCAGAAAAACGCGTTCCAGATTCTGGGTTCCATCACCGGCAACCTCCGCAGTGGTGCCGCTCCAGACCGCCCGCCCCTCTTTGAGAATAACGACGTTGTCGCAGATCAACTCCGCCTCGGAGAGTTCGTGGGATGAAAAAAGGATTGTTTTGCCGGCTTTTTTTTCAGCCAGCAACAGATCCCGAAACTGGATCCGGGCCAGCGGATCAAGCCCTGTAAAGGGTTCATCGAGAATATAGACAGCTGGATCATGCAGGAGTGCCTGCGCAATTCCAACCCGCTGCAGCATCCCCTTGGAGAAGGTTTTCAACTGACGGTTCTCCGCTCCGGTCAGCCCGACTTTAACAATCAGCTCGCTGAAGCGCACGGCAATCTCTGCCTTGGACATACCGCAGAGACCGCCGTACAGGTTCAACAGCTCATGGACTTTAAGATAGGGATAATAGTGAGCTGTCTCGGGCATAAAGCCGATCAAGCGGCGAGTCTCCGCGAGCTGCGGATCCCTACCTTTGACCAGCACGCGTCCAGAGTCAGGACGGATAAAACCCAGCAGCATTTTTATCGCAGTCGTCTTTCCTGCGCCATTGGCGCCGAGAAAACCGGTAATCTCACCCCCGCCAACCTCAAAGGAGAGGTCATTAACCGCCTTCACGCTTCCAAATGATTTAACAACACTCTCCAGTTGAATCACAGCCATCTCAACTCCTTTACCATGTCAGCCACTCGTCATGCTCGTTACGATTCTCTGCCTTGAACCACATAGTGAACGCGACTCGGAAGTCATCATCGCGCTTGCTCTCGCCGTCAATACGCTCAAAGCTATTAACATAAGCGGAGTGCAGCCGAAAAACAAGACAATCCAGCGAGTACTGAATATATCCACCAATCTCATCCAACGAATTATAGCGCAGGTCGTAGCGGGCGTATAGACTGTACGACCAGACGCTGTTGATATCGTGAGTGAAGCCGCCATAGGCCAGATTCTCATTGACGCGGTTCCATTGGGGCACTCGCGAGCGGTCATAATCGTAAAGTTCGTGATCTCGTCCGAGATATCCGCCACCCAGCCGGAAACCTTTTTGCAGCTCATAAAAAGTGGCGAAGTTTACATAGGCGAACTTTTCGTTTTCAGAGTCATACTCGGTGTGCATCTTGACATCCAGCTTCTCTGATGGCGTATAGACTAAACGTGTTCCGACCAAGCTCATTCCCTTGTCGGAATAATTGCCCTCTGAGTCGATCTGGATGGCGGTGTACGCATCCCACAGGAACACATTGCGCATGACATTGTGATCATCGGCTTGCTGCCAGATATTGCGTATACCGGGGCGGAATCCATGCCAGTCGTAGGGCAGCCAGGTTCCATCCATACCGAACTGATCCAGCCAGCCATATGAGCGGTCATGGCGGTCAAAGGTGTAGAGCCGTCCGCCCACATCATCGCCCTCATACCAGACTGGCTGATAACTGTAATCCAAGTATGGTTCAAAAATATGCCGTCCGCCGTTCGCCAGTTCAGCGGTGCCGCGCACGGAAGCTTCGACCCCCATCTCGGCGGCATGGCGTATCAACTCGCCATCCAGCTCTGAATCGGAGTAAAAAGTTCCGCGGTAACCAGCGCGGGGAACAATTGCAAGCACATCCTGAACTTTGAAAGGCAGGGTAACGCGATGCGCGGTGTCAACGCGCGTGAGGTTGTAATCCGCCCACTCTCCCGGGGAGTACCTGAAATTAGGGGAGGCGTTCTTATAATGCGCGGCATCGCGGTTCAGCATGCCAGCGCGACTCTGACTCTCATAGTTGAGCGGCGTGTTAAAAATCGGCTGCGGCGTGATGTTGACCCAGCCCTCCGGCAGACGCGCCACACCACCGTAAAAATCGTTCAGCGGCCCGCTGACAATTGCGCCACCGGCCCAGGTGTGCTCACGATGCTCCAGGCTCATGAAGTTCATAGGAGTGCTTTCCTCACGATATTTTTTCAGGAAAAAATCGTGGTTCATCTCTGAGTCGCTGCTGTAGGTTCCGCGCAGCAGGAACTGATCACGTGGTGTTAGATCGGCCTTGTGCTGCAGCCTGTAGCGGTAGCGATTATCCGGAACAGTGGAAACCCAGTTGCGATCCTCGAATTTATCCGGAGTGTCCTCATCCCAGGCGTAGTAACCCTCAAATCGCCCCTTGCCCCAACGCTTCAAATCCCAGATCAGATCCTGACCTACCGCGACCCCGCGCTTAGTGCGGTAATCAAGATGCGTTCTGCCATCCAGATTGGGGCCAGCCCCGCGCTCGGAGGAGTAGATGTTGAAGACATACCCACCCAGCAGGAACGCACCCCACTTGGATGTGTAACCAGGCACCAGGCGAAACCCGTAGTGACGATCCAGATCGCGATAGTAATACGGCATGTAACCGACCGGAATTCCGAACAGCCACGGCACGGCGTTCTTGACCACAATATAATCGTTTTCCTTATAAATGACGTTACCTGTCACACACCAGTGCAGATGGTCGACATCATTGGTGCAGGTTGAAACAATTGCGTGATGCGCCTCGGTGCGCCCGTCCGAGGCGCGCGTGATCTCATCGGATGCGATAAAGAACTCACCGGCCCGCACAAATCCGCTGCCAGTCAGCCCTTTACCTGTCTTGTAATTATATTCGATGTAGTCGCCGGTCCAGGCGCCCAGGCCCTCGCGCTTAATCACCACATTGCCTCTGGCCTGCACATCACCGCGCTCCTGATGCAAGCGGGCTCTGTCGGCCGTCAACTCATGTCCGTATGCTTTGATGCTGACATTGCCGGTCGCGGTTGTCCAGCCGCTCTGTCTATCGACTTCAAACTTGTCAGCTAAAATCTCAAGATTGGAGTACATATCCGTCACCGTTTTCATCATTGCTAGTGGATTCTTAGCAAGACTATCGTGCGGGGCGGCAACCGTAGCAACGACGACCGCCATAAACAGACAACGAATCACAAATTTCATAGTTATCTCTCAATTTTTTTATTTAAACACAAACTTCAGAAATCTTAAAGCAGAGTTTCTGTATTATCAGGTTATCGGCTCTCCAGTTGAAAAGATAATTTTACCACTTTTTCCATCCGCAATGCAAAACGATTCTGGGTGGCGGTTGATTTCGGATTTGAACGTAAGCCGACCTGTGTAGCGGCGCTGCATCTCAATCAAAAACTCCTCATCCTCAGTGCGCAGCCGCTCCAGCACAGATGGCGCCACCACAATTTGCAGATCAGCACCTAGATCCCCGCCTTGCTGTTTATCTTTTCGCATCAAAGCTGCGAGTTGGCGCTGAATCTCCACACTGAGCGCCAGCGGTGATTTCACCATGCCTTTGCCTCGGCAATAGGGGCAATCCTGATACATCTGTGACAGCAAGCTCTCCTCCTGCCGCTGCCGAGTCATCTCCATCAGCCCGAGTTCAGAGATCGGCAGCACATTGGTGCGGGAGCGGTCGCGGCGCAGCGCATTCTTCATGGTTTTATAAACTGTGTTCTGATGTTTACGCATTTTCATGTCGATTAAATCTAGCACTACCAATCCGCCAATGTTGCGCAGTCGCAGCTGGCGGGCCACCTCCTCGACCGCCTCGAGGTTCACCTCCAAAATGGCATCCTCCTGCGAGCCCTTGCCGCGGTGACGGCCAGTATTGACATCAATGGAAATCAGCGCTTCGGTCTCATCAAAGACAAGATAGCCGCCGGACTTCAGGCAGACTTTGCGCCGGAAAGCCTCATTCAATTGGCGCTCAATCCCGTAGTGTTCGAAGATTGACATGTGGCCCTCGTAGTTATAGATGATTCCGCGCGCACGGCGCGAAATTTTTCCGGCCACCTCGCGCAGGCTCAGGTAAACCGCGTGATCATCAATGGTCACCCGCTCGATATCCTCAGTCAGCCAGTCACGTACAACGCGTTCGGTCAGGTCAGGCTCTTGATAGACGCAGGCTGGTGGGCGCAACTCCTTGATGTTGGTCTCCAGAGTGTTCCAGGACTCCAGCAGGTTGCGCACATCGCGAAAAAACGCGCACTTGCTGGCACCCGCGCCGACGGTGCGCACAATCAAGCCAGCGTCATCCGGTATGGGCAGGCGGTCGAGAATCTTCTTCAGCCGCTGCCGCTCTTTATTATCGCCTATCTTGCGAGAGACTCCGCGCAGACGAGTTCCCGGCATCATCACCAGATAGCGTCCAGGCAGACTGAGGTTGGCCGTCACCCGCGGACCCTTGGTGCCGATCGGCCCTTTAGTCACCTGCACCACGATCTCCTTTCCCGGTGGAAAACGCTTGGCGATCAAATCGTTACTGACTCTCTTGCGGCGTGTGTTGCGACCGTTGCTGTGGTCGTCATCCAATGCGCTGTCCTCATCGGGAATCATATCCCAGTAGTGCAGAAAGGCGTTCTTTTTTAAACCAATGTCAACAAAGGCTGCCTGGAGATCATGCTCCAGATTTTGAATACGCCCTTTATAGATGCTGCCAACAAGGCGCTCCTCGGTTGGATGTTCAACCAGAAATTCCTCCAACTTACCGTTTTCAATCACTGCCACACGTGTCTCAAGCTTCTCCGCGTTGACCACAATCTCTACCTTAGGTATCTTCTTCTTAAAAATTCCAAACATAATCTTTCCTTTCTTTAAAGTTAAACTTCGTTACAAACTACTACCAAACTACTCAAAAGTTGTTTCCGGCTTACGCCCGTGAATTGAGACGCTTTGCACCAGCGCGAGAGCCAGCATCATTGTCAGCATAAAGGTACGGCCATAGCTGATAAATGGCAGCGGCAAGCCCGTGATGGGCATCAACCCGATTGTCATCGCAATGTTAATAAACATATGGCTGAAAATCAATGTGACCACGCCCACACAAAACAGGCGGCCGACATTATCCTGACAGCATCTGGCAATCCACAGCCCGGGCCAGATCAGCCCGAGAAACAGCAGCAGCACTGTCACAGATCCGATAAACCCGCTCTCCTCAGCTAAAACTGAGAAAATAAAATCATTAGCAGAGACCGACGGCGGCAGGTAGCCCAGCATATACTGCTCCCCTTTCAAATACCCTTTGCCCCGCAATCCCCCTGAGCCGACCGCAATCTCCGACTGCCGGCGATTGTAGCCGCTGCCATGCAGATCTTTGTCGGGAAACATAAAAACCTGCAATCTTTTTATCTGATGCGGCTTCAGATGAGTGGCGCTAATCAGAGCCTCCCTGCGCTCCTGCGGCATATCCACCCTCTCAACCGCGTATATAACTCCCAGCAAAGTTCCCGCCGCAATCACCCCGATCAGGAAGGTGCCCCAGACAAGCCGCGGCGCGATATTGCCGACAAACATCATTGCAAAGGTGGTGGGCACCATCACCATGGCGGTTCCCAGATCAGGTTGCGCCAGAATCAACAAGGAGGGCACTCCCACCAGCACTCCGGTCGCTAAGTAGAGCAGTGTGCCGTTCAACTTGTGCTGTCCGCCATAGAGCCATGCCAATACCATGATCATGGCCAACTTGGCGAACTCCGCTGGCTGAACACCGAAAACCCAACGTTTGGCACCCATTTGCTCCGAGCCGATAATCGGCACCAGCACCAGCAATGCCAAAGACGCCAAATAAAAGACCCACGCCCAGCGCATGATTTTCCGATAATTTAAACAGAGTGTCATAAAGTAGAACATCACTCCTATCAGCCCGATTTCGGCGTGCCGCATATAAAGCATCTGAAGATCAGGATCTTCACGCACCGAACAGGCACTGTAAACAAACATGACACCAGTCACGCACAACCCAATCATACAGGCGAACATCGGAATGTTCAGTTTGCGAAGCGAGCCCAATATCTGCTGCAGTTTAATCACCGGCGCCCCTTCCCATGAGCCATGCTGGACCCTTCTCGCCCTCTGCCAGGGGAGTTTCACCAAAGATACATGCCAGAACATCATGTACCAGAGGGGCGACCGTGTAGCCGCCGGAGATGCCATCTTCCACCAGAATCGCGACTGCAATCTCGGGTTGCTCAAACGGCGCAAAGGCGATCACCCAAGTGTTTTTCTTGCGTTGGCCTCCCGAATCATACTCCGCGCTGCCTGTTTTCGCGGCCACCTGCGTGCCCCGGATCTGCACCCGCCGCCCGGTTCCACTGGTAGCCACATCGTGCATGCCGCCGCGCACCAGATTGATCGTCGCATCAGGCCAGTGTATCTCACGCACACACTCGCCCGGCCCATCCCGGAGCATCAGATGCGGGCGGTAAAGCCGCCCTTTGTTGGCCAGCACCGCTGTCAGCATTGCCATCTGCAAGGGGGTTGTCAGCAGCATACTCTGCCCGATGGCGATCTGGCAGGTGTCGCCAACCCTCCAGGGCTCGCGCATATTCCGTTGCTTCCACTCATCGGTCGGCAGCAGTCCAGCGGCTTCAAAGGGCAGATCAATCCCTGTTTTGACACCCAGCCCCATCTCTGTGGCGACAATGCGGATGGGCTCGTATCCGGTGCGGTGGCCCAATTCACAGAAGAAATTATTGCAGGATTGTTCAATCGCCTTGCGCAGCTTGATGTCGCCATGGCCATAGGTGTTCCAACAACGCAGACGCATGGTGCCGAGCTTGAACACCCCGTCGCAATGGATCGCTTCGCCTGGCGTGATCGCACCGGCTGTCAGCGCGGCAATTGCAGTCACAGGCTTAAAGGTGCTGCCAGGGGCGTAACGTCCCTGAATCGCGCGGTTAATCAGCGGCAGCTCCTTGTCGTTGTTCAGCCGATCCCAAATGACCGTACTGGGGGCGGGAACAAAGTCGTTCACATTGTACCCCGGCGCGCTGACCATGGCGAGTATCTCACCATTGCGCGGGTCAACCACCACGCCGGCACCCCGCTTGCCTGCCAGCGCCGCTTCCAACGCAGCCTGAATCTTCAAGTCAACCGTCAGCCGCAGATCATCACCCTCCACTGCGGGCATTCCCTCCCAGACCGCGTGCTTGTAACCACGCGCGTCCACACGGATCAGTCGGCCTCCGCAAACTCCGGTCAGCATATCATTGTACTGCCGCTCCACCCCTGCCTTGCCAATCATCTCCGGCAGATAAAAGTGAGTTCGCTGCCCAGGCAACGGCTTGGGCCGATCACGACCAACATAACCCAGCAGATGCGCGGCCGCGCTCTGCTGCGGATAATAGCGCTCTGGCTGAACATAGATATCCACCCCGGGAAAGGCACCCACCTCCTCGGCCCAGCGCGCCACCACCTCTTCGCTCACATCGCTCCAGGCCAGCAACGGCATCGGCAGGCTGGCGCGCACATGCAGTGCCACCCGCTCCTTCGAGATCTCCCGTGGCACTCCCAGCACCTGGGCCAGCCGGTCAATGTCAGCATCCACCGCGTCAATTGTGCGCTGCCACTGACCTCGCTGCCGCAGTTCCTCAACGTAATAGGCAATGCAGTAGCTTGGCCGATTATCGGCCAGGCAGATGCCATGCCGATCAAAAATACGTCCCCGCGCGCCAGGCACCTGCACACGCCGAACACTCTGCCGCACCTGGTCACGCGTCAGATCGGCACTGTTGACCACCTGCACCCGGTGCAATGACATCACTAAATAGACCATACCAGCCGCGAATAAAAACGCTAACAGCGCTATTCGCCAGCTGTCAGTCAGCTTTTGACCACGATAAATCATTTTTTTCTTTCGCTGATTGAACACAGCCGGAAAGGTTGTCTGTTAGCAGACAAATTGCAAAACCCACGCCGCCGACAACCGCGCCGGCCAAGATTGAAGATCCCAGGAGCGCTAAGCTGTGCCAGCCCCCGGCACTGCCGGAGGCTCCGGCCCAGATGCGCGTCCACAGCGTTTGACCGCAGCTCAAACCCGCGCCTAGAATAACCCCGCTGAGAACAGTCGCACGATAAATCATTGAGCGCAGCGCATGCACCACGGCATATGCGCAGAGCAGAAAACCAACTGTGCAAAAGGGCGGTAACCCGCCCAGCGTGTCAGTCAGAGCTCCAGCCCAGACAGCCGCCAGCAAAGCCTTCGTAAAGGGACGGGTGACCATGTAAAAGAGAGCCACAACGCTCAGAAAGTTAAGTTTAACCGGGATCCAGAGCGAAACGGAGATCATATCTTGCAGCACTGCGGCCAACAGGAGCATCACGCCCATCACAGGCAGGTTGATATCACTGCGCACGAGCACCTCCTTTGGTCGAGAGAATGAAGACCACCTCCAATGCCGCCATATCAACTGCGGGAACTATTGTCGCCTCACGCGAAAGACCATTGGGTTCTAGACGGCTCTCCAGCAGATAGCCAATCAGCAGCCCTTTAGGAAATGTGTGCCCCAGACCGGAGCTGATTACACGGGTATGCGGCGCGGGATTAAAATCGCGTGCGAGATAGCGCAGACGCAGAGGGTCAACCACATACAGCAGGGTCAGCTCAGGATCGCCTCCCGGCCGCGCCCCGCCACCATAAAGAATCCCCCGCACCACCCCTGTGTCAGAGGTGGGTGTCTCCAACTCACAGGCCACCCGGCTGTTGGGATCGGTGATCAGCAGAATTTCACTGGTATGCGCGGAGACCTCTGCCACCCGTCCCACAATCCCCTCAGGCACAACCACAGGATCGCCTTTGCGAACCCCATGGCGGGAGCCTTTGGCCACACGGATGCTCTGCCATACTGCGGATGTGCCGCCGCGTGAGAGTACTGAGGCCGCGACCCAGCTGCTTTTAACCACAGGTTTGAAATCGAGTGCCTGCCGCAGACGGAGGATCTCCTGTTCGCGGGCATCAGCGTCGCTAACCGAGATGCGTAGCAACGCCACTTCACGTTTTAATTTTAGATTTTGCGCGGCATTATTGGAGCGCGATAAAATAGATCTGAACCGAACCGAAACAGTTCGATCAAACCAAAGACAGGCACTTTCATACGGATACAGCAATTCACGTGAGAAATTTCGCACGCCAACCTGCCAGAACATCAACGCCCCAACAGATACCACCAGTATCCAAATCCATAATTTCGATTGCTTCACACTGACCACCCCCCGTTTTACCGGAAGTATGGATCAGAGAACAACCCTGAGAAAACACAACCTAGCGGCCAATCTTACATTTGGCCAGAAAATTCAACTCATTTAATACAACTCCGGTACCCTCTGCTACCGCGGTTAAAGGATCATCGGCCAGCGTCACTGGCAAACCAGTTTGTGACGCAATCAGCTTATCAAGGCCTCGCAGCATCGATCCTCCTCCAGCCAGAACCAAGCCCCTGTCAACCAAATCCGAGGCTAGCTCAGGTGGGCACTTTTCCAACGTTATACGCACTGCGTCAACAATCGCTGACACAGGCTCCTGCAAAGCGTCTCGAATTTCCTCGGATGTCACTGTCAGAGTCTTGGGCAGTCCTGCCACAAGATCTCGGCCCTTAACATCCAGAGTTCCCTCTTCGTCTTTATTTGCGGGAGCATAAGCCGAACCTATGGTAATCTTAATCTCCTCAGCGGTTCGCTCTCCAATCATCAAATTGTAAACTCTTCGCATATACTGAACAATACACTCGTCCATGGCGTCGCCGCCAACGCGCACACTGCGCGCGTACACTATTCCTGCCAGCGAGATCAACGCGACCTCGCATGTTCCACCGCCGATATCGACGATCATATTGCCGGCCGGCTCAGAAACAGGCAGCCCAACACCAATCGCCGCGGCCATCGGCTCCTCTATCAAAAAAACTTCACGGGCACCGGCATGTTTGGCAGACTCCTGCACCGCGCGCTTCTCCACCTCCGTAATATCACTGGGAACTGCCACAATCACACGCGGCTTCACCAATTTAGCGGTATGGACCTTGTTGATGAAATGACGAATCATCTCCTCTGTAATACCAAAATCCGCGATTACTCCTGATTTCATCGGTCGGATGGCGACAATGTTACCAGGGGTACGGCCCAGCATTCTGCGGGCCTCCTCGCCCACCGCCAGAATACGCCTAGTCCCCTCCTGGATCGCCACCACCGAGGGCTCACGGATCACGATTCCGCGATCCTTGACAAAAACAAGAGTATTGGCAGTGCCAAGATCTATTCCGATATCACTCGAAAAAAAACTCAATAGCTTGTTGAACATTCGATTCGTCCTACTGGCAAAAAACTAAAATAATACTCAATGTAAAAAAACACTGGTTGCTTAGTGTTGGCAGTTTCTATGATTAAGTGCTTACGGTCAAGCCCAAAACGTGCCAACAGCGGTTATTTTAACAGATCTGGCCGCTAAAAGTACGACAAAAGCAATTTTTTATGCAAAATCGTTCCCAGCATCGACTTTTACACCCGGTTGATAACTATGAATAACGTAAATTCCGCGAATACGATTGCCGTGTTTTTTAGCCCTTCAGAGATTTCAGAGATTTCAGTGAAGACCTTTCCGGTACATTTATTCGTCCTTTGGAAATAAAGTTAACCGTAATTCCTGATAACACAACTGCTGATAAAACGGACAACGAATATGGCTCAGAGCTTGCAACCCATATGGAAAACAAAAGGAAAATGTACCCGTTCACGGGGTATGGAAATAGGATTTTAGAGTGTAATCAGCCTGGCATCCCAGTATTTGGGAGCCAGGCGAATTAGGGCAAGGCAGGTAGAAGAGAAGGAGCGGGTTCGCTACGAAAGTGGGCGCGGACTGCCGTAAGAATGAACTCGTATGCGGAGCGTCCTTGCAGGGCGCAAGTGCCGACAACCGTCCAGAGACGTTCGCAGGCTTCGCGACTTTTTTCGCTGCGCGTACCCTGTGTGATAAGCCGGTCGATCACCACGAAACGTACCGCCTGTTCAGCTAAATTGTTGGTAGGCCCGATGCCGGGCGTGGTGATGAATTCGAAATAGGCCTTGCCGTTATCACGAAAGCGCTTGGCCATGTTGAAGGCTTCTTTTTTTGCTCTTTGCCTTTATCATCCAAGCTGGACGGCACATTGTCGAGTGCCGCTTTCATAATTGTCCGGCGGGCTTGTTCCTGCTCGAAGGCCTTGGCACTGAGGCTGTCCCTGTCATGAATGGTATGGAACATCCCTTTAACTGCGTCGAGTTGAATTACGCGCGGTGGTTGATCCAGAAAGGTTACTTCTGCGTTGCCGCACTCCGGGCATGCGGCGAGGTGATAATCGTGGAACGTCTGAATGTCAGCTTCGGGGAAGAGTGGGCGCTCGTGTCGAGGATGTCCTGGTTGCCCACCGATCTTGCGTTTCAATTCAATGACTTCCTTTTGCAAGGCCTCTATCTGCCGCTGCTGTAAATCCACCTGCCGTGATGAATCGCGGATGACCTTGACCACCGCTTCCGCTCCGGCGCGATAAATGGCCAGTGCTTGTTCAGGCGTGATCATGACACAACGCCTCCTTGAAGTTTTTGGCCAGCGGATAGAGATACACGTCTTTGACGGAGACACGGATGCTGTTTTCGCGGTCGTTGCGTGTGCGACCCCGGGTCTCGCCCAGACGCAGCCATATCTTTGTGGCGCCCTCGCGCGTTGCGCCAGTCCCAGCGTTCGCAGAGTTCGACGCTTAGCCGTGTTCGGCCCCACTTTGGATTTTCATCCAGCAATCCGTGGATCAAGGCGATGTCCTCGCCTCTCAACTCCCGTCCCTGCATGACTAAAATATCTGACATAGGACGCAATATACACCATTACTGAAACCGAGTCCAGAATAAAAACAGAAAAAACGATTTTTTGTGCTGGACTTTGCTACAACGACAATGATATGGTTCGGACATTGTTGGGGAAGGTTATACCCCGTGAACGGTTACTAATAAACAGAGCAGTTCTTGTGGCGGCGGCGGTCTTTGCGACAGTGGGCGCGGCGCGTACCCTGCCGTTGGTGACGGATGTGGTGATGACACAACAAACAGGAACACGCATCGTGAAGATCACATATAATTTGGCAGATGAGGCGGCTATTGTAACGCTGGGCATCGAGACTAACGGGGTCGCAATTCCTGACAGCGCGGTGACGCGGCTCTCCGGCGACGTGTGTAAGTTGGTCAATATAGGCGAAAACAAGAGTATCGTATGGAACGCGGGTGCGGATTGGCCGGAGAACTTGACTCAAGTCGCCAAGGCGCGAGTGACTGCTTGGTCTGTGGATGCACCGCCGCAGGTCATGGTAATCGACCTGACTGGCGGGGATTCCGCCGCAAACTACCCGGTGACCTACTACGTCAGCGTGGAGGCACTTCCATACGGCGGGGTGACGAACTCGATCTACAAGAACTCGCAGTTGGTGATGCGCAAGATTCCCAGCGGCGCTTTCACAATGGGCGAGGGGACTGGGTCTAAACAAGTAATCTTGACAACCGACTTTTACGTAGGCGTGTTTCAAGTGACGCAAGGTCAGTGGTACAACGTTATGGGTAGCACCCGTGCGGCTTATTTCACTGACGTGGCTAGCAAGATGTTTCGTCCGATGGAGCAGGTGTCGTACCATGATATCCGCGAGAATCCCGCCACCAACACGCCGATCAACCCTAACTGGCCGCAGTTCAACGAGGTTGGACCAGCTTCCTTCATGGGGCGGCTGCGAACAAAGGCGGGGCTTTCGGGGTTCGACCTGCCGACTGAGGCGCAGTGGGAGTATGCCTGCCGGGCGGGAACTGATACCTGCTTCAATGACGACGATGCGGACGCAAACGTGATCGGAGCAAACGGGACGGGTATCAACGCATGGCTGGACGCTCTGGGCCGGTATAAATTCAATGGTGGCTATATCGACGGTAGTACTCCACCAGCGGCGGGGTGCGGGCCTACGTATGGCACGGCCATTGTCGGCTCGTATGCGCCGAACGATTGGGACTTGTACGATATGCACGGCAATGTGTGGGAGTGGTGTCTGGACTGGTATGGTTCAGCTCTTGGCGATGTTACTGTTGATCCTAAAGGGGTGGTGTCGGGTTCTAACCGCACGCTACGGGGTGGATGCTGGAACAGCGCTGCGTCGAGCTGTCGTTCAGCGCACCGTAATAGCGACTTGCCGTCGGCACTGAACAGTAGCCGTGGCTTCCGCCTTGTGAGGATCCTTCCATAGCCGGACATCGCGCCCTTTCGGACCTTTTTCAATGTGCCGCGGTAAACCATCACTTCTTACATTATTCTGTGATCAGGATAGCCGCACTGGATGACTTGCCGGATGCTAATTCCTGCACCCGAAGGTGCCACTGGCCGACAGCATCGTTGGGTGCCAGGTCAAGGGTTAGCGCGAGTTGGCCGGCTTTCGCAGCGTGAAAGCCGCTAAATTCAGAGGGCTGGCCCTGCGCGTCCTGTATGTCGATCCGCAGCGGCACCACTGCATCTAAGGCAGCACCGGATGTATCGGTTACTGTGATGGTGAAGGTGATGCTTCGGGCGCGTTGGGTCTGCTTCTGGCCGGTAATGGAGAGTGCGGCAATGGGGCGTTCAGTGATCATGTAAAGTCGCCCCTCACCCGGTCCAAAGTCAGCCGCGAACTGTAGCGTACCGCCAACTTCACGCGTCGCTACCGCCTTGCCAGCCAGCAGATCGTAGATCACGCCGGCGGGGCGGCGGACGGTAAGGGTCGCCTCGAGTGGCAGGCCCTGCTCCATGACACGGCCATGTTGGCCGACATAGTTACCGAAGGTGCGATGGTCGTTGAATGCAAACAGGTAATCGGTGGAGCCGAACCGCCGAAACCGCAGAACAGCTTCGGACGTTTCTGCATCGCCGTAAGGGGTGTAGGTTGCCGCCAGCTCCTCGCGCAAGCGCTGAGCTTTCTTGATTAGCCCAGACTTATCCCCTGACAAGCACCTCTCGATCAGGATGTCGGGCATCAGGCGCGGCAGAGGTCTTCATCCGCGACAAGGATGCCACCCTTGTCCTGCCACGCTTGAATCGCGCGTACTACCCCTTCGCAGAGGACGCCGCAATAGGGCGTGACAAGGACCTTGAAAGCATCCAACCCATTGCGCAGGATGGTCTCATCATAGACAATCTCAGGCTGGAGATGAGCACGGCAAAGTATGCCGTGCATCCAGCCCACAGCTCCCTGCATGGTGCCGTAGGTCGTGCCCCCGTAGAAAATCTGCGACGTAAAACTCTCCAGCATGGCCACCTGCGCCGGATGCTCAGGCACTTCAAGCAGCATGGGGCCGAAGGGCTGAATGACAGACTTGGTCAGCTTGGCCAGTCGCGGCGCGGCTCCTGGATGGGTGTAGTCGTAGCCGCCGGGTTCGCTCGGCCAGAGCGAGCCCGCACCGTGATACATGATGGCCCGCACGGGACGCGCAATCTTCTGCCAGAATACGATTTCGAGCATGTCGGGCGGAATCGTGATAAACTTGGCTTTAGGTAGCCGCTTCTCCCACTCCGTCCATGTACTTTTGTCCTTAGGTAATGGGCCAGTGGTCGCGCTGCGATAACAGATCACCTGGGTCATTTTGGTGACCTGCTGATAGCTCGGGCCGCCCTTGGCCATGGCAAACAACTCATCGGTCGCCAGCCCCATCACCAGCGGGTCGGGATACGCATACGTCCAGTGGCCGATCAAGTCACTGCGTCCGCCGCTACCCCACTTGCTTGGGCAACGAACTGCAGGATCCCAGTACCCGCGCAGATTCGTGCGGTCGCCCTTCACGCCGTCGCGTTCGCACGAGATCATCTCGGGGCCGCCGTCGCCCCCGCCCCAAAACCAGCGATAAAACGTCAGCATCGGATCATCATCTGCCACAACCCGGTCGTGCGGGAAGTCTGTGATTTTCGTGTACGACAGCCCCCTCTGATTGTCTTCAATGCCCTTAGGGATATCGTAGCCAGCATGCTTTCGGAATGCGGCCCGTGCCTCGGGGCGATAAGAGATTGGGGTATGGTCACGGAACTCCGAATCCGTGAGGACGAGGTCTACTGCCGGAAACATGCCGACATTATTGAAGATGCTGCGCCCGGCATCAAATCCGAATTGTTGTACACGGGCGAGTGAAAAGTCAACAGCACTAAGAGGCGTGCCGTCACTGCCTAAAGAGGCAAATTGTTCGCGGTACTTTGCATAAGTCGCCTGACTCATCAGGTAGCCCCCAGGCGACATCTTACCGAGAGCGCGATAACCTTTGACCAGTGTTTCGTTCAGCTTCGTACGCGTCTCGGTAAACCGCTGATCGAAGTCGATCGGCTGACCGTCTTTCAGGGCACGCATGTCAAGGTGATCCATCCAGACCAAGCTATGCGTGAAACCGCACTGCGCCATCTGCTCGAATGTCGCGCCACCCCACATCACCACCGGCATACGGGCAGGAATCCGGTTGCAGAGGTTCCATGCGAACGAACAGCTTCCTGTCACGGCACCAGTTGCGCTCTCGGCTTGTGCCGTTGCAACAAATGTGTAGGCACCAGCTTTCCCGCTGCACTCCAGGGGTACAGGCACGTCCTGAAATCCGTCGCCCAGATCACCGATATCGATGCGGGTGTGCGCTAGCCCGGTTTTCACGTCCAGCCAGCCGTTTTGCAGGGTACGCCCCGTGCTGTTGTTCACGGTCACAATCAGCGACTGGCCCTGCTCCATACGCTCGAAAGCCGTGCGCTCAAAAGCGTGACGAACCGTGACCCTGATCGGCCCGCCCTTAACTGCCTCGCCTGCCATACCGCTCAAGCTGGTCAGCATCATAAATGCTGTTATTGCACATAGAAAGGTCTCGACTCGTTTTGTTCTGGACATTGATAATTCTCCCTATCGTTTTTTCGCAGCGCACTGCGCTGCGAGCTTGCCATTGAACTCCTGCTACTTTAGCACCTGAAACTCGACGGGCTTATAGATGCCGCCCGCACCGGCAGCGTTGAGAACGCGGACAGCAATATGGTTGGTCTCACCCCACCTGACAAAGGGAGCAATGTCGATGTCGAAAGGGATGTTCCATCCTTCCATCCCGAGGTCATGGGCCCCGGCATAGTGACCATTGATCCACAGCCAGGTCGATTCATCCACTGCCTCGAAGTGCAGCACCACTGCGTTGAAAGCTTCGGCGGGCTTCTGCGGCAAGCTGACGGCGGTACGGTACCAAGCCACGCCCTCATACGAACCGGCCTGTTTAGGCAGCGCTGTACCCCAGAGAATGCCAGTCGAGATATCATGCCATTCCTTTGCGTCAAATTGCGGGTTAAACCAGTTTTGGACATGGCCGATGCGGGCTGGGTCTGTATGGAACTTCCAGCCCGTTGACGGCAACTGCAGGCGCGTAACGATCTCGATGGCGTGATCCCAATCAGGCCGCTTGCGTAGAGGCACGACATCGCGATGGAACGACCACAAGGCTGCGGCGGCACTCTTTTTCACAGCCTGGTCCTCATCCTGCGTAGCAGCCTTTAGCTGGTCAGTGATCTGCGTCGTGCGCGGTTGCCAGGCAGCAAGCTCCTCCACGGCCACTAGGCGCACCAACGGGCTAGCGTCCGAAAGGGCTTGCTTGAGTATCGGCATCGCATCTACATCGGCAAAGTCGGTTACCCGCCGCAGTGCGGCACGCCTGATAACGACGTCGTCCACTGTCGTCAATTTCATGATGGCCGCTTGGGCCGGTTTCCCCAGAGCTAAAAGCTTCCGCGCTGCACTGCGCCGCGCCAAGCTATCCCCTGATTCAACTGCTTTCAGCAGGACGGCGATATCAGGCGTACTCTCTTCCGCTGCGTTGGCCGTACCCGCTGCAATTAGTACGACCAATAATCCTGCGATTAAATAACGTATCATTGTCTTTCTCCTCTTTCTTTTTGTAACACAAAAAACAATTACTTGTTCTTTCCAAAAAGTTCTCTACCGGGTGATAACTCATTGCCTTTGGTACATTTGCATCTGCCGCTTGGCCTGTAAGCTTCATCAACGTTGAAATGTGTAGGGTTGGCGACGGGAGCCAATCAAAGATCATGAAATCCCTTGGCGCGTCTTTGGCGAATAAACACCTAGTGTCAATCAACTTGAGTATATATACCGCACATCAGTCTTCGTCAAGACTAAACCCTAAACACCTCAGATTTACTTGTCAAAATTATAGAGCGTCTCCATGCGCTTGAGTTTCCACTCTATCTGTTCAGCACCGCCGAGGTAGTCCATGGAGGGTTCCCATCCCAGGCGCGAATCGCGCTTTACAAGCTCGAGCGCCGCCTTGGCATTCGCATGTTCCTTGCGGGCAACGCGCAGGATCTCCTCGCGATCACTCTTCTTTTCGGCGAGTGCGCCCTCTTTCAAATGGATGGCAGTGTACGTCACGCGCCCGAAATATTCGCCAAGATTCGCCATGAGCTGCGCCTTCTTTGCGCGTACGCCACTCAGGGACGAAGCGAGGCCTGCGAACGTTTTGCCGCCCTTGAACCAGGATTCCGCCATCGGACGCAGCAGCTCGAGCTCTTGTTCGAGCACAGCTTTCGGTGTTCTGTCTGTGTTGAAATTGAGCTTAACGTAGTCGCTGCCGTCAGCGGATTTCACGGGTGTCGGAAACTCCTCACGGGCGATTGTCGGACCGAGCAGATTAAAGGGATATGCCGATCCGATCCGGAACGGGCCATACTGGTTCTGAGCAGTGGCGTGCATATCGCGAATCGCCTCGCTCCACTCCTTCCATACAGCGAGAACGGCTTCGACGTTCTCCTCTCCGAAGTCACGTGCGGCGATCAGGCGGATATGCGTGTCAAAGTCCATTCCATTCTCCCAGAATGCTTCCTTGGCAAGCTCAGAGATAAACGATGGCTGCCAGCCATAATGGTGGTTCTCCATGAGACCCGAAAGGCCCCAGTCGTCATGCGCCTTCCTCAGGGCATCCCAGCGGCGTTTCCACTGGTAAGGGAAAGGCTCATAAGGGGCAGTGCCGAAGTCCCAAGTGCGACCGCCTGTGTTGGACATTGTGTAGAGCTTCAACCCTAGTTTGTGTGCCTCGGCGGCCTCGGATGAGAAATATTCGCCCGGGCCGACAAATGTGAGTGAGTAGTCGGCGGTGTATGATTTGAGGCCGTTGCGCTTGACGTGATTTTCGAACATTTCGAAGGTGGCCATCAGAGTCACATCTTTCGGCAGGTTGTTGATCAGCTCCAGCCGCGGGCCCACCGCCTGCCTGCCCCAGTTGTAGCTCCAGAATACGATTTCGATACCCGGTTGATGTTTATCAAGTGCCGCCTTAACAGCGTTAACCCAATCAGGGTAGTCCTTGCAAGGATACCAGCCCGGATGCGGACGTTTGTCTCCGGGGACAACTTTTCCCTCGGGGGTGAGGCGTGCGGTCCGTTCGTCTTTGGAGGGGAAGCGGCATGATTCGCCCACAAATATGATGCCCTTGGCACCTGGATAGGCCGCGGCGATACGTCCATAAGTCTTTTCAAACACCTCTTTCGCACCCGGATCGTCTGGATGGACAAAGGCCTTGATGTAGCTGTAAAGATAGGTGTCGAGACCGTGTTCAGCGGCGCGGCGGATCAGTGCGCGGATGTCCTGGTAACCCGCTGCCTTGGTGACATCAATGTCCTTTACGAACACGAGAATTGCATCAAGACCGTAGTGGGCCATCTTTTTGAGGTACGCGTCTGGAAAGCGGTCGAGTCCCCAGCCTGAATGCGTCATGCGTGGCGAAAATAGCGGCGCACGCTCCTTCGAACCCCTCTTCAGAAATGGTGCCTGGCGAAGATTCATGAGGTCCTCCAGGTGATAGAGTGCTTGCGCCGCGCCGCGCTCGTCGGCAGCGGCGATCTGGATGCCGCCTCCCACCGTCACACGGTATGATTTTGTCTTCCCTTTTCCGTCCACTACAAGAGAGAGCGTGTTCGCCGCTGGCGCAGAATTTGTCCGGCTGATAATCGCTGAAACTCCCATCGAGACGGCCAGGAAGTCCTGAAAATCCTGCGCCGCGCGGAAGAGGAACGGTGAAGCTTCTTTAGCGAGTGTGATCGTCACGCCGTCTTTGAATTCAAACTCATCTGTTGCTGGCTGTAGAGAAGTATCCCTTTGGTCCGGTTCGTGTACGATCTCAAGCCGTTTGCGGAAGTCATAAGGGCGCTCGTACTTTATCTGCGCGATGGAACAGACCGCTGCCATTATCACTGTCAGCGCAACTGCCGACATAACTGTTTTATTTTTATTTTGATTCATTTCAATTTTCCCCATATATGATTACTATTCAATCAACCCCTGTCATGGAAAACAAGAAACTTTCGCACACCACACAAACTTAATTTGGTTGTGGCAGAAAGTTACTTTAGTTTTTCATAAAGAAAAATTCGATCTCCCGGTCGTCGAGTTCAACACCGTGCGGATGATGCGCATACGCTCCGCGGCGGATCACTTTGATGTCGCCACCGCCAGCCTTGAAACGCGGAATGAAGAGTTCGCAGTTCGATGCCGGAGGCACCACCTTATCCGCGCCGCCGTAAATGAGCAGAATCGGAATGCCGGCTTTAGCGACCGGTTCTGCCATGTTGACGGGCATACGCGGATCGCTTCTCCAGCCCTTCTCAGGGATGGATTTGGCCCAGGGACCGATGTGTACGGGATTATTATTGCCGAACTCCTCGAAACTCAAAAGCGGCGCATCGAGGTAGATCGACTTTACCATCTCAGGATACTTCGATGTGTAGCGGATTGAGTAGAACCCGCCCCAGCTCAAACCGGCGAGCCGCGCTTTCGGCGCGAAACCAAGCTCCTTCACAAGATACTCGTGGAAGGCCTTGAACTCCGGCAACGACTCGTCGCACGCACGTGTGTCAAACATCTGCAGGGTTACGTGGTGCCAGCCCTTTTCAAGGAGTTTTGGAACACCTGTGCGCGGCACGAACGCTGTCGCCCACTGCATCGTCCACGTCCAGGGTGTCCCCTCGGCAACCTTGTCTCTGGGTTCAACCACCCATGCCTCGTGTCCATTGAAGTCGAACACCGTGCGTTCGAACCCGAAAAATTTGTCCGTTCGAATCACTTTGTTTTTTTCGGCGATTCTGGCCGTGAGGTTACCGCCGAACAGCGGTGCCGACAGAGCGGCGCAGGCGAGTGTGATGATCATTTTCGTTTTTAGTTTCATTTTCAGTTTTCCCTTTTACGTTTTTTAAGCTCTGTTATTTTCCGCCCAGGAACCACGCGAGAACACTCTCATCCTCGTATGTCGCTGTCCAGCAGTTGTGCCCGAAACCCGGATATTCACGGTAGCGAATCTTGCCATCGCACTGCCAGAGTGCGGCGACCATCGCACGCGAACGCGCGGTGGGAACAACGCTGTCGATACTGCCGTGGAAGGCCCAGATCGAGACGTTACGGATCTTCCAGGCGAGTGTCGCATCACCCCCGCCGCAAAGCGGCATCGCAGTAGCGAACCATTCAGGATGACGCTGGACAATATCCCATGTGGCGTAGCCCCCCATTGAAATGCCCGTCACGCATACACGAGAACGGTTGATCGGCTGTTCTTTGAACATTTTTGTGATGAGTTCGATGGCAAGTCCCATATTTTCAGACGGTTTCGCGGGCATTTTGTGCGCCATCAGCGACCAGGGTGTGTCCACCCACTGCATCTTCTCAGGGCACTGCGGCGCAATGAAAAAGATCTCCTCACCCGTCTTTTCGGTATAAGCTAGGATCTCCTTGCCGCCGTGGTTGATCTGCGAACAGTTGTTCGTGCCGCGGCTGCCTGCGCCGTGGAAGAGAATGACCAACGGATATTTCTTGTCCGCCTCAAGCTTCGCCGGTGCGTGGAAACGGTAGGGAAGCGTGTTCCCCTCCGCATTTGTGTAAATCCGCTGCTCGGTGATGTTTAATGCCCATTGATAAACTTCATTGACTTCGCCGCAGACTGAAAATACCGTTGCAAACACTAATGCCGCTGAAAAAATACATATTTTTCGTTGTTTCATACTGTAATACCTCCAATATAAATATAATACTTTATAAAGGTAATAAATATACTATTTATGCTAATTAGCTTCAATCAGAAAGAACCGTGCCCTTTCAAAAGTTGCCTATGGGAATGCGAGCGCGGCTGCAATAAAAAACGTAAACAGCATGACTATCCCTTATCTGATGATGATAATCAAACCGGAAGCAAATGGCGAAAGGTGGATTTCACCGTTCGCGGCCGTCATCTCAGTCGGATACGTCTTGATGCCTGTGTTGACGATCTTCCAGTTGATCGCGCCCGGCGGGCCGTTCACGTATTTCGCGATAAGAATGGAGGTGCCTTTAGCGGGTTCATCGAGGGGATTTTCGGACGTGCGTCCAAAATCAACTATGCCCTTGCCTGAGAATGAAGCCGCGTCGAAGGTCGGCACGTCGGCGACGGACCAGTCAGCGGCGGCATCGAGCACGAGTTTCGGGTTTTCGACTGTCGCGCCTTTCACTGTACCGCTCCCCGAGAACGCGGCGCCTGTGAGCGCGCCGGCCTCAGAAAGATCCACCGTGCCGCTCTGAACATCGCAGACACCTGTGAAGGCGTAGGTGCCCGAGTCGAACGCGACTGTTCCAGCACCCTTTTTCACGAGGCCACCCTCGCCTGTGAACGGCACCTCTGTGGTGAAAACTGTGTTTGCGGGCGGGGTGAGGATGAGGCCCTTTCCTCGCACTTCAAATGTGAAGTGATCGGCGAGACCGACGATGCTGGGAAGGTGTAGTCTGATGAGCCGTAGACCCATTCGGAGTCGTCGAACACAACCCGGAAAGCCTTTGTGAGGAAGTTAAAGTTTTGGAACTCACTGATTGCTGCGATGGATCCTTCACAGAAGACAACCTGTCCGGTCGGCTGATGCACGTTCCAGGGATCGATACGAAGCGGCATAGGTGTCACCAAGTCGCTCTTTCCGAGAAATGTGTTTGCAACCTCCATGTCCAGCGCGCCCTGCATGTAGAAAGTTGTTAAGGTGGTGAGGATCTTCGCATCCTTCGCGCGGATGCGCGTAACCGACTTCCCTCCAACAGCACGCGTCAGATGGAGCGCATATGTTCCCCACAGAGTGCCGTTCGTCACTGCGACAGTCGGGTGGCATTCGAGCACATGGCAATCGCGCTCGATCTGGATCGTATTCGCCTTCAGCGTGCCGCCGTTCAGGATGCGGAGCGTCGGCTCTGTCTGGAGACCTCCGGCGATACCCGCGCGGTAACCGACAAAAAAGTGCGTGGCCCCGCCTGGTATGGTCATGCTGTTGTCAACGAACGCGCCGTCAATTGTCAGAGATGGCTGCACTGTTCCGTCCGGCGTGTTCATGCCGATGATGCCGGTACCCTTGAGGAGCACGTCCGGTGTCGAAGGATCGCCCTTGATCACGACCTCGCCTTCCGCTATCGTGAAGCCGCCGTAGCCGCCTCCCGGCGTGGAGCCGTCCGCCGGGAAGCTGAATTGGGCACTCGATGCGGGCATACCGGTTTCACCCGGAGTCCTCACTGTGGTGAGCGTCAGCTGCTTGCCTGCCGCCGATGCGTCAATGATGAGCTTTCCTGCACCGCGCTTCAGAACGCCGCCAGTGACATCCAGCGAATCGAACGTTGTATCGACATCGGTTTTGAGAATGGTCGGCGCAGTTGTTTCCGTGATATCTACAGCAACGGGTGCTGTCAAGTGCGGCGTGCCCTCCGTGAATTCAAGTGTGCCGCCGCCGAGCGTTACCCGGCTTGCGCCATTGAGAGCGCCATCTGACGCGATCCTCGAAAGTCCGCCTTCAAAAGACACGCCACCGATGAACGTGTTGTTCTCTTCAAGAATAAGCGCGCCCGCGCCGGTCTTCTTGAGTTCGCCGTCCGTGATCGGCTTTTTAACGGCAAGAGATGTGCCGGTCTGAAGCGGCAGCGCAACAACGGCATTGAACAGCAGTGGCACATTGATCGTATGGCTTCCAGCAGTCACTTCGATCTGCGCGGCGCCCTGCTCGCCGGCGATTTCGAGGGGAGCTGTGCCGGCGAGTGTGTAGCCGTCCGCCCCGAATGTCATAGCGCCCGCGATTGCTTCGGAGCCGATCGAGACAGTTTTTCCGGCCAAGTCACTTGTGAACGCGGCCTTCTTCAAGGCTGTCGGGATACTGGCGGACCAGTTGCCGTCCGAACTCCATACGCCCGAGCCAGTCCATGTCGTTGTATTCGCAGCGCCGATCGGGGAGGCATCTGTCTTGACCGTGAATGAAATTGTAGTTTTTTCCGTCTGATCGTCATAAGTACACGTGAAGGACGCATGTGTGTTGTCCGGGATGTTGTTTTCGAGATAGGCCCACTGCAGCGCGTGTTGCGAAGCTTCCGAAAGTTCCCCGTCGCAGATAATAATCGACTTCGAAACATCGGTGTCCGGCAGGGATGAGAGGTTGAGCGTGAGTTTGGTGAAGGACACGGGGCCGTTCACTGTGATGATGTCGTCTGTATCGAGTTCCAGCGTGCCGTCCGCGACATCGAGAGCCGTCAGCGTCACACCTGGCGGGGTTCCGGCGATTGAGAAGGTCGCCCCGTTCGTAATCGTGAGTGCTGTCGCGAAACTCGGTGTGCTAGTCGTTAGGAGGATCGAGCCACCCGCAAGAACCGTTTTTGCAACATCATATATGCCGGTGCCGTAGATGAGTGTGCCCTCGCCAGTCTTGACGAGGAGGCCCTCTTCCGAATCTTTATTGGTCATGCTCTGAAAAACAAGCACGTCGTGGCCGGCAGTGTCGATTGTAAGCCCCTTTGGTCCGAATGCGAAGAGATCAAGATAGCGGATGAACGGATTGGCCGCCGTGGTCCGGGTGGTGGTCGCTTTGAGTGTGCCGCCCGCCATCCGCGTAGAAGCGGCCTGTGCCGAGCCCGCCCGCCGCCTGTGTCTTACTGCCGTAAATGAGCGTGGTTTCGAGGAGGCCGCCGTCGAGGACGATGTCCGCTGTGCGGTTGGCGGTATTCGAGTTTGCACAGGCGTACAGACCATTTTTAGCATATACATAGCCGCCTGTCTGATTGTAGCGGCTTGTCTGCGGGGTGCTCGGTGATCTGTAACCGAGATTGATGAGTGTTGAGGCGTAGAGCTCACCGCCTGAGATGTTCATCGTGCCGTTGCCCGTCATGCCGATGTAGAGCGAGTTTACTGGGCCGACATGGATTGTGCCGCCGGAGAGGTTGACTGTGCCTGAGCTTGTTTCCGGGTTGCCGAGGTAGAAGCTGTAACTATGCTGATCTGTCACGCCTCCGAAGGTTCCGCCTTCCATGTTAAACACAGCTTTCGAACCGGCCTGGTTACCGACGTAGAAACCGCCGAGACCAGTGTTGTTCGTCATGACCGTGACCTGCGTTCCGTCGTCCCTGACTGTGAATGTCACTTCATCCGCGCTGCTCTTTCCGCCGATCCAGCTCGAACGCGGAAGGCGTAGCTCGGCGCCGTCCGAAACCGTCACCGCGGTTTTGATATTCAGCTCCAACCGTTGGGACGACCGGGCGTTGAAAAGTGTTCCGGTTCCGGACACGACGAGTTCCGGCCTATCACCGGAGGCGGTGCCGAAAGCGATTATTTTATCGGCAGGCATGATAGCTTCAGCCCCGTCCGAAACTGACAGCGAGGACGTGCCTAGAAAATTGACTGACGAAGCACCTGCCGCGGAAAAACGCGTTCCCTCGCCTGTCACTACGAACTGGTCGAAGCGCACTCCGGCGTTGGCTGTGAGTTCCGCGTTAAAGGCGCCGCTGTGCTGCGTCACCTGGGCACCCTCCGTGACAAGAAACGTGTTCGTGCCTGGATACGTGAGTGCTGAGGTGGTGTCGAATGAGAGTGCTCCCATGATGTCGCAAATGCCGCTAGAAACAGTAAAACTGTTGTTGGAGGGGTAGCAGCGAAAGTTAAACTGTGGCAGACGTACAGTAACGTTGCTGAAGGCGACATCCATTCTCAAGTCATTCCCCTTGCCCGAGTATGCAGCCAAATTGAAGGTGTGCGCTGTATTTGTTCCTCCGGGTTCGGCGAAACTGAAGTAACCGCGTATCAGATCCCAGGTCAGGCGGCCGTCCGTTGCTGTGCGCCCGATTTTCATGTAGATGTTGGTGAAGCAGAAGGCGGCACTGGTCGTATTGGCTGCCGAAAGGTAAGCGACACCAATGTTATAGCCGTCGCTCCGGATGGTAAAGGGATCGTATCCTGTGTTGTTCACCACGGCGCCGGACTCCGATGCCGGCAATTCGAACACAGCACCCGCGCCGTCGAAAACCAGCGTTGATGTCTTCCAGATGTACGCATGGAGGGCACCCTGCATTGCGTAATCAGACATATAAAGTGTATAATCTCCGCCGTTAGATTCAGCGGTACTGAACCGGAAGAAATTGTCGGCTCCGCCGGTTTCAAAAAACTCACTGTTGCTCCAGTTGGCCTGCTCATTGAACCAGCCCTCGTGATTAGCAGATTTCCAGATCAAATGGTTGGCGGCGAACGCCGACGGGATGATTCCTGCGACAGCGAAAAATAACAGCATTTTTTTCATGAGACCAATCTCCTTTAATGACAACTCCGTTTTACTCGCCAGCGGCGGGCATCCAAGGGTAACCTCGCTTCGCTCGGTGACTTTTGTGAAGGATGATTCGCGAAGTTACAGCCCTGCATATTTCAAGGGTAACCTCGCTTCGCTCGGTGACTTTTTTGAAGGATGATTCGCGAAGTTACAGCCCTGTATATTTCAAGGGTAACCTCGCTGCGCTCGGTGACTTCTTTGAAGGATGGTTCGCGAAGTTACAGCCCTGTATATTTCAAGGGTAACCTCGCTGCGCTCGGTGACTTCTTTGAAGGATGGTTTGCGAAGTTACAGCCCTGTATATTTAATCAGTAAACCGAGCGTAGCTACTATCCTACGAACTGTGAGCAAGTTTACGGCAAAGCATAATCATCTGTCAAGACTATTTTTTACGAAATCTCTAAACATTAAATTGGCAGGAGCATCTGCACAAACCTAGGTTGTGAGCCTGTTTTTTCTGGAGAAGAGCAGGGTGGTAGAG
>Ga0265294_10000697_pt1 | contig 45358 bp, 60 predicted proteins | sample MunlanPumphouse3_FD_192504 | JGI IMG/M metagenome (GOLD analysis project Ga0265294, IMG submission 192504) | Groundwater microbial communities from a municipal landfill in Southern Ontario, Canada - Pumphouse #3 | ecosystem: Environmental > Aquatic > Deep subsurface > Groundwater | place...
GTAGTTCTTGTAAGCAAACGGTTGGACACAGTGCTTTAGCCGTGCGGTCTATTGGTGGTCCGCTAAACCAGAGTTCCGAAAAGGCGGTTCAACTGGAATCGTCGGGCGGTGCCCGATGAGCATCAAACATAAAATCAAAACATTTCAAGAATGGAGTGATTTGGGTTACCAAATAGTAAAAGGCTCAAAAGCTACTTGGGTTGATGGTAAACCAATGTTCAAAGAAAATCAAGTGGTTAAATACAAGAAAAGAACATCGTATAACAAACCTTATAACCCGTATAATGGTAGAATAAGCCGTTGTGATTTTGCTATAGGTTTTGACCATGAGGAATGTGCAGATTTTCCTTATGATGGTTTTTAGGCATTTATTATAAATGAAAGGAGAAACATAAAGTGGCTAAAGTAGCCGTTGTTGAAAAAGAATTACTGGACGAGCATTCAGTCGTAGACTCACTTCAAGAAGAGATTCTTCGTATGCCCTTTGAGAACAATTTGGGTGAGGTATTATATCCAGTTTGTGCCGAACGAACCGGAAGAAACACTGTATCAGTAGAAATGGTTGATGGCACCAAATTCCTTTTAATCGTATCAAAAACATAAAAGGCAGGTAAGAAACAAATATGGATACAGAAGATGTAAAGCAAGAATTGAGAATTCTTAAAGCAGAGATAAAAGAAAAGCTGATAGAGTTTGAGCAGAAAACAGGTTTGTTAATATATAATATTGATATTGGCAGAATAAGCACAATGGGAGAGAAAAAAACACTTATATTTGATGTTAATGTAAATGTGCAATTTATAGACTAAAGGTTATATAACATGACTACAATAATGGCGGTGGGAGACACACACGGAGACTGGTCACACCTAAATCAATTAATAAATAAGAAACATCCAGATATAATATTACAATGTGGTGATTGGGGCTGGTGGCCAAAATTCCATAATACCACTATGATTTTTAACGGCTACGAAACTATAGAGTTAACAGCTAACGATGGAAGAAAGATTAGACACAGAGTAGCTAAAAAGTGGGATTTATTTGCAATAAAGCCTCAAGACACCAAGATTTATTGGTGTGATGGCAACCACGAAGATCATTGGGATCTGAAAGAAGAAAGGAACTATATACCTTCTCCGTGTGAAACTCAAAAAAATGTCTATTACATGAAAAGAGGTTCGGTACTCACACTACCGGACGGTAAAAACATAATGTTTTTTGGCGGGGCCGCTTCGATAGACAAAGAATATAGAAAGATAGGATTGGATTGGTTCCCAGAAGAAACTATAGCTGATTCAGATGTCAGGAATTTACCTAACTCCAAAATAGATATAATGGTGACCCATACATGCCCGTTAGAAGTAAATAAATTTATTAATAATAAAACAAATGTGTGGGCGGCCGAAAAATTTCGTGATCCTTCTCAAGATGCTCTTTCCTACCTATTAAACCGATATAACCCAGAACTGTGGTTTTTCGGTCACTTCCATACTACCCTGAAAACCAAAATAGGCAACACAACTTTTTATGCCATGAATATGCCACCGAATGAAATGTGGTGGAGATGGGTACCAGGTTATAGTCCTAAAGACCAAATGCAATAACAGCCTCAAAAACTAAATCCAATAAAAGGAGCCTGTAATAATGGAGACTATAAATATTGGTGTTGATCTTCATGGTGTTCTAAACAAAGATGAAGCTACCATCAAATGGTTTATGGAAACTCTTCCTAAATTAAGGCAAAGAAATGTAAAAATAATTGTAGTTTCTGGACCATCTCAAGAAGAAATACATTGTGAGCTTATGGAGCTTGGTTATAAACAGGGCCGCCATTTTGACAAAATCAGATCTGTAGTAGATTTTTTAAAAGAGAAAAAGGTGAAAATGTGGCAGGACTCCAATCTTAACTGGTGGGCTAGTGATGTAGACTGGTGGTCATCGAAAGCTCTGATAGCTACTGAAGAAAATCTCTTTATTATGGTAGATGACAAGGAAAAATATTCCAAATATTTCAAAAAGACAAACACTAGATTTATACTTCTCTGATAAGGATAAAACGAAATGTATGTAGAAATAGATGAAATTTTGAAGGATGAAATCTTAAAAAATAGTAGTGTTACTATTCATTTAAGACTAAACTCCGCCAATGTGAGCAGATTCGATTGTACTCCCTTCAAAATATTCTTCAATTCAGATTTTTTTCCTAAAAAAAGAATACACATTTTTGATTTTTATTTGAGCGAAACTCAAAGTTCCTGGATAATCACCAATCTTAAATTAACTAAAGAGTCAAAAGAATTTCCTATTTCAGATAGAATATTATTTCTACAAGAATTTCTAAAGGAAATATTTAAAAGAGCTAAAGTAGAAAATAAAACTACTATTTGTATAAGCACAGAACTTGAATTTGTACCTGAAGTACTTTCTGAATACATGTTTTCAATAGACAGTAGACAAATGGGTAATAGGCAAATTTATAGGTGTGTCTATAAGAGCAAAGTAGCTATAAAAATGAAAACCCTAATCGAAAGTATCAAAAGGGGCACCTTATGACCGACATGATTTTACGACAGAATAAAAAACAATTTTTGGCCACTTTGTGGAAATGTAATACGACTTATCTCGGAGTTTTACAACAAATAGGAGATAACATTTACAAGCCACTTTCATATATTTCCACATGTAGAGAAGTATTACTCTCAAACATCAAAGGGCATATAGCAAAAGGTAATATAAACCCAGATCAGATAAATCTTTTCGTCATGAACAAAAAGATTTTCGCCAAACAACTGGGTTACAACAGTAAGGAATTAGTTGATGCCGCAATAGAGAAACATCACAATAACAATGTCTGTATGGCAAATACTTCTTTGAGAATTTTAAACATTATAGAAAGAAATATGAATTGGAATAGAACTGTTCTATACGAATTAAAACACAGGTCTGCAAAAGACAATGACCCTTTCATGTTTGTTATGAGTAGAGGCTGGTCTAGATCACCTTTCTCTCTATCTCTAGGAACTCTTTTTTGTCGTTTAAGTAGATACCCACAATTTAAGAAAGCACGCGGCATGAAAAGTTTGAGCAGAGAACTTTCTGCTTTTTCTGAATTAAGAACTAACGACTCGTTGCTCATCAAAGATATTCTGGGACACTGGAAAACCTTTTTAAAACACCAAAATGAGATATTTGAAGGTTTCTCACCCAAAGAATTGTTTGATATGTTAACTGGTGGTACTTATGGTATAAACAAGTTTATAAAAAACGATGTGACAAAAACTTTTAAACCAATGGCTGAAAGGTTTAATAGGATAAAAGAAGTTGAATACAAAGGTTAAAGGAATTTAAGCCAAATGAGTAGAAAACTACTAGCTAGATCATCTACTGACAGCTTGGATTATTTAGTTCTCTATGCATCTTCAGAACTAGAGTTAGCTCATTGTATACCGCCAGATAATACTAATACAATATACTTTTCAGAAAGTTTCGAAACTTGCAGAGAATTTTTTATAGACGAATTCAGAACATTCCTTAACCTTTTACCTAGAAAAATTAAAAGTGCCGATGCATTAAATTACATGGAAAGAGCCACGGTTTGTACGAAGCATGCTTCATTTTTAATAGCTTGGAAAACAAGAGAAAAAGGTGAGAGAAGAAGGAAAATTGAAAGGAATCTTAAAAGCTGGATGAAATCTGCTGAAAGAGTTCTCAATGACATCGAAAAAGCCAAAGGTTGGAAAGCAACTACAATTACAAAAGTTGGGATACATAAAAAGACAGCTGAGTCCTATAACAAAAATATACTACCGTTGCTGTTTTGGGTAAATGGTTCCAAACACTGGATTAAAGCCCCACAACTATTTTCTTTGTATGTGCTGTTAATCCGAATTATGAGAAATATGAACTTTAGGAAAGCAAAAACATTTAATGATTTGATAAAGGAAATAAACAAAGAGCAGATAAAGAACAGCCGTTCAAGAGGTAAGCCTTTTGGCAAATTGTACGACAGTGAACATTTATATAACTGTGATAAATGGGGAATCTTGCTAGCCAATGATAGATTCATCTATAAAAACAGAAGTATGTCAGATAATTATACGGAAGAAGTTTATGACGACAAGGACGGAACCACTGAAGGAATCGACAGGTTGTGCAGTGGTAACTCTTTAGACAGAGAATTATCAAAAAGATTCTTAAAGGCGGCGGAAAATGGAAAAAGATTCATCAGTTAAAAAAGAGTTGTACAAATTTGGAGTAGAAATTCAAGAGGATGGTGGCTTCATGATGTATACTATATCAGGAGGCGGCTTTAAAACCATTTTAAACACAATACTAGATAAATGTAAGACCACCGATAAACTTAAAAAGATAAAGCTTAAACCAATAAATGTTTCTACGGAGTAAAAAGTATGGACAAATCTACATATAGATTAGATGTGGACACCAATTGGGGTTCTGTTCAAAGACTTATTAAGAATTCTTCATTAAAAGAGGCCATAGAAAAAACATTTGACGGTAACGATGGTTCGTCCATCAAAAAAGCCACACTGTTTCCATATGAAAATAATAGTTGACGATAAATGGGTAGAAGAAAACATTAATAGAAACCCTCCATATTTTAACAATGTGGAAAATTCGAACTTAAAATATAAATGTCTTAACATTATAGACAATATAAACGGCGACATGACCGCCGTCATTACAGTGCCAGATTACTGGATTCCTAAAGTGTATAAATTTGTATCTTTAATAAGCAAAAGTAAAGCTAAAATAATCGTTGAAAGAATATACAACGATGGTGTTCATGTCAGAGTAGATTATAAAGTTGAAGAGGACTACAGTAAGGCCTACAAATTCTACATTGAAAATATTTTTTGGGAATTGGAAAAAGAAATAGATGAATTAATACTTAAAAGGGTAAAACTTGTGGCGAAGGAACATAAGAAAAATGATAGGCTTTAATACAGTGCAGTGCGAGCGGTGTCATAAAATGGTAAAAGTGTATGTCTTTGTGCCCTATATGGGTAAAAATAAGGCTTTGTGCGAAAGATGTGCTATGGAGTTGAATCCTCCTAAAATGAACATGATTCTGACAAAAACCAACCAGGTCTTTAACCCATTAGCAAAAACTATTGAAAAAAACATAACTATAAAAGACCTAGAAAAGTGCGGTTGGTTCGTAAGAAAAATCATAGAGCCTGTTAATGGGGACACATTTGTTGAAGCTTATTACGAGATGGAATATTACGGCTATGTAAAATGTAAAAGAATAAAGCATTATCATAAATATCCAGAAAGTTACAATGATTGTACAAATATAAACTGTGTTAGGTTATAAAGTAGGAGTCAAAAACAAATGATGACATTCTTGAAATTTATTTGTGTAGCACTAGAAAAATGTTGTTGTCTAACACATCCATTTGTCAAAGTGGAAATTTTTTTAACCGGCCGTCATTGCAATTTGGCCATGTTAAGTTATTATATAGACGAAAAATTCGATCTCAATTCGTGGAAGATAGTCGAAAGAAATTATTATTACTGCTCAAAATGCGATGCAGTATATCATAATAAATGGTTTTTGAACAGAAACTGTACTATTTGTGGTAGGGGGGTAATAAAATGAAAAGAAGTAATGCTGTTTATGTATTTGTTACTACACTGTTTATAGCCGTAGCTATGGTAACGGTTCCAGCAACTGTAAAATACAGTAAAATCCTTGTTGAACATAAAGAATTGATGGAAAAATATATAACCATTGATGAACAACTGGCAGAAGTGTCTTCAGAATACGAAGAATTAGTTAAAAATTCCAAAAATAAACCTGAAATTTTAAAAGCTTATATAGAGAAGAACTACGAAAGGGTCCCAATTGAGCTAGCTGAAATAATCGCTAACGAAACTGTAGTAACCGCAGCCCACCACCGTATTCCTCTAGGATTAGTAGTTGGTATTATAGAAGTTGAAAGTAGTTTTGACCCTACGGCCGTTTCAAAGGCTGGGGCAAGAGGGTTAATGCAAGTTATGCCCAATATATGGCTTACAAAGGTGGGTTTGAAATCACCTTATGAGTTGCACGATGTAAGAACTGGTTTAGATGCTGGCATGAAAGTGTTCAAAATACACCTTAAAGAAGTTGACAATGACATTTCTAAAGCATTATACAATTATGTTGGAAAAGACAAAACCTACATTACTAAAGTATATGAAGCCATGGGTAAATATGAACTTCATCGAGATAAAATGAGGAAAGAAGATGCTAGAAATACAAAGACTGATAAGACAGTTTCCAGATCTAGCGGAAGCAAATTTATATCTCAAGAACAAACTGAATCTAAAGATAAAAGTTGACGAGCTGTCTTTTACGAATGGCAGCAAAGAAGCGGTATACATATACAATTACGATCAAATAGACTCTCCAAAATTCCATCCTATAACAAAAGAAACAAGAGCACTTATTCTAGATATCAAAGGAAATGTGATTAGCTTTTCATTCCCAAGATTCTTCAACTACAGAGAAAACCCAGAAGACATCATAGATTGGGAAACAGCACGAGCTGAAGTTAAACATGACGGCTCTCTTATAGTAATATACAATCATCGTGGCAACTGGTTTATACAAACAAGACAATCAGCAAATGCCGAAGGCACTTTAAACGGTAACAATTATATTACTTACAACAAAGCTGTAGTTTCTCTACTGGAACAGAAATGCAAGAATAATCCATTTGAGTATTTTAGAGACCACTATTGCTATGTCTTTGAATTCGTCTCACCACTTAACAGAATTGTAACACCATATAGTGAAAACGACCTCTATCTTTTAAGTATTTTTAACAAGAGAACATTAACAGAATGCGATTCCTGGATTGTAGATGATGTTGCGAAAGAGTTCAATTTTTCAAGGCCGGGGGTTTTTGATGTAAACAATGCTGATGATGTTTCAAAGCTTTTTAGTGATCTTAACGATTTAGACGAAGGATTTGTAATAGTAGATAGTTATAAAAACCGTATAAAGATGAAAAATATAAGGTACTTATCGATAGCCAAAACGATAAATGCCGGAAACAAAGTTTCCCCTAAAAATTTTGCTGATATTGTGCTAACTGGTGAAACAGATGAAATCCTAACTTATTTCCCAGAATTCAAAAAGCAAATTGGCTTCTTTGAAGATACTTTGAAAATGATAGAAAAGGATTTGGAAACAATTTGGAGAAACAATAGGGACAAAAAGAGTCAAAAAGAATTTGCAATCTCGATTAAAAACCACCCATTTAGTGGTGTATTGTTTGACCTTCGCTCATGTAAGATAAGTAACATAAATGAAGGTATTAGGAAGATTAAACCTAAAGCTATAGTGGAATTTGTCAGTACTGTAAGACATAATGAATTCAAAAGCTTATTTAACGAAATAGATTAAGGAGGAGAAGATTTTTAAAAATGCAAAGAAAAAGAATAACTTGGATGCCAGACTGTTATCTCAACGAAATTTATCAATCTACAAAGACTAAATTCGCTTTTGTATCAGGTCCTAAAGGTGGATGGTATCAATGCCACCCCTTCGTAGAGTGTAGGGATTTTCTGCACGATGCTGTACGAGCTTATTTGAATAAATCTGTATCTTCTATCTATAGTTTTAAATATAGATACAACGAAAACCCACCAATAGACCTTTCTAGAATGAGAATGCTAGTCACTAAGAAAGGCATCAAAAAACAAGAAGCTGTTAAAGATTTGGATTCAAAAATGAATTGGGCATTGAAAATCCTTCACTCCTTCGAAAAAGATGCCGGAATTTCTTTGAGCAGATTGAGCAAAATAGAAGATGAAAATTGTAAAACTTCCAATGTGGTGTGGTTATTTACCGGGTCTTCGATTTGGTTGAAATCACCGTTTTTTGTCTCAATGTATACCCTTTTGATTAGACTTGGTAACCACATAAAAGACTTCAATAATGATGAAGAATTGTATAGTAAAATGCAAAAATTTGCTATTGATAGTGATGACCAAGATTCTAGATATTTGAAAGATTGTCTCGGTAAAATGGACAAAATCTTGAAGAATCGTTGGCGGTATCTCGAAAAGAAAAATGGTTTTGACTCAATGTATTTCTCCAATTGTTCTATAAACAATTTTCATGATAGTTGCGGTATAGTAAGCCTTTGTAGAGGTGCCACACCGAACAATGAGTTGAACAAAAGGGTAGAGGAGATCAAATAATGGCCGAAATTAAAAAGAAGTTAATTCATATTAAAGGTGTTGATTCAGGACCATATTCCATAAAATCGAAATTTATTAATTATGCTTTAGTAAGCTCGCCTAAAGATGGAAGACGACAGATTCACAAGTTATTTAGTTGTAGAGATTATTTACATGATGTTATCAGGGCCTATATTCATAAAGGTGTTCAAGGCACTGGGGTCAGTTATATTAATGAAAATTCCCCTCCAATAGATTTGGAGAGACTACGAATTATGGTCACCTCATATTTCGGGGAAAAGGAGGATGTAGTTTCCTGGAAAGAGAAATTATTTTCCGCTAAAAGAATAATTAATATATACGAAGAAATTGCTGGATTTGACTCGCTGACCAAAATCACCACTGCCACAAACAAATATCATCGACATTGTTGGTTGTTTACTGGTCCAAAAGATTGGATGAGAGTGCCGCAAGCCCTTTCAATGTTCACTCTAATTTTGAGGTTGTTAGCATACACTGAACCTGCCAAAGTTGAAAATATAAAGGATGTTAACACTTTTTGGGAAAAACTGGTGAACGATAGGAAGTATGAAAAGAATTATGATGTTAGAAGTTATTTGCCAAACTGTTACGACAAATTTGAAATGATTATGAAAAATTTCGACAATATTTTTACTCAACCTTTTGCTGAAGCATATCCGATTACCAATAACTCTGTAAGTTTTCACAGTGCAGGAGGTATTGTCAGTCTTTGTACAAACAAAACACAAAACAAAGTTCTAGAGGAAAATTTCAAGAGAGAGTGGGAGAAATGGAAAGAAAGTAAAGAAGTAAATAAATAAAAGGAGCACCAAACTACAAAATCGTGACAAAAGGAGGCTTAACAAAATGGAAAAGAAGTACACCATCGGCACTGATCCGGAGTTCTTTCTTGAAAGAGAAGACGGCAAACTCATCTCTGCTATCGGCATTATTAAGGGTACTAAAGAAAATCCTGAAAAGATGGATTGTGGAAGTGCTCTACAATTTGATAATGTGGCAGTGGAATTTTCCACTCCTCCAGCAAAAACTGTCAATGAGATGATAGGCTATCTACGAGCAACATTTTCAGAGCTGAAGACAAAAATACCGCCTGGACATCGTATTGTAGCAAAGCCGTCAGCTGTCTTTGACAGCGACCAACTACAAACCGAAGAAGCACAGCAATTTGGTTGCGATCCGGATTACGATGCATGGGAGGTTCAACAAAACGAAAAGCCTTGTGCTGCAGACCAGTGTTTTAGAAGTTGCGGTGGCCATCTTCATGTGGGGCATGTAAAGGGGGATGGTAATGATTTTCTTTTGAAACCTTTTGGAAAGATTCATACAGTGAGGATGATGGATGCCTTTCATGGTATTATTTCCACTATTCTTGATAATTCCCCCGAAGCCGTAGCCAGAAGGGACCTTTACGGAAAGGCTGGTTGTCATAGGCCCACAAGTTATGGTGTGGAGTATAGGGCATTGTCCAACTTTTGGATGAAAAGCCCCCAGCTTGTGATGCTGATGGATTCTTTAACAAATGATGTACTGACTTACTTACGAAATTGTCCTTTTGAAGAAATTACGGATTTGGTACCGGGCCCAGCAATCATCCAAGAAATTGGGGAAGATGAAATTCCAAGAATTATAAACAACGGAGATGTTGAGACTGCACGAAAGGTCCTAGAAAAGTATCTCTACAAACATTTGAGCGAAGATAGCATCGGTTACTTAAATTATTGTATCGACAAAGTAGAATCGTTTGAACTCATGAAGGAGTGGGCCGTTAACTAGAGTCCAAACTTAAAGAGAAATTCCATTCAAGGAGAAATTACATAATGCAAATTGCAATCACAGCAGGAACTTCAGGACCAGGTAAGACACAGTATTTCATCAATCAAGCTTATATAAATTATTTGAAGGAATCTGGGTATTCGCCAATGCTTTTGGTTCCAGGAAGCGATATAGAGTTTGCAGCAAACAATGCTGCTGGTCTGTTGCTTCCAGGTGGTATTGATATAGATCCGGTTTTCTATGGAGAAGATAACACCGGTTCGTTCTCTGTTGACCCTGAAAGAGATGATTTTGAAAGGCAGGTTTTTTATGCCTTTGGAAATATTGGCAAACCAATATTTGGAATTTGTAGGGGATTTCAACTAATAGCTAGAGAATTTATGAGGACTTTTCAAGAAGAATCAAAGTATTTAGATTTTTATCAACATATCAACAGTCACAACCCCACAAATGATTACAGCCTTGCAAGGACATACCCATCTCACAGTATTAATGCTTTTACACAAGAGTTGTACGAGAATGGAAAACAAGGCTTTAACCGTATTTTTGTTAACAGTATGCATCACCAAGGCTTGATAGTAACACTTCAAGACAAGAAAGATAAATTTAGCATTAACCACGGTCTCTTGCAAATAATGGCATACACTAATTTTGGTATCAACCCTAAAATCAAGGGTGCCTTGGTAGAAGCCTTTAAAATCGAAAATTGGTTTAACAATAGGATTTTGGCTGTGCAATGGCACCCCGAAGAGCTTAAAGATGTGAATTTATTAAGATCTTTCTTTGGAGGAAATAATGTCAACCACAACGGAGCACACCAAAACCACTGATCGTAAATGGAAAACAGTAGTAGAGTGCGGTGATAGATTAACTTCATATTCACACATAACTTTTCAAGAATTAAAGGACACAATTAGAAAAAAACGAGCAGAGAATTTTGATCGACCAGTAAAGCCTTTACTACCATGGCTCATAGACATAACCATTGAAAAAGTAAGAAACGAAGGCATAACAAAAATAGTGTTAACACCAATCAACGGGATAGGGAAAAATGACTACCTTGAATGATTTGCATTACAAAGAATATAATGTGTCTTGGGCCATGGAAGTGATTTCTGAAAGCTTTGACAATGCAGAATGTCTGATGACAGGAAACTCCTTGATTTATGGTGGAGCAGTACGGGATGTAATAGCTGGTATGGATTTGCTAGGGGATCTAGATATCATAGTGCCGGCTCAAGAATATTTGGAGATACTGAACAACTTCAACTCAAGCCCAAATTGGGTTGCATCCCAAATTGATACCGACAAAAAGAAGGCATATTCCAACACATCATTAATATCAAAAATAAGTGAGTTCCGTACTTACAATGAAAGAACAGCACAAATAGTAGTTGCCAACAGTGAGATTAAAGATCCGGCGAAAGCTGTACTGAATACGGTCAGACGGGTAGATATAGTATGTTGCGGACTCGCCATGACCAGGGGCGGGAAGATTATAGAAGTAATTCCAGAAGCTTTTGAGAATGCTAAAGATAGAATCTTGAAGCTCTCTAGAATAGATCATACTATAGATGTGGAAAATCTGGTAAGAAGGATAAAAAAGCTAGAGGATCGAGGTTGGAGAAATACGATAAACATAAACCAAGTTAAAAAGATGATAGCCAAAGCTATAAAAAAATACGAAAAAGATTTTAAAAATATTGACATAAATGAGTACTATGAAATTGGAAAAATAAGATTTAATATCATAGTAAACAACTCAATTAACAACGACATGAATTTAAGAAAAAGTATTTTCGATCGCGGAAAGTGTATGATCTCGGAAGCAAACAACCCGAGGCTAGTTGTGAGTGTAGCTGAAGGGTATGCTGCATTGGTTGTTGTAAGCGATATAGTTGCTCGTATAGATCTGTACATCGATGTGAGACGAAACCTCTACAACGGTAATCTCGACATAAATTATTTAAGAAACAAAATTCTTAAGGGTATTAAGCACAAAACTTTGTCATTAATTTCAAATAAAATAAAACAATAAAAGGAGATAAATGCATGTCAAACAATGACAGGATTTTTGTATTCGTATACGGTACCCTAAAAGAGGGATATGGAAATTCAAGAATTATTGAAGATTTAAAATGTAGTACAATGTTGGGATGGGTTAAAGGCAGTTTATTCGATTTGGGGCCTTATCCAGCATACAAGATGTTTGGAGACAACACTATATATGGTGAGATTCACGAACTTTCGAATCCCAAAGAAGCTTTGAAAAGGTTGGACAGACTAGAAGGTTATTCAGAAGCCCGGCCAGAAAAACATAATCTATATAACCGCCGGAAGATCATGGTGAATATAATGGACGATCCAGAGAATTCTCAAGTAGAGTGCTATATTTATGAGTTTTCAGGTAGAATAGAAGAAATAAAAAATGATAACAAAATAAAAGAGTTAGTAAACGGTATCTGGGACCCAAAAAGTTATTGGGGAAACAACGGAAAGGAGGCAGAAAATGGCAATTAAAGTAGCTGGTATTATCACCTTGGCAAACAGGCAGTTTGTAGTTGGCAACCCAATCATGGTAGACTTCAAACCTATTGAAGGTGCTGGTGTGGTAGAAGAAATCACTCTTAACAGGGCAGATAATGCTTACAATAAGGGATTCCAAGTACCCGGTGCCAGTTACACTGTGAAACTTGAAGGACTACCGATTCGCCACCTGGTGCCTTTTAACATGGTAAATGAGGTTCTTATAGATACAGAAGCAGAAGATAAAAGGAAAAAAGAAATTCAGCCGGAAGCCATCGAAGCCCCTTAAATCTGATAAATTTAATTAAAGATTGACCTTTAAAGAACAGGAGAAGACAACTTAATGAAGAAGATTCTAGTTTTGAATGGAGACAGCTACTTTAATGCGGTTCGTGACCTCGGTGTGCCTAGCTTTAACTTTATTGATTTCATAGAAAACCCACACGAATATGCCTTGGTGCTGTTTACTGGTGGGGAAGATGTAGACCCATCGATGTACGGAGAAACCAGCCCCAAAAAGCTTTGCGGCTCTAATTTGCACAGAGACCTACATGAAAAAGAAATTTATGAGATTGCATTGAACAATGGAATTAAAATGACTGGAATTTGCAGGGGCAGCCAATTTATAAATGTGATGAACGGCGGCCGTATGATCCATCATTTAAACGGTCATGCCGGTGCTGACCATTTAATGGAAACACTAAAGGACGACAAGCTGATTCCAGTAAATTCGGCACATCATCAAATGTCGATTCCTGGTAAAGACGGGATCGTAGTGGGTTGGGCTTCAGAAAAAAGGTCTAATATCTACTATGGGGATAAGGACCTCCCAGTTGAATGGTCAGGGCCTGAAACCGAAGCTTTATTGTATCCAAAAACACAATGTTTCGCTGTACAATATCACCCTGAATGGTTGAATGACGAACACCCAGGATATAGATGGTATTGGGAAGCAGTCAGGGATTTCTTAAACATGCCCATTGAGTATTTTACTATACTTTATAAAGGTGAGGAAGTCTAAAAGCATATGACTTTCTCGTAAAGACAACAACAAAAAAGGAGGATAACAAGGGGAGAAACCACAATAAAGTAGCAAAAACATCTAATTTGAGTAAACTATTAACCTCATGTTTTAAAACCTTCACAATATTTAACTATCTAATTCAACTTATAAAATGAAAGGAAAATTAAAATGAAAAAGTACATGCTCATTCTCTTTACCATTTTGATTTCGGTTGTGTTTTTACAGGGTGCTCTTCTGTCAACCTAGTTGGTAAGGTTGGAGCACACGAAGTTTGGAAAGTTACTTCACGGGATTTTATTGCCCCAAGTACCACCACCATTCTAACACACAATGTTACAGATGGAACTGTCAGTAAGATTGAGGGTGCTGCTGGGTCGAGTGCTTTGGGACAACTTGCTGGGCCAGCTGCTGCTGTAGGTGCAGCTTATTTTATTGGTAAGGGCATTGAAGAAAGCGGTGACCAAAATACCACTAATGTTAACCAGGCCCAAGATGGGGCATCAGCCAATTCTGAGGGTAGCTCTGCTATTGCAGAGGGTGGTGACGGTGGTAAATCAATGGCCAATGCTGATTCTATTGCAACAGGTGGAAAGGGTGGTACTGCACTATCCAATGCTACGGGTGGAACTTCGTTTTCGAACTCTAATGCTACTTCAGAGGCAAAGTCCTTCTCTGATGCTACAGCAGTTAACAAAAACAGTAATACTTCTGTAAATACCAATCTGAACAGTAATACCAGTAAGTTGGTTAACACTAACAGACTTACCAACTCCAACATCAATGCAAATCTAAATAAGAATATCGCAACAGGTGGGGGGTGGATTCCGCCTGGACAGAATAAGAAGTAGTTAAAAGTTTATTGCATGTTATAAATTTATTAGTAGGGGGTGTTGGTATAACACCCCCTACTATTTTCAACATTTTATTCGGAAAGTATAAATATGTATAGAAATCTATCTTTACATCTTGTTATAATAGCTCCAGATGGAAGAATGCTATTGACCCGTAATGTTTATAATGACTCTTTTAGCGGTAATATTTCCCCCTGGCGGGTATCTTTTCGTCGTTATACTGGAGATGTAAGAAATCGATATATGGCTGAAAAAGAAATAAAAGAGAAGTTTAAATTAAAAGTATATAATATTCTACATACTGACTTGGGAATCACTCCAGAAATGGACAAGCAATTTGAAATAACCTATCTGTTCCCTCTAAACAGTGATGGTCCTTATGCACAGGATATAGAGGTATATGAGGTTAGAATAGATAGCATGGTACATATGAATCCAAAATCAAAATTTATAGAACTTCGGTGTTTTACATACAATGATGTATTGACCATGGCTATAGATGAAGATGAACAGGAAATAGAGAAGATTAGCACAGATATATTAAACATGTACGATTCTCTAATACAGAATCATGACAATTAAAGGAAATATGGAGCTATGATTGTCGCAGAGAAAAAGCCGCTACCTCTTTATAAAGAAGTCTTTATAGTTAGTAGTAGTTTCAAGAACTATAATGAAGATGAAATAGAAGTATATCAATCCGTTGAAGAGCTTCTAACTAGTATGAATGAAATAGATGTAGAAGCAGAAGAATTACCCATAATTATACATGGTGTCATAACACCAGCTACTGTGATACCAACTATAGCTTCCGGTCAACGGCACAAGTTTTTGTTGGTATACGATGAAATCTTTGGTACTGGTACTATAACAGAAGCCAATGGTATGGATTACGAGGCGATAGCTGACGAAATAAATTATATGATCAACGATCTCAAGTACTCTAGCGATCTAGATGAAATGTTTATAATCTATGGTTATAAATTAAAGTTGGTATTCAGTATAGACGAGGAAGGTATTGACGACGAGGAAATAACTTATTGTAAAAAAGTTGGAGATATAGCTAAACAATTATCGAATGGACTGGAGGAACAGGATGAGTAAAGAAGGAAACATAAAGTGTTGTGTTTATTACGAGGGTAATAAAAATGTGGATTATGAAGGCAGATTTATTTGTCTAGTAGATGACGAACAGTTCAATAGTATTGTACAAAATCCTAAAATGGCAGAAAAATTATATACTATGGAGAGCATACCGGTGGCCCTAATGGCCGACAGCTTTGGTGCTACAGAGAGTAAGAGGTTTGTGATGGTGGTATCTAAACAAGACGGTGTAAAGCTGTCAAGTAAAAAACTCTTCATTTCAGAAAGAATAGAATTAATTGATCATTTCAATCTTAAGAAAAAGGAATTGGGTATTTCATGTGAAAAAAGCTGGATAAATATTGAGGAGAATTAAAATGGATTATTACAAAAGTCAACTACATATGCCCGGTAGTAAGTTCGTGGTAAAAAACCGAGTATATGGTGTGTATGAAAGTACCATTGGATTTTTGAGTTATTTTGAGTGCACTCCAGAAAATAATGTAATCAGGTTTTCATCTATAATTACAAGGAAAGGCAAAAACGGACAGTACAGGTTGGAACCATACGAATTCTTTACTCCAATATTTGATTTCGATTGTGCTTCTTTTAAAAACATAGTTAATTTAGAAAAGAGATATATGGTTCAATTAATTTGGGAAAATGACCCTATTTCAATAAACGATATGGAACCTATGGATTTCGCAGGTTGGGCACTAACAAAAGCTAATATGTTAAAAACTTTGAGCATAAAGGGTGGAGAATGTGTAAATGGTGGGCATATAAATCTAGGAGCAATGGGACATCTAGCTTCTTCGATTGCTTGGCCGGCTAACGATCCAGCTCTAAACACTACTTATAGATTAAGATCCATTTTTGATAACATGATATTTGGCGACTTTATAGATAAAGTAGAAGACCCAGAATTCAAGATGGAAACCATAATCGCTATACGAAAAGCTGAAAATAGACTGACAAAACGGATGGATACTTATTTAGCTCTGTTGAACAGGGCCAAACTGTCTGCAGCATTATTTCTAAAAGATTCAAAAAAGAGTGGTTTATTTGACGAGTTGGACGAGAAACTTATTGAGAATACAATTAATAAGAGTATAAAAAATATAGAAGAAATAGGGGCCGTTCAAGCAGCAAATGTAAATCAAGATGTGATGTTCTAGTAATTACAACAAGAACAGGGAGATAAAAACCATGTTCAAGGTAGGAGAAAAAGTAGTAGTACTAGGGAGTAATACAACGGGTGGAAAAACAAAAGTGAAAACCGGTAGTTATGGTTTTATATCACAAGAAGACAACAATGAAATATTTTTAACTAGTAATATTTATGCTAGCGAAGTCAATATAATTTTTAACAGGTACGGTTATGAATTGATATCAGATAGATGCGAGGCTAAAAAAGTAGTAGCTTTAATTTACATTCCTAATATGGTAGGAAATACCAGAAGCGATGAAAAACTTACTCCGGCTGCAGTAAAAAGCGAAATTGACGAATTTTTAAACAGGTTGTCAAAATCTAATAGCAGCAAAATGCCATGGTCTGCAGTACAAAATTTCACTGATTGTAAAGAATTTGTGGTTCTATCTAGAGTACCAGGACAACCAAGCTCACTAAAGGATAAAAATGAATTTAATGCTTGGATCTATGCAGTTACTGCATCCAATGCTTTTAGAGCTATGGTGCATAAATTTATGCACAACATAGGTAATTTCAAGAGTTATGCAACATCTGGGTATATCGAAAGCCTGTACAACATAGCATTTCATAACGATGGTTGGTTTAATAAACTAGAAGAGATAAGAACATCTGAAGTTGAAAAGGAGGAAGTTACAGAAGTAGTAATGAAAATGTTTAGTATACATGGGCATAACAATTATGAGAATGATGTGCAAACAATAAGGAGGGTATTTAGTGACGGAGGGTTAAGGCCAAGGAATGATGCAGTAAGGTTTTACAACAACCTATTAAGATTCATAGGTAATGACAGTACTTTTGAGTATTGTGGTAAATGCATCCAGAAAGCAAATGTAAATGGTGCAATTGATTCTGTATTAGGCTTCAAGAAAACAGAAACTGTTAAAAACTACCTAGAGTTCCTCTCACCAAAATTCTTGTCAAATAGAGTTTAACAAACAAGTAGGATGCAATCAAAAGCAGCATCAATCTATTCACAATTTAAGGAGGATTTAAATGAAAGATGCTCTGGAAATGGATGTTAAACTTGCTTTCCTGTTGAACAGTGTCAAAACACAATTCGATATGCGCACTATTGATGAGGGTAGGAAGGTGGGAGTCAATTTTGATACCAAACTTAAGATTGAAAACAAGCATAGAAGTATCTGGTTAACCTTCTATAACAAAACCGAAGAACATACTCTGAATGTGCCAATTCCATTTGTGGAAAATGGTATACATTTCATCGAAAACAATGGTGTACGAAGAGCTCTGTGTAATTACTACTTTATAAACAAAGAAAAAGAAGTTGATTTCATCGAAGTCCTGCAAGAGATTCTGCTTGGCTGCCCAACTGGTATCATCCCAAGCTTCATGATTAAGAATATTTCTTCGTTACAGCAAATTATCTACTCTTTCGTAAACGGAAATGCCTCTGTTATCACACATTCTGTGCAAAAGGCCATTAATTATGTGGTCAATATCATGCCTCTGCACGAAACAAACATGAATAGCTATGTCATGAATCAGCGATTGATTATGGTAGATCCTGATTTCGAAGGTGTAGACAAACTAAACTACCAAGTTGAGAAAGCTGTAAAATTCTTTGACCGTGGATGGTCAACCATTGGATTGTCAGATGGAGTAATGGCAGATAAAAACTATATCTTGAAAGAAGATTTGAAAAGGTATACACCTTTTGGATATAGCTTCCATAACCCTCAAAGAAATCTATACTCTTCTCTGTGCATGAAGGGGGACGAAGAGCCCTTAATCAGAACACAATCTATGGAATTTCTTCGTCAGAAGGGAGTTACGAGAAAGGGTTGGAATTTGTTCACCGTCTTTGTTGATATTCCAGATGTTTGGGAAGATCAAATTCTGTTGGATAACTCACTAAAGAAGCTTGGAGTAACCTACACCAAAAGAATCCAATGTTTCGGTAATGTAACGGTAAAGAAAGGGGATGTTGTAAAAAGAGGTTCGGTAATTTGTAAAACCAAAACTAAAGAAAGTATTAAAATCAGCTTTGATGCTGAAGAAATCAGGGTAAAGGATATTTATAAAACAGTAGTTAATATTGGCGGTAACCAAACAGAAGCCAACAATATTATAGTAGAATACAAACGAAAATTGAAAGATGGTGTGAAAATCACCAACATGGCGGCTAATAAGGGTGTTATTCGTTTTAAAGATTTGGGTTATGCTGTAGATCCTAGAAATGGGGAATCAAAACAAATCCAAGTTTTGGTAAGTTGTAAGGCGGTAGAAAAGAGGAAGAACTATACCCAAATATTAGAAGCCTTGTTTAATAATGTAACAGGTAACAAGGGTGCAATTGTAAAAGACGATGCGGTTTTTGATATCAAAACAGTAGAAAATCGTTTGGGTAAGGAAGGCTTCCCAAAAGACGGTACTTGGATGTGTCATACTTATATTGGTGAGTTTGAAGCAGTAGCTGGTACGGTATTCTGGGGAGTAACAAAAGATGTAGAAGATCAGTTGTGGGAAGAAAACGACACAATTAAGGTAAACAATAGAAATCTCAGGGTTGCAGGGTTGAAGTTTTCGCATGTCGAATTTAGAGGATTGATGACTCGTTTCGGGAAAGAAAATCCGATTATAGATGAAATCATGTCATATGCCCAAGGTGCACAGGATATTGGAGATTTACTTTCGGCAATTCGTTCCCAAAAGAATGAATTTAATACCGGAGTAGAAGAAGTAGATGTAAAAAATCTAAAACCTGTAGACCTATCGAACGGTGCTATTTTCGAACGAAACTGCTTTATAGGAAGTGTGGTTGATGAAACAGTATATCCCAATGGTTTTATTCTGAAACTTCCTGTAAAGTATCAAACGGTACAAAATACTGCTGGTGAGATCACTTTTGAGGGTATGCCAATCTATTCGGTAAAGTTTCCTCCAGAAGATGGGGCCATGGTTTTTGAAACTGACAGGATTTACATACCGTCTTCCAGCCTTCGTGGTTGCTGGGTACATCCATCTGGAAAGTATGGTTTTAGTGAAGTAGGTAATATTGTAAACAATGTAGTAGAAATGTCACATAGATATATTAATGACCCTGAAAAGGGCATACACCTTACAATGCTATACCAACACATCAGTAAATATTTTAATAGAGTTTCCAAAATTCTTGGGACCAAAAGGGGTGAAATCTCCGTACATGGTATGTCAGTTAGATATCCATTTTCGGCAAAGGCAGTAGCCACCCTGTCCAACGGCTTACCAAGGAATACCGTTCAAATCCATAAGGAAATGGCAGAACAACTCAACATTCAAAATAACGATGTGGTACTAGTGGAAAGATTCCCATGTTTAGGATTCATGTCAATTAGACCGCAAAAGGTAATGATCTCTAATGACCCTATGTGTAGATACACCATTAGGGTTAGTGGTAACTCTCTGACTTCTTTAGGTTTGGATTTCGATGGGGATGTCATTTATGTGGCATCTTTCCACACAGAGAAAGCTAAAGAATGTTTGCGAAAAGAATGGGAAAACCCGAACAAGTCTTGTTACGATGCTATAAAGGTTTTGAATGAGAAGTCAGGAAAACCGCACTTCAAGGAAATGGCTTTGGGCGACTATAAAATAACACCGTTCAAGCCATTAACAAATGAAGAACATGCAGAATGTGTTTCCAAATTGACTGGTGTTAAAGCCAACACGGGGCCGGTAATCGCTTTAGCTTATAACATCATGCGCATCATTGAAAACTCTGAAATAAAGGATAGTCAGAAAGTTGCAGTAGCAGTAGAGGTATTTCTGGACAAGGTTGGAAATTCAGTCTTTAAGCAAAAACATGGAGTTAAGTCTCTACACAAGATAGTTACGGAAGCCATTTGTACTGCAAATGTTAAAATGCTTGTTGACGAGGGATTCAATCAGACTACTTCGCAAATGATTTGTGAAGAGATTAAAAAGCAGGCTTTTAAAATCGGAGTGAAAGACCTAAAGAGCTACCACAACTTTGTGTCGAAGTTCGGCACTAACATTATAAACAAGTTGATGCGCCTTAATAACAAAATCTATTTTGCTAGTAGATCCCAACTACATGGGATCAACCTTTTGGATTGTTTAGACTCCCCTGCAGTAGATGTTCCTAGTAAATTGTTTAAGTGGATTATACTGAATAAAGATGTTAACAACAAGACACCAATGGATTGCCATCTGGAAGAAAAGTTTCTTTCGAAATGCACAACGGAAGACAGCAAAGAAATATGCAGATCATTGTTTTCATGTTTAGATTCTCACTTCAATAAGGCATCAGAAATCAAGCAGATAGAAAAGAGTATTGACAATAGTATTTGTAATGATCACTTTAAGATGGAAAACATTATAAAGGAAGGTATGAAATGCAGTTTGATAGATCATTCGTAATCGAAAATGTAGTCATAAATATGGATGATGAGCTTGAAGTCACAAAAGCCGGGGGAGACTTTTATGGAATACCTGTAGGTGAAAGGGTTAGAGTGTCTGACTTTATAGACAATAATGGAAAAAGCATATCTTTTTATTTGACTACCAATAATAGACATGAACAGTTGGGTGATCCTGATGATTTTGTGGGAGAAGATGGCTGGTGTATAAAGGTGTTGGACAGAAAATTAATGACCCATTTTAAAAAGGTAGAAAGGGGCAATAAAGGTTATATAAAAGACGATTATAGTTTTAGAGGCAGAAACTTAAAGGGAATGCAATGTAATATAATAACAAAAATAGATGGTAATGCCTTTATCGAGATGTCAGAAAATATTGGCGGTGGAAGTTGCGACGGTATAGGGAAGACTGGGCATTGCATAATAGTTCCTAAAAACATAATAATTAAAAAGTAAAAGGAGAGTAAAAATGGAAGATTTTTTTGGGCTTACAAAAAATTTGTGTCTTTTCACCGGTCGAGCGGTTGGCGATCCCCAATTTGTTCCATCTGGTAAAGGAGAAGTAGCATTTATCAATCTGAAAACTTATGTCCGAGAACCACAAGCAAACGGACAATGGGTAGATGTGGAACAAGTAGTACCGTTGATGGTTACCGACCAGAACAAGGTAGAGGTAATCAAAAAATATGTTAAAGACGGGAAACAACTGCAAATCGAAGCATACTATAAAGCTTGGGAAGTTGATGGTGCTCTGCAACATGCACTAGCTGTAAAAAATGTAGAACTTGGAGCCAACAAATACATTCCTAAAACTTGAGGTAAAAAGATGGCAGACATACAACCATACGAAGGGTTAAGTCTGCTTCAATCCATTGACGATGCAGAAGCAATGCGGGCCCTCTTCAAGGGGGCCCGCCCCACTAAAGTTTTTTGCGATCAATGCGAGGGTAAAAAATTCGAGGTGGCCGTCGTGATGGAAGGCAGAATGGTAGTAAGCTTTGATAAGGATTCGGTTGTAATTTCAAAACAAAAAATAGACAAAATATCCGCAATAAGAATTATAAAATGTGCTATTTGCGGAGAAACCACATTCATAGTAGAAGATGAAGGAGACCACAAAGAAAATGAAACAGAAGATTCCATTGGGGAAAGCACCACAAAAATCGGGGGCGACAATATGCATAGACCCTAAAACTATTGAAGAGAGACTTTCGGTTATTGAAGCAAAAATAGAGGCAATGACAGATGCTTTCTATCTTATTCGAAACTCCAAAATGGATTGCCAAACAAATCTGGATAACTTTAACAGAGAGTGTGAAAAAAAGACAAAGATTAATAAAGATGGGATACCATTTAATACAGTATTAATTGGTATGAGCTACGGTTACCCATATATGTTGACTGTAATTGAAGATGGTTATCTAGTTCAAGGAGTAACATATCAGAGTCTGTCTGCTGCAGCAGAAGCAGTGAGCGGTTGTAGGAGAAGCGGCTGGACATTTTGGAAACTGCCAAATGGCTCTTCCGTAAAAGAGGTATTTAAAGATGTCCAAGAAAAAGATGGGTAAAAAAAAGATTTTAAACAGAAAACAATTTTTGAATGTAGTATGTAATAATTGTAAATTATGCGATGGAATGACAGAGGCCGCATTTTGTTTCGATTTATTTTATAAAAAAGACCCCGCACTATTCGGGTCGAATATAGCACCAAAATTAATAAAAATAGGCCAATGGCCAATAAGCCATAACGAAGCGGAAGATGTTTTTGAAGAAATTTTCTGCAAATCAGGCATTTGTAAAATACCAAATAAAAACGATAAATATGATCGGTGCCCAGTGTTTAATATTTGTTTAAGTAAATTTGTAAATCAATTATATTTTAATATACCAGGAAGGAATTTATCTTTAAAGTCAGTAAGAAAAGCATTTAATAAATCTAAAAAACTATTTAATAAAAAATCTAAAAAGAAAAAGAAATTTGTAGTAGAACCATATCCAACATTTTTTTCTAATGGTGGAAATTCAGAATGGTTTATGGAGGTCATTAAAAGCATAGATGGAGATGACAATTGTCAGCAAAATAAAGGTGAAACACATACCGGAACCGATGAAGGGGATAATAGTACAAGAGTTACAAGTACCTAACCCAGAATTCATAGAAGCCGTTAAACAGGGTTATAGTACTTGGGGTATGAAAGAAACAATATTTAACTTTACTCCACTACCAGATGGGTCAATGCTGATACCAAGAGGGTATAGAAAGAGATTAATATCTCTAGCAGAAGATTTTAACGAAGAATTGATTGTAAAAGACCATAGAACATATTTCCCTCCTAGAGTAGACATTGATTCAAGTCAAATAAATTTAAGGCCGCATCAATGGAGTGCTTTAAGTGCGGTCTCTTCTGGAGAGACAGAAGGTGTAATTTGTGCTCCGGCTGGTAGTGGTAAAACAGTAATAGGGCTTGCTATAACTGCCATGTTAGGACAACCAACATTATGGATAACTCATACTAATCCTTTAGCTAAACAAGTAATAGAAAGAATAAACAAGTTTCTTCCATCTCTACAAGACGATGATATAGGTATGTTAGGTTCCGGAAAATGGAAAATGGGTAACATATTCACAGTTGGAATGGTACAGACTTTAGTAAGAAGAAAAGATCTCCACAAAATAATGAATAATTTTGGGTTGGTTATAGTTGATGAGTGTTTACCTGCAGAAACAAAAATTTCAATGTTGGATGGTACACTAAAAGATGTTTCAGAAGTAAAAAATGGTGACATTACTACATTTGGTGAGGTATCTAATAAATTTTCAAGAATCTCTGATTCATTAATAGTATTTCGTGGCAGTTGGGGCGAAATAAAAGGTACTCCAACACATAGACTTCCTTTCATTCCTAAACAAAAGTTATTGTTGAATAAACATATCAATACTTTCAGAAAGTTGAAATCGTCTGATGTAGAAATTTCAGAAATGTCGAAAATCAACAAAAAAGATTTCCTTTTAATAGAGGACTCTGTTTGCCATACTGAAAAATATGAAATCGGCAAAGAAAAAGCTAGAATGCTAGCAATAGTAGCTTGTGACGGACATATAGAAAAGCATTTATATTGTGTACAAATAGGGGTAAAGAAGGATAAAAAATGGTTCTTAAAAGAAATGCAAACAAATTGTACTTTCGTAGATGATAATGACATAAGAATTTCAAACTGTGCTAGAGGTGATTTGATAATAAGGAATTACTCCAAAAAATTAATATCTTTTCTACACAATTATATCGAATCCGGGAAAAAAGTCAATTTATTAATTCCTGATTTGCTCGAATATGCTTCATACGAAGATATAAAAAACTATATACAGGTGGTTTTTGACACGGAAGGTGGGTTGAATAAAAACCAAATAACAATAACAATGTCAATGCCAAAATTTCTTTATGGTATTCAACATTTATTAAAGAAATTTGGAATTGTTTCACGAGTAGTACCTATAAAAGCAAAAAAAGGTTATGCAAGATTAGCCATAAGCGGTTACGATGCTTTCTTATTTTATCAAAAAATAGGGTTCTCGATGGAAAGGAAACAGTCAACTCTATTAGAAATAGTAAAAAAATGCACAAAGTTCGTTAGAAGAGTAGAATACAATGGTATAGTATATAGATGTGCAAGAGTACTTAAAAAAAGAACAGTTAGGGGCAAAGTAGAAACATTTGACTTCACCACAAGTAAACACTTTTTTGTGGCAAATGGTGTGTTGAGTTCGAATTGTCATCATACCCCATCTTCCACATTTAGAAAAGTAGTATCCCAATTGAACCCGTATTACCTATTTGGCTTAACTGCTACTCCAAATAGAAGAGACAAACTAGAGAAGCTTATGTTTCAAGTTATAGGAGACATATTTAGCAAAATTTCGATGAAAAAAGTCGAAAAGCATGGTGGGGTTATGATGCCAAAAATTCTTTATAGAACACTAGATTCAAAAGTGATTGAAAGTAATCAAATACAAACTATATTAAAAAATAACATAATTAATAATGAAGATAGAAACCTGGTTATAGTGCAGGATATTGTTAGAGAAGCAATGCTTGGTAATTATTGTATAGTAGTAAGCGATAGAAAAGTCCATTGTGAAAAGTTGGTAGAATTAATTTCGGCTGCTTGGGCAAAGACAGGTATAGCTACTGGAGATTACAACAAAAAGTATGTTGAAGAGCAAGTAAAAAGATTTGAAGATGGAGAAATAACAGTCCTGGTCACAACTTTTGCACTACTCGGAGAGGGTTTCGACATAGCTTTTTTGAACAGAGCTTTTGTGGCAATGCCATTTAGAGCCGAAAATAAAGTAGTACAATTGATAGGAAGAATTCAAAGGACGGCAGAAGGCAAGAAAGATGCAGTAGTTTACGACTATGTAGATCATAACATTGGTGTCCTCCGGAATCAGTTCTATGCTGGCGAAGGCAAACCATGTAGATATAATGCCTATGCCAAACTTGGCCTTAAAATAGAACCTTTATGAAGGAGGATTAATGCAAATAGAGTTGAAAATATCTAAAAAGATGGATGAAATATACCGTAATTGGAACGGTAAAAACGAGAGTAGGCGAATAAGGGTTCCTTTAGACTTACGAGACATAATGGATATCAAGCCTTACACATTCTTGACTTTAAAAACAAGATATGGGGAAACAGTAAGTTTCGAGGTATGGCCAGCCTATAAAGAAGATGCTGTAAGAGACTCAATGTCAGCCTATGTAACTAGAGAAGTCTTTGATCTAATAAAGATTGAAGGAGAGAAAACAATAGAGTCAGAGGTAATAAATCCTGAAGAAGGTATTACAATAGGATGCGATCCAGAATTATTTTTAGTAGATAAAAATACTGGGAAACTTCTGGATGCCTCAAGATTTTTCAAGAAGTGGCAAACTTTTGGTAGCGACGGCATGTTGATAGAGTTGAGGCCGATTCACAGCAATTCAGAGGAAACATTAACAAAAAATTTATTTAATTTAATAGTAAGAGGTAGAGATGAAATAAATAAAAATAGATTAATACTTGAGCCCAAAAATGTGGGGCTAATTGGTGCATCATTTTATGGCGGGATAGCTGCTGGATTCCATATACATTTTGGGTTACCACTAGAACTAATTTTTGGCAAAGAAAGAACAGCTGGTGTAATCCAGAAAATAGTAAAGGTTCTAGATTATTATCTTGCAATACCAACTATGATTCCGGAAGGCGAAGATGATTGTGCCAGAAGAAGTACTCCGATAATAGTATATGGTAAACCAGGTAGTTATAGGGTAGAACCACCACCTCCTACACTTGAATATAGAGTGCCAGGTGGGTCAATGTTAAGACACCCATTATTGACCAGAGGAATGTTGGGACTAGGTGCAGTCGTTGTAGAAGATGTTGTTAGCAGAATTAGATATCATACAGATGATTTTAAAAACCTCAATAACATATCTAAAGATTCAGATATAGTAGAATTATATCCGAATCTACCAGAAATGATGGAAATAATGCAAACAGTTTGCTCAACAAATACAAGAAAAGCAATGTATCATTTAGATAAGATTGTGGACGATGTTGGGCAAATGCTTACATTTAAAAACAGATCTGAATCTATAACTGACTTTTTTAAAATACTGTATAATGGAACTAAATTTTCAAACGATATAGAAAAAAACTGGAGGAACTATTACAATGGGCAGAATGAACAGAGGTCACTGGAGTCTTATTGAGCATCCTACAAAACCACCTATTTCCCACCAAGAAGTTATCTTCTTCAAGAAAATGATGGATAAGATAATGAAAGTTGGTATGGAGTTCGAATATAATCTGCCAGAAAAGAAAGAAAATAGCTGTAACGGTTATAACGACACCTGCCAGTGTAAGCATATGGCAGATAAGGACTGTTGGAAGATCTGTCTTTTGAAAGAGAAATGTGAGGCAGATAGACGACCAGAACGCTGCGAAAATATGACAGAAAACTGCAAACCAGAAGATTGTGCCACATGTAAGAAATTCAAATTGAAATGTTCAGGCATAATGTGCTCCAATTTTGTAAGTGCATGTTTGACTTGTGCAAAATTTGAGATTGATTGTACTTTATGTAAGCATAAAGCGGGGCCAAACAATGACCCAATTAGATTAAGAGACAATATCACAAAAGCACTAGCACCAAATAAAAATTATGGTTTGATAAACAAGTCTGGGGTTCACAGTGTAAAACCGGACGGCTCTCTATTAGGTGACGGTGGAGCAGAAGTGATAACGATAGGCCGTAGGTTGGACTTTTGGGAGTTTTATAATATGGCCGACAATGTGATTTCCACAGCTAAAAAGAATGGTGCTTATGTGAATGAAAGATGTAGCACACATATGCATCTTCTAGCTTCGTATTATGGCAAGCTAGTTCCACATGGGTTTGGTGAACAAATGGGAATTCCAGATCACATAAGTGAAATGGAAAAAGACATGCCACAAATTATTCTGGCCAATTTTCACCAACTGTGCAGGAAGTATCAAAATGCTATGTGTTGGATGGGTATGGGGCTGGATAACCCAGACAGAATGACAAGATGGGAAAAGTTTAGAGTTTCTATTTTGGAGCATTCAGCAGTCCTTTTAAGTATGGAGAAAGTTAGAGAAGCAATTGTTAGTACTTGCCCAAAGAATAAATATGGATTTGTCAATTATGTTCCGGTAGGCTTCAACAGAAACGGAGATATCAATAGATTTCACATAGAAATGCGGGGCCTTGACAACCTAATGTCACCAAGTGCAATAGCCGCTTTCGCTTGTCTGTACTATTCTATAGTTATAAAAGCTATAGAAATCTCAAGGTATGGTATTTTGGAGATGGAAAGCAAAGAGTGGCTTGAAAAAGCTAGAGTAATGAAGAATTCTATATTGAACAATATGAAGAATTACCAAGACGGAGATAGATTTTCTAACACAAAACATGTAATGGATTTCCAAGATGACTTCATTCGAGAGTCTATGGAAATGATTAGCCAGTTGAAACACATTTTGTTGAGAATAGGTCCAGCTTTTGAAATTCTAGAAAAATTGGCAGAAAGACCGTGTGCTTTAAGAAGAATTAACGGAGATGATTGGGATAAAATCGAAAACGACCTTAAAGTCACAATGACTGAAGAAACAATTTTCGAAAAGACTGTGGATGAGATAATCGACCTTCGTATTGTAGACAAATGTAACAATATTAACGAGTGGATCGAGATGGTAAAGGAGACAATCCTTTCGGAAGATAACAAGAATATTGACAGAGAGGGTGTAGAAGAAAGGCTATCTATCTATATAGACGAATCTATGAGGGCCGGTGAGCTTATTTGGGCTGACAAAATTGGCTCTGTAGTTAAAATTTAAGGTGGAAAAATGTCTAAAATTATGGGAGTGGGGTTTTTAAACGGCCACAAAATGAGAAGTTTAACTAAATGTAGAATGTTAATCAAGAAATTTATCGAAGGAAACAAAGTATCCACTGGGACAGCCTTCATAGATAATGAAAATATTTCTTTAACCAAAAATTTTTCAATAAATCACGAAAGTTTATTAAAGGAAAATATAACCTATAGCATTAAAAAAAGAATATATTGTGTAATAAACTACAGTAACCCACTTATATTTTCCAATGATATAGTGGGCATATACGATAATTCTATCAAAAACAGCATGACACTGTTCGATTATTTTGGATTTGTAAGAAAAAATATTGAAAACTGGGAAGATGTTGATGGTGAAGTAGTTTTCAAATTAATAGATCATTACTCTAAAGTGAAAAATTTCAACTTGATAGATGCAACACGAAGTGCATCACAAAAACTGGTGGGCAGATATTCATGTGTCTTCATAAGCCGTAAAACTCCACATAATTTATGGCTATTCAGAAATTTTAACCCTATGAAATTATTTTGCTACCCAGAAGCAGGTATTTTTATGTTCGCTCAAGAAAGAGAGACGATAGAAAAAGCAGCAGCAGCTGTAGGCCTCCACAATGGCAAAGAGCTAAAAATTCCCGAGTTTTCTGGGGTAGGTTTAAATCTTCAAAAGAATACATATACCACATTCAATTTGTTTTAATAATCAGATAGAGGAAGTATTAAAATGATATATCCAGAGAAATTGTTAGAAATGAGTGGGCTACCGATACCAAACTATATGTCGGGCCTTTATACATTAATGTTCAAAAGCAACAGAATGGGGCCCCCTATTGGTACCCCGTGTTTTATAAAGCCAGAAAATTATGTGGATTGTATAAAGGAAAAAGGTCAAGCTGTAGTTATGTGTTTTTTCCCAATCCCTAATGTGACAGGGCCCCTATCCAGATGGGCGGTTAGTGGGAAAGATGTAACTTTGGTGGAAAAAAGCTCCTTTTTTGAAAGACTTATAATGGTAGAAAGTGATTTCTACAGCCCTAAAAAGATATTTTCAGACAAGGTTATAAAAGATATATCAAATACTGGCGGTCTTCTAATAGATATGCCAGCGGCGGTAACCAACAAGTTTTTTGATGAGTTGAAGGAAGTACGAGATAACTGCAAGTTTCATTCGGTATTAAACATAAATAAAAACTTTAATTATGAAAATGAAAATAACAATTTACATCTTGTGGTTTTGGTCAATGATGTTTTTTACTCAATACCAACTTTTGGTAGAAGAGGTAAAAGTAGTTTATCGATGTTAATAATGCTTATAGAAGAACAAAAAAATATTGAATTAGGTAGTAATTTAAGGCACATGAGTAATCTATCAGTTATATTTTCTAATGAAGGAAAATCTCCATTTATAGTAGATGGAATAGATATAATTGGTAGAAGAAATTTGGACAATAATATATGTGAAGCATTCAAAAGCCTTTGCAAACCTAAAAATAAACACAAACAAGCAGAATTTAAACCAAAGTTACCATTATCAAGTACTTTTTCCGGCAGAATAGAGAAGGACAAAAAAAATATAGAAGTTGAAATGGTCAGGGAGTTTAAAAAGAATAAAGATGTTACTTTTAAAGTATTCCATGAAAATGGGAATGAAAACGAAGTGCAGGTAGAAATGGATATTATAGATAAGTTTGTAAGACAAGATTGATAGTAAAAGAACTTAAATTCGAAGCATAAATATAGGAAAGCTTCAATCAGGAAACTGGAGGATAGAATATGTGCGGAATCATTGGTGCTTTGGCGGTTGGAGATGTTAGTCCAAAGAAAGAAGCTATTAGACAAGAAGCTATGATGTTTTTAGCTACAGAATTAACACAAGAGACCGAGATTCGTGGTAAAGATGCTACCGGTATGGCAAGTTTGTTTGAAAATGGGCATTATATCGGGTTGAAAATGGGCACCAGTGCTTCCAACTTCATCAAAAGGTATGGCGGGAAAGATACTGATTATGAAGGTTACCTGAAAATGTGGCGGGCAGCAAACTCGCACAGCAAATACCCTAAAAGTGTTAAGATTCACATAGCACATTGCAGAAAGACTTCAGTAGGTAATTGTTGGGATAATGTTAACAACCATCCAATAGTTATTGACCCAATTGTAGGAGTTCATAACGGTACACTAACTAATCATGATAAAATATTCAAGAATCTAGGGGTTAAAAGGGACGGCGAGGTAGATAGTGAAGCAATTATGCAGTTAGTAAAATATTTTACTGATGAGGGGAAACTACCGTTTACCCAGGACATGTTAAAAGAAGTTTGCTCTTGCCTAGAAGGAACTTTTGCTTGTCTAATATTCAATGCTAACAACCCCTATCAGCTTGCAACTTTTAGAGCTGGTAGACCGATGGAATTTACACTTTTGAAACCATTGAATATAGTTCTTATAGCATCAGAACAGAAATTTATCGATACTACAATAAACAATTATAACAAATTTATATCCCTTTACAAGGCAGATAAAGCCTGGCCAGTTTTGAACGGGGAGGATGTGGAATCTAAACTTTTAGCAGATGAAAGTTTGGCACTGTGGGATTTGACTATTCCAGTAGATGACAAAACTAATATAAGCGATTTGTACGATTTTGCGGTTCTTAAGAAAGTCGATAAGAAGAACTACACCACATACAGCCCCAACAGTAATGCAAATACCGCAAATCAAACACCTCCCAAAAATGAAAACTCTGATAAAACACAGACAGGTACCACTAACAATTCCAATCCTAATGGTACCAATTCTGTGGAGGTATCAGCAAATAATCCTAGTAGTAAAGAAACAAAAAAGCTAGGTCTAGTGTGGAGCAAGAGTTTAAACTCTTTCAAGACAGTTCACGGAATAGAAGAAACCAAAAAAATGGGAGCAGTAGAGGTAGATGTTGAAGAAGGAAAAATAAACCACATGTTTGATGAAGAATCCAACGACATCACTAAAACAAACAGCGATGACGGTCCTGAAGGAGTAGATTTAAACGAGGAAGATAATGAGAGTTTTGATGTAGTAACAGACCCAGAGAAAGTAAATGAAATAGCGATTAAACAGATAGAAAAGAATAAAAAAGTTGATGTAGACATGACCGTGGATATCGATGCTTTATCCGAAGCCAATGCGGCATCTAAAAAAATCCAAAAGTTCGAAAGTATTTCGGACATTGCTATAGGATTAGAAATAGTAGACGAAAAGACCATTAAAGCACTTCCTTTGCACGGTTTGGCAAATCGTGTAAAAAGTTTTGGTTACAGAACAGGGTTTTATGACGGCTATGTAGCTAGAAAAAAAGTAGAATTGAAAGAAATAGCAAGTATTGATGACAAGAAAGAAAAAAGCCGACAACATAGTATTAGGATTTTAAAGAGGCTGATAAAAATGTTTTCGGGTATAATGAATAAGACTGGTTTATATAACAGCCTAACATTTGGTGACGAGATAGGTACCGCTATGGAGGAAGAAACAGAGCTTAAAATGGCGACTATCAATAAATTGTTAAAACCTGGTGATATAAGAAACGATAAAACACTGTGTAAAGTTGTGTCCGAAATAGAAAAGAGAGAAAGCAGGGGGTAAGAAATGATTAAAAAGAAGCTTATTTTAGTCCCCTCTTATAAAATGGACGATAATAAAAAGCCAGATCGAGACGAACACTCCCTGATTAGAATGAGTGCAAAAGTACGGGATAATATGGGATTCGATCAGGATAAGGTTGAGGTGTATCAAGAGAATGGCTCACCAATATTACTAAATATATTTAAAGCTTTTTCCGAAGATATAAAAAAAATTAGAAGCACTGGAGAGTTCGATGAGGAGCAACTGTCTAGAATAGCTTTTGTAAGTTCAAATACATTTAATGCATTAACTGGTAAAAACGAAGGCATCGCAAACGATGTTTGGATTTCTAACGATATAAATAAAGTAGTATTTGGAACAGACCCGGAACTCCTAATGTTTCACAATGGTGAAATTATAAATGCAAATAATGTTTTAGAATTTGTTGGTGAATTGGGTTGTGATGGAGCTATGGCAGAGGTTAGACCAATGCCTGCCGGAGACCCAGAGCAGCTTGTTGAAAACATTAGAAGCATCCTTAAATCTCAAAAATATAAAAATATAGTAGATAGATATGATCTAGTAGCAGCCTGTTATTATAAAAATAATATTAGAGACTACCCTGTTGGTGGACATATTCACATTGGAAATCCAGTTGAAGTGACAGAAATCGATTTTCCTGATAGAGAATACATGTTTAAAACCATCAACAAAATCATGGACGAATTGATAGCCATACCAATGATCAAGCTTGATGGTGATGTTGGTAAAATTAGAAGGACCGATTGCCAGATGAGTAAAACTGGTGGTTATGGTTATTTCGGAGAATACCGTTTGGCACCACAAAGGCCTTACAAGATCAGAAGGTTAGAGCATAGAACTTTAAGTGGTATGTGGATGTTACATCCATCTTTAGCAAAAGCGGTATTAGGCAGTGCAAAGGCCGTGATAGACGAAGTATGGAGGTTATTGGCAAATCAAAAATTTAATGTAGAATATGCATATCCAGGTGAATATAAAGATAAACATATCTGGAAAGCAGATTTCGACGGATGGAAAGACATGCAGTTATGTAGAGATATGGGCTGTACAGCATCTTCTGAAGAAATGATAAAGAAGCTAAACAGCTCTGTAGCTAATGATATAAATAAAACTTTTCTAGATAAATGGTTAAAAAAGATGAGGAATATGAGTACTTTTAAAAATTATGAAAAGTTTATAACCTCTTTATATGAAATTTTAAAACACCCTATAAAAGAACTGCAAGAATACGACAGAGTTATTCAACACAACTGGTTGGAAGACAAGAAATTTATAGTAGATATTTGATAAACCACTCTTGAAAGGAGACTTGACTAATGCCTGAAAATGTTTATGTTTATTACAGTGGAGCTACTGATGTCACTGGCAAGAAAATAGTAGAGGCACTTGAAGCCACCGGAGGTACTACAAAGCCTAATAAAGAAAAGGCCGTTGTAATCGGTTGGGGTGCAAAAACAAACGGTAAAGTAAATCTCGGTAATGCTGTGGTGCTCAATCACCCAGACCAAATCAAAGAAAATAGAAACAAGTTTAATACCTTAAAGATGTTGAAAGATGCCGGAGTGGCGGTGGCGAATTTCGCTTCAGCGGAAAGTGTTATGGCAGCTTTAAAAAGCGGCGATGTTACCTTACCGTTAGTAGGTAGGCGGAATTTTCATCAAGGCGGTAAGGGCTTTTGGTTGTGTATGACAAAAGGCCATGTTGAAAAAGCAATTCAGGCAGATAATGGTGCTCAATATTTTCAAAACTTTATTCCAATCAAAGATGAATTCCGTTTGCACATCTTCGATGATGAGTGTATCTATGCTGTGAAAAAGGTTGAAAGAGAAAACCTGCAAGAAGCTTTCATTGAGCAGCAAGGTGAAAAAGTAAAAAATATAGCAGCAAAAAAGAAAGTTGATCTAGACGAAGCAACTATGAATTTCGTTCTAGAAAGATTGGGTAAGAGAGAAGAGCATCCAGATCAGGTTATCAGATCCAACCTTCGTGGATGGAAATTTTCAAAAGTTAAAGCCCCTGACAAGGTATTGGTAAACGAGGCTGTTAAGGCACTAAAAGCTGCTAATCTGAATTTTGGTGCTGTAGATTGTTGTATTGACGAGGACGGTAACCCATGGATCATAGAAATTAATTCTGGTCCAGGATTGCAAGAATCCACTTTTGATGCTTGGATAGAAAAATTTAAGGATACCATTGATAAAATTTTGAATCCACCAAAACAAAATAAAAAGGTAAAACCGGCAGAAGTAAAGAAAGATTTGAATGATGCAGCCCCGCAAAAACAAATGGGTAACAAATTTAGTTTGCAGCAAAAGCTTGCAACCATTCAAGAGTTGGTAGACAAAGCAGACGATGATGAAGCTGCTGTTATTGCAAAGGTGGTAGCTAAACTATTTAAGGATTAATGAAGATGGCCGAGTTCTTTGTTACATTATCAGCAGATATTATTTCCGAACAAATTGCTGCTTTGTTGAATGCACACAATAAGTTAAAAGTTCTTCACAATAAACATTCAATAAGTAGTAGCAGGATAAAATACTTTGTAGAGATAGAGAAGGAAAGAGTAATTGGATGTACTGGTTTAATAAAGGAAAATCCTAAAATAAGTAAAAGTCTCCATACCTGTGTTTCTCCAGAATTTAGAGGAAAAGGACTCGGCCAAAAATTAATAAATACTGCTATAAAAAACTGTGAAACTAAATACATTTATGGCACTGTTAGACAGGATAATATAGCAAGCTTAAAAATGCTAACTAAAATAGGGTTTATTTTTATTAAAAAAGATTTAAAGAGTGGTTATTATCTTTATACAATGGGGAGGAGAGTAGAAGATGTCTGAAAAAGTCAGCTATGCTATACTTGAACTAGTAAACAAAGATGCCCGCATTCAACATCGTGATATTATCGATGCTACCGTAAAGATTGAGCGGGGACTTTTTAAGGGCATTCTTCTCCGCGAAAACGAAGAAAATAAAGAGATACAAAAATTTGTAATGATAGAAAGCCTTGGCGGGATAATCACCATTTTAAATTTAAATACTTACAATATTGTAGTTTTGGAAGTTCTAAAAGGCCGTTTCAAAGAAATTACATTTTATAGATCGGTAGAAGATGATCAAAGTGCTGCTTTTGAGCATGTTGCTAATTTGTTAGCAGCCCTACAAACAAGCGAAATGGTTTTGAGCGATAAAGAGATTGTTGATACCTCTAAATTTATAAATTTACCAAAAGACTTGAAGGACTCCAATGTAAAATCCTTGAAGGATGGTGATAAAAATACAGGGAATCAACAATCCGGATTTCAACAACCGGTTAGTGGAATCGGTACACCAAATTACAATACACCGCCAGCAACACCATATAGAAATAGCGGATACGGTAATGGTTATAATAACAATTACTACAATAACTATAATAGCTATTCCAGGTCCGGAGCTTGGGTAGCAGAAAAAGACCGAAAACCAAAAGCTATTAAAAGAGATAGCAAAAAGCCTTCTAAAGATTTTCTAGAAAAAATGAAAAAGATGGTAATATCAATCGCAAACGGGGAATATGAAGCACCCCCTCTATTAAAGGTGGCACCAGAAGAAGAAACAAAAAACACCCTTAACCAAGAAAGATATGAAGTAGATGAATATGGTTATGGTGGGGTTTGGGGGTGATGATACTATGGCTTTTAACATGGTAGGACATGAAAACACCAAGAATCAAATAAAAATAGCTCTATCAGCAGCTATAAATAGAAATATGGCATTACCACACATGTTATTTGCTGGGGCAGCGGGTTGTGGCAAAACAACCATGGCAAAACAAATAGCTAAAATAGGTGGAGTCAATTTTATTAAATTAGTTCCAGATGATATTAAAGATTATGATAGCACGATAAGGGCTCTAGAATACTTGAACATAGAAGGCTATGACCCTCTTGGTAATAGGGTTAGCCAAATAAAACCTACTATAATATTTTTTGATGAAATTCACAGGATGCCATTGAAAGGTCAAGAAGATTTAGGAAGAGCTATGGAGGAGTTCAGAATAGAATCTAAAAGACCTGGAAAATACATATGGTTACCATTCTTCACGATAATAGGTGCTACTACTAATGATGGTAAGCTTTCAAAACCATTCAGAGATCGATTTAAAATCAGATTTGTTTTTCAACCATATTCTATGGCAGAATCAATTGACATAGTAAAAATGCATGCTTATAATATGAATATAATCATCACGGACAAAGCAGTAAGAAACATAGCTAAAAGAGGTAGAGGTGTTCCGCGCATAATGGTTGGTTATATCGAAAGAGTCAGAGATATGGCTTTAAGTCTTGATGCAAAAGTGGTTAACAACAAAATAGTAGATATGACCTTTGAAGAATTAGGAATAGATTCAGAGGGATTGACAACTGTAGAGTCTAAAATACTAAAACATTTACATGAAAATTATGGTAAACCAGTAGGACTAGATAACTTATCTATTCTAGTAAATGAAGCACCAAAAACTATTATGGATTCTGCAGAACCGTTTTTAATACAAAAAGGTTTTATAACAAGGAGTGGAAAAGGTAGACTATTAACTGAAAAGGGGAAAAAATATGTAGAAGGAGAACATTTGAGAAATAAGTTTGTTAAAGAAGAAATAGAGGAGGGTTATGTTAGAGTATAAATGACATTAAACATCTTAAACAAAAAAGAAATTAAAAAAGAGGAGTTTTTAAAATGCTTCCTAGGCAAAACAATTAAAGAAGCAGAACAAACTCACAACGAATTTTCTAAACTTCTAAATACAATAGCTAGAAACTATTCTTTAAGTACTGGTTTAGACAAAGCAGATTTATTTGGCGAAGCATTAGTTGGGCTTGCTCGTGCAAAAAGGGATTTTGATAGTGGTAGAAGTGATAATTTTAGAACCTTTGCTGTGTTCAAAATAAAAGATGCTCTGAATAAATTTGTTAGAGACAACATATGTTCAGTGAGCATACCAACTTATGTTAGTAGAGCAAACAATTTAATAAATAGATTAAGTGATTTCCTGTATTCGCAAAATATAGACCAAGATACTATAGATTATATAATACATAAAGGTACAGTAGATGATATAGATATACCTTACGATATAAAAGTAAGGGCAAAAGAAATCATAATATTTCTTAAGAGGGCTGCTGAAAGGGCCGACACAACTTATGAGAAATTAGTTAGTCGTGCCAGCTTTCTGCCCGTTGACAAAGAGCTATTAGATTTTTGTGATTCTGAAAGAGATGATACTTTTGACAAAATAGTAGTAGATAGAATTTGGCAAGTAATGGACGATATTGATAAAGAAATAGCTAAAATGATAATGGAGGACACATCTAAAAAGGACATAGCTTTACACTTTAATAAATCTGTAACTTGGGTCAATAATAGATTGAAAAAAATAAGAGAGACGATATGAAGAAGTTTATAACCTTAACAATACTAACATTTTTATTTATGGGATGTGCTGCAACATACGATAAAACAGAAACAATGATGATAGGTACTGGTGTTGATGTAATATCTGGAATGTTGTTATTGAGTGGGCCTGGATCTATTATCGCGGGAGCTGCAGCTGGCGGTTTAGCTGGATATTCTTATTATGAAATAAAAGAAAAGGGGAGGTAATAAAAGTTAAATCAGTGGACAAAGTCAGAATCATAACACCAATATGTAGAGAAGAATATATTATAATGCAAAACATGTTGTCTACATTAAACATTGTAGACACCATGTTCTTGGCCAGGGAAAACGAAACCGAATATTCTTCAGTCAGAATAAGAAAGATAGCTGAAAAAATAGCTGATTCGGTTTCCGAGCAACAAATAAATAACCTGATATTTTTCACTAGTATTTTACAAAAATGTGCAATAGAAAGCTGCATGGATGTAGAAATAGAAAAATAGTGACTATCATGGTCGTAAAATTTAGAGCTCGCAAAAAATAAAATTGGGGGGTATATGTCTTTACCAAATATTTTTTTTCAATTACTAGATGAATCCGGAGAGCCAATAGATATTGAAGGCTTTAGCGATATGTCTTGTTTTAAAAGTTACGATGGGGCCATGGAGTTCTTGCATTATATATGGGAAGAAGGGCTATATGAAGGTAATGCTATAATCAGGCGCCATAATGTTGTTAAGCTATAATCAGGCGCCATAATGTTGTTAAGAATATGTATAACGGTGGATATAAAAATATAGGAGAGGTAGCAAAAGCCAAAAAAGAGTATGTAAAAGGTTCGTATGGTGGTTTTTGTACCGCTGTTAATACTAATAAAACCTTTAGTTCTTCCGTTGAAAATAATAAATTATGGATGAAAAAACTTGAAATGGAGTATAAATTAAAAGGGGAAAAAATAGAACATGAAAACCTTATCAGCACTAAAATTACTCAAAGAGAAGACCAGGGCTGAAGTTTTCATAGTTGGTGGTTTTGTTAGGGATTTGATTTTAAAAAAAGAAGTTAATGATATAGATGTAGTGGTCAAGGGTATTTCTGTGGAAGAAATTAAAAACTTCTTGAAAACTTATGGGAAAATTAAAACTGTAGATCTATCCGAAAGAAGTAACGGCTTTGATGTTTCAATTTTACTTTTCAAAGGAGAAGATAAAAAAGAAGCACAAATTTCTTCTGTCAGGGGTAACATTAATAATGATTTACAAAAAGATGCTGGCCATCGAGATTTTACCATTAACAGTTTGTATCTACCTATAGATAAAATAGAGGAAAAGCATGTAATAGATTTTGTTAATGGTAAAAGAGATTTATCTAACAAAATAATAAAAGCAACAGGCAATCCCTGTAAAAGAATTAAAGAGTCACCGATCAGAATTTTACGAGCTGTTTCATTATCTGCTAGAACTGGTTTTTCTATAGATGACGAGCTTGTCAAAGCCATAAAAAGCAATGTAAAGCTACTTAACGAAATACCAGAAGAAACCATAAAAATAGAACTAAACAAAATCATAATGTCAGATAAACCTTCTGAATACTTTAAAATGATGCTTGACTTTGGTATTTTAGAAACTATTTTACCAGAAATCTATGCATGTGTAGGCTGTACTCAAAACCCTATACATCACAAATTCAATGTGTTCGAACACTGTATTTATTCAGTCGATAATATAGAAAAAAACATTGTCTTAAGGTATGCAGCTTTACTACATGATATAGGAAAACCACAAACAAGAAAAGAGGAAGATGGCAACATTACATTCCATAATCATGAAGTAATAGGAGCTAAAATAGCTGTTGGTTTATTACAAAGACTAGGATTTAGTATAAAATTCGTTAAAGAAGTCGAACACTTGATTCTTCATCATATGTATTACTATACAGAAGATTGGAAAGACCCGGCATTGAGACGGTTCATTAGAAAGGTTGGCATTAACGAGAGTAATATAAATAATCTTGATTCTTTACCATTGTTTAAGTTAAGAGCAGCCGAAAGACTAGGCAACGGTTTGAAGCAAAATCCTGTAACAGACAAACAGATAGATTTCCAAAATAGACTTATAAAAGTATTTAAAGAAAGTAACTGTTTCGAAATCAATGATCTAGAAATTAATGGTGATGTAATAATTAGAGAATTCTCAATAGAACAAGGAAAACTTATAGGCGAAATATTGAGGTTCTTACTAAACAAAGTATTAGAGAATCCTAAATTAAATGATAGAAAAGAATTAATAAAGATAACAGCAGAATATATTAAAGAAGAAAAGGTTAATAAATAGGTAGGGAGATAGAAATGCCAATTTATGAATTTGAATGCCCGTCTTGTGGTGGCAGAGAAGTAGTGTTTGTAGTCGATTCCAAAGACAAGAAAAAACTAGAAAATATAATATGTAAGAAATGCAATAAAAAAATGAAAAAAATAATTTCTGTTTCAAACTTTCATTTAAAAGGGAAAGGATGGTACAAAGATGGTTATGGAAATGGATCTTCTACAAAACAAGACAAAAAAGATTAATGCAGGCAATCCATGTTGTTACGATCCGTAGGGTGCTGGCCCGTCGTAACACATGTTTGTATAAGGCAGCCAACTTGTTGAGATGAGACCAAGTATTCATAAATACAAGGACATCTAAAGTGGCAATGATCTTGTACAGATCAACCACCAGCAGACCGCTGTTATATTCGACAAGTAGTATAGCATAGATCAGGTGTAATGCGAGGCTATTCATTCACGATGGGTAGATGGACACGAAATGTTGTACATTTACGATCCAATGAATTGACATGTTAATGTTCTAAACAATAGGTGTAAACTCTCACCCAAGCTTCCAAATAAAGCCATGGGTATAAAAGCAGACAACACATGTTGTACAGAATATTCTACCCACAATGGTTATTGACAAGTTACCATAACAAAAAACTTGTTCTAACTTTAAACAACAGATACAGTTTTTGTGGCTGCAAACTATTCCTTCTCTGTACTCAAAAACAAAAGGAGCAGCGACTTCCAGAAGGAGATCCTAATACCCGCCTACTGGATAAAAGTCCGTAAAGGGGAATATGAATAGCGAAAGAAAGGTTCGAATCCTTTCTACTACTTGGATATTCAACAGATTTGTGCTGCCCTCACGGCGGGGAGACAGATAATGGGACTACTGTAAACTTACGGTCCACACCATAATCACGAATTATGGTCTGCACTATAGTTGGCTTGTAAAGCCTATGTGGGTTCGATTCCCACCCCGCCAAAGAAACATATTTTTCGTTAGAAAATAGTAATATAGGGGGGATTACGGTTATAAAACCAACTCAAAAAACAGGAAAAAATAATCCTATTGACACACCATTGTCAAAGGCGGGTCTTTAACCGTATCCGTTATTGATCCCCCCTCCACTTAATTGTAGGAGAGTAACTTATGGAATATGAGCCAGATACTGAAGGAATCGAGTATGCTGAAGATATTGATCTGTTTAATGCTACAGAAGATAGCATAATAGATAATTTTGGAGCAGAAGAGCTAGGTATAGCTTTGGGTCTAGCTGAAGAAATTGCCATCGATTACGACGATGAGAGAAGAGCTAAAGAAGATAGGCCCATCTCCATAGAAGAAAACAAAAGGTTAAGAAGTAAAATTAATTCTAACAAAAAAGTAAAAGCTAGTTGGTTTGAAGCCTGGGTAAGTGGTGTAATACAAGGAGAAATTGACCCTGAAGATCCATATCCAGATATAAGTCTACCATCACACAAATTAGACGATCCTATGTGAGTTTTATTATGGCTAATGTTAGATTGATGTACAAAAGAGGATCTCAATCCTGTAAGAGTATTTTAGAAAATACAAAAATTAAGAGATATGCTGGACCAAAAATTGGTGCAGATGTTTTACTTAATTATGGTCTTGCCGGTTCTAGGAAGGAAGCCTGGTTAAAAGCTTGGCCTTCAGGCATTAAGATACCTAAAATAAATGCCAAAGTAGGATACTCCAAACTATATGTAATCCAAAAGATGGCTAAAAGCGGTATTTGCGTGCCAGAAAGCAGACTATCATTAAACAAGAACTTTGATTTAGATAAATGGATCGAAAAAAGGGTCAATTCTTCTGGAGGAAAGGGTATATGTAAAGCAAGAAGTTACAAAGAGATACCAAATAAATATTACCAAAAAAGAATTTTGGATCGTGAATATGAATTAAGAATTCATGCTTTTGCATGGATGCCAATTAACACATGGGTAGTGATTAAAAGAGTAGGATCAAAGGATGAAATCGCTTGGAATTTCAGTCAGGGCGGGCACTTCATCAATATTATTGATCAAAAACATAAATATTTCAATGAAGCAAGAGAAGTTACGAAAGAAGTATTGGGGCTTTTAGACATGTCTTTTGGTGCGGCCGACTTTATAATGACAAAAGACAGAGTATTGTATTTTATTGAGATAAATTCTCAACCTGGACTATCTGGGTTGAGTAACAATACTTATTATCAAGCCTTTAATCGTCTAGTTGAAATGGACAAAAAAGAGGTATTAAAGTATGCAAATGGAACTTGACAAGAAAAAGGCTGTCTCTATTCTAAAAGATAAAATAGATATAAATGATGTAGTAATGTATGGCTACAGAGGGTCAATAGCCCACGGTACATTTGTCCCGAACGAAGACCCAAATAGCATAGATGATATTGATGTGATAGGAGTATACCTAGCTCCTATGGAATATTATGTTGGGCTAGGCAGAGGCAATCGTTACCAAAAAGGTTGGGATTTTTGGGTAGACGAGTATGACTGTGTGTTCTATGAATTTAGGAAGTTTGTAAATTTATTACTAGGTTCAAATCCGAATGTGCTTTCAATGCTCTGGATGCAACCAGAACACCACATAGTTGTTAATGATTGGACAAAAATGTTGATAGAAAATAGGGATGCATTCATGTCTAAAAGAATAGCAACCACCTTTATTGGTTATGCCGAAGGCCAAATGAAAAGGATGATGAAGTTTAGCACACAAGGCTATATGGGTGAAAAAAGAAAGAAGCTTGTAGAAAAATATGGTTATGATATAAAAAATGCTGCACATGTAGTAAGACTGCTTAAAACCGGCATAGAGGCTCTGAAAACTGGTAGAATTGAAGTTTTTAGAAGTAAGGATGCAGCACTATTAGTTGATATTAAAACAGGTAAATGGCCCATAGAAAGAGTTAAAGATGAGGCCAATAAGCTCTTTGAAGAAGCCAGAAAGGCAGGAAAAGAGACTTTTTTACCAGAAAAACCAGATTATGATAGAGTAGAAGAAATTTGCAAATATATACTAATTCCTTATGTAACTGAAAAGTATACCGAGCAATTAGTTAAAGCATTACGAGCAGACTAGTTATAGATATGGGCTATTGCTTAACAGTAATAGTCTTTTTAAACTTCATTTATATTTTCGAACAATTGCTCTATCTGTAAACTACTGAACAGTTAATGAAAAGTTTTAGTTATGAAGATAGATAAACCCATAATCATTGGCTGCTCTTTAGTACGAGATTAGCAAAGTTAGTAGATTATATAAATGAAAAAGGATAGAAACCCCGGAGAGTATTAAGCTCGATGAAGGGGTAACTATCCGACCGAAGCAGCCAAGACCACATTTGAGTATGTTCAAACAGGTAAAAAACACAGAGAATCGGTTTACAACCGAACTTATTTAAAACCTGTCGCCTAGAATATAAACAAAAGTGGTTTTTGGTTGGTTCAAGTGCGAGTGGGTAAGGGGAGGGTACCGTTATAGTAGCTGGGCAGAAGAATATTCGACATAATCAGTATTGATTATAAATGGATAAACGACTGCCCTCCTACTATAACAATTTTAAAGATTAAGTTATGGAGGATAAATAATGGACTTGTTAGAAGCTCTTAATACAGTTAATATGATTGCGGACACAGCTGCTATAGAAGATAGTCCTGAAGGAATTAATGAACATGAAGCAGTCGCAACTGTTGATTCTTTTATAGCTAAACTACAATCGGGTAGAGTATCAATAGATGGATACAGATTGTACAGGTCCAACAAGATTTAGGGGGTTACAAAATGTTTATAAAGTTCCCATCAATTGAGAATCATTACAATACTAAATTTATAACACGGTTTAAAAATCTGTACCCAGAAATAGAAAACGAAACATTTGTGATTCTGGAGAAACTGCATGGAACAAATTTACAGCTTGTCTTTGTACCAAATAACAAAGACAATTTTCCTACCTTTTGCTCCAGAAAAAAGATATTATCACCTGAAGAAGACTTTTACGGTTTGAATGAATTTAAACATACTTATATAGATGTATTTAGTACCTTACAAAAATATTCTACAGAAAACAATACCATAGTCCGTACATACGGAGAATATTTCGGTGGAAGAATACAAAAGAATATTGACTATGGTAATGACAAAAAGATAAGATTTTTTGGCCATATGCTTAATGAAGAAACCAAATTAAGACCTTTTAACATGTTAGAACAATTCATGTGTGATTTAGGACTTTCAGAATATATAGTACCTATTATGCACAAAGTTTCTGGTATTGATGCTGCTATAAATTTTGGAACAGAGATACCCACAATTTTTAGCCCTGAAAATCCTAAAGTCACAGAAAAAAATCCAAATAATTTAATCGAGGGAATAGTAATTGCACCATACGAAAAGGTAATAACAGATAATGTAGGAAAATTTTTTATGCTCAAAAAGAAAAATTCATGGGCATTTGAAAAAGAAAATAAATCTGATAAACCCAAAAAAGAATTACCACAGGAAGTTTTAGAACTTAAAAACTTATTCAATTCCTACATAAACGAGAATAGAATTTATTCAGTATTTTCTAAAGAGAGGGAAATAAAAGATCAAACTGAATTCGGAAAGTATATAAAACTAGTTATTGAAGATGCAAAAGAAGATTTTATAAAAGATAATGGAGAAGAATGTTTATCAAATATAGATGGAAAAGATATAAAACAAATATTTAATGCTGGTAATAAAATAGTAGAAATTTTAAAAACCTGTTTGTAAAACAAAAATTTTAAGGTAGGAGTATTATATGGACCAAGCACAAATGTTAATAATTGTAGATATGTTAAATGACTTTTGTAAACCAGATGGGGTCTTGTATTGTGGAGATGCTGTACCAGAGGTAATAAAAAATATTGAGAATCGTTTGGAAGCAGCTAGATCCGCAAAGATTCCTATAATCTGGTTGTGCGATGCTCATGAAGAAAACGACGAAGAATTTAAAAAATTCCCTCCCCATGCAGTAATCGGAACTTGGGGATCTGAAATTGTAGATGAATTAGCTCCTGTACCAGAAAGTGAAAATGAATTTGTAGTTGAAAAAACTAGGTATAGCGGTTTTTACAAAACAGATTTAGATAACTTTTTAACTATTTATAATGCTCATATTGTTGAAATATTAGGAGTTTGTACTTCTATTTGTGTTATGGATACTGTTGGTGGTTTAGCTAATCAAAATATAACAACCGTGGTTAGGGAGAATTGTGTTACGGATTTTGATTCCGAAGCACATTCATTTTCAATCAAAAGAATGAAAAATATTTATGGAGCCGAAATTATCTGAAAACACAAAAAATTAGCGACCAAGACATAAAAGATATTAAGGATATGGTCGAATACATTTTGGAATTTGAAGGCGAAAATTTTAGCAATGAGTATAAAAACTCTAAACCATTAGACGGTGTGGTATACGACGAGTGGGAAGAGG